>Ga0187881_10001062_pt1 | contig 30569 bp, 20 predicted proteins | sample June2016WEW_19_1_2_FD_133017 | JGI IMG/M metagenome (GOLD analysis project Ga0187881, IMG submission 133017) | Peatland microbial communities from SPRUCE experiment site at the Marcell Experimental Forest, Minnesota, USA - June2016WEW_19_100 | ecosystem: Environmental > Terrestrial > Soil >... | reverse complement strand
TGTATGCACTGGCTCTGGCAGGGTCTAACTCATCTATGCCTCTTAACGCAATCCGCACAGTAAGCATGGAGGATGAACGCGCGGGCTATGCTCAGGGGATTCGCAAGAAAATGTCGGAAACTACCGACGCCAACATGTTGACAGCAGCCGCAGTCTACCTCGTCCAGGCTAGAGGCTCTTACACCAATCAGCCAGACTTCGATCCTGTAGCTTTGGCAAGGTCGTACTACGAGCGCGCTGTTCAACTAGATCCACAAAATACCCAAGCCCAGTCCGGATTGATGATGGTGCGGTCCATAGATCGAATGGTGCGTTTACGCGAAATACTCAAAAATGCACCAAGGGAAAAACAATTCCAAAATGTTTCCACACTTCCGGACGAACAGCGATTCGAATTTGGTCCCGATCTGGCCATCCTGGCCTACATGATCGGCGAATCCGTTGAGTATTCCAAACACGATGAGGCGGGCGCCAAGACCGAATGGGATCATGCTAGAAAATATGCGCAGGACCTGCTCCAACTGGCGCCCAAGTTCCGCGATAAACCTAACTACGGCGTCGCCGTTTACATGGGAAATATCGTGCTCGGCACGCTGGCTCTACGTGACGGCAACAAAAAGGCCGCAGTGGACTATCTGCTCGCGGCCTCGCACGCACCGGCCGCGGAGGATCTTGACGCGTATATTCCTCACCATATGAGATTGACGGGGTACCTGCTCAAGTACGGCGAGCGCGATTCGGTTATCGAGTTCCTGGAGCGCATCGCGCAGGTCAGTATCGTCTCGAAGTCGGAATTGCTCGAAGCCGCCAGCCAGATTCGCAAGGGGCTCCAGCCCGTCTGGTACCCAAGAGAGAACACAACTCCGGCGCCAGGAAGATAGAAGGTTTGATTGAATCTTCTGCCTGCTACATTTCCATGTACGGCATCGGCGGGACTTTATCGCGCAGGCGGGAATACACGGTCAAAGCGCCGCGGTGGTGAGCCGTATGGTCGAAGATCGCACCCAGAATGACGTGTCTCGGCTGTCCTCCCATAATCGGGCCCGGCGGCAATAGGGCCGTCCATTCCTTGTCCGTATGAGACTCGACGGCTGTCTTCGCTCCGGCAAATGCCTTCTCTATCCATTTCCGTGCCGCGGTCAGCGAAGTTGTCGCGCGCACTTCCCGGTCCATCCGTTCGAAATTGGTGTCGAACCCACCGGCAGCGAACGCGCCCGTGAAAAACCAATCGACGGTTTGGGCAACATGCGCCACGACCTGTGCTGCCGTAAACATACCCGCTTTCGGCGCGAACGCCGAGTCCGATTCCTCAAGGACCCGCGTCGAGCGGTCAAAATATTCCTTCATCATTGCCAGGCTTGCGAGCATCTCCGTTTTGGTCATATTTTTCCTCCAGTCGGATAGGATGGTTCGTACCTTCTCGATGTTTCCGTGTCCCGGTGATGTTCTACAGATTACAGCACCCAGATTCCTCGCTCAATCGCGGCGGCTCCATCGGAGCCCGGCTGCAACGCGATGCTTCCTCAGCGGCCGTCGCCAGCGGCTGCTTCTACGATTACCGCCGTCCCGTAACAAAGGACTTCTGTCACTCCCTGGAGCAGTTCCGTCGCATCGTATCGAACACCCACCACGGCATTGGCTCCGCATTCCGAGGCGTGCCGCATCATCATCTCGAAAGCTTCTTCGCGGGTCTTCTCGCATAATTCGGTGAACAGGGTTACGTTTCCGCCCACCAGAGTCTGCAGGGACCCGCCGATGGTTCCAAATATCGAGCGCGACCGCACCGTGATTCCTCTGACGACGCCGAAACTCCTGGTGATTCTGTGGCCGACGATGTCGAACGTGGTGGACGTCCTCATGTGACTCAACGCCCGGCGTGCGTCCGCCTGCGCTTCCGGCGACAGTTTCTCCCAGCATTCATTGCATACATTCGACGCCTTAAAATGGTACTGAGACGGGTAGTCCTTTCCGCATCGGCTGCACTGCATGGTTTCCTCCTCTCAGAATGGCTGAGAATACCTCACCATAATGCATATAAGTTAACCATGATTGTGATGCGTTGGCGAGAGACGACGGTTGTTTTTCAGGCCGCCGCGTGCAGTTTACTTGATGCGTATATTGCAGGGAGAAAGTGCTATCATCGGGCGTCTGTGCGGCGCAGCATCAAGCAACCTATCAGAGCCATTTGAAACAGCGATTGCAGGTCCGATACCGAGCCCGACGTTTTTGGCTTTCAGCAGCTGTTTTCCGAGCAGGTGAATCTATGAAAACCCGTTTGTTCTTAGTGATGATCGCAGTAACACTGATAGCCGTTTCATCCCAGTCCGCACAAGCTCCTGCGCCCGGCGGCGTCTCCTCGATCGCTGCCGGAAAGGCCACGGCCGCCATCAAAGGTGTATCGCTGATTCTCGAGAACCGCGCGATCGCAGCGACTTGGCGGCTCGCCGGTGGTTCGTTCCACCCTGGCGCGACGGCCGACAAGCTGGACGGCAAGGCTATGCCTGCCGCAGAGGACGCCTTTTCAATTCTCCTCACAGACAAGCGTGCGATCGCAGCTTCCTCATTGAAGATCGTAGGCAAGCCGCGCATCGAAGATCTCAAGGCTGAGCCGCAAGCTCCGCGACTGTCCGACCATCTGCCGGGTAAACAGCTGGTTGTTGAACTCAGCGATCCCGAAAAGGCGTTCGATGTCACCTGGCGGGGCATCCTGCGCGACGGTTCACATTATCTGCGCCAGGAGATAACCCTCAAGGCCACCACGCAGGATCTGCCTATTGCGGAGATCACTTTGATCGACGTAGCTTTGCCGGACGCAAGAGTCGTCGGAACGGTCCAGGGATCGCCGGTGGTTGCCGGCGGGTTTTTCCTCGGCTTGGAACACCCGATGTCGCAGAGCAAAGTCGCGGAAGGACGCGCCCGCTGCTCCCTTCTCCGCAGCGTCCCGCTTAAGGCGGGAAAGAGCTTCACCTGTGCCTCGGTGATCGGGGTAACCCGCCCGAGCCAGCTGCGCCGTGATTTCCTTGCCTACGTGGAACGCGAGCGCGCTCATCCCTATCGGACCTTCCTGCATTACAACAGCTGGTACGATCTTGGTTTCGGCAACAAGTACAATGAAGCGGGCAGCCTCGATGTAATCAACATTTTCGGGCGGGAACTCGTGCAAAAACGCGGTGTCGTTCTCAGTTCATTTTTGTTCGATGACGGCTGGGATGATCCGCATACGCTTTGGGGCTTTCACGACGGTTTCCCCAACGGTTTCCTGCCGCTGAAAGAGGCAGCAGAAAAGTTTGGCGCGGCTCCGGGCGCCTGGCTCTCTCCGTGGGGAGGATACAGCGAGGCCAAGAATCAGCGGCTGCAATTCGGCGGGCAGCAGGGCTTTGAGACCAATCAGAATGGATTCGCACTTTCCGGGCCCGTTTATTTCCGGCGCTTCCGCGAGGTATGCCTGGAAATGATCCAGAAATATGGCGTCAATCAATTCAAGTTCGACGGCACCGGCCGTGCAACCGGCACGGTACCGGGAAGCGAGTTCGGCAGCGATTTCGAGGCTGCCATTCAATTGATTCATGATCTCAGGGCCGCAAAGCCGGATCTGTATGTGAATCTCACCACAGGCACCTGGCCTTCTCCATTCTGGCTCCAGTATGCCGACTCGATCTGGCGCGGCGGATCCGATCACAGCTTCGCCGGCGTCGGCTCGGATCGCCAGAAATGGATCACCTATCGTGATGCGCAAACCTATCACAATATCGTCGGCGGTGGGCCCCTGTACCCGATCAACTCCCTGATGCTGCACGGCCTGATTTATGCGCGCAGCGCCCAGAGATTGAACGCGGATCCCGGTAACGACTTCGCCGACGAGATCAACTCTTATTTCGGAACCGGGACGCAGCTCCAGGAGATGTATGTGACCCCGAGCCTGCTGACCCGACAGAATTGGGATGACCTTGCCGAAGCGGCCCGCTGGTCGCGCGCCAACGCGGGCGTGCTTGTGGACACTCACTGGATTGGAGGAGATCCCGGCAAGCTGGAGGTACACGGCTGGGCCGCATGGTCACCGGCCAGGGCAATCCTGGTGCTGCGCAATCCGTCCGACAAGCCCGCGACAATCTCCATCGACATACAGACGGCGTTTGAGCTGCCGGCTGGCGCGCCGCAAACCTGCGCCGCGCACAGTCCCTGGCAGAAGGACAAGGGCAGCCAGACAATCCAACTGAAGGCGGGGCAGCCGCACAAGTTTGAGCTCAAACCTTTTGAAGTCGTGACGCTTGAAGGAACTCCAAGGTAGAAAGGACCCAGCGATGACGAAAAGCATGTGTCTTCTTACGGCAGCGATGGCATTGTCGTTGTGCCAGACAACCCCAATCGCAGGACAGGCTCCGGGAACCCAGGCACGACCACCCGAGGCGAGAGCGGCGGCGGCCGAAACAGTTCCTGCAAAGGAGGAATCATCGGTCACCGAGCATTCGATCCGCATTGGCGGACAGGTCATTCCCTACAAAGCCACGGCCGGCACGGTCCTTCTGAAAAACGAAAACGGCGAACCTATCGGATTGATGTACTCGGCGGCGTACACGCGCAGCGACGTGAAAGATTTCAGTACGCGCCCCATTGCATTTCTTTACAACGGTGGTCCGGGATCGGCCTCCATGTGGCTCCACATGGGTGCGTTTGGTCCCCGGCGCGTGATGACGGTGGACGGAGCGTTCACGCCTCCGGCGCCCTACAAGCTGGTCGATAACACCGAGAGTCTGCTGGACAAGACCGATCTAGTATTCGTGGATGCGATGGGAACCGGATACAGTCATGCAGTCGGCAAGGCGCAGAGCAGGGATTTCTACGGGATCGATGAGGATTTGGATGCATTTGGGCAATTCATCAACACCTACATCAACCGATACGGGCGCTGGAACTCGCCCAAGTTTCTTATCGGCGAGAGTTATGGAACGTTCCGCTCGGCGGCTCTCGGAAACTATCTCCAGAACCGTTACAGCATGCATCTGAACGGCATCGTGCTGATATCCTCCGTTCTGGATCTCTCCTCGATCACGTTCGGTTCCGGCGATGACCGCGTCTACGTCTATTATCTTCCCACCTATGCGGCGATTGCGTGGTACCACAAGTCCCTCAAGAATCGCCCGTCCGACCTGGCTGCGTTCATTGAAGAGGCGCGGAAGTATGCTCAGGGCGAGTACGCCTCGGCCCTTTTCAAAGGAGCGAAGCTGGCCCCTGCGGAGAAAGCTGCCGTGGCCAAGAGACTTTCGTACTTTACCGGCTTGAGCGAAGACTATCTCCTGAAGGCGGATCTCCGCGTGAATCTCGGGCAGTTTAACGTTGAACTGGTGCGGAGCCAGGGATTGACCGTCGGTCGCATCGACGCGCGCTTCACCGGATACACACGTGACCTGCTTGCCGAGACCGCGCAAGGCGATCCCGAGGGACCTGCTGTGGGTGGAGCTTTCACGGCGTTGCTAAACACCTATAATCACGAAGAACTGAGTTTCGGCCTGGACAAGGATTACAACAATTCGAGCGGCGGCACCGGACAATGGAACTGGACGCGACGCCCGTCGGCGGGCGGCCGCGGTGGAGGGGGAGGAGGTTTCCCGGGGGCGCCGAACGTGCAGCCGGATCTCGCCCAGGCGATGATCACCAACCCGCACCTCCTGGTCGAAGTTGAAAACGGGTATTTCGATTCCGCGACGCCGTTCTTCGCTACCGAGTTTACGATGCAGCATCTCGGCCTGCCTGCGGAATTGCAGGGACACATACAGCTCAAGTATTACCAGGCCGGGCACATGATGTATCTTCACGATGAGAGCCGGGTTCAGCTCCACGAAAATATTGCACGATTCATCGATCGTGCCACTCAACCCGCCAAATAGCTTGAAATTGGCGACGCTCACCTTCTTGCGCCGGTGCATCTCGCATCTGCCGGTTCTCCCGGCGCAAGAAGGTGAGCGTCGCCAATGTTAGGGGCGACAAACTGCCTGCGGATGCTGAGGAGGACGGATTCCATCGACTCTTTCGGAGTCGAGCGAATGTAGGAGCTTACACCGGGAATAAACTCCACGAAGATGGGAATGTCTCGGCTCAAGCTTGCCGATTCGATCTCGACCACCACGCCCTGGTCCGTCTCGAGGAAACGCCACCAGCTTGCCAGGCGCCAGAGAAAGCCGCGGTCTTCTCCCGCGGGCAGCTCCTTTTCCTTGGGCGTTCCAGGGTTCTCGAGTTCTACAATCCTTGAGAAATATCAACAGGTCGGCGAGCGTGACTTACGGCGCCAATACAGTGCCCCACCAGTGGTGAATCTCTCCATCAGGCACGTTGAACTTCTCGTTGGCGGGGATGACGCCGTTCACGCGTTCTATATAGGTCTTGCCTGATTGCAGCGCGCGCAGCACCTCCTCCTTTTCTTTGGGGGGAAGGTGATCCTGAATCAGGAACGCCTGTGCATCCTTGACTTCCCGGCTGACTTTGGCATCCGCCCAAAGATAATATCGATCCCACGCTTGGACGGTAGCCGGCTTCAGCGTGGCAGCCCGCGCTGCGAGTGGGAAAACGTGGCCTGCCAGCACCAGGGCCAATGGAACGGCAAGGTAGAGGAAGGCGGATTCCGCCCCGTGCCTTCGACAATACCGTATAGCAGGCCGCAAAAGTTCTTCTGCCATGACAGGTCTGAGTCAGAAATCTCCGGCAAAGCCCCAGGCTTGGCCAAAAGCTAATTAGTTTCTGTTGTGAAACTCGGCAGCGAGATCGGTTGGCCGAGCCCCAGAGGGGCAGAGCAGAGCACGTTTCGCGACAGAGACTAATTATAAGGACGATCGCAGAAAGAAGCTACCCTCACTGAGGCGCTGGGGATTTTCGAAAGTGATGGGGCCGCTCAACAACGAAGATGGGGACGGCCGCCGCATTCTCCCGAGATGGGGTGAACGCAACGGACGTCCCCGATTACTTCACGACAAAGAACGCGCTGGCCTTGGTGCGCCTGCTATTTCGCGTCCAGCTTGCGGCCCGCGTTCAGGTTGTCGAAGTTCAGAATTGTGTTGAACACCAGGAAATAGCTGCCGATCGTTTCTCCGCGATAGATCGGATTGTTTGCGAAGAGCACGACATGGCCTTTCATCACAGGCACGTCCACGACGACTGACCTCTGTGCTATATCCGTGCCGCCTTCGAGTAGCCCGGAAGCCAGCAGCGTGGCCTGGGCGTCGAAGCGCAGCGCCACACGCGGACGAAATTCGGGTGGAAGAATGTTGCCCGGATTTCTCTTCAGCACCTCATCCGTAGGCAACGAATATTGCCACGGTGATACCGGTGCGGGTGTCGGCAACGGCGTGAGGTTCGTCCCCTCATCAGCTGGACGGCCCTGCACGACATCGACGTCATCCTGAGTGCCGCGACCCGTCGGACGGCCGCCGCCGCCACCGCCGCGCCCACCGCCGGCTGCACCAGCCGGGGGAGCACCGCCGCCACCACCGCGGCCGCCGCCGCCCTGGCTCGAGCTGACGGTATAGTACTCGCCGCTGTTGCTGTACATGGCGAGATTGTCCGGAACTCCATATACAATCGGGCTGGCATCATCGACAATCTTGGTGCGCAGCAACGAACCGACCACGCGTGTCGTTGTACCCGGGCGGCCCGAGCTGACCCCCCAACTGAGATTGTTCGAGATGGCAAAGTCGGCGCTACTGTTCGATCCGAGGAAAACGCCGCCCTGCTTGATGAAATCCTGGAGATGCATGAGCCCTTCGAAGCCCATGCCGATCCGGGTGTCGTCCGTCTGCGCCCACGTGCCGATGTTCGGCGTGTCGGGCGTGTTTTTGTAGGGGGTCGGGGTTTTCCACATAGGAGATCCCTCGACCGCACTCTGGCTGCCACCCGGCCCGAAAATGATCACGTCGTACTTGTCGCGCAGATTCGCGGTCGTCTTGATCGTTTCCGGACCAATGTAATCGTACGGAACCCCGTACTTATCGAAGGCCTGACGCCACCAGCCTTCTGTTTGAGTGTTGCTCCACTGGTGCAGAATCGCCACGCGCGCGGCCCGCGCCGGATGCATCTTCACTGTCGGTGCAGATGCGAGCGCGTAAGCTTTGAGCCCGAGCTCAGTCGTGGTCTTGTCTAGATCTGCTTGCGAAACACCCTGAATAATGAACGTGCCGCGGTTGAATTTCGTGCCGTTCGACTCGAACGGCTCTTCGACCATCTGGATGTCCGCACTCTTCAGCCGGTAACGCAGCGTGATGAGAGCATCGTCGCCGTTGTGGTTGATCGCGAACATCGTGCCCTGGCCCACCACACCGAAAGGCGCCTTGACCTCACCCTTCACGAGTTCCATCGGGACATCGAGCACCTTAGTGTCGGTGATGCGCACCGCTTGCGCGCCGAAAGATTCAGGGAAGGTCCAGCCGGTGTCGTCGTACGGCCGTGCCTGCGGATCGTTCGGCGCCCAATACTGGTAATCGAGCAGGGTGTCGGCGATGCGCGAGTACGGCTGGTCCATGCGAACGATATAGCTGCCGGCGGGAAACTCCCGCGTCTGTGGCTGCGGCGGCGCGGCGGGCTGTGCCGGAGCCTGTGCCGGCTCGCCCGCGCCTGCTGCATTGCCTCCACCCGCAGCAGCGCCTCCACCACCACGGCCTCCGCCTCTACCGCCTCCGCGGACGCCCGCTGCCGGCCGGATCGGAAGGTTCACGGTGAAAGCCGCCGACGCGCGCGAGATCTCAACGGCCTGTTTCTGCAGCACGCGCAAGAGCTCAGCCTGGGCGCCGGAGCGCGGATCGTTGGCGGGAAATACATAAGCCGCCGGCCCTTCAACCTTCGCCTTCATGATGGAGCGCTTGCTCTTGTCGTAGAAGTTGCGCAGGAAGTAGATCCGATTGTTCGCAAAGTAGTTGAGCGAGACGAGAATGCCGGTCTGTTCGTAATTGTTGTTGTTCCGGAGTGACCAGCGAACGCGTGCAGGCGCCGGATTCTGCCGGTACCATGTGCGCGACGTATCACCGGCCGAGAGTGTGCGTTCTTCCGTGTCCGCGCTGCCGCCGTTTCCGTACGTCTCATACAGACGGCTGATGCCGTTGTGCGTGGCCGCCATAAGCATCAGATAGCCGGGTGACCAGGTGTCGAACGTGCCATGAGCAAAGACTCCGGGCATGCCGAAACGCGTCATCTCGTTGACGTTGTTCCAGCCGATCAGCTGTTGTTCGTGGTACATGATCGGATCGATCCACGCGTTGTACGGGCCATCTCCGATGGTGTTGTCGTAAAGGAGGGCAACCGACTCGTGCAGGTCGTGCAACACTTGGGCCTTCCAATCCAAATAGGTGTTCAGCACGTTCTGCGAGAGCTTCAACGTGAGGCCCATCGCGTCGCGGTTGTTGTCGTGCATGACGTAGTGGCCCCAGTAGGAGGCGTTCATCGGCGTGTCGTTGGGATGCTTCTTTTTCCACTCATAGGCATCGACGATTCGATCGCGGCCGTCAACTTCAACCACTGGCGTGATCAGCGTGATCACGTGTTCGCGGATGTTGCGGATATAGAGACTGTCGTCGACAGCCAGACGATACGCCATTTCCATGAGCGCCGTCGGCGCACCTGCTTCCGTCGAGTGGATCGTGCCCGTGACGTAGTAGACGGGTGCCACGCGCTTCGCGATTTCGTCCGCGACGGCATCATCCATTTTGATCGTGCGCGGATCTGCCAGCTTGGCCAGGTCGGCCTTGTTCTGGTCGAGCTTGGCCATCAGCGCCTCGGACGCCACGGCTACGGCGATCATCTCGCGGCCTTCTTCGCTTGTGCCGATCGTATAGACCTTCACGCGCGGCGTCGACTTTTCAAGCAGGCGCATATACTCGTACACCTCTTTTGTGTACGGCAGCTTGCCCGGGGCTCCTGCGATATCACCCAGAACCGCCTTGGGCGTAGGGACCGTCTTCGAGGCCGGCATGTAGTCGACGACCGGCGAAAGGAAGAATGTCTCGGTTGTGTACTCTTTGATCTTCTTGGTGTACTCCTCGTCGATCGGCTGATTTGGATCGCGCCCCGGCTTTGCAGTGGCAAGGTCCGCCTCGGTGATCGGTGGCGGGGCCCCAGCCTTTTTCCCAGCCGTGGCCGGTTTGGCGGCTGGCTTCGCCGCCGGAGTACTTTGTTTGGTTTCCGGCGTATTTGCCGGTTTGCTCTGCTGCGCCGGTCGGGCGAACAGGAATACCTGCGTTGCCGCAAGAACCAGGCTCAGCAGTAATTTTTTCGAGATGCCATGACTGTTCATCGAAGACCTCATCGTGAGGGGATAATAATCAAGACGGGGCAGCAAAAGCTTCCGCCAGAAAGACACCGTGAATCTTCATGCCATTTCCTGGGGAAATGGTCGGCATGACCAAAGCAATCTCACGCTTGTAATTGATCCTGATGCTCGACGCCGTGCTCTCGGCCCGGGCCCTCCCCGGCCGCTCCGCCTGTCTCCGCCGATCGCGCCTCGTAATTTGAGACATTCAGCGGCACTCTTACCCAATAGATTGAGCATTTCTATCCCGAATGGTGGCTGAGAGCAAGCGAATTCCGGCGTCCGCTTCCGGGATAGGGGCAAGGTTTGGCTCATCTCGAACGCATGGCTCCTGGAGCGTTCGGGCCGGACATGCGTTCATTCAATGCCGCCCGCGCGGGCGTCATTCTGAGAAAAGAAAAATCTTTATCAACCGCAAGAGCCGGCGCTACTTTTTTTGACTCCCCGGCCGCTTGCGTCTCTTATCTGCTGCGTGATTCCTCTCGTCCTCCGCCTCGAGCTGCCGTGGCCTTGGCAAGGTTCGAACGCGCTTCGGCATAGTCGGGTTTGAGCCGCAGAGCCTCTCTGAACTGCAGCACGGCCTCATCAAGGCGTCCGGCAGCCGCAAGAGCGATCCCGAGGGTGTTGTGGATTTCGGCAACGCCTGGCGCTTTTTTGAGTGCTTCCTGGTAATGCATGATTGCCTCGTCGAGACGGCCGGCCGCGTGTAAAGCATTGCCTAAGTCATAATGTGCCTCGGCGAAATCGGGCTGGAGCCGCAGAGCTTCCTTGAAGTGGGTCATCGCCTCCGCGGCGCGCCCCAACTGCAGCAGAGCCAGGCCGAAGTTGTCATGAGTTTCCGCTGATTCCGGATTGAGTCGGAGGCTTTCTTCGTATTGCTTCAATGCCTCCTCGGGACGGCCCAGCAGCTGCAGAGCTGATCCCAACGCATTATAGGCTCCTGTGTAATTCGGATCTCGCTTTATGGCTTCCCGGTACTGCGCAACTGCCTCATCGAATCGCTGCACCATCTGCAAGGCTTTGCCCAGGTTTACGTATGCTTCCGGAAAATCCGGCCGCAGGCGCAAGGCTTCCTTGTGTTGCGCCACGGCATCCTGCAGGCGTCCCGCTGCCTGGTAGGCAACACCCAGGTTCGTATGCGCCTCGGCATAGTCCGGCTTGAGCTGGAAGCCCCGCTGGTACTGTTCGATGGCATTATCGAGGCGGCCCATTCTCACCAGGGCATTGCCCAGAGCGTTGTAGGCCTCAGGATACTCAGGATTCAACCGGAGCGCTTCCTGGATCTGCGAGGCTGCCTCCTCGAGATGGCCCGTTTCCTGCAGAGCTTCGCCCAACAGGAGGTGAGATTCGGGCAGATTTGGCTTGAGCCTCAAGGCTTGATGGTACTGATCGATCGCCTCGTCAGTCCGGCCCACTGCCTTTAGAGTTGCTCCCAGGTTGGTGTGGGCCTCGGGCATGTTCGGCTCTAACCGGAGAGCCTCATTGTATTGGGCGATCGCTTCTGCATAACGGCCCATCGTCCGCAGGGCCGTGCCCAGATTCATTCGCGCCCCTGCATAGTCGGGTTTCAGTTCCAGGGCTTTCTGGAAATGCTCCATCCCTTCCTTAACCTCAGCCATGGAGCCGCCCAGCTTCAAGAAGCCGAGATTGTTGTGAGCCAGCCAGCACGACGGGTTGCGGTCGATGGTCGCCTGATACAGGGTCTCGGCATCGACGTACTGGCGGCTTTGGTTCCAGGTCAGGACGGCCAGAACTCCTCCCAGAGCCAGCGCCGCGGCCACAGAAATCTTCCGGGGTATCCAACGCTTAAGAAAGTTCGTCGAAGCCGCCGCAAACAGGGTGATGATCGCTATGCTCGCCAGATATTGAAAATGGTCCGCCACAAACGAAAACACGAAGGGGTAGACGTTGAAAAACCCAAGCGCGGGGAAAAGTGTCCCACAAAACAAAAGCATCGCAGCGAGGGGCGCCGGGCTGCTCTTCCGGATCAGCCAGAGTCCCGCAAGCAGGGCAAGTATGCCGAGAGGATAGAGGTACTGCCACCATACATCCTGGCTGATCTGCCATCGGGGGTAGATGAAGATCAAATCTGCCGGCCAACAGAGCTTGGCGAGATAAAACCAGGTTGCGCGCCCGGCGATCAGGCATCTCTCCACTACGGTGAAATCAAACGTAGCTCCACGAGCACCGATCTGCGTGCGCTCGACCCATGCGGTGAACAGACCTCCTCCGACACCGACTATAAAAAACGGCAGGAGGGGAATGATGTCACGACGCCGGTCGATCGTCCCGCGTTGCCACCAGAATATTATCAATAGACCCGCGGGCAGCGTGGCGGTCACGGATTTGCTCAGCAAGGCCAAAATGAAAAGAGCCGCCGCCAGGGCATAGAAACGTTTCTGCCGCTTTTCGTCAAACTGAAAATAAGCCAACGCAGCGCCAAGATAAAATGCGCCTGAGAGCGTGTTTTTCAGCTCGGCAATCCAAGCTACCGATTCCACACATACAGGATGCAAGGCAAAAATCATGGCTGCCAGCCAGGCGCCCGGTATGGACAACCGGCGCAGGATCAAGGCCAGCAGAAACGCAGACAAGACATGCAGGACGATGTTAACCAGGTGGTAACCGAGGGTGGCACTGCCCCAGAGCTTAAACAGAACCCAAAAAGTGGAATGGACTACCGGATAGTACTGCTGAGTTGCGCCGAGATCGAACCAGATGCGCCACAACCCATCCGCGGACCGCAACTCTGGAGTTGTAATGTGAGCGTTGTCATCCCAAAGCATGCCGCCATGCCATGCCGGATAATAGGCGAGCAGCGTCGCAAGGAGTAGCGCCGACACCAGCAAAAGCGATTTCCCGTCGAGCGTGGTTTCGATGTGGTGCTTCCCTGGCGGTGTCGGCCTTTTGGCCGGCGGGCGAATTTGATTTGAGGTATTGCGCTTTCTGGAACTCATCAGCGGATTACCTTATATGACACTTTGTATTTCCTTGCAAGGCGCAAGCGGCAGCGTGTTTCAGCGCGAAATACTCCTGGGCGTGGCATGTCAGTCAGATCTTCTCCACATAGCGGGTGGCATCGGCCGGCCCACCCCAGAAGGGCCAGAGACAGTAGCCCGGGGCAAGCGCAGCCTGAGGTAAGGCATGTCAGCAATCAAAGAGCTCCCGCAGGGGCGACAGAGATGTCTATCGCCTGTCGCCGAATTGCTAATGGGGGGATCCTGCTGTGACGATGGAAGCTATTGCCCAGAAAAGGCTCTCTCCCATGGCGAAAAACCCGGGAGATCTTCGTGACTTTCGCTCCGGAGCAAACATGTCAACGAGCGCTTGCCTCCTGACTTTTGGCAAGGACCGTGTTACGTCGAGAGGGGAGCAGCTGGTCGTTCACTCGGCGGTCGACATGCCGGAATGGCAGGTTCATCAGGCCGCCGGAATTACAGGTCAACGATTTCGATCCAGGGGATGCGCCCGAAGTGTTTTCGATCATAGGTGGCAATGCGCGCCAGCCCCAGATCCCTCATGTAGAAAACATGGTAGGCATCGATGTAATCGATGTTTTCGTGAACGTAGGTGTCGAGCGCCTGGAAAATGCGCCCGCTGTCGTCGCATTCGAGGTTGGGAGTGTTCAGAATCTTCTCAACCTTCTCCGCGATTTGCGATCTAGGCAGTCCGTAGAATGATTCAAGGGTCCATACGATTTCGGCAATCACAAGCGCGCTGGTTCTCAGGGAGACACGGCCGTTGACGGCATCGTGGAACAACCTGCCGGCCCGAGCGGCCCTTACGGTGTCGTCATTCGTCAGATATCTCAGGAAAACGTTGGTATCGACGAAAACACTAGCCATTTCCGGCGATCCTCTTCGATACCTCTCGCCTGACCGATTTGCGGATGTTTTCGAAATCTTCCGGATGCGCCCAGGGCTTGACGGAACCTTTGAGATCCAGGATGCTGCCTCGAATTACCTTGAGCACTACTTCCTCTCCCCGAAGGACGAAAACCACTTTCTCTCCTTCCTTTACTCCAAGACGGTCTCTGATCGCCTTCGGAATTGTGACCTGACCTTTTCGCGTTACCGTCGATTCGAGCATTCCAACTCTCCGGTCTCTGGTACTACCAATGACAATATAGCATTACTTGTGATGCAAATCCACACCGGGCCGCCATTCCCGACAAGTGGGAGTGTCAGGCCTGGAAAATTTACTTTTCCGCGGGTTGTGTGGTCTATTGATTCTTTCCGCGGAGTTGGACTACTGTTGGGGCACTCTTAGGGAAGGACCCGGATGAATTCGAGGCAGCGTCTACTGGCAGCGCTTGATCGGCGGACGCCGGATCGTCTGCCGGTCACAACCCATCATTTGATGCCTTCATTTCTTTCTGCATTCGGAGGACTGAGCGAACTTCAGTTTTTCGATCGATTTGAACTCGATGCGATTCACTGGGTTTCCGATCAAACTGACAACACGGCAGATCCCGGCAACGGTTGGCGCGTCGAGCGCGAGGATATCCCCGACCCGGACCGCAGGACGATGCGCTATCACATCAACACGCCGCGAGGCACGCTCTCAACGGTACTGCAGGATGACGGCCGGACCGCGTGGGTGCGCGAACGGCTCATCAAGAAGAAAGAGGACATCGAGCTGATTGCGCGATTCGCGCCCGTCCCACAGTGCGATGTCGAGCAAGTGAACCGCGAGGGGACCGCCTTCGGCGATCGAGGCATCGTGCGAGGCGCCGTACCCGGCTTTCCAATCTACGGCCAGCCCGGCTGCTGGCAGGACGCCGCCGTTCTCTTCGGCATCGAGGCGCTGATCCTCGCCACCTTCGAGGATCCTGTCTGGGTGGCCGAGTTTCTGTCCATCCTTCAGCGTCGGAAGTTAGCGTGGCTTCAATCAGCGCACGGCGCCCGTTTCGACCTCCTGGAGCTCGGCGGCGGTGACGCTTCCTCCACCGTAATCTCGCCCGACATTTTTGATCGCTTCATCGCCCCGTTCGACGCACCTCTGATCGCCGCCGCGCATGATGCCGGCTTGCGCGTGGTTTATCATACCTGCGGCGGTATGATGCCAATCCTCGAGCGCATCGCCGGCATGGGGCCCGACGCCATGGAAACGTTTACTCCACCATCGATGGGCGGCGACGCCGACCTGCGCGAGGCCAAGAGACGCATCGGCGAGCGAATCTGCATGATCGGCGGCTTCGACCAATTTCATCACTTCATCGGCTGCACGCCAGAAGAAACACGACTTGCCGTGCGACGGTGTTTCGAGGAAGCCGGCGCCGATGGCGGCTATATCCTGGCGCCATCCGACCACTTTTTCGAGGCCGAAGAATCGCTGTTGCGCGCGTTCGCGGCCGAGGCCAAGTCCTGCATCTATTGACAGTTCGGGGGACAGGCTACGCAATCCCCAAACTCCTAAATGAAGCTCGAAGGTTTTGGCGGAGGATGACTAAGTTCTGGTCTATTCCGAGTGCCCTTAATTGCACAGAGTTTGGGGATTGCGTAGCCTGTCCCCCGAACTAACGTTCATCCGGATCAGGCAGCGGTATACTCTCGGAGGCGCACACGCGGCGGAGATGCTCCAGGCTCGAGGCGTCAGCATAATCGAAGAGGGCACCGTATGCGTTTCCGAGGGTTTCAATAATCTCCGCGGTCTGGGGATCGCTCCCTTCCGGGATGCGGCGCCGGACTTCGTTGAGATCTGCGCCGCTGAGCTTTAAGGACACAAACGAGGTCGCTTCGGAACTGGAGATGCAGACCGTTGCAAGTCCTCGGGTGAGGATGAAACTCCTGGCGCGGCTGATGCGCTTCTCTCCCACCTCGTCGAGAAGGCGCAGATACTTCTGGTGAAGAACCCACTCATTGATCAGGAAGGCGACCTCGTCCGGTGCAAACCGTTTCCAGAAAGACGGGGGGGATTCCGGTTCGATCAGGCAGCCGACGACGAACGCGCCTGCCTCGTAGCCGGAGAGCCCGTGCGCCAGGCAGTGCGCAGCCACCGAGCGCAAGAGGAGTACGCGACGGTCGGCAGTGAGGCGCGTGAAGGCCGTGCGATTGATGAGGTGCATGCCGAGCGTTGCGCGCAAGAGCTCCAGAACCAGCTTCTGCGCATTTTGATCGAAACAGCGATTGACGAAGGCAGCGGCGCGTCCCTCGTCATCACGCAGTTCACCGTACCGAATGGCATGGCCCAGGTCCTGCAGGCTTTCAAATTGAGAGGCGTCCACGCGCTCCAGGATGCTCCGGTACTGCCGGTAATTCTCTGCCAGGAGTTTGAATCGAGCGATCTCCTCGGGTGCAATCTCGACGGGCTCGCCGTTCATGAAGCGCAACAATCTCGCCGGTGCATAGACCGCGCGCCCGACGTACAGCGTACGATACCGGCTCGAGATCGTGACCCAGTCGCCTTCGCGGATCTCCATGTCATTACGGCCCAGGAGCCGCCCTGCGCCGGCGTCGATCCGTACGCCGCTCTCTTCCAGGTTGAGCAGCGCCGGGATTCCCAGGTTTTGGGCTGTCGTCACGACGTGAATCGCCGCGGGACTGAGACTGCAGATGCCGCTGACCTTCTGCATGTCGATCGCATCTTCCGGCGTGAATCGCGCTTTCGCCAGAATCACATTTGTGCTGCCTCGTTCCACGCGCGCCTGCTCCGCTCGTGCAACCGAGAAATAGATTTTTCCAGTGACAGCCGACCTTGGCAGGACCGCCACACCGCGCGCGAATGGAGTCAGCGCGCTCAGAGAGCGCGGGTCGATCGCATCCGATTCAATCTGGCGCACATGATATGGCTGAATCAGCTCCCGGACTCGCTCAGCCTTGATGCTGCCGTCCCGGTGCATAGCCATCACGGATACCAACATGCCGGGGCCGGACAGCTCGGCGGCGTTGACCTGAAGTACGGTAAAGGTGCCGTGTACACCCGTGAACTCGACCATCACGGGACCCCGGAAGAGATCCTCGAGCTGAGAAAGCCGGTCCCAAAAATGATAAACAGCCGGGAACTCGCTTCGGGCGTCCGCGCGAATCAGAAAATGGCGCTCTTCGGGAAGCAGCCGGCCGGTCATCAGATCTTCGCCGTAAATGGCTCGGGCAAACTGCAGAAACCGCCCCTGCCCTAACCGCGGATGGCGGCTGTAAAGAACCCCGGCATACGACTGGTCGTCGATGACCGAGCACACCATCCGCTGCAGGATGATGGCGGGATAATGCACCCTGCGAATCATGAAGTTACGGAGCACGCCGAGATGATCCTGGTAGTAGGCGTGCGCGCGCTTTACGAAAAACACAACCTGTGCGAACGCATCTTCCAGCAGACGTTGGTCGCGGCGGGCAATGATTTCTTCCATTCTGCCGACCAGCGTCTCGTTCTGTTCTGTCGAGAGATCGGGACGGATCTCCGGCTCAAAGCTCGCGAAGGCTTCCGGATCCAACGCTTCGAGCAGCGTCTTGCGGTTGCTGATACGAATGCGGGCAGCTGCTTCGGTACCGTAACGGCCGGGAAGTCCAGGAAGAACTGCCGGCGTTAACCCTGCATTGAGGTAGGTGGGCATGAACCCGGGCATGTGTTCCGGCAGGGCGGATCGCACCGCCACCAGAAGCGGATTGTTCGGATCGCCCAGGTGACGGCCGCTGAGGATCTCCAGGTTGCGCACGCAGTCTCCGGCGCGTGCTTCAAGCAAAGAAGCCGGCAGGCAGTATGCATCGGCCGTCAGGATGCTGAAATCGGCCGTCGCAAACCCGCGTTGAGAGAGATCCAGTAGGATCGCGCCCTTATGGCTGGCTGTCTGTTCCGAGACAGGTCCTGTGGTAGTGTACGGCAGGACAAATTCATTCTCGACCAACTCGAGGGACGTAAAGCGGCCTGAGATACTCAAGTACGTCTCGCGCATGCGCCGATCCAACTCACCGGCGGCGATCCGATCGCCCTCGCGGGCGCGCCAGATCAGGAAGACATGTTCAAGGGCAACCACCGCCGGCACCCGGTCGAGAAAACGAATGTCGGCGTCTCGGACTTTCAGCGTTTCAAGTCTGCTATCCGCCAGTACGATGTCGGTCTCAGGCGGAACATATCCAGCGTGGCGCTCGTATCGCGTGCCGGCCAGGCGATGCTTCAGGTTGGAACAGATATGGCGCGCGCTGGTGTACTCGGATCGAACCTGAGTCAATTCGGCGACACAGGAATCCAGCATCCCGGCATCTCCAGATTCGAAGCGATGTAACGCAATGGACTGTGCACTGCGGACGGTCCATCATAGCGCAAACCGCCGCGCGCGGTGCCTTTATAATTCCGGAATGAAACTTCGGAGCAGGATCTGAATCAATTGTCGAACAGCCTGTCGATCGAGGCAAACATGCGCTTCCAGAATCCGCCGTGTCCAGGCGGCGTGCTGCGGATCGGCACACGATTGGTGGCCTGCCTCGGCCGTGCACTCGCCAACTCATCAACATGCTGCGCCGGTTGACTCCGTTTCTGGAACATGAGCGACTTTCTGGACAGGCCGTCTGAGACTGAGTCAAGCATGCACTGAAATGTCATGGGCACGGCCAGTGGGCTGTGCGGATCGGAGACAATCACAGTCTGCATCGGATCACGAGCGGGCTGTCCGGTCCCGTCGGCAAACCCGCAGCGGTAAGCGATTGCGTCTGCCAGTTCTATCAGCATGGCGATTTCGCGGCCGCCGGCTGGGGCGCTCGCCGGTCCGTGATGGCCACCCACCGCCTCAAGGATCGGCAGCGGTAGATTCCAAGCGTCCAGCACATGGCGGCCCAGCGTTGCGTGATCCAGCTCGATCACTTCGATTTCCGCCTGGCGGAGGGCGACTCCCTGTGCGCGTGCCACAGCGCATGCCCGATCGAATAGCTCGCCGGCATGGCTCGCCAGCACGACCTTGCCGATGTCATGCAATAGGCCGGCCGTGTACAATTCTCCCGGAAGAGCGTGTACCAGATACTCCGTCCGCCCCAACATGCGCGCCGCTGTCGCCGTCGCCCACGAGTGCAGCCAGAAGTGCTTCAATGAGAAATTCTGCAGTCTCTTGTGTGCAGGCATGACCGTGCGCAGGCAATGGTAACTCAAGATGTGCATGGTGTCTTCCAGGCCCATGCGCATGATAGCTTGAGGAACGGTCTTGATTTCGCGCAATGCCCCGAAATAGGCCGAGTTCGCTGTGCGCAGCAGGACCGCCGACAACATCGGATCCCCCTCCGCCAGCGACGCCAGGTGCTGTATATCGATTTGCGCCATGGGCATGTGCATGATGGATAGGAGCTCAGATGCCACACTCGTCAGACGCGGCAGTTCCACTTCTGTGCTGAGCAAGTCCAACAATTGCTCGCCTCTTGCCTGCTTGATAACCATGCCGGTGATTCCCGAAGGATCTACAAAAGCAACGCATGCGAGCGCGTATTGGCACGCCGCTGCATCGAGAGCCGATCGCTCCTCATATTAATATCGGCATGATTCGAAGAAAGGTTAAATCAGGCTGCAGCCCGCCCCTCAGTTCCATGCCGGCGCTTGGTACCAAGGTTCACAAATACGGCAACGTATTTGGGGGGACCCGGATGAACGTGGATTGTTTCCTGCTCCATCCGCGTCCTGGGAATTACGCCACACTATTTATGGAATCGTGTACCTGGTACCTCGCGCGCACTGAATATCGGAGGTAAGGGCCTGTCACGATTTTTCGCTTATGACTCATCAGGGCAGAATGGCGAAGACCCGCGCGGGAAAACCGCTGCCGTTTTTCGGCTTGGGAAAGGCGACGACGGCTAGAGCTCCCGCCTCGGGCACTCGGTCGAGACGATCCAGAAGTTCCACCTGATAGCGATTCTGCTGCAGAATGTAGATCTCAAGTGGAAACTGATCTTTGGTGGTGACCACACCCGGGTCCGTGTCGGTGGTTTCGTGCCCCGATGCGCGGATCTTTCGAGACTCATAAAGGTATCGGAGTACTTCGAGACTCCACCCGGGATAATGGCTGATGCCGCTCGCATCTTTGTTTTGCATCGCTGCCATATCAGGCCACCGCTTCGACCAATCGGTCCGCATAACGACAAAGGCGTCTTCGGGAATCAAGCCGTGCCGCGACTCCCAAGACCTCACGTCGTCCATCGTCAAGACGTAGTCCGCGTCACGAGCGGCCTGGTCGTGGACGTCGAGAACGACGAGAGGCATGATCATTTCCTTCACGTCAATCTGATCGAGTGTGCGCCCGCCTTTGATGAAATGCGCCGGCGGATCCACGTGCGTCCCCCATTGCCCGACATGGGAAAAGTATTGAGCGTAGAAGCCGGATCCGGGAGCGACTCCCGGGTCGTACCAGAACAACGTCTCGGCCTTTTCATCAGGAAAGCCCGGCCAGTGCGGAATTCCAGACTCAAAAGCATGGGTCAAGTCCACGAATTCCCTGGTCTTCAAGACCTGGTAGATCTCTCCCAGCGTGGGTTTCTTTACGGAAGTACAGGCCACGCTTGTGAGCATCGAAAAACCGGCCAAGACAACAGCCAATCCGGACACAAATGGTTTTCGCATATTACTCCTTCGACAGGACTCTTGATGAAATCGGGGACAGCTTCTCTTTTCGCCATCTGATCTCAAATCTAGAGAGATTCTCGAGGCGAAAAAAGAAGCTGTCCCCGATTTCATTATCAGGCCGGTTTCACGATCCGGCCGTCCACCAGCTTCGTAAGTACCGCAGCCAGTCCATCCAAAGCTCCGCCTGATCCACTGCCGCCGGTGACAAGAACATCCGGAACAAAGCGGACCTTGCTCTCGGCCAGCGCATTGAGCGCGTTGACGATTGTGGTGGGACCCGGCCCCAAAGCCTTAACCTGGGATTCGTAGGCTTTGGCGCGGGCAAGACCGATCGCCTCGACTTCCGCTCCTTTTGCCGCACCCGTCTCCCGGATGTAAACGGCTTCGCCATCTGCCTGGGCCTTCCTGGCATTGGCATTATTTCTCTCGATTTCGACGCCCACCGCGGACTTGGCGAGAGAAGCCTGCATTTCGGCTGTTCCCCGGGCATGTTCCATTTCCACTCGTTGGTCCTGAGCTTCCTTCTGCCTCTTGAAGGTCGCTATTTCCTGATTGGCAATCTCCCGTTGTGTGAGAACATTGACGAGGTCCACCGGCAAGATCACATCCTGGATGTAAACCCCGCGTGTCTCGACGTGATACTGCTCAAGTTCCCGCTTGACGTGCTCGAAAGCCTTGATCTGCACCTCCTGCCGGGTTTCGATGAATCTGATGGCCGGCATGCTCTGGAGTTTGTCGCGGAAATGGTTGCCCACGGCTGCCTGGAGCACCTCATTGACGAGGTTTTTCATCGTGCCGACCATGGAAATGACCCGTGGGGCCTTTGTGTCGGGAACGTGGATCTGGACCTGCAGGTCGATGTCGAACACGAAACCTTCCGAGCTCTTGGCCCGGATTTGTTTCAGCTGGGCATCGAGATTATGGGCTTGCGATACGGCATCCGCCCAGTTGAGGGTCAGAATTGCCGTGGGCACGATTTCCGCCTCATAGCAACGCGGATTGATGGGATATTTGCCCGTGCGCAGCGCCTCCTGCCAGATTCCGCGGTGTCCGGGTCTGACAAGCGAACCGAACTTGAACTCGGCTCCCGAAGTATCCTGGCTGACCAGACCGACGTACGCTTTGATCACGCCAACTTCGCCCTGTTTGACCACAAGCATGGGCACAAGCTCAACGCTGACCAGGAACGGGTTCAAGGCATATGCGCCGTACAGGAGCGGATCATGCTGGAGTCCGATCTTCCCGCCGCTGTCCAGGAACGCCTGGAAATCCTGATAGTTGTTGTGCAGGTTATTTTTGTTTCCCAACAGCCGCTCGATGATCTGCGCGTCGTCGATGCCGGATTTCTCCATCTGTTCCACATCAAGAAAATCTCCCAGACGGCTTGCAATGGCGCCCGAGGGCAAGGGATCGCCCTCGAAGGTGGTGACGATTCCGATCATATCGATCCCGTGACTTATCTCCCTCGGTTGGGGGCTGATGCGGACGAGGTCGAGTTGCTCGGGCGTAAGACCGAAAGACTCAGGTACGAGCCGGCCTTTCGTGTCAGCCTTGCGCTTGAATTCCGGGGATACCGGCAGGCCATAGACTTTGCCCTTGGTGATAACGAGAAATCCGACCGGATGCAGAGGCACCAAAGTGCCTGGCGGGAGGACCGGCCTCTGCACGCCCTTCTGGCCGTTATGGCTGATAAAGCTGCGCAAATCGGCGAAATTGGCGAATTCTTTCTTGAAAATCGCTGACTTCGCACCGATGGGAAGCGGTTGGCCCACTTGGGAAATGACCACGCCGATCTCGCCGGCAGGCACCTGAATCCATGGATGCTTCTCGACCTTGTAAAGAGGCCACGCTTTCCATCGCAGGCCGGGCATAAGTAGATCCGCTTGATATCCTGCCTCGCCGTTCAGTGCGATGATATTGTCGTTGGTCAGTTTTTTTCCTGAGAAGCGTTTGGTTACCAGACCCACTTCAGTGGGACCAATTGAGCGTAAGGAGCACAACCCGGCGATTACGCAGAGAATCAACACGGCAACCAGCACTCCGGATAAGGCCTGCAGCAAGGCAATCATGAGCACCTCCGTGATTCTGTCCGATCTATTTACAGCCGAGAGAACCGCGATATTCGAATGCCCGTGCGCGAGGATCGTAAGCGCCTGTCACAAACGAATGCAAGGATGTATTCCAGGGCATGGAAAATGTGTCGGCCCTTTGGGCCTCGTTGCTAACATCTCCATAACCCCGCGCTGACGCGCGGGGCTATTCACTGCCGGCGCTTCGCGCCTGGGTTTGTGGTCATCAGCGTATGCCGCGAAACATTCAGCTCAGCCTGAGCTTCAAGGAGACGGCACAGCGATAGCCACGGCTTGATTCGACACGCCTGATAAGGCCCGAAGGGCCGCCAGTGAATAGCGTCCCACCACCCCCAAAAACGGGGCGGTTACTTGTTTCGGTAACAGCTTGCAGAACCATGAGTTCCGCGAGCTGTCACTGGGGAGCCCGGCCGTCAGGCCGGGATAAGGATGGACCTCATAACTGAGCGCCCAAGGTGCGGCACAGTGAACCTGAGATGAGCATAAGGATCGGGTCAGATCGTGGCTTCGCGAAGGTAAAGAGGAACGCGGGAATCGGTGGTAGTGCGTCGTGAAAGTCTCTTGATATTCCGGGCGATCGCCCAGATGACCTGCCGGTCTTTCAGCGCATCCTTGCACAACTGCCAGACAATCCGGGGCCGGCCGTAAAAACGCAAGTATGCCTGCCTGTGAAGCTGAATCAGCCGTTTGCCCGAAATGTGATCGCAGGAAAAGCTCACCTGATCGCTAGTGCATGTATCCCAATTGATGCGATCGAGCGCCAGTTTCCCGTTGCGCAGCACTTGATCGAAAATAGCCGTTCCGGGAATGGGGATTACGATATTGAAATTCGCGCGCGCGAGGGGAAGAGATGCTGCCAGGTGGATCGTTTCGTACACCTCAGCTTCTGTCTCTTCGGGAAATCCGAGCATGAAGTAACCGATGATCTTGATTCGACTGCAGCCTGCAATCATGAGGGCTCGTTCCCGTATGGTCTCCACGGTGACTTTTTTCTGAATGAGCTTCTGCATCCGGGCGCTGCCCGACTCGATCCCGACTGCCATGCTCTCGCAGCCCGCCTTTTCCATGATCTGAAGGAGTTCGGGATCGAGCGAGTCCAGACGCACCCCGACGGGGCAATCCCAAAGAAGGTCGAGTCCGGATCGAATCAACCCTTCGCAGAACTGCATGGCATAGCGCCGATCGAGTGTGAACTCGTCATCCACGATGCTGAATCGCGTGATGTTATACATCTTCTTGAGGAATGTGAGCTCTTCGATGACGTGTCCCACGGTGCGATGCCGCAGCTTCTTTCCTGACAGGCGCGGTGTGTTGCAATAGGTGCATGGGTATGGGCAACCGCGCGTTGTCAGGATGGGGTAATACTCGTCATAAATGAATCCGGGATAGGTGTCCGGTTTGATCAGTTCCCACGCGGGAATTCCGTAACTGTCGAGTTCGCCTCCAAAGCTGGGATCGTTGACCACGGCCTGTCCGCTTGTCTTCGAGCGCCAGACAAGGCCTGGAATGGTAGAGAGCGAGGATTCGGGAATATCCCGCCCGTGTTCCTGAAACTGCGCGAGGAGAGTGGGCAGGCCCTCTTCGGCTTCTGCTTTCCACGCAAAGTCCAGGTCCGGCATCGCACCGAGAACAAACTCAGGCAGAGCCGAAGGATGCGGCCCCCCCACAAGGGTCAGCGCCCCGGGCAGTACCTGTCGCACGATCTTGAGGTGGTGATTGACGTAGTTATGGTCGCGACTATAGCAGCGGAAGCCGACGACGTCGAATTCTCCCGCTGCGAGAAAGGACTTGAAGTCCCGGAAAGTTAACTTGTCCTTGGTGCAATCCAGTAGCGTGACGTCGAATCCATGATTTCGGAGGGTCGTGCCGACGTAAAGAATCCCGAGATCCGGAGCAATCTGGACGTTGTGACCCTCGCGGATCGGCAGGACGAGTAAAACCTTAAGCCCCATACAGCGAAAGACTACATGAGGCGGGCATCTTCGTCCATGGGAAATAGCCCGTCAGAGCCTCTCTCCGGCCGCACGTGGAGCTCTCACATTGCGGGATCAGGACCTCAACTGGCGAATCTTGAGGAGCAGCAGGCCGATCATGCAGATCAGGATCGCGGCCGAGACCGCCAGTCCTTTGCGCCGGTACGAGAGATCATCCAGCGCTTTCAGCCCGCTCTTCTCTGAATCCCCCGCGATGCTGTCCCCCTCGGCGACCGTCTTCTGTACCAACGATTTGTCAAACCTGTGAAGCTCGACACGGGCGTGCACCAGATGGTCTTTCCCCTCGGACAAGTGATAGATCGCCTGGCTGACTTCCATGCCGGCGCGCTGTGCGCGATCGAGAATTTGACTGGCTGACGTCAGACGTTGATCCAACCCCGAAATGTCGGATTTCATCTGCTGTGCAGCCGCATAGGCGGCGGTCCCCTGCTGATGACAGACGGCACAGGTAGTGCCTTCACTCACCCCGAGCATGGCGTCATTGGGTCGTTCGATCAGATGGTTCTGATGACAAGTGACACATCCCGGCCACTGGTGTTCCGCAAAGGCTTTGCGGTGCGGACTTTGGTTGAACAGATCCGATTGGATCACGTGGCATTGCCCGCATACGTTGGCCACCGATTCGACGCCCGGCGGGGTCGCGCCATGATTGCCATGGCAGGAGTTGCACGTCGGCGCGGATAGATCACGCTGCTTGATCAATGCCTCTCCATGAACGCTCTTGGTATATAACGCTTGTTGATCGGTCGCAATGCCATAGGAACCCATGCGCTTGGGATCGCTGTGACAGCGGCCGCAGGTCGCAGCCACGTTGGTGGGATAGACGGGGCTGTTCGCATCGCCGACGGCGCGGATGCCGTGATTCCCGTGGCAATCGATGCATGTGGCCACGTTGTCGTCGCCCGCTTGATTTTTCTTGCCGTGCACACTCGTGAGGTACTCGCTGTATTGATCGACCCGCAATCGCGGATTGTATTTGCGCATGTAGTCGGGATTGCTGTGGCAGGACGCGCAGAGCGCGGCAATCCGTTTCCGCGCCGGCTTGCCGATGTACCCCTTGCGGGGATCCATCGCTTCTCCGGGCGCAATCTTTGTAGGGTCTCCGCCATGACAACTGCTGCACGAGAGCCCGTTCTGAGAATGTATGTCGTGTTCTAACAGCTTCACGGGCGCTGCCAGCGGATCCCCCATCGCCAGATGACATTGGACGCACGTGTTCTCGGAAGGTTTTGGAGCCGCCGGCGCTTGCGCGGGGCCAAGAAGCGAGATGAGAAGGAGTTGCTGCCACATGAGATCGTCCCTAAGTCCGATAGGCCAAGGCCGACAAGACAATGATGTACAGGAGAACCAATGTACCCACAATGGGAAGGAAACTGCGCTTCCCCGCACGCGGTTCCGACCTCGCAATGAAGGGAGTCAGAATCATCACAAGGCCCAGCAGGCCGAAGCCCATGATCCCGAGAATCTCGCCGTCCATAGCAAAGATTTTTGATGGAATGTATTTCAGGGTCTGAAACATATAAACGAAATACCACTCAGGCTTGATGCCTGCCGGGGCGGGAGAGAAAGGATCTGCTTTCTCGCCCAGTTCCCACGGGAAAATGGCGGCGAGTACCGCCAAAACCGTGACCGCGGCCAGCCAGCCAACCAGATCGCGCAGGAGAAAGTCCGGGATGAACTTCATCTTCGGCGCCTTCTCGGGATCGACGGAAACGGGTGTGCTCATGCCGTGCTTCTGGACCAGGTACAGGTGGACACTCACCAATATGGTCGCGATCGCCGGCAGAATTGCCACGTGAAATCCGAAAAAGCGCGTGAGCGTAGCACCGGTCACCTCGTCGCCGCCCCGCAGAAACCGGAGCAGGAACGGCCCGATCAGAGGCACGACGCCCGCGATATCAGTGCCGACTTTCGTGGCAAAAAAAGCAAGCTTGTTCCAGGGAAGCAGATAGCCGCTGAAGCCGAAACAGAGCACCAGCAGAAGCAAAAGGGCTCCCGTAACCCAGGTCAGTTCCCTCGGCCTCCGAAAGGAGCGCAGAAAAAGGGTGCTGAACATGTGCACGAAGGCAGCGCCGATCATCAGGTTGGCCGACCAGCTGTGGATGGAACGAATCAACCAGCCGAACTGCACCTGGGTCATGATGAATTGCACGCTCTCGAAGGCACCCTCCGCGCTTGGGCGATAATAGAGCAGAAGCAGAATTCCGGTGCACACCTGAACGACGAACAGGAAAAGTGTCATCCCGCCAAAGTAGTACCAGATCGTATGACGGTGCACCGGCACGACCTTGTGCTCGATCAGCTGTTGAGCTGCGCGCCAGCCCAACCTCTCCTCCAGCCACTCACCCCACTTCGATACCAGCGTTTTCATCCCGTTACCCTCGCGCAACCACGATCTCATCGCCCCGCACGTTCACTACAAATGCCTCCAGCGGCCGCGGCGGCGGGCCGGAAATATTCTTCCCCGTCAGGTCATAACGCCCATTATGGCAGGCGCACCAGATCAGCTTCTCATCCGTGCGGTACTGAACCGTACAATCCAGATGAGTGCAAACCGCGCTGAACGCGCGATAATCGCCTGCCGGCGTCTGGATCAGGATGCCCGGCTTGCTGCCGAACCTGAAAATTTTTCCGGTGTTCGGCTTCAGTTCCGAAACCTTGGCGGCAACGACGCTGGCAGCGGACGACTCGACGATTCTGGGAGGAATCATGAATCGCGTGATGGGATAGAAAATCGCGGCCAAGGTAGCCACGGCCGTGGACCCCAAGAGATAATTCAAGACGTTACGCCGCGTCATCGGCTGTTCCATAGCGTTCATATCACTCACCCGAACGATAGCGAATTTTGTGAATCAAGATATCCAATACTCGGATTTTTCGCAAAGAAAATTTCTAAAAACCCTTCCGGGGCCTTCCTGAACATGACACCTGCTGCTTGGCCGGCTTTCTGATGCCGGCCTCACCATGATTTGAGACTCCCTCTCCGACGGCTTCCGGGCCTCGCTCAGCGTTTGGCACCGCCAATGAAGCGCCGGAACCTCGTATAGAAAACGGAGATGGAGACTGCCATCAATCCGAGGAACAAGAAGGCCGCCACGCGAAATCGCGGATCCAGTCGCGCGAGGTCCACCACAAACAGGTACAGGACCGTTGCCATCATGGTGAAGAGCGCCATCCAGCGATACTTCACGTTCTTGAGCAGAATGCTGATCAGGAAGTACCCTGCCGCGGTCACAGTCCAGGAAAGCGCCACGAAAGATTCCGGGATCGCGTGATACAGCGAGTACAACACCAGTACGAAAGTGATCGCAAGGTAGACATTCCGCAATCCGTCGGTACGCAATGTCAGGCGTTCTTTCTTCCAGTTCATAACGCGAGCGCTTGCGAGCGCAACCACGGCAAACACGAAATTGACCAGATTGGATTGTGGCGAGGTGAACCAGTAAGTTCCGAGAATGCCGAGATAGATGGCGGTGTTCACGACCACCAGCGTCCGGGAACGGAACCAGAGTGCCATCGACACTACCAGGAAGCTCTGCAAAGCCAGCCACAGGAATGCGTCGGGGACTCCTGTGTTGCCGTATATGGCGACGCTCAGGGCCATGTAGCTGAAGCAGGCATAGGTCGTGGGCGCAAACTGCACATGCGTCAGCACCCATTGCGCGGCCGATGCCACAAGGAGCAGCAAAAACGCCCCCCCAAAGATCGGGGAAATATTGGCGTGATACAACGCCAGTGCAGCGAGCGAGACTACCGCTGAAAAACCCAGGCAATTGAGAACCACGGCGGCAACTCTGGCGGCATCGGTCTGTGCATCATGGTGATAGAGCAATGCGGGCACGGAAAACACCGCCGCACAGAGAAACAGGTAGATCGGATGGTACTGGAGTTGCGACACGGCTTGCATGCTGTGTCTCGCGATCGGATCGTTGAGCAACCAGATCAAGTGTGCCGCGAACGAAAGGACGATGGTCAGATTCAATACACGCCACCATGCCCAACGCAGTGCCAGAAACACGGCGAGCGCCGATTGAAGCGTCACAAGAGACAACAACAGATGCTGCGAGCCGCTGAACAGACCGGATACAGTGCAGAGGAAAATGGCGACGGCGGCAAGCACCTGCGAGCGCGCAGCCAGGGCGAGTATTAATTGAACGGCTACCATCAGAAAAAGCAAAACGAGGGCGACGCGTTCGTTCTCTACGAGCGGCGTCGCCGTAAAATAGTGCAGTCTCAGAGTCGCATAGTAGGCGAGCAGCAGGCTGGCGCCCCTGACGATGCGCGAAAGGTAGGGGAAATCACTCTGCCAGATCCGGGCGGCGACATAGAAGCCTGTCGCGGCGCAGTATCCAATCAGAGTCGAGAGCAGATGGTAGCCCTGATTGAAGGCATACATCATGAGAAAGACAATGCCCAAGAGGAAGACGGCGCTGCCGGCCCAGGCAAGCCCGAACTCGCCTATGCTCAATTCCAGACCCGCGTCTTCGTCGGTCGCCGCCGGCATGGAGGGAGGCGGGTTAAGGGGACTCTGTTCAGGCGCTACTTCTGAAGGAATTAAATCCAGACGCAGCTCCAAGCGGGCAATCCTCCGATCGAGATTGCGGAGTTCTTGAAAGATGGCGTCTTTCTCCGAGGCAGAAAACTCTTCCGTCATGGCCCAGCGCGCCCCCCCAGAGCGCATAAGGGCTCAAAAACACCCGAATTGACACGGCTATCAACAAGTATATCGCAGTGTACCGCGGCGCAGCGCGCAATACCAGATCCGAGAAGTCATTGTGAAATGAGGGACCTCAACGGACCTTCCCGATGTTTCCCGGAAACACGTCCTGAGCCCAGCCTCAAAACTGGTGGTTGCCGTCCCCGACCCCCCCCCAACCTGATTCTTCTTGCATAAAAGCGAAGAAGTCATGCATAAAGATTCGATTCGCTCAGGAGTACCAGGAATGGCAAGAGCCAAGATCGCCCGACATCAAGCGCCCGTGAAGGCGGCACCACCGAGATTTCGATACTGGCCGTGGGTCGCTCTGGCGGCGGTGATGATCTTCGCTGCGGCGGTCAGGATCCGGTTGCTGAACATACCGCTGGAGCGTGACGAAGGGGAATTCGCCTACATGGGGCAGTTGATGCTCCAAGGGATCCCCCCGTACAAGCTGGCGTTCAACATGAAGTTGCCCGGAATATACGCCGCGTACGCGCTGGTAATGGCGGTGTTCGGCCAGACGGCCGCGGGCATCCATCTGGGCATACTGGTGGTGAACCTCGCTGCCATCCTGATGGTCTTCCTGCTCGGCAAGCGGCTCTTCGACGGCTACACAGGGGTCGTCGCGGCGGCGGCGTATGCGGTCATGACGGTCGTCCCATCGTTCCTCGGGTTCGCTGGGCACGCCACGCATTTCGTCATTCTCCTGGCGCTGTGCGGCATACTCGTGATGCTTCGCGCCATCGCGTCGCGCAAGCTTGTCTACTACCTTCTGAGCGGCCTGCTGATCGGCCTGAGCTTCGTTGTGAAGCAGCAGGGAGCGTTCCTGGGGATCTTCGTCGGCCTCTTCATCCTCTGGAGCGGACTCCGTGCGCGCCCGATCGAGCCGGGTCGTCTTGTTCTCCGGCTCGCATTGTTCACTTTTGGGTCCGCTCTCCCGTTCGGCCTCACGTGCCTCTGGCTCA
>Ga0187881_10001037_pt1 | contig 31104 bp, 33 predicted proteins | sample June2016WEW_19_1_2_FD_133017 | JGI IMG/M metagenome (GOLD analysis project Ga0187881, IMG submission 133017) | Peatland microbial communities from SPRUCE experiment site at the Marcell Experimental Forest, Minnesota, USA - June2016WEW_19_100 | ecosystem: Environmental > Terrestrial > Soil >... | reverse complement strand
CTGGCGCTTGCGTGAATGGGTGGAATTGGGTAACAGAGTGTTGGGGTAGGAAAACGATCATGGGAACAGGAACATTACAGTAAGGATTGTAAAAACTTTTGATGACAAAAAATAATTTCCTATATTTGATCCAGCAGAAGAAGCGTTTTTAAAAACCCGACTTTTTCTACAGGCTCGTTATAGGCTGGCCACTTCACCAAACCTTTTACACTTGGGTCTCCGGTTGCAGCAAAATGAGTCCACATCGTCATCATGGCTTCGGCTAAGATAAAAACGAGGTTGTGAAAAATTATCTTTTTCTATCAATTGGAGTAAAATAGTGCCAACTTAAGGATAAAAATTTGTTGGCTTTCATTAGAAAGATTGGATTGAATTGTAAGAATTGCTTAAGAGCTTACTCACTTTTGTGGTTTCCTGGGGTAAGCGATCACCATGCTTGGATCATTGGTAACGGCTATGGTATACGATCGTACGAGGGATGGGCCCTACTTCGTCGTGGAATCGATTTTCATGATCTCCCCTCTCTCATGTGTTACAGTCCACCGGACACAAGACATGTGAGAAGGTAGCATTATACCCGAGCCTTATGAGGATTTGGATTGTCATGCGGCTAACATCTCCGTAATTGCAATCATGTCCTCTTAGTTTGCCTAAAAGTATATACCAGCTACAAATCCATTCTTGGATGGGGCTATAAAATACTTTTTCTCAGGGACGCCATCATACGCATCTTTATATTTGCTATGGTAGTCATTATAATCCTTAATGGCTCTGGTCGGTTGTGTCCATATGATAGCCTCCCCGCCCACAACATTGCTTAGGACACTTATGATGCCGTTTTTAGATCCGTTATAATGCCATACGATCCCAGCCCCAATGATACTTACAGCAAGGACTCCCACGTGGCTAAGCCATGACGTCCCAAGTTTTTCCTGCTTATAGTTCCTTTCTAACCAGTCCTCTGCCTTATCCAATTTGTTTTTTTGTTCTTCCGGGGTACCTCCTGGAATCTCTCTCAAGTCGCTTCCAGACGAGCGTGCATGAAAAGGATCAACGATCAGCACAGCAAGTCCCAGGAAGGATTCAGATGCTCCAACGATATTAGATACTCTATCGTGATGGCTACTAATTGCTAGATACGTTTGTATTCCTGTCGCTCCTCCATTTATTGCCGTCCACGTATAGGACCATAACTTAGCGCGGGTCTGGCCTCTATCGAAAGAGGCTTGAATAAAGTCTATCCTCTCGCTTATGTTAGATTCAGAACTCTTAAGGTCAGCTTCGATACGGGTCTGGCCTTTATTAAAAGATGCCTGAACAAAGTCTATTGTCTCACTTATTTTTGACTCGGGATTCTTAAGATTAGAGTCCTGTGCATAAACAATATGACACGCGCAGAACAAAATGAATACCATGACGACAGCACTTATTTTTTGGAATGAAGACATTGCGGACGCCCCCTATTGAATCGAGCGGATCGGTTGAGTGATAAATTTAACAGGGTAATACTATGTGAAACCCGCAAAGGTGAGGATTGCTCCTGCCCAACCATCTCCGTAAAGCTTTTTCATTTGTGTGGCAGCTAAGAAGGACACCGGAAACAATACGGCTGAGCCCTTATTTTCGGACGAGAAAAGCAGTATTTTTAAGGATATTTGCGTTTGAAATCTTGCACGGTGGAACAAAAATGAACAATCACTGCGTTTCATGAACGAAGCGATAAGAGACCGGGTTCTGGCTTCCATCTACAAAGAGAGCAGATGAGATCAAGTCATGGATTGAGGATTTCCGTCAAGAAGAGACTATAATATCTGGTACGAGGCGTGTTGGTGAACATCGCGCGAACCCAAAGCCGAGTCGGCGAGATCGTTTATAGACAATCGCCTTAAAATATTGTAAAAAATAAGGAAAGACGAATGTAAACCCCGTTAGAAAGTTTTTGACTTCTAACGAGGCCTGCTGACAAACGAATAGTTTTCATCCCCCGCTCCAAGCAGCGAGGCTTTCTAACGGGGCAAAGGAGGTTTTATGAAGTTTCCCCAATACAGACCGAGAAGGTTACGAAAAGACGAAATATTCCGGAGAATGATCCGGGAAACTCATCTCAGGCCGGAGGACCTCATTCTCCCCCTTTTCGTCCGTCCTGGTAAGGGTTCGAAACAGCCCATCTCCTCCATGCCGGGGCATTCTCAGCTCTCTATTGACCTTCTGATTAAAGAGGTGAAGGAGGCAAAAACGCTGGGGATTTCGGGCGTCATCCTTTTCGGCATTCCCGAGAAGAAGGATGAACTGGGGTCAGAAGCCTATGCTGAAAACGGGATCATCCAGAGGGCCCTGAGGCAGCTCAAAGAAAAAGTGGATGGCATTCTCCTCATTACGGATGTCTGTCTCTGCGAATACACCAGTCATGGTCACTGCGGTGTGGTGGAAGGAGGGAGAATCCTGAATGATGAAACGCTTGACCTTCTCGCCCGTCAGGCTCTCTCTCATGCCAGAGCAGGAGCCGATATCGTGGCGCCTTCTGACATGATGGATGGTAGGGTGGGAGCCATTCGAAAGATCCTCGACGAAAATCAATTCGAGGATATTCCCATCATGGCCTACTCGGCAAAATATGCCTCCAGTTTTTTTGGGCCCTTCCGGGTGGCGGCTGAATCCAAACCCCAGTTCGGCGACCGTAAATCTTATCAGATGGACCCGGCCAACGGAGACGAGGCTCTGAGGGAGGTCCGGCTCGACCTTGAGGAAGGGGCGGATATTGTCATCGTCAAACCCGCCCTTCCCTATCTGGATATCATCTATCGCGTGAAGCAGACGTTTAACATACCGGTGGCAGCTTACAATGTGAGCGGAGAATTCGCTTTGGTCAAGGCGGCTTCACAGCTCGGATGGGTGGATGGGGAACAGGTGATGATGGAATCCCTTACCTCCATCAAGAGGGCAGGTGCCGATCTCATTCTCACCTACTTCGCCAAAGAGGCAGCCAAAAAAATTAGTTAAGAGTTATGAATTAAGAGTTTAGAATTAGAACTATGAGTGAAAAACCAAAAATAGATGATCAACATTCGCGACTCACGGATCACGAGGCACGAGTCGCTGATCACCCGTTAAGGATGATCGCATGGGAGTTGACCCGAAGCTGCAATCTCGCCTGCGTTCACTGCCGTGCGTCCGCGGAGTTCGGCCCATACGAAGGAGAACTCTCCACCCAGGAGGTCTTCAGAGTGATGGATGAGATTGCCTCCTTCAGCAAACCCGTCATCATCCTGACCGGAGGAGAGCCCCTGCTCCGACCGGATATCTTTGATCTGGCATCCTACGGCACCGCCAAAGGGTTCCGGATGGTGATGGCTACCAACGGGACATTGTTCACTGAAGAAATCATCCGAGAGATGAAGGCTTCCGGCATCCAGCGGATCAGTGTCAGCATCGACGGCCCTACTGCGGAAACACACGACGCCTTCCGGAGAGTGAAGGGCTCCTTTGAAGGCTCCCTTCGTGGAATCGAGATGGCAAAGAAGGGGGGCATCGAATTCCAGATCAATACGACCATTACCCAGGTCAATCTCCATCTGATCCCGGATATCCTCCGCCTAGCCGTTGATCTGGGTGCGGCGGCGCTTCACATCTTTCTCCTGGTCCCGACGGGACGAGGGAAGGAATTGAAGGATCAGGAGATCTCCCCTCTCGACTACGAAAAAACCCTCCACTGGTTTTACGACCAGATCGATAAGGTTCCTCTCCAGCTCAAGGCGACCTGTGCCCCCCACTACTATCGTATTTTAAGGCAGCAGGCGAAAAAGGAGGGAAAGAAAGTCACTCCCAAGACACACGGACTGGATGCCATGACCCGAGGATGTTTGGGCGGTATCTCCTTCTGCTTTATCTCTCACATCGGTCAGGTTCAACCCTGCGGCTATCTGGAATTGAATTGTGGAAATGTCAGGGAAAAACATTTCAGGGAGATCTGGGAGGCGTCTGAGATCTTCCAAAACCTTCGGAATACCGATGCCTATCGGGGAAAATGCGGAAGGTGTGAGTTCAGAAAGGTATGTGGAGGTTGCCGGGCACGGGCCTACGAAATCTCCGGCGAGTACATGGCCGAAGAACCCTATTGCATTTATGAGCCGATTTAAATCCCTTTTCCGGTTTCGAGTGAGCTTGATCTCTAAATTCATCGGAGACCTGGCCAGAACCTTCCACCAAGCGACCCTCCCTCTGAAAGAATCCCGAACCGATCTCAGCCGAGTCGATCTCAAAAGAAAAGTGGAGGCACGAGCCCTCCAGTTGGAGGAGAACATTAAGGAACTGAACCGGGCAAGGACTTCCTCCCTCAAGATGTTCGAGGAACTTCAGGCCGTCAGGAGAGAGCTGGAAATGGTCAACCGCGACTTTAAAAAGATGGACGATATCACCATGAAATTTATCGGCACGGCCTCCCACGAGTTAAAAACGCCGCTCACGGCCATCAAGGCCAACATCGATTTCATTCTTTCGGAGAAAGAAGGGAAAATTCCCGAGAACCTGAAACCCTATCTCATCACGATCCAAAGGAATACCACTCGAATTCAGATGAGGATGGATCAAATGCTGGATCTCAGCCGAATGAAGTCTGATCGTCTCTTCTTGAATCGGGAACAAATCCTGCTCTCCGAAGTCATCGGAGGATATATCAACGAGGTTAACCCGGTGGACAAGAACCTCTCCCTGCGCATGGACGTTCCGCCAGACCTCCGCATCTTCGCCGATCGAAATGCCCTTCACGACATTTTCATCAATCTTCTTTCCAATGCATTCAAATTCACGGGCGATGGGGGCCAAATATCAATACTCGCCGGCCAAAAGAACCAATCCATTCTCGTTGAGATCAAGGATACAGGAATGGGCATTCCGGAAGATAAACTCCAATTGATCTTCGACGAATTTTACCAGGTCGAGGGGGGCAAACACGGCGGGACGGGCTTGGGGCTCGCTATTGCCAAACGGCTGGTTGAAGAACACGGGGGTAATATCTGGGTGGAGTCACAGCTCGGAAAAGGATCTACCTTCCATTTTACCCTTCCTCTTTCCGTGGAGCATCAAGATGGAAAAATCAATCGCTCGTAAAGATGTCAAGGGAAGGATTCTGATCGTCGATGATGCGCCAGATACCCTTGAAATCATTCAAAAGCTCCTCCGCTATGAGGGATACAACGTGGCCCTGGCCTCGACCGGCGAAGAAGGAGTGAAGAAGGTGGAGGAGGAAAAACCCGATGTGGTCCTGATGGATATCAATCTTCCGGGAATCGACGGCACGGAGGCTTTGCGAAGAATTCGAATCCTCAACCCTCTCCAATGCGTGATTATGCTGACGGCCTTCGCCACCGTGGACAATGCCATCCAGGCCCTTAAAGAAGGGGCGTCTGACTTCGTTAAGAAACCTTTCGAGAACGAACATCTGATCCACATCGTCAACCAATGCCTGGAAAAGTACAAGACCTTAAAGGAAAAAGAAAGATTGGAGGACGAGGTCAGGAGGCTTTCCGTCACCGATGATCTCACCGGTCTTTATAACCACCGCCACTTTTTTAAGACCTTAGAGGCCGAGCTGGTCCGTCTGAAGCGTCAAAGGACCTCTCTTTCCCTGATGATGGTCGACCTCGACCATTTCAAGAGTTATAATGACCGTTACGGTCATTTGGAGGGCGACAAGGTCTTGAAAAACGTTGGTGAGATCGTCAAACACTCCATCCGGCACAACGTCGATTCCGGCTATCGTTACGGAGGGGACGAATTCGCCGTCCTGCTCATCGGGGCCTCCATGGATCGGGCAATGACCATTGCGGAGCGCATCCGCTCCTCCATCGAAAACACCGAATTCCAAAATATTACGGTCAGCATCGGGCTGTCCGAATATAGAGACCCCCTCGACCTCGAGGGATTTGTGAAATCTGCGGATGACGCGCTGTATACGGCCAAGCATGCCGGCGGGAATCGAGTTCACAGGAATGCCCGGTGACCCGTTCATGATAACCCGCATGGCGCGTAGCGCATAGCGCAGCATATTAAGAAGACTTTTGACGCTATGCTCTATGCGCTCTGCTCTGCGCTGTGAGGGATATGTCTGATCGTCCTAAACTTTTTTTGATCGACGGTTCCTCTTATCTCTATCGTGCCTTTTTCGCCATCGGTCACCTATCGAACTCCAGGGGTCTCCCAACCAACGCAACCTATGGCTTCACCCAAATGCTTCTCAAGGTGCTCAAGGACCATCGGCCGGACTATCTCGCGGTCATCTTTGATTCAAAGGCTCCCACCTTTCGAAGCGAGATCTACAAAGAATACAAGGCCAACCGGCCTGCCATGCCGGACGGGCTAACCCCCCAGATCCCGTATGTGAAGAAGATCATCGAGGGATACCGGATTGCCCTTTTGGAGATGGATGGGTATGAGGCCGATGATCTCATCGGGACGGTCGCCAAGAGGATGCAGTCAGAAGTCGATGTCGTGGTCATTACCGGCGACAAAGACATCCTTCAGTTGGTCAACGATCGGATTCAGGTCTACGACACCATGAAAGAAAAGCGGTTCGGGGTAGAGGAGGTCATCCAGCGTTTCGGCGTCTCCCCTGAACAAGTGGTGGAAGTGATGGGGCTGGCCGGGGATTCGATTGACAATATCCCAGGCGTTCCGGGAATCGGAGAGAAGACCGCAGTCCAATTGATCAAGACTTACGGATCGATTGAAAACCTTCTCGCCCATGTGGAAGAAATTCCCCAGAAGAAATTGAAAGAAAATCTGAGGACCCATGGCGATCTGGCTCGTCTCAGCCGTCAGTTGGCAACGATCCATACCGATGTGCCCATCCGCTACGGGTTGAAAGATTTCTACCTTTCTCCTCCCGATCTGAAGGGGCTTAAGGAGATCTTCAAGGAGCTTGAGTTCAACAGGCTTCTCAAAGAACTCTTGGATCAAAAGGTTCCCCCGCCATCAGGGGGGGACTACCATTTGATCACGAATCGGAACGACCTCTTCACCTTGCTGGAAGATTTGAGAAAGCATGGCATTTTTTCCATCGACTTAGAGACCACTTCCCCTTATCCAATGTGGGCGGACCTCGTGGGGACCAGTCTATCCTTTACCCCGCATCAAGCCTTCTACATTCCCCTTGCCCACCAGGATAAAGGAACGGACCAACAGCTTCCTCTTCCTTGGACACTGGAACAGCTAAAACCTCTTCTCGAAGACAACGGAGTGAAAAAGGTAGGTCAGAATATCAAATATGACTGGATCGTCCTGAAACGATACGGAATCGATCTGCAGGGGATAGAAGGGGATACGATGATCGCCTCTTATCTCCTCAACCCCACCAAACACAACCATAACCTGAGTGAAATAGCCCAGGAATACCTGGGCCGCTCTGTGACAGACTACAAAGAGGTCGTAGGGACCGGGATGAAGGCGGTCACCTTCGACCAGATTGGACTTGAAAAGGCGAGGGATTACAGTTGTGAGGATGCGGATATCACGCTCCAGCTCTCCCATCTCCTTTTCCCAAAACTGAAGGAGGAGGGATTTAAGGACCTCTTTGACCGCGTAGAGATGCCTCTCGTCATCGTCCTGGCAAAGATGGAGATGAACGGGGTGAAAATCGATCCGGACCTTCTCCAGGAATATTCGAAGGAGATCGAAACCCAGCTGCAACAGAAGATGGACCGGATCTACGCGTTGGCCGGAGAGGTCTTCAATATCAACTCTTCCCAGCAACTCGGGAAAATCCTTTTTGACAAACTGAAACTGCCCATCGTCAAGAAGACCAAAACAGGCGCCTCCACGGATGTAGACGTGCTGACGAAGCTTTCTCTCCACCATGACCTCCCCCTTGAAATTCTCAGCTATCGCAATCTGAACAAACTCAAGTCCACCTACGTCGATGCCCTGCCGAAATTGATTCACCCGAAAACAGGCCGCGTTCACACCTCCTACAATCAAACCGTGACAGCCACCGGGCGACTTTCTTCGAGCGATCCCAACCTCCAGAACATTCCCATCCGTACCGAGGAGGGAAACCGGATTCGCCACGCCTTCATCCCTGAGAAAGGATGGCTTCTCATCTCCGCAGACTATTCACAGATCGAATTGAGAATTCTGGCACACCTCTCCCAAGATGAAACGCTGATCAAGGCCTTCCAAAACGATGAAGACATCCACGCCCGGACCGCGTCGGAGGTCTTCGAGGTTCCAATAGAGAAGGTGACGTCCTCCATGAGGAGAGAGGCCAAGGTGATCAACTTCGGCATCATATATGGAATGAGCGCTTATGGTCTTTCGCAACAATTGGGGATAGAACCCAAGATCGCCCAGAACTACATCGATGGCTATTTTAAGAAATATACCGGCGTTCAAACCTATATCGAGAAGAGTCTGCAAGAGGCCAGGCAGAACGGATATGCGATGACTCTTTTACATCGCCGCCGCTATCTGCCTGACATCGACTCCCCAACCGTCTTTGTCCGGCAGGCTGCGGAGAGAATGGCCGTCAATACTCCTCTCCAGGGGACGGCAGCGGATATGATCAAGGTTGCCATGATCCAAATCCAGAACCGAATAGAAGGATTTGGGTTCTCCACCAAAATGATCATGCAAGTCCACGACGAATTGGTTTTTGAAGTTCCCGAAGAGGAACTTCAAAAAGCGACTCCGATGATCCAGAAGGAGATGGAGACCGTGATGGACCTCTCTGTTCCGCTCAGGATCTCCATTTCCTCGGGTAAGAATTGGGCAGAGATGAACTGATACGTCACTTCGGAGCTAGGAGTTCGGAGTTATGAATTATAAGTTGAGAGTTATGAGTTTAGAGTTACAGATCATGAATCACGAGTCACGGATCACGACATGAGTTATGCTTCGAGCTGTATAAGGAGGACGGTGATGAAACAGGTAGGCTTGATCATCTTACTAGGGTTGATACTCTTCTCTTTTTCGGCCTTTGGCCAAGGGATTTACAAATGGGTGGATGAGAACGGCACGGCCCACTTCACAGATGACCTGAGTCTGGTTCCGGAAAGATATCAAGACCAGATCCGCGAGAAAAAACCTCAAGGGAAACCGGCTCCGCCGTCCATTGAATCCCCTGGTAGTGTCGGGAAGGAGAAGGAAATCGAGTCAGCCCCTGAATCAGCTTCTGAACAGAAAGACCTCTTAGGCCGTGGTGAAGAATGGTGGAGGGCAACAGCGAATGAATGGAATAAGAAATTTGTGACGGCCCGGGCAAATTATGAAGACGCTTACAATAAATGGAAGGCGAAGGAGCAAGAGCTGCAGGCCTCGCAATTCAAACCCGATAGCGTGAAGAGAAAATTGAAGGCGGAAGCCAAAACCCTTGAAGAAAACGTAAAGGATTGGGAGAAACAGATGGAAGAGGCGAAGGACATGCTCGACAATGTTCTTCCGAAACAAGCCATTGATGCTCACGCGAACCCGAAATGGCTCAACATCGAGGAGCCCTAAGGGACGCAGACGGCAGGCTGCTGAACGATCCTTTCCTATTTAAATAGTATTTTCATCGCTTCCTGAATGGAGTTGACCCCGATCAGCTCGATCCCCTTTGCCCCTCTGATCTTTTCCTGATTCTGTCTCGGCAAAAGGCATCGTTTGAACCCCAGCCTTGATGCTTCTTTTACTCTGACCTCTGATTGGCTGACGCCTCTAACCTCTCCTCCCAGCCCCACTTCTCCGAAGATCACCGTCTCGGGATCAACCACCTTGTCCTTGAAATTTGAGGCAATAGCGGCAATCACTCCCAAATCAGCGGCTGGCTCCTCCACTCTCATGCCGCCAGCGATATTGAGAAAGATATCCTGACTATTCAGATGGAGTCCCAGTCTTTTCTCCATCACGGCGACCAGGAGTGAAACACGGTTGGCATCCACTCCCTCGGCTGTTCTTCGTGGAAAACCGAAGCTCGTGGGGACGACCAAGGCCTGAAGCTCAATCAAGATGGGTCTTGAACCTTCCAGGCTCGGCATGACAACGGAGCCGGAGGTGGGCTGGGTCCGTTCGGAAAGGAAGAATTCAGAGGGGCTGACCACTTCCACCAACCCCGAATCCTTCATCTCAAAAACCCCAATCTCATTGGTGGAACCGAAGCGATTCTTGACCGCCCTCAAGATTCGGAAGGCGTGAGTGGCCTCCCCCTCGATGTAAAGAACGGTATCGACCATGTGCTCTAAGACTTTTGGCCCTGCAATAAAACCCTCCTTGGTGACATGGCCGATAAGAAAGATAGGAATGGAAAGATGCTTCGCCAGATAGAGCAACCGGCCCGACGCCTCCCTGACCTGACTGATCGATCCGGGGGTCGAAGGAAGCTCGGAGGAATAAATGGTCTGAATGGAGTCGACCACCACCGTCGAAGGTCTGAGCGCCTGGGTATCCTGGAGAATTTTTTCTAAGGAGGTCTCTGAGACCACGAAGAGGTGTTCTGAAGAAAGGCCTAATCGGTCTGCCCGCATCTTGGTTTGCTGGAGGGACTCTTCTCCGGAGACGTAAAGGACTTTTTTCCCCTTTGACGCTAAGCGGTTCATCACCTGCAGGAGAAGGGTCGACTTGCCGATACCTGGATCGCCTCCGACCAAAATCACCGACCCGAAAACAATCCCTCCTCCCAAGACCCGGTCAAATTCTTCGATCCCGCTCTGAAACCTTCCTCTCTCTTCACCCATGATTTCGGTGAGAGGAGTCGGAACGGCCTCTCTCTCAAAACCGAGGAGGTCTCGTTCGGGAGCTTTTTCCTCAACAACCCGCTCTTCAACAAACGTATTCCATTCCTGACATCCCGGACACCTTCCCAGCCATTTTGGAGCCTGGTATCCGCAGGACTGACAGACAAAATGGGTTTTGGCTTTGGTCATAAGCTGAAACTCTTTCGTCCAGGGAAATAAGAATATGCCTGCATCATAGCAATTTTGAAAAGATAGATCAACATTGACCCGCACGGTGTTGCCCTTTCTTCTGTCCTTGACTTCCTTGGACTAAATTTGTACAATTTGTTCAGATTGTATCAATTCAAGGAGTGTTCTATGAAAAACATCGTTTCCATCAGCAATGCAAGGAAGGATCTTCCAAAAATGATTAGAGAAATACAGAAAAATCCTGAAGCCGTTTTCAAAATTACAGTTCGTAATGAAACCATCGCTGAGATTCGTTCGGCCAGGACGATGGTACAACCAGGAGAGGCCGTTCAGAAGTTGGTTCATCTTAGGCAAAAGCTGTCTTTTCCTATCAAGGGAAAATCCAAAGAGCCGATTTCTAAAAGAGTGAATGACTATCTTTATTCTCAAGGAAATCGATGATAGAATTTCCACACCATCGAGCGTTCTGCGATACTTCGTTTTTCTTCGCCTCCCTCTATCCCAAGGATGTCAACTACGAGCGAGCAGGCGAAATTTTAAGAGAAGCGTTGGATCAGAAGATCTTTCTCTTGACCACATGGGATATCATCAGTGAGACAGCCACCCTTCTGCTCTATCGCTTTAACTCAAAGGCAGCTATTCGGTTCCTCGACGAGATGAAACCGGTTCTCAATGTCATTTACTATGATGACTCCGTTCGCGAAGAGGCTGAGCAGATCTTTCGTCTCTTCAGTAAAGATAAAAGGCTCTCTTTTTGTGATGCCATCTCTTATGTGGTTGCAAAGACCGTTCTTGAGGATATCGTCTGCCTGAGTTTTGATGAAGATTTCTCCCAGCTTGGCCTCACTGTGATCAGTTGATGTGGAAAAATTGGAGATCGAAAACAAAAACCTCCTGATCGAAGGGGCAAAGGCTTTTGGAGTTTATTTGGATGAAGAAGCGATAAAGGCTTTCGACATCTACCTGAAGGAACTCCTCAAGTGGAATCAAAAAATCAATCTCACTGCTATCCGATCAGAGAAAGGGATTGTCCTAAAACATTTTCTCGATTCCCTCTCTGTCAAACCTTATCTCCCTGAAGATTCCTCCGCCCTGGACATCGGGTCAGGAGCAGGCTTCCCCGGGATTCCCTTAAAAATCGCTCGACCCGCCCATCAGATGACCCTGATGGACTCCGTTCGCAAGAAAGTGGATTTCCAAAGGCATGTCATTCGAATGCTCGGCCTCAGAGGGACGGAAGTGATCCATGGCCGCGCTCAAGACAGGGAAATCGTGCAAAATCTGGGAGGACGATTCGATATCACCCTCTCAAGAGCCTTCTCCGATCTTCGAACCTTTCTCGTCCTGAGTTTCCCTTTCTTGACAGGAGGAGGAACAGCCATCGCCATGAAAGGGGAAACCGACGATAAGGAAATAGGGCTTCTTGCCGAGGCGGAGGAAGCCGCATACCGATTGAAGAGAACCATTAAGCTTGCCCTTCCTTTCGGGCATTTCAAAAGAACAATTCTTCTGTTTGAAAAGATATGAAAGCGCAACTTTGTCTTTCCATCCGTCCCTTTTTTATGCTATATAGAGTCTGATTTGAGACACCGGAAGAACGGGACAGCGGAATTCCGTCATCCTGCAGGATTCTTATGGCAAGGGTTATCTGTATCGCCAATCAAAAAGGGGGAGTGGGCAAAACGACAACGGCGGTCAACCTTTCCGCCTCCATCGCCGCCGCAGAGAAAAAAGTTCTCCTCATCGACATTGACCCTCAGGGAAATTCAACGAGCGGTGTCGGTTTAAACAAGGACGGGATCGACGGGACCATCTATCAGGCGTTGCTTCATGGTTCGGGTATAAAGGGAATGATCCAGAAGACCTCCCTCGCCTGTTTGGACGTGGTCATTTCCAATACGGATTTAATCGGCGCAGAAGTGGAGTTAATCCAGGAAAAGGACCGTGAGAAAAGGTTGGGAAAATTGATCAAAGAGGTCGAAGCCGAATACGATTATATCTTTATCGATTGCCCGCCATCGTTGGGCCTGCTGACCATCAACTCTCTGACCGCTGCCCACTCCGTCATCATTCCTCTGCAGTGCGAATACTATGCCCTGGAAGGGCTCGGCCAGCTTCTCAAGACGATACGGTTGATCAAACAGTCCCTCAATCCAAAATTGGAGATCGAAGGAATTTTGCTCACGATGTTTGACAGCCGGAATAACCTCTCCCACCAGGTTGCCGAAGAAGTGAAAAATCACTTCAAAGATAAGGTATTCAGGACCGTCATCCCACGAAATATCCGGCTGAGCGAAGCTCCCAGTTATGGGAAGCCTGTCCTCTTATACGATATCCATTCGAAGGGTGCGGAAAGTTATTTGAACCTGGCTCGGGAAATCATGATGGACGGAAAGATCAATGGCGGCTAAAAGAATGGCTTTGGGAAAGGGTCTGGGAGCGCTTCTCCCGGAATTTGGACAGGCCGAATCAAGGGCGCTCCTCTATTGTGGCATTGAAGAGATCCTCCCAAATCGATCCCAGCCTCGAAAACATTTTGACGAGTCGAAAATTGAGGAACTGGCAGCCTCCATCAAAGAGAAAGGGGTTCTGGAGCCTCTCATCGTCCGGAGGACGGATCAGGGTTATGAACTCATCGTTGGCGAACGCCGCTGGCGAGCGGCTCAAAAGGCAGGGCTTAAAGAAGTTCCCGTGTTGGTAAAAAAGGTCGAAGGGAGGGAGGCACTGGAGATCTCCCTCATCGAAAACCTTCAGAGGGAGGACCTGAACCCGATCGAGGCCGCTGAGGCTTTCAAACGCCTGTTAGAAGAGTTCAACATCAGCCAGGAGGATCTGAGCAAACGGATGGGCAAGGATCGAACGACCATCACGAATACCCTCCGGCTCTTAAAGCTCCCGCCGGAAGTGAGAGATCAACTCCTGCAGAATCGCATCACTTCCGGACACGCTAGGGCGATCCTCAGCCTCGAGAGCAAAGAGAAACAGAAGGAGCTCTGTGCCCTGATTGTGAAGAAGGGCCTTTCGGTGAGAGAGGCTGAAGCCATTGCGAAGCGATGGTCTGAAAAACCCGGAAAGCGACCCGTCTCTCCGCTCAAGAAAAGGGATGACACGGAAAGCCAGCTGAGTAGCTTGAAGGACTCCCTGAGGAAATATTTGGGCACAAAAGTCCATATCGCCCCAAAAGGTAAGAGAGGAAAGATAGAGATTGAATACTATTCCCACGAAGATTTGGAAAGGATTGTGGAAGCCATTCTAAAAAACGCATAGGGCATAGTGCATGGGGCAAAGTGTAAGACCTATTGCTTCCGGGAAATCTTTCTGCGATGTGCTAAGCGCTGTGCGTTAATGAAAGGAGCGAACCATGTCAGGAGGAAAATCAATGTTCTCTAAAAGCAGTGGTGGTTCCACCCCTCCACCCACCTCGGAGGAAATCAGTGCTTATCTTGGAAAAGAAACGGTCTTCGAGGGGAAGATGACCTTTGAAGGCGTATTTCGTCTGGATGGGAAATTTGAAGGGGAGATTTTCGAAAGCGGAACATTAGTCGTCGGAGAAACAGCCGTCGTCAAAGGGAAAATTACGCTCAACACGATCGTCATTAATGGCCTGATCGAAGGGGATATTTGCGCTAAGGGCCGTGTGGAAATCCACTCCACAGGAAAGGTCTACGGAACCCTGCTGACCCCAATCCTTGTCATTAATGAGGGTGGAATTTTCGAAGGTAACTGTAAGATGAAGGGTTCTCCTGATAAGAAGGAGGAGAGCGCTGGGTTTCCCTCCCAGAAGACAGACGACCCATTATCTACCTGAAATTACTAAATAAAAAAATTATTGACAACGTATTCGGTATATGTTAATTAATTCACAATTTATCGCTCTTTGAATATTGATCGCCGATTTCAGTAGGGTGCTCTCGGTTAATAGAGCGGCCTTCGTCTTTGTAATTGCTCTTGGAGGTTCATCTGAAGAGCTGGGTAAAGCCACTTCAATTCCTACTCACAGTAGGTTGGTATGTGGCCTTGAGTTTGATTATCCCAGTAGCGATCGGTTATTGGCTCGATCGGCCTGCGGTGCTTGATAAGCACCCTTTATTTACTTTCATCGGTCTTGGCGTTGGGACGGTCATTGCATTCTTCGGTCTATTCCGTATGCTTATTAGGTATCAGGCTGAGCAGGAAAAACAAGATATAGAGAATAAAAATGGAAAAGGGAAGTAGCCGCTCCAAGATTCTAATTTTCTTTTTCATTCCCGTTTTAGTCCTCTTCGGCGTTGGCCTGGTCTTCGGCCCCCTTGGCTCCAGTTTCTTGGGCAGGACCCCCCCGAGCATCTTCCAGGTTCCTCGGCCGACGGTTGAGCTTCCTGCGGAGCCAGTTTTTCATGTCAGCCACTTCTCCATTACGAACACACTCCTTGCTTCATGGCTTACGATCCTCGTGCTGGCCGTCTTGTTCTTTGTCCTCACCCGCAAGATGAAACTGATTCCGGGCAGGCGGCAAGCGGCGGCCGAGGCCATCGTCGAAGGATTGTTGAACTTTGTCAAGAGTGTCGCCGGTGAAAAACATGCTCGGATGATCTTTCCCGGAGTTGCTGTGATCTTCATCTATGTCATCGCTAATGCGTATTTAGGTCTCTTGCCTTTTTTCGGCTCCGTGGGGGTGATTGAGCACGGTGGCAAGTTTGCCCCCCTCTTCCGGGCGGCGAACACAGACCTGAACGTACCTCTCTCCATCGCGATCATGTCTTTCATCTTCGTTGAATCCTGGGGAATGAGGGCCTTAGGGGTTTCTCACTACCTCGGTGAATTCATCAATGTCGGCCAGATGCTAACAGGGCTTAAAGAACTGCTGAAAGGCAAAATCGGCCAGGGGGTGATGAACGTTGCTTTCGGGTTCATCAATTTATTCGTCGGCGTCCTGGAGATATTCAGCCATCTTATCCGCATGCTCAGCTTCACCTTCCGTCTCTTCGGCAATATGACCGCCGGGGAGATATTGATCTTAGTCTCATCTTTTCTTATTCCTCTCGCATTTTCTATCCCTTTTTACGGGTTGGAGTTGCTCATCGGTCTGATCCAAGCTCTTATCTTTTCCGGTTTGACCCTTGTCTTTGCAACGATTGCCGTATCGCCGCATGAAGAGACAGAATAAAAAAGGAAAGGAGGTCCTTTAAATGACGCCAGAAGTGGTAAAAATGTTAGTGATCGGGTTAGCTGCGGGGCTGGGTTTCTTTGGCCCAGCATTAGCGTTGGGACTCATCGGCTTTTCAGCCATGCAATCCCTGGGACGCAACCCTGAAGCCAGAGGCGCGATTCTCACCAACATGATCTTGATCGGTGCCCTCGCTGAGGCCATAGGGATTTACGTCCTGATCGTGTGTATCATCTTAGCGATGGTCGTCAAGTAAGGAGGTATAACCATGGGAGAGGGCGGATTACCTGCGAGTTTAGCAGCGATTATCATTGCCATCATCATAGCAGTTTTTTCTATCGCCGGATTGGCTATGTTTTTGGTCCTGCGGGCTTAACATTCCGGGGAAGAGATCTCTTCGCTGTGGATGAATCATCAAAGGGGGTAAAATGGGAGGCTTCGCCAGTCTGGGGATTAACTTGCCTCTGTTGGTCGTTTTTGTCGTTAACTTCATCATCCTTTTTGTTCTGTTGCGGCTTTTCTTGTTCAAGCCGGTCCTGAAGATGCTTGACGAAAGGGCGGCGAGAACAAGGGAAGCGATGGAACTGGCTGAGGCGACCAAGAAGGAGTTCGAGCAGGCCAGGGAGACTGTTGAAAAACAGATCGAGAAAGGGCGCCAGGAAGCGCAGGCCATCATTGCACAGGCAGTGCAGGTCGGAGAAAGACTGAAGGAAGAATCAAGACAGGAAGCGAGAAAACAGGCGCAGGCGATCGTTGACCGAACGCGAGCGGAATTAGAGGCGGAGCGAGATAAAATCCTCGGCGATCTGCGCCGGGAATTTGTTGATATCGCCATAGCGGCGGCTGAGAAGGTGATCAAAGAGACCTTGGATAAAGAGAAACATCGCAAACTGATTGAAGAGACCCTTCGGGAAAGTATCACTTTCAAGAAAAGCTGACCCTTCGATTCCGCCAAGGCTCTGCTCCATTGAGCGGAGATACACACAGGGTCAGCCCGGAGCCCTGAGCTTGATCGGATCGAGGAAGCCCGTTGAAAGTCTTTTGTAAACTCCGGGCCATGAACAGCGGTGAACGGCCTCTAAGTCGACGGACCTGCCGAAGTCTCGAGCTGAAGCCAAGCCCCGGGCTTCGGACTGGAAAAAGTCGAAGAATTGACGTGAGAGATGCCCAGAATAAGTTCAGGCAAACGTTACGCCCAGGCTGCTTTTGAGCTCGGCCTGGAAAAAAATCAATTGGACAGCTGGCAAGGCGATTTGCGAAGAATAGCCAGGTTAACAACCGACGAAGAGGTCATGGCTTTTCTGGAGAATCCCCGGCTTCCTTTCGCTGCGAAGAGCAATCTTTTGCAGAAAGGATTCGGTGAGATCAACCCGCTGGCTTTTAACCTGGCTCTTCTTCTGGCGAGTAAAGGGAGATTGAAGCTCGCCGGGGATATATCGCAACAGTATGACGAGCTGTTGGATGTTCATCGCGGTATTGAACATGCGGAAGTAATCGCAGCATTGCCTTTAAACGACGAAAATCGGGAGGCAATTTCCCGCTGGCTTGGACAAATGGTCGAACACCGAGTCGTCATTGACGCCCGGATAGACCCTTCCATCCTCGGGGGATTCATCGCCAGGATCGGCGATAGGCTGATCGATGGAAGTATACGTCAGCGATTAGAGACCTTAAAAAGAAAATTGGTCGAAGCGGGTCGGTAAATTGAACTCGGTCTGCGGGCAAAGGTTACGAGGCCCGTTACCTTTTCATCGTTCACTTTTTAAACAGGAGAGGGGCTAAGATGGCAACCCGGGAACAGGATATTGTTGCAGTAATTAAAGAACAGATTGCTCGTTTCGGTGCTGCTGTTTCCGTAACGAATGTGGGAACCGTGATCGAAGTGGGTGACGGGATTGCCCGCATCCACGGGTTAGGGCAAGCAGCTTACAACGAATTACTTCAATTCCCCCATGAGATTACCGGTCTCGCTTTAAACCTGGAAGAGGATAATGTCGGGGCAGTCATCCTCGGCGAGGGCAGTAAGATCAAAGAGGGGGACGAGGTAAAAGCGACTGGGAGAGTGATCGAGGTTCCAGTCGGAGCGGCTCTCATCGGCAGGGTAGTTGACCCCCTCGGCCGTCCCCTCGACGGCAAGGGGCCCATTAAGGCCGAGAAGACTCGCCCCGTAGAGAGAGTGGCACCGGACGTCACAAAGAGAGCACCGGTCAATACGCCCGTCATGACGGGGATCAAGGCAATCGATAGCATGATCCCTATTGGACGGGGCCAGCGCGAGCTGATCATCGGCGACCGTTTTACTGGCAAGTCGGCCATTGTCCTGGATAGCATCATCGCCCAAAAGGGTCAAAATCTGATCTGCATCTATGTCGCCATAGGCCAGAAAACATCCAAAGTGGCTCAGGCTATAGCGACTTTGGAGAAGTTCGGAGCGATGGAATATACGATCATCGTAGCGGCAGACTCCTCTGACCCTGCTCCGCTCCAATACATCGCCCCCTATGCGGGATGCGCGATGGGTGAGGAGTTCATGGAGCTGGGGAAGGACGCCTTAATCCTTTATGATGACCTTTATAAACATGCTTGGGCTTACCGCCAACTCTCCCTGTTACTACGCCGTCCGCCGGGCCGAGAAGCTTATCCCGGAGATATTTTTTACCTCCATAGCCGACTGCTGGAGAGGGCCGCCAAATTAGCTTCGGAACACGGCGGCGGTTCGCTGACCGCTTTGCCTATCATCGAGACGCAACTTGGAGATATTTCGGCTTACATCCCGACCAATGTCATTTCCATCACGGACGGTCAGATCTATCTCGAGCCCGATCTATTCAACGCCGGAATTCGGCCGGCGATCAATGTGGGATTATCCGTCTCCCGCGTCGGTGGCTCGGCGCAAAGGAGAGCGATGAGGCAGGTCGCCGGGAGACTCAGGTTGGAGTTGGCCCAATTTCGGGAATTGGAAGCCTTCGCGAAGTTCGGCAGCGAAGAATTGGATAAAGCAACCAAGGATCAACTGGAGCGGGGCCGCCGCATTACCGAGATCTTAAAGCAGCCCGTCAATACCCCGATGTCGCTGGGAGAGCAGGCGAGCATTCTTTATGCGGTCACCAACGGCTACCTCGACGACATTCAGGTAGAAAAAGTCATTTCCTGGGAAGGGAACTTCCACCGTTTTATCGGGACCCAGCACCCTGAGATCGTAGATAAAATCAACAAGGACAATGAGATTAAGCCCGAGACTGAGGATCTTTTGAAGACAGCGATCGCAGAATTCAAGAAACAGGCGGCAACCGCCTGAGAGCTCCATCATGGCAAACATACAAGCCTTACGCCGCCGCATCCGAAGCATCCACGGTACCACAAAGATTGTCCGCGCCATGGAGATGGTGGCGACCGCTAAGATGAAAAGAACGCAACAAAAGGCACTGGCAGGCCGGCCTTACACTGAAAAAATACGCCAGGTGATCGCCGATCTCGCCATCGAGCCCAGCATCAAAGGGAAAATCCTGCCATTGCTGCAGAAACGGGACGTAAAAAAAATCGCGATCGTTCATATGGGGACCGACCGGGGTTTATGCGGCGGATTGAATACGAACCTGAACCGCCTTGTGGCTGAGTTTATCTTACAACAAAAGGCCCCGGTGACCGTGATGACGGTAGGCCGTAAGGCAAGAGCGTTTGCCCGTATCACAAAATTGAATGTCCGTGCTGAATTCGGCGGCATGAGCGACCGGGCCGCCATGCTGGAAACCATGCCCATCTCAAGAGTTTTGATCGATGATTATAGCAAGGGGGAGGCCGATTTAATCTTTCTTGCCTATCCGCTTTTTATCAGTACGATGTTACAGAAACCCACCATCGAAAAACTGCTTCCGATAGAGCCGGCGACATTTCCTCCGGGACAGGTGGCAGAATATATTTATGAGCCTGATCCTTTTTCGGTTCTGAATGAATTATTACCCCGATTTGTAGAGATGCAGGTCTACCACGCCGTTCTTGAACTCGTTGCGAGCGAGCAATCCGCGCGGATGGTGGCCATGCGAAATGCCGGCGACAATGCGGAAGATCTAATCAAGGACTTAACCTTATCGTTGAACAAGGCTAGGCAGGAAATGATCACCAAGGAGATCTGCGATATCAGCGGAGGGGCTGAGGCGTTAACGACGTAAATCTTTCCTCCCTTCCCTTTAGAAAAGGGGGAAAGGGAGGAATACAAATTTTCAAGGAGCTGATGAGATGGCCAAAGGGAAAGTGGTACAAGTGATCGGGACCGTAGTGGATATGGAATTTCCTAAGAATGAGTTGCCGACCATCTATAATGGCATCATCATTCCCATGAACGGCGGTAAGGTGATCGTGGAGACACAAGCTCATATTGGCAACAATTGGGTACGAGGTGTCTCGTTGACCCCCACCGATGGTTTGGCAAGGGGGGCGGAGGCCATTGATATGGGGACTCCCATCTCAGTCCCTGTGGGACGCGCAACCCTTGGCCGGTTATTCAACGTTTTCGGCGAAGCGATCGATGGACTGGGTGAGGTGAAAACAGACGAGAAATGGCCGATTCACCGTCCGCCTCCTCCTCTGACGGAGCAGGAGACGGCTCCTCAAATGCTTGAGACAGGGCTGAAAGTGATGGATCTCGTCACGCCCTTTACAAGGGGCGGCAAGATCGGTGCATATGGCGGCGCCGGAGTGGGCAAGACCGTCATCATTATGGAGCTCATTCGCAATATTGCGGCCGAGCACGGAGGGTTTTCCGTCTTTGCGGGCGTGGGCGAAAGATCGCGTGAAGGCAATGACCTCTGGCTGGAGATGAAACGATCGGGCGTGATGGATAAGACCGTTATGGTTTTCGGTCAGATGAATGAAACCCCGGGCGTTCGTTCCCGTGTCGCCCTCACCGGAGTAACGGTGGCAGAATATTTTCGCGAAGTCGAAGGACAGGATGTCCTCCTGTTCATCGACAATATCTATCGCTATGTCCTGGCGAATATGGAGCTCTCCGCCCTTCTGGGACGCATGCCTTCTGCAGTGGGTTATCAGCCAACTTTGGGAACGGACGTTGGGGAGCTGGAAGAAAGAATCACCACCACCAAGAAGGGCTCGATCACCTCTTTTCAGGCGATCTATGTTCCCGCGGATGATTACAGCGATCCGGGCATTGTGGCAACTTACGGTCATCTTGACGCCGTCGTGGCTTTGGAGCGCTCCATCGCTGAGCTGGGAATTTATCCGGCCGTGGACCCTCTGACTTCCACTTCTCGAATCCTCGATCCCGCCATCGTCGGTGAGGAACACTATCGCGTCGCTCGAGGGGTTCAGACGACCTTGCAGAGATACAAAGAATTGCAGGATATCATCGCCATCCTGGGCATAGAGGAATTGAGTCAGGAGGATAAGCTCACCGTAGCCAGAGCCCGGAAGATACAGAGGTTCTGCTCCCAGCCGTTTCATGTCGCGGAACAATTTACCGGGACCCCGGGCAGGTATGTCCCCGTCAAGGAGAGCGTGAGAGGCTTTAAGGAAATCTTGGAAGGGAAACACGACGATCTTCCCGAAGCCGCTTTTTATCTGGTGGGAACGATCGACGAGGCAGTCGAAAAGGCCAAAACGATAAGAGGGTAGGCATTCGGCAAATTACATCAATTTTAGTTTTCTGAAAAGGTTTTTAATTAAGTTTGTTGTAAATGAGCTATTAAGCACCAAATAACAAGCATCAAATAACAAATAAGCTCCAATGACCGTAGTTCAAAATTCCAGACAGTTTCGGTCATTTGGGATTGAAAATTGGAATTTATTTGGGATTTGGAATTTGTCATTTGGAGTTTGTGATCAGAAACCCTCTTTGGTTCCGGTTACGCCGGGTCAGGTAGGCTGAAGGTATGGCAACTTTCAGATTAGAGATTGTCACTGCTGAAAGAATGGTCTTCTCCGATGATGTGACGGCGCTCATCGCCTGGGGGGTGGAAGGGCAACTGGGCATTCTTCCTCATCATGCCCCTTTGATGACGATGCTTCAGCCCGGAGATTTAATGATCAGAAAGGACAGAGAAGAAGAATACCTCGCCATCAGCGGCGGCTTTCTCGAAGTGCGTCCCGACAAAGTGATCATCTTGGCCGACGCCTGCGAACAGGCTGACGAAATTGATGTGGCACGCGCCGAGGAAGCAAAGAAGCGCGCTCAAGAAACAATGAAAGCAGCGCCCATGACCGTCGACGCGGCGAGCGCCGAAGCCGCCCTGCGCCGTTCCTTGGCCAGACTGAAGGTGGCAGAAAGAAGACGCCGCAAACCGATTGGTCCGGCCTAATCTTCAATTCTTCAGCGAGGTATCTAAATAATCCCCGCCTTTACAAGGTCATTCAGGGCATGTGAAGCTACGGGAGGGACTTGAACCGCGCAATCCATGCACTCCAGGGCAATTAACGCCGGAGCCAAGTATATTCTTAACTCTCCCTTGGCTAAGTCATGAAGGACATGATGTGCCCCTTGTCGGAGCAAGGACGAATCTGCATTTTTGATTAATGCCTCAAACAAAGGCTTCAAACTTTTAACGTTCATCTCGATCAGCCCCTTGGCCGCAAGCCAACGAACCTCAAACCTTTCATCCTCGAGAGCCTTTACAAGCATGGGCGCCGCATTCGGATCTCCAATCTCACCAAGCGCTTTGGCTGCTTCCCATCTGCGAACGGGATTAGAATCCTTGAGAGCTTCGGCCAAAAAAGGGATAGCTTGACTTGCCATGGCCACAAGTGCCTTTCGGGCCTCCACGCGACTTAGATCATTGTAACTAGACAATGCTCCGATCAGATCCTTCATATGAGAACTTGTGTCTTTGTCCATGTCCTTTCTCCTCCGAGCGTGTGTTTTGTATTTTGTCTTGGAATGAATAACCAAGCTGCCATGCCATTCCAATTCTATCGCGAATACTACTAGCGATAGTTATGGAAGTAAATGAGGTGAACCGTGTATATTGTGAAGAAAAAAACTGTATTTTCGACCCGCTATAGATCGTGCCAGAGCAACTTTGCTTCGAGCCCTGAACCGACTCAAGGTCGCCGAGTTTGCCAAAGTAAAGTAACGAAATCGCCCCTTCCTTTTTTACTTTTCCTTTTTGTGCCTGATCTTTCCTGTTAGCCCTCCAATCCAATCCTTAAGGCTATCTATGATGGTGGGACCTTTGACAGTCAGTTTGGTTTCTGCAGTTTGCTTTGAAATCATGCTGGCAGCCTTCGCCCTATAGACGGCCTTCGGGATTGGGGGTTGACTGATCACTACGACATTCTGAAACTTTTCATCAAACGTAACGTCCGCCCTTAAAATCTCCATGAACTTCGTTAAAGGGGGTACCGGCGCCTTGAAAGTTCCATCGGGTTTAATCGGAGCTTCGGCAACGAATACCTTTGTCTCATTGGGTCCTAATAGAGTGATTAATACGGAATCCCCAGGTTTAAACCCCGATCCCTCAAAGACAATATTCGTATCTTTCAGCTTTGATACCGAAAGACGAATGAATTCCGGATTCACAATCACCTGTGGTCCGGTAACAGAAGGATCAAGAGCATTGGGAGCATTCGTACACGCCGAAACGATGATCAAGCATGTCAAAACCATTAACCTCCGAAAAATAAGCTTCTTTTCTTTACACATTTCAACCTTCCCCTTTCGTCAGTTTGAGAATTCGAGCATTCCAGTTGTCCTTTAGACTCCTCGAACCCTTGAACACTTCATCCCGCCAAAGGCGAGGCTTGGCAATGCTTTAAAAGCACATCCATCCGCTGACTCAATTCAACATGAAGATCATTTCAGGGTCATGGCTTTCTCAGGACAGATTTCTTGACAGCAGAAGCAGGTGATGCAAGTGTCGGCATCCACCTGGGGGAGGTGGTCGTTCATGGACAAAGCCGACATTGGACATTGATCGATGCAGGTGCCGCACTCCGTGCACAGCTCAGGATCGGCCTGCGGTCGCAGGATCGTTCGACTCTGAAGGAACGTCTGCATTATCTCGTTCCGAAGAACCACTTCACCGCCCAACGGAGGAAGCTTGAAATCAGGCAGTTGTCTCAACTCCCCGATGAGTTCCACCGTTGCAAGGTCGTAGTCCCCCAAACCCACTTCCTTTGCCTTCTGCAGAAATCGTAACCGGCCGGGCTCGCACCCCATCATCGTCGCCATGACAGCGTCCAACGCCACGCCATTGTCAGAGGCCAGAACAAGGCCGATATTCCTGAGGTCAGGGCAGGCCGGACCATTGCCTTCCATGCCCACCACGGCGTCGAGGAGGAACAAGTCCGGGATCCGGAGTCGGAACACGTCGACGATCAGCTCGTGGAAGCGCTCGGCGCAGCCTGCTGCCTTGTGGAGCTTGGCCTTCTGGGCGCCGGGCAAAAGACCATAACTGTTTTTGATCGCTCCGGTGATCACGGTTAAGCCGTGGGTCTTGAATTTGGGCAGGCTGATGACGAGATCGGCTTCTACGACAGCTCGGGAGAGGCTCACCGCGGGCATGAAATCAGGGTTGAAATCTACCTTCTGTGAATCGTTCCCGATATTTTGATAATAGCCCTTAGCTGCTTCCATCAGTCCTGTTTTCTTGAAACACTCCTCATTGGCCCCATAGCCGAAGATGCCCGGATTGTCGCCCACGACAATGGAGGCTGGTCGCATGCTTTCCACCTTTTCCACGACAGCCCGCAGTACCGCAGGATGGGTGGCAATTCCTTCCTCTGGCTTTGAAGCCCGAAGCACGTTGGGCTTTATCAATACTTTTTTCCCGTGAAACGCCAACGGGAAGAGTTCAAACGCCCGATCCACAGCCTGACGGACGCTCTCATAGTTAGCAGGATAAATCATAACTTTCGCCATCGACACCTCGCCTCCAATCGTAAGACTACATCATTCACGCTTGCATTTAATCTCTTAAATGAATTGTTGGATACTGGAGTTTAAGATTTTTCCAAGGCAAGCAATATTTCTTCCCGAACCAAACCATCCCTTCCGGGGAGAACATCGTTTAAAGCTTTTTTGGCTTTTGGGCTGCCAATACGACCCATCGCCCATGCAACCATACCCAATACCCTTTCATCATCAGCATTATGGAACGCTGTCAAGAGATCCTGGATGTACTCCTCGTTGCGGCTGTTTCCCATGGCTCTGGCCACATTCATCTTCCACCGCCATAGATCCTTGTCGGACATATAAAACATATGCGGCCAGATTTTACTATTAAAATAAGCCTTATCCATGTGTAACAATTTAACGAGTTTGAAGTCATCCACCATTGCAGCTACTTTTTTGTTGATCGGCAACTCTCTTGCCAGCCAGGGAGCATTTCGAGGACATACGTTCTGGCAGTGATCACAGCCATAGACCCACAAGCCCATCGGCTCACGAAGCTCCATGGGGGTAATCCCTTGGCCGTAATAACTGAGATAAGAGATACATCGGGCCGGATCTAATTTGCGAGGTCCCTTTAGAGCGCCGGTGGGACATGCACTGATGCAAGAGTTCCTGCACCAATCCGGGCATCCGACTCGAAGCGTAGGCTCGTCAGGCGAGAATTCTTGGTCAACTACAAGCGCGATGGGCAAGACCCACGACCCCTGGCAGACCACCTTGTTTGAATAGAACAGACAGTTTTTGCCAAACGTGCCCATTCCGGATCGAGCCGCGGCCAACCTGTGAGGCAGGTTAAACGGGACTTTTGACTCGATCCCGTTCTCTTTGAGGAAGGAGCGAAAGGCTTTGGTCCTTTTGGCCAGATCATCCTTAATGATTCGGTCATCATCCAGGTAGCAGCGACCAAAATGCTTCTCCATAGAGGAGGGAAATGCTTCTCTAAAATAATCCTCCATTAAAACAATAATTGTCCTGGCTTCCTGAAAAATCTGTTTGGGATCGGTTCCTGCAACAAGATCCAGCCCCATTTGATGCGCCCACGCGTATTCTTTTTGCCTTTCTTGCAAAAGCTCCCTCTGGGAGTCGAAAGGATCGGCGGTGGTGAAACCAATATCCCCAAAACCGCATTCGTAGGCTTTTTCAATGATATCGTTTTTGCGAATCATATCGAACGCTCCGTCTCATCTGGTAGGACGATTCCCCCCTCACCCTATCCCTCTCCCCGGCGGGGAGAGGGCAGGGTGAGGGGGCCTCTCGTCAAAATATTTAATGCGCTTGTATTAATACAAACGCATTAAATATTTTGTAGGGCAACCCTTTAGGGTTGCTTTAAGCAAGGCTAAAGCCTTGCGCTACATGTGAAATGATTTAATGCGTATGTATTAGTTGACACCGTCTATTTAAGCGGTTACCGAATAACCTCCAGCAATTTTTCAACCAAGGATCGAGATTCTGCTTCGGGAAGACAATATTTCATTTCCAAGAATTTTTCCCTGAAATGGGAAATTTCTTTGGCCACGGGTCGATCCTTTAAAATGACCTGACTCATGTACTCCGCTAATTGAGCAAAATCATCTTCCTTCATCCCGAACCGCGTCATCTCCTGAACCCCCAACCTCAGGCAGCTCGCTGTTGTAAAGGCCTCGTCATCCGGCGCACTCTGGTAATTAACGATGACGTTATTTTCTTCCAATCGTTCGGCAACCCATGGCCCTTTCCCGTAGCCAGCCCTGACGATGACCTGATGCGTCTCCGTATACCCGAGGCGTGGATCGCCCTCCACCGTTAATCCCTGATCCTTCAAGGCTCGGGCAAATGCCTTGGCGTTCGAAATCACCGCTTTCTGATATTCCGATTTGAAGACATTCATTTCATAGGCGGCGAGTAAAAGGCCCACCAGCGTTCCCAGGTGGTGATTGCTGACGCTTCCGGGAAAGACCCTACGGATAATGGCTTCCCAGAGATCCTCGTATTCCGTTCCCTCTGACATGTTGCTCGAAATGAGCCCTCGTTGTGGCCCGAAGAAAGTCTTATGCGTGGACCCTGTCACAATATCCGCACCCTCTTTAAAAGGCTCCTGAAAATAAGGCCCGATCAGTCCAAGGACATGCGCCATATCATAAAGGAGAATCGGTTTTGGATTCATCGGGGCAATCATTTCGGCGATCTCCTTTACAGGCTCTTTATAGATCACCATGCTCTTGCCCATCACGATCAATTCGGGCTTATGCTCTTCCAACAGTTCCCGGGTCTTCAAAAGATCGATCCTGTATTGATCCTCTTTCATCACGGGAAAAGGAACAGCCGCTGGCCGCTCGTTCATTGGATCATTAGCAATAAAATCCTTCAGGGCGCCCATGGGCTGGGCGCTCAGATGGCCTCCCCTCCCGATATGATGGTTCATCACCTTTCTGATCCTGCGGGGCTCGCTTCTCCGGTCCAACCGGTTGAGGTAATCCACGATCCCGCTGAAGACAGCGGTATTGGCCATCTGACCGCTGATCACCCTCGCCTCGACTTCGGAGCACCCGATGAAGCGCCGAAGCTCATCGGCGACCAGGGCCTCCACTTCTCCGATCAGCTTGGTCCCCTGATAATAGAAGACATCGCTCTCCCTAAAGGCCTTCATCAGCCGATGCTCGGCGTATCGGCTGGATGGATCGGAAACCGTAAGAAGTCTCACAAGAAGAGAAGGGGTCGATTCCGAAGGGATGAGATTGAAGGTCTCCCTCTGTCTCCAATGGGTATTCTCCGCCACGCGACGGACAAGTCTTTCAGACAAGTCCTTTAAGCTCCCCGACGGAGCACGCACCTTCCTCGGCTCTTGTATCAGGATGGGATGGGCATAAGGCGGGGCTTCGCTGGAGAGATGCCTTTCTACGATCACCCCTTCAACCTTCTTCCCCCGGCAAAAGATTTCTATCCTCTGCCCCTCCTTTAATTCTGAATCGATATAAGCGAGAGCAATCGATCTCATCCTTTTTTCGTCTGTGGGCTCTGAGAGGATTCCCCGATCGGAGAAGACCCAATAGGGAGCCATCGTCCCGCTCGACACATGTCCCACCCGTTCCCCATTTGCAAAAACTTCGTCGCCCTGTCCGGCAACCTCCTGACCGCTGAGGGTGATCGGGAATATCTTCTTAGGAACCAACTGCCTTTCTTTCGGAGGTAGAGGTTTCCCACTTTCTCTTGCCGTCACCTCTTCAAATTGCCTTTTCAGGATATCCCTTCCGAGGAACTCTCCTTTTAAAGGAGAGAAGCTCATGGCCAATCTTGCTGCCGAAGGAACCGCATAAATCGGGATATCTATTCCCTGCGCATCGAGCCCTAACTCGTGGCCATAAAGGGCAAGTCCTGCTTCCAGCCTTAGGGTATCCCTCGCGCCCAAACCCACCGGAACAACCCCCTCTTCCTTTCCGGCGTCGAGGATCTTCTCCCATATGAGCCCTGACTTCTTCTCGGGCAAGAATAACTCGAAACAGATGGGTTCACCCGTGTATCCCGTTCTTGAAATCGTGATATGGACGTGCTCTCCTTCTAACTCACAAACCCTCAAGCGATTTCTCCATGGGTCAGGAAGTTTTGGGTGATCTTCCAAAAGAATCTTTTCCAATACTCTCCTGGCGTGAGGACCTTGGAGCGCGATCATTCCGATTTCATCGGTTTTGTCATCAATCGCCACATTCTTGTACTGTTTCTTATGATCGAGAAACCAATTCCAATCTTTCTCCCTATTCGCCGCATTCACAACCAGGAGATAATTTGCTTCCAGAGAAGGATCCTCTTCTTCCAGTCGATAGACATAGGCATCGTCAATCGATCCTCCTTCTTCATTCTGAATCAGCGTGTACTGGGCCACGCCCGGATCAAGGGCCGTCACATTGTTGGTCAAGACATGCTGCATAAAGGGGACCGCGTCTATTCCCCGAATCAAAAAACGTCCCATGTGGGAGATATCGAAAAGCCCCCCAAATTTCCTCGTCCCCGCGTGTTCCTCGGGAATGCCCCGTTGATAAGCAACAGGCATTTCCCAACCGGAAAATTCAATCAATTCCCCGCCATGCCCCTTATGCCAGGGATAAAGGGCTGTCCTCTTCAAGTCTTTTGGCATGGTCAAACTCTCCTCGTTCGCGTAGGACCTACGGAGCGTTTTTTTATCTAAACGTTAATTTTAAACGAATTTTGGAATGGAAGCAACACACCCTCTCTATGAGGCACAACCAAAATGGTAGGCAGAGGTTTTCGCCTGGTCCCCGGATAGACGTTGAACGACAGGCCAAAAAAAAGCCCCCGTGCGGGGGCTTTTCGGATACGGTATGGCGTTGCCGAAGTATTCAATCCGTCGTCTGCATTTCTCTTACAACAAGCGGCCTGGAGAATTCTGCTACCGTCGTGAGAAACACGGACGATTATTTAGAAGCCGTGGGTTCCCCGATGGGAAGAACCTTTCTTCCGTGAGATTCATTGATTAATTCCGCCATTGCAAGATAGATAGCAGCGGCGCCGCAGATGATTCCTTCGTACCCCGCAATAGCGCCGATAGCCGCACTACCTGTCCAGTCGCGGATTGAGAGAAGCCAAAAGAGAATGAATAGGGAAAAAAAGATGAACTGTAGGACTCTGTTTTTTCCGAATGTCCCTATCCACATGAAAAAGGTGAAGACCCCCCAAACAAAAAGATACCATCCCATGAAGGCTGGCGAATTTCCAGGGAGATCCTTGAACACGATGATGAAGGCCAGGGTCAGCCAGAAAGAACCGAAAGAAGCGAAGGCGGTAAGTCCAAACGTATTACCTTTCTTAAATTCAAGAATCCCGGCAATGATCTGGGCGATCCCACCGTAGAATATTCCCATCGCCAGTATGAGCGATCCGATCGGGAAAAAGCCGGCATTGTGAATGTTGAGCAGCACCGTCGTAGTTCCAAACCCCATTAATCCAAGTGGTGCCGGGTTCGCAAGTTTTTCTCCTTCCATACCAGTTGTCCTCCTCTCGATTCTTGTTTACTTCTCTCTGCTCCAAAGTTAAAAATTGACAGTAATTATAGAACCAAGAAAGTAAAATTTCAAGAAAAAAGTGAAATTTTTATCAAAGTGGATGCAGAATTTATTATTAAACAATTACAGTATGTTATATGATATATTTTCTGTTTTGTGATCCATTTTTACTTCGGAGGAAGCAAGGTTGTGTAAAAAGTAACATGGACTCTGTGTTAACGGTAACGTCATTACTCAACAAACCTCGCAAAACCAATCCGTTGGATGGCCGAGTTTAGTCTTAGTTCACAGTGCACCGCGTAAAGAATCTCTTTGCTTTGTCATTCCGGACTTGATCCGGAATCCAGTTCTTTAAACCGGGTTCCGGACGGTGTTTATCCCGTACTACTCGATACGGGACAGAAATAACAGCCTCGGAAATAATGTAAAGAAGCACTGGACGCACACACTGTTTATTCCGTCCAAACAAAATGATTTAGGTGGATAAAGAGGTTAAAAACTCATTGTTCGGATAGGCCGGTTAGGATTGACGTGATTGCGGGATTGTTTTGACTAACCTTATTCATTCTCCTATGATCTTTACAAGCACCCTCTTTCTTCGTCTGCCGTCAAACTCGCCGTAAAAAATCTGCTCCCATGGACCGAAATCGAGTTTTCCTTCTGTGACCGCCACGACAACTTCTCTTCCCATCACCTGCCGTTTTAAATGGGCATCGGCATTATCCTCGCCGACATTGTGGCGGTATTGTTTGACGGGTTCATGAGGAGCGAGTTTCTCGAGCCAGACCTCGAAATCATGGTGAAGGCCAGATTCATCGTCATTGATGAAGACGGAAGCAGTGATATGCATGGCATTGACCAGCACCACTCCTTCATTGATGCCACTCTCCCTGAGACATGCTTCAACCTTCGGAGTAATATTGATGAAAGCCCTCCGTGTGGGCACCTCAAACCACAGTTCTTTTCGGTAGCTCTTCATAACCCCTCTTAAGATGGAAGTCCTGTCTTTTCACAATTTCACCCCTTTCCTGCAGGTTGTAAGCATAAATGAACCACTCCCTGGGCTAAAGCCCAGGGTTTCAGGTCTGCTGACATGATCTGGCACAATTACCGACGTTGTTCTCTTATGTATCGCCGCACGACCTCTTCATCAACGTTGCCTACTGT
>Ga0187881_10000995_pt1 | contig 31892 bp, 35 predicted proteins | sample June2016WEW_19_1_2_FD_133017 | JGI IMG/M metagenome (GOLD analysis project Ga0187881, IMG submission 133017) | Peatland microbial communities from SPRUCE experiment site at the Marcell Experimental Forest, Minnesota, USA - June2016WEW_19_100 | ecosystem: Environmental > Terrestrial > Soil >... | reverse complement strand
CAAAGCCAGGGCTCGGCACGGGCCGGCTTGCTCGAAATCACGGCTCGTGAGATGCTGAGACAGGGCCGTTTAGCAGGTCTTTAAGACTTTCGGGAGGGTTTGAAAGCCGTCCTCTCAGGCCCACTGGTTACTTCCAGAACTGTCGCGCCGGAGGGACGAACCGCTTCGGCGCGGTGTAGGTCCCTCCTCCGCGAACGGTCGTCTGCTGGCCCGCATGCAGGATGAGTTGCTTCGCGCTCGCCCCGCGCGTGTTCACGTACATGGAGCCGGTGTAGCACTGAACGACGTCCGCTCCATTCGCCTCGGCGATCGTGAACGAGCCACCGCTCTCGGTTTGCACGTTCGCGTAGGTGGCCTTGATCTCTGCGACACCCTGCTGCCAGGCCTCGCCGCTCTTCAGCGTCCAGCCGGAACAGCACAAGCTCGGCGTGTACGCGAGCTTCGATCCCTTGTCGATCGCGATCTTCCCGTTCTTCCAGGAGATCTTCACTGGGTTGCCGTAACTCGCCACGACGTCCCCGTCGACGAGCGTCGTGCTCTTCACCCTGGAGGTCGTCCCGTCCGCGTGCACGACCGTCGCGGTGGTGGAGAATGCGACAGCCTTTCTCTCGGCTGACCCGCCGGAGCCGCTCGACCCGCCGGAGCCCCCGGAGCTCGTGCCGCTGCCCGCAACGTGAACCTTGACCGTGGTCGAGTAGAACTCCGGCTCGTGGTCGGGTCTGCTGTTCTGATGCGAGCAGTAGGCCGGAATCGGGCCTGTGTTCGGGTAGTAGCAGATGTACCAGATCTGGACGTAGAAGTCCTTCGTGAACGCCAGGCTCCCGATCGTGTTGTCTGCGCCGGCCTGGAACGTGGCCGATCCGGCACGTCCGGGGAAGAACGGGCCGCCGGGCGCTTCGTGGATGTTGCCGTCCCAGAAGCTGCTGTCGTTCTCGCTGATCACGCCGTTGACCGGGCTGTAGGCCGCGTGCAGCTCCGCCGGTTCGACGTTGGCGTCTGCGAAGGTCCAGCTGACGGAGATCGACTTGCCTTGGACGAAGCTCGTTACCGACAGCCCGACGTTCTGACAGCAGTACGCGTTCGGGTCGTACTGTGCGGCCGCCGATCGCGCAAGACCTGCGGCGAGCGCCGCCGCCACCAGACCGCCGAAGAGCGCACGGCGTACCACGCCTACTTCTTCCTCGCTGCAACGACTGTATGCGTCTCGGTCTGACCGGAGAGCGTGCACTTGAGATCGGTGACGGTTGCAGTGCCGGCAGCTGCATTGAACTGGACCGCGAACGTGTCGCAGTCCGCACCGACGAAGTTCGCCTGCGCCCAGGCGATCCCCGTCTTCGGATCCATCGCACGAAGCGGCGACGGATTGAGGAGATCGCCGCTGATGATCCCGTTCGCGACGGTGAAGGTGATTCCGATCCGTCCGAACATGCCGCTGTATGTGCCGTCGTAGGCGGAGAGACTCGGTGCCGATGTCCCGCATGCCTTGTGTTGGGCGGCTTTGGCCACCACGAGGTCAGCCTGGAGTCGCGCGATCTGCCGGTTCAGCTGCTTCTCGCGGATCGCCTCGATGTCCTTGTGAGGATTCTTGAAGGCAAGGTTCTTATTCGCCTTCGCGATCCCCCTCTCGTCGTTCGCGACCCGATTCTTCGCCGCCGTGCATGCGGGCGAGTCGGCGGGCTGCGCGCGCTGCACGCCCAACGCGAGCCCGACCGCGATCGTAACCGCGATCAGGAAGCCCGCTCGGAGAATCGTGCGCCGCATCGATCGACTCCCTTACGTCGCCCCGATCATGCGCCGCGGTGTCTGGTCTGTCAACGACGCATCTAGCTGCGATGCGACCCTGTCCGATTAGGAGTCGACGCGAACGCGTCGCGGCCGTCATTGGCCAGGCGGAATCCCAAGGAGAAGATCCAAGAGCCCTCCGGCTGCCTCGTACGTTACGCATCGTTGCGAGGTCGAAGGTCACGGCAACCATGAAGCGAGGGTGAGCCGAGGTCGGTGTGGCGCCAACGCTAGGCGCTCGCGCCCGGTAGGTCGGGGAGAAATCGCTGCCGACTCAGCATATATTGGCCTAATTTTATGAATAACTTTATGACATGATCTCCTCGTCATGGTGATCGACACGGGCGGCGGCGTTGGGCTGGCCGAGCGTGACCGGGCCGGGCCGGGTGCAGCCGGTCCGGACAAGGCGCCTGATTTCGGCTGGCGCTTGCACGGTCGGGTGGTCGGCGTGCTGCCGGATCGGTCGTTCGATCTCGCCGGCGGCGGGCCGGGCAGGGCGCGTCTCGAGCGCTACTGCCGGGAGACGGTGACGTTGCAGGCCTGCTTGAACTGCGGCGCCTGCACCGCGGTCTGCGGGCTGGCGGGCGAGGGAAGCCTGTTTCCGCGCAGGCAGGTCACGTTGGTTCGGCTCGGCCTCGCGGACCGGGTCGCGGTCGACCCGGACATCTGGCACTGCTACGGCTGCGAGGAGTGCTCGGCGTGGTGTCCGTCCGGCGCGAAGCCGGGTCGGATCATGGGAGCGCTGAGGCATCTGGCGACCGAGCGGTTCGCGTACCCGCGTTCCGTGGCTGTGGTTGTGAACAGTCCGCGGCTGTTCTGGTTGGCCTACGTTGCGGCTGCCGGGCTCGTGGCGGCGATGGTCGCGGCGGCCGGCAGCTTCACTCCGGGGGCGGGGCCTATCCGCTACGCGGGGATGCTGCCCGACGCGGCGCTGATCCCATTCTTCGTGGGCTTTACCCTCCTGGCGCTGGCCGCGGTGGTTGTCGGGGCCGCCCGGGCGTGGAGGGCCTGGTACGGATCGTCGCTCTGGACCGCCCGGCCGCTGGTGCTCGGCCGCGCGCTCGGACGGGCGGCAGGCGAGATCCTGGCGCACCGCCGGTTCGGCGAATGCAGTGAGCACAGGCTGAGGGCGTGGGCGCATCGGGCGGTCCTCTACGGCTTTCTCGGGTTGTTGGCGCTCTCCGGAGTGGTGGCGCTGCGGTCGCGCCTCGGACTCCCCTATCCGCTGTCGATCGGCGATCCGCTCAAAGTGCTGGGCAACGTGTGCGCGGCGCTGCTGATCGGCGGCGCGTCCTTCTACGTGATCGTGCACGTCGTCGAGGCGGGCCGCCGTGAGGCGAGCTCGTTCTTCGACTGGCTGTTCCCGGTTAACGTGCTGCTCGCCGCGCTGAGCGGCGTGGGCGCAGAGGCGGTCAGGGTCGGGGAGGTTCGCGCGGCCGCCTACCCCGTCTACTTCACCCACCTCGTGCTCGTATTCGCGCTGTTCGTGTTGCTCCCGTACACGAAGTTCGCGCACGCGGGCTACCGCCTCTTGGCGGTCGCAGGACACAGCTACGAGTCGCTCCTGGCTGAGGACGGGGCGCGCCGGTCGGCAAGGCGCGCCGGCAAGCGGCGGCCGATCCCGAGCCAGGCGCCCGCCGAGGCGGTGCCCGAGGCGCTTCTCGGCCTCGGCCAGACGGCGCTGGCCGGCTACTCGGATGCCGCGCTCGCCGACGCCTACTACCGGCTTCGCGACGAAGCGGAGCCGCGCGGGCCGGGACGGTACTACCCGAACGTCAAGCGGCTGTTCGCGACCGCGTTCGAGCGTGAGAAGGACCGGCGCGAGGTCAGGGCCTTGGTCGACCGGCCCGACAAGTCGGACGTGCAGGAGTGGTACGAGGATGCGGTCGAGCGGCCCTGCACGTGGTGGGTCGAGAACCACCTGCTCGCGCGCCGCGCCCTCACCAGCTGCATGTCGTGCGGCATGTGCACCTCCGTCTGCCCGGCGGCCGAACACTACGAGGAGTACGACCCGAGGCTGATCGTCGACACGGCGCTCTCAGGCGACGAGCACCGGCTGGTCGATCTGCTCAAGTCCGATCTCCTCTGGTACTGCAGCCAGTGCGGCTCCTGCACGGGGCGCTGCCCGCGCGAGAACGACGTCATGGCGCTGGTGACGTCGCTGCGTCTGTTGGCGCAGCTCAAGGGCTACCACGTCTACAGCGTGCGCGGCCGGCAGCAGTACGCCGGCCGGCATCTGTGGGGCGCCAACCTCTGGAACCGCGGCGTCAGCCTCTACTTCCGCGACCCCGTTCCGGAGCAGTGGCCCGACTTCGGGCCGCGGTACGCGCGCTCCTTCGCCGAGCGGGAGGAGCAGTGGGCAAGGGTGGGCGCAAGCCCGGACATGGACGGGCAGTTCGCCGGTCGTAAGGTGGATCCGGCGACGCTCGAAGAGCTCAGGGCCTGTATCCGTGCGGGCGGCGCCCTGTTCCTGTGGGAGCGGATCGAGGAGCACGGGGCGGCCCAGGCCGCCGAGCTCGACCTCGACCTCGACGAGTACCTCGCGAAGGTCTCCACGGAGGGCTAGCGCATGGAGGCACAGCGGATCTTCACGTCGCGCTACGAGAAGCCGATTCCCGATGACGGCTACTACCTCACCCAGAGCTGCGTCATGGGCACCTTCAGCCCGGCGACCGAGCCGCTCGTCGCGCGGATCTACGAGCTGCTCGGCCGGCGTTGGGCCATGTGCGGGCCCAGGCCCGAGTCGCAGAACACATGCTGCTCCGGGATCGCCACTCACGGAGACGTGTTCACGATCGAGAGCACGCTGCTGACCGTGGCCCGGCTGTGGTCGGTCGCCGCCGAGGCCGGCTTCGAAAACATCACGAGCGTGTGCGTCACGTCCTTCGCGATCCACAACGAGTGCCTTGAGCTCCTGGAGGGCGAGCCCGGGCTGAAGGAGAAGATCGATCGGCTGCTGTTCGACGCGTGCGGCCGCCGGCTTGTGATCCCGAGGCACATCGTGCACTGCAGCGACATCGTCTACCGCTACCGGGCAGAGCTCGCGCGGCTCATGCGGTATCGCCTGGTCGATCGGGAGACGGGCCGTCCCCTCAACGTGGTCGACCACGTCGGCTGCCACTACAACAAGCTCTTCCAGCATCGATCCGTGGGCGGCGCCGAGTACTGCGACGTCCTGGCCGCCCTGATCCGCGAGTGGGGCGGCGCCGAGGTCGACTACCCGGAACGCCGGCACTGCTGCGGCATGGGCTTTCGCCAGTGCATGATCCGGCCCAACCGCAGCTTCACCGTCGCCTGCGTGCGCAAGAAGCTCGAGAGCATGGCCCCCTACCGGCCCGATCTGATGCTGACCAACTGCCCGGGCTGCTCCCAGATCCTCGACGGCGAACAATGGGCCGTGAGCGAGCTGACCGGCGCGAGCTACGCGATTCCCGTGCTCAACTACGCCGAGCTCGCAGGCCTGCTGCTCGGCTGGGACCCCTACATGGTCGTCGGGATCCAGGCGCACTCGGTGCCGGTCGAGCCGCTGCTCGAGCGGATCGGCATCCCCCCGAGCCCATACCCCGCATACCTGCACGCCGAGGTGGCGGCCACGTGACGGAGCGATTCGAGCCGAGCAACCCGATCCTGATCATCGGCGGCGGCGTCACCGGCATGCACGTCGCGACGATGCTGGGCGAGCTGGGCCACCGCTCCATCCTTCTCGAGAGCACCGGCGAGCTCGGCGGCCGAGTGCGCCGACTCTCTGGCACCTTCCCCTTCTTCAACGACGACGGGTTCAGCGACGGCGGCGAGTTCGCCGAGGAGATCGAGGCCGACATGCGTGCCCACGCCCCCGTAGACGTGCGCCTGGAAACCACCCTCGCCGGCCTGGAGGGGCAGTTCCCGCGCTTCTGTGCCCTGCTCAGCGACGGGACGCGCGAGACGGTGAGCGCGATCGTCGTCGCCACCGGCTTCGAGCCGTTCGACCCCTCCAGCCTCGAGGAGTACGGCTACAAGCGCTACGCCAACGTCGTCACCGCGCCCGAGTTGGAATGGATGCTCAGTCCGCGCGGCCCGACCGGCGGCGAGCTCAGGCGGCCCTCCGACGGAAAGCTCGTCGACCGGCTGGCGATCGTCTTCTGCGTCGGCTCGCGCAATCGGCGTATCGGGGCACCGTTCTGCTCCCGTATCTGCTGCTCCTACAGCACCAAACAGGCCCTGACCGTGCGCGAGCGCAACCCGGCGGCCGAGATCACCTGCTTCTACATCGACGTGCGCACCTATGACCGCGGCTTCGAAGAGATGTACTCGCTCGCCCAAGAGCGCGGAATCCGCTACATCCGCGGCCGCGTGTCCGGCTGCAAGGAGCTGCCGGGCGGCGACATCCTCGTCCGCGCCGAGAACACCCTCGTCCAGAGGATCGTCTCCGACCGCTTCGACCTCGTCTCCCTCTCCACCGGGATGCGACCCTGCCGCGACATCGACCAGCTGACACACGTGCTCGCTATCGAGCGCGCCCCCGACGGCTTCCTGGCCAGCCGTGCCTGGTTCCGCTACCCGCAAGACTCGACCCGGGAAGGGATCTTCAGCGCCGGCTGCGCCACCGGCATGAAACCGATCCGCAACTGCATCATCGACGGCAGCGCCGTCGCGGCACGAATCGCCGGCCTCTTGCGCTCGGCCGAAAGCAACAACGTCGACGAACTCGATCGCATCGACGCGAGCGCCGTCCCAGGGCGCGGCGCAGGCTGATCCTCCTGCGTCCGGGACTTTCCGAGAGGACGTGGGTTCGCAAACTCCAGTTCCCACAACATGCCATAGCTCGCTTCAACTCTGGCGACAGCACCGTCGAGGCCACGCGGGTACCGGATGGGCGGCAATGCCGCAGAGCCCGATCCCTTCTCGAACGGCCTCTCCACCGGGCCGCTCGCCGTTCCGTGTCGCACCCTACACGGCCGGCGCGCAGACGAACAACTCGCGCACCGGTTTGGACGGCGGGCGCGGGCGCACGAGCTGTGAACCGTGGATTCGCCAACGGTCGCCGGGTGCGAACTCGACGAATTCGCCGATGTGAGGCGTGGCCGGAAGTTCCTTCTCTGCGAGGTCCCAGCGCCCGTCCGCGAACTCCAGCTTGAAGGAGTAGCGCGCAAGGGCCGCAACCGTCGCCTCCTGGAGCAGGTCGACATACTGGGCGAAGCGGTCGATCGCCTCTGCGCGTCGCGCGCGCTCTTCCTCGTCGGCCACAACGGCGAGCTGTGCGCGATTGCGCGCGAGAGCCTGCGCCAGCTGGTCGGCGCTCGAGCTGAGCCCCGGACGTATCTCCACTGCAAGCTCATCGGCTACGGTTGCCAGAAGTAGCGTCCCTCATCTCAGGGACGGATGCCGCATTCGAGGCTGGCGAGTGCGAGGCTCTCCCACGCCGGTTGGGGACGCAGAGAGCGCGACCGTTCTTTCCCTCGTCTCACGTTGCTGTGCAAGCGTCTGTTGCGGAAGCCCATAGCGTGCGGCTTACCCCACTGCGGCTCTTGCACATCCGACCTTGCGACCCCTCCCTCCTCCCGGAGCTACGTCAGCACTTCGAGCGCTCCGGCTTCAGCGTTGATCGAGCAGGAGACGCCATCGATGTGCGGCAGCCGGACGCACCGAACGAGCAGCAGGCCACGCGCGAGATCCTGCTACACCTCCGCGTCTGGCTCGCGATGCGCCCCGACTCCATCGAGGAGCCGACAAGCGACCTGTAGCGGGCTAGCGCGTGGCCCGACCGCTACGAAGTGGCGGCGAGGGCTGCCTCAGTCGATGTGGGCGCCCGCGACTCTTAGCCGCGAAGTCGGCGCTGGCACACACCGAATCCGCTGCTCACGCACTGCCCGGCTGAATGACTTCACCGCGGTCCTGCCGTGTTCGGCATCCTTGCGGATCTTGTGTGCCTCATCTATGGTTTAGGCGTGCCTACAAAGTTGGCTGAGCCGACCGAACTCTCCGCGGCGGTGCAGGATTACGCGAAGGCGATCTACGAGCTGGAGAGCCGCGCGGGAGTCGCGTCGACGAACTCGCTTGCGGAGCGGCTGGGGGTAAGGCCGGGATCGGTGTCGGGGATGCTGCGCAAGCTCGATGCGCTCGGCTTGGTCGTGCACGAGCGCTATCGAGGCGTCCGTCTGACCGAGTCGGGCCGGAAGGTGGCGCTCGAGGTGCTGCGCCATCACCGCTTGCTCGAGCTGTATCTGGCGGAGAGTCTGGGCATGGGCTGGGATGAGGTGCACGCGGAGGCGGAGCGGCTCGAGCACGTCATCTCGGAGGAGCTGGAGGAGGTGATCGCAGCCAAGCTCGGCCATCCGACGCTTGATCCGCATGGCGACCCGATCCCCGATCGCAAGCTCGCGGTCGCCGACGTCCAGAGCCAGAGTCTCCATGCGCTCGAGCCGGGCGAGAGGGGCACATTCATCAGGGTTTCGGATTCCGACGCGGAGATGTTGCGTTTCCTGGCGGAGCGGCGGATCGTGCCGGGAGTCGAGTTTGAGCTGATCGAGAAGCAGCCCTTCGAGGGGCCGCTGTTCGTGCGCTTCGGGGACACGGTGCACGTGCTCGGCGCGGTATTGGCACGGGCGATGCGGGTGAGCGTCGAGGAGCAGCGCTGACGCCGCCGCCGGCCAAGCCGGTGCCTGCGGTCGCGACCGAGGCGGGCGCGCTGCCGGTGCCGTTCGTGCAGGAGGCGAGCGCGCTCGAGCAGCTGCTCGCCAAGGGGCGCGTGCGGGCGACGCTGGCGATGCTCGGGCCGGCGTTCGTGGCCGCGATCGCCTACGTCGACCCGGGCAACTTCGCCACCAACGTCCAGGGCGGCGCCCGGTACGGCTATCTGCTGCTGTGGGTGGTGCTGGCCGCGAACGCGATGGCGATGCTGATCCAGTACTTGTCGGCGAAGCTCGGGATCGTCACCGACCGAAACCTGCCCGAGCTCTGCCGCGAGCGCTACCCGCGCGCGGTCACCCGGGGGCTGTGGGTGCAGGCGGAGCTGATGGCGATGTCGACCGACGTCGCCGAGTTCCTCGGCGCCGCGCTCGGGCTCAACCTCCTCTTCCACGTGCCGCTGGTGATCGCCGGGGTGATGACCGGTTTCATCGCCTTCGGCATCCTGGAGCTGCAGCGGCATGGCTTCCGCCGCTTCGAGCTCGCGATCACCGCGCTGCTCGGGATCATCTTTCTCGGCTTCCTCTACGAGACGCTCAAGATCGGCCCTTCCGCCTCCGGGTCGCTGCACGGCCTGATGCCGGGCCTCCAGGGCACGCAGTCGCTCTACCTGGCGGTCGGAATCATCGGCGCGACCGTGATGCCGCACGCGATCTATCTCCACTCCGCGCTCACGAACGGCCGCATGGCAGTACGCGACGACGCCGAGCGCGGACGCGTGCTCCGCTTCGAGCGGCTCGACGTGATCGTCGCGCTCGGCCTGGCCGGGATCGTGAACCTGGCGATGCTCGCAGTCGCCGCCAAGCTCTTCCACACACCCGGCCACACCACCATCAGCACGATTCAGCAAGCGCACGCCGGCTTCGCGAACCTGGTCGGCGGCACCGCCGCGCTTGCGTTTGCTGTCGCGCTGCTCGCCTCGGGCGCCTCCTCCTCCAGCGTCGGCACCTACGCGGGCCAGGTCGTGATGGCCGGCTTCGTCAACCTGCGCGTGCCGCTGCTGCTCCGCCGACTGGTCACGATGATCCCTGCGATCGTCGTGCTCGCGCTCGGGGTCAGCCCCACCAGCGCGCTCGTGCTCAGCCAGGTCGTCCTCTCCTTCGGCATCCCCTTCGCCCTGATCCCGCTCGTCCATTTCACGAGCCGCCACGACCTGATGGGCGTTCACGTCAACCGGCGCATCACCACCTGGACAGCGGTCATGGTCGCCTCCCTGATCAGCCTCCTCAACGTCTTTCTGCTCTACCAGCAATTCAACGGCAGCTAGCCCGAAAGCACGAGGAGCCGAGACCCTTGCCGGCGGCAAACCAAGTCACTTCTCGGACGGGCAAGATCTTGAGTGGACACCGATGACTGAACCACTCATCCAGCTGACGCCGCTCGTGGCACGTGCGCAGTCGGACGCCACGAATCGTGCGAGCCTCGAGCGGCGCGCGCGGCTACTCGCCCACAGCGGAAACGCGTGGCACGTGATCGAGTTCACCGTCGCCCTCGCGGCCGGTATCGCAGCCGGGTCGATCGCACTGATCGGGTTCGGCGCCGATTCGCTCGTCGAGGTGCTCGCCGGAAGCGTCATCGTTTGGCTCTTCACGAGCGGCCGAGGCTCCTCCCCGCAGGCCGAGCGGCACGCGCAGCAGCTCATCGCCTCGAGCTTCTTGGTGCTCGCGGCCTACGTGACAGCCGAGAGCGTCCGTGACCTCGTGGCGGGGCATCGGCCGTCGGCGTCCTGGGTCGGTGTCGGCCTCGCCGCGTTCACCGCGCCGACGATGCCTCTGCTCGCGCGTGCCAAGCGCCGCGTCGGCCATGCGCTCGGCTCGTCGGCGACAGTCTCCGAGGCGAGCCAGAATCAGCTCTGCGCCTACCTCTCGGTCGCCCTTCTCGTGGGTCTGCTGCTCAACGCCGTGTGGGGGCTTTGGTGGGCCGATCCGGCGGCCGCGCTCGTCATCGCCGCCGTCGCCGTGAAGGAAGGGCGTGACAGCTGGAAGGGAGCGAACTGCGACTGCTGCTGAATTCCCTGGCTGTAGACAGAAGAAATAAGCGGGTCCGCTCGCAACGCTCACGCGTGAGCGCAAGTCCCTTGGCTGAGCACGAGTTCGCACGAGACGGACTTCGACGACGGCTCGAAGGCCGTCGCCCGCTCAGGTGATCGTCAGAGGCGCGCAGCTCCAGCGGCTGCGATTGCCGTTCAGGTCCTGCGCTCCGACGCAGAACCTCAGCGAGCCGCTGATCGACGACGGCAGCGTGGCCGGACCTCGCTGGAGCCGCCCGTCCCGTTCGCCCGCGAGGATGCCCCAGGTCTTGAGCAGCTTCTTGCCGCGATAGATCGCGTACGTCTCGCCGGCGAAGCCGCTGTCGTCTTTCGAGTAGTACTCGAGGTAGAATGCGCGCCCGCGCTTGCCGGCGCTCGCGACGGCCTTCACCGTCGGCGCCGTGTGATCGTTCTTGAAGCGCGGATCGGGCGGGATCTTCGGGTTCCGGGGAACGAGCCCGCTGAGGGGCGCCTTGGCGGGCGTCTTGACGGGCGCCGGCGGGGTGGCGGTCGGCGCTGTCGTGCCGCCCTTCCGGTCGAAGGTGACGTAGCACCCGCTGTCAGGCGACTCGTCGATGCAGAGGCGGTTGTACGGACCGTCCGGGAGCGGCGGGTTCTGCGCCGAATCGGACCACTCGACGAGGCGGGCGTAGTAGGTGCCCTGCAGGCCGATCAGCGAACAGCCGCTCGACACCTGACCCTTCAGCATCTGGCCCTGGTAGCGGCGGGTGCCGGACACCGTCCCCGTGTAGCGGAAGTGGCCGATGACCGTCCCGGCCGCCATCGTGCACTGCGGATTGTCGTCGTATGCCGACGCGCGCTCGACGACGGAGAACGTGACGCCCTGAGGCGCGCCTGACCGGTAGAGCTCCGTCGTGACGATGTCGAAGCCGTCCCCCGCGGCCGCGATCGTGTGCAGCGGCATCGACGGGAGATCCGATCGTCTCGAGGTCAGAAGCCAGCTCCCCGTGATCGGATCGGCGGCGCTCAGCTTCGGCACCTGCGCAGGGTGCATGGCCGCCCGCGCGGACAGGCCGGAACCGAGACCGAGGAGTACGACGCCGAGACCGCAGAGAATGGCCCTCCGCACTACCTCTATCGCTGTCTCTTCGTGCGACCGCTTCAATCGGGAACGCGCCGGATCGGGCCCTCGGACAACTACTCAGACGCGGCTCCCCCTTCTGGGCCTGGTCGACTCGCCCACGGAGCGCGTCGCCAGCGGATCGCGATCGCCGCGGAGCTCGGGCCGCTCGCGTCTCCCGCTGCAGTCCTCCTGTCGCAGAAGGACGTGTGGCCGCCCGCTGCTTTCGGGCGGCCACAGTTGCTGGAGGTGAGAAGCGAGCTGTGGGCTAGTGCCCTGCGCTCAGCTGCAGCTGGACGAGCCGGCGGGTCGAGATGCCGCCGAGGATGGCGGCGGCGCTCGTGCCCGGCGCGCGCGCCCTGACCTGCATGACGAGCGCTCCGCCGCGCGTGAGGGGCAGCCGGCTCGTGGTCTGGATGCGGAACGTGACCCAACCGTCCGTGCCGGTCGCTTGCTCGGGCGGCTGGACGATCCAGCTGTAGGGGATGCCGACGACTTTGACCAGCGCGCCGCTGACGACGTTCTTCGTGCCCTCTACCGTCACCCTGAAGCGGGCGGTGATCACACCGTTCCGGGTGTGGAACGGGGACGGGGAGAACTGGACGCTGCTGATCAGCAGGTGGTCGGGATGCGCGACGAGCGAGGTCACCGACACCGAGGTGAAGCCACCGCCGATGTTCGTGCCGGCCGTGGCGACCGTCACAGGTTGGGAGGTTGCGTTCGTCGAGCCGACGTCATTCGACGCACGGACAATGACGGTCAGCGTGCGGCCGGCGTCGCCGCTCGTGACCGTGTAGCTCTGAGCGGTCGCGCCCGGAAGGTTGACGCAGTTGCCGCCGCTCGCGTCACAGCGAAGCCACTGATAGACGAAGACGCCCGAGGCGCCCGTCCACGTGCCGCTGGCCGCGACAACCGTCTGTCCGACCGACGGCGTGCCGGCGATGACCGGCAGCGTCACGTTGGCCGGTGCCTGGTCCTTCGCCGCGACGATGGCCGTCAGGTTCGAGAAGGCGGTCGTCCTGCCGATTGCGTTGGAAGCGGTGACCGCCGCGCGCAGCATGAAGCCGACCTCAGCGGTGACGACCTTGTGGGTCTGGCCGGTGGCTCCCGCGAGGTCCGCGCACGCGCCATTCTTAGGGTTACAGCGCTGCCACTGGTACGTGTAGGTGATCGGGGCGGCGCCTGTCCAGGTGCCGTTGTTGACCGAGACGGTGCTCCCGTCCTTCGGCGTTCCCGAAGGGTCCGGCTGCTTGCTGTTCGCCGGGGCGCTGCCGCGGCTCGCGACGACGGCGGTTGGCGTCGACAGCGCCTGCGCCGTGCCGTCGGCGTTCGTGGCGGTCACGCTCACCCTGATCGTGTGACCGACGTCCGCCGAGGCCAGCTTGTAGGTGGCGGAGGTCGCCCTGGAGATCGGCGAGCAGCTCGCCCCGCTCGAGTCGCAGCGCTGCCAGCGGTAGGCGAAGGTGATCGGCGACGCTCCACCCCACGATCCGGTGGTCGTGCTCAGCGACTGATCCTGCCGCGCCGTCCCGCTGATCACCGGCGGAGCCCCGTTGACCGGCGGACTGCCGGCAGCAAACGCGACGGAGCTCCCGAACGCGGCGACGGCGACGGTCGCGGCGAACGCCGTGAGCGCAAGACGTGCCGACGCGGATGACCTCGGGACAGCACGCGCAAAGGTGCATCCCAACATGGCCTGCCTCTCCCCTAACTTGGAGTCTGCTCCTGCCTGAAGGCAAGAGCTCCATTCAGCCATTTGTTGAGGCCGAGACGACAGCCGCTCTTCTCGGGCTATCCGCTTCAGCGTAGCGCACTTCGGGTTCTGCCCGGCTAGGTCGGAGGCTGCGCCCTGGTCCTACAGGGAGTGCTCTTTGAGCCAGGTCAGCACGGCGTCGGCGACCTCACACCAGCCGCTGTCGAGCGCAAGTGAGTGGCCTCTGTCCGGGAACCGCGTTGCCGAAGCCGTAGCGGAACTGCTTGGCGGTCAGCGCGACCGCGCGCTTGAAGTTGGCCGGGTTCCGTAGCGCGACCCCGGCGACCCGCAGCGCCGACGGCGGCAGGTAGAGGACGCCCTTGATCGGCGCCGGGTCGATCGCCACCGCTGCAGCGGCGAGGTCCTGCCCCAGCAACCGCTGCACGACGAGGCCGCCGAAGGAATGGCCGATGACGATCGGCTTGGTCTCGAGCGCGCCGATGACGCGGGCGTAGTGCTCGACGACGTTGTCGATGCCGTGACCGGCGACGCGTTCTGGTTGCTTCCGGGTCTTCTCGATCGTGCTCGCGTCTCCGGGCCAGCCGGCGCCGTCGGCGCGTAGCCGGCTTCTCGGAAGAGGTCGTCCCAGCCGCTCTACGAATCGGCGTGCGGCCAGAGACCGTGCACGAACACCACAGGCGTACCTGCCATGACGTCTCCCCCTATGCGACGCGGCCGAAGCGCTCAGCCGCACGCGCGCGGCCGCGCGCCGCGTCGACGTCTCGATCCCGCGGCGGTGCAGCGGTGACGAGCTCCGCCAGCAACTGCTCGGTTGCGCTCGCCACGGCGTCCACCGCACGGTCGAACGCGGCCTCGTTCGCGTGCGACGGCTTCTGCATGCCGCTGACTTTGCGCACGTACTGCACGGCCGCGGCGCGGATCTCGTCCGGCGTCGTCGGCGGCTCGAAGTTGTAGAGGGTGCGTATATTGCGACACATGCGGGGAGTATTAGCGGATGCTGGCCTGGCGGCGCTCGTCGCCGAGGCCGAGCGCCGCTACGTCGAGGCGAACCCCGAGTCCCGCCGGCTGCACGACGAGCGGGCACGCGTGATGCCGGGCGGCAATACGCGCACGGTGATTCACGTGCCGCCGTTCCCGCTCACGATCGTGCGCGGCGAGGGCGCCCGCTTGACCGACGCCGACGGACACGTTTACCTCGACTTCCTCGGCGAGTACACCGCGGGCCTGTACGGACACTCGCATCCCGTGATCCTCCAGGCGATCCGGGACACGCTTGCCAACGGGATCGTCTTCGGGGCGCCGAATCGCCATGAGGTGGCGCTCGCCGAGGCAATCTGTGCGCGCTTCCCGTCGATCGAGCTCGTGCGGTTCTGCAACTCGGGCACGGAAGCGAACCTGTTCGCGCTCTCGCTCGCCCGGGTCGCGACCGGGAAGCCGTCGATCATGGTCTTCGAGGGCGGCTACCACGGCGGCGTCTTCTACTTCGTGGCGGCAGAGGGGTCACCGATCAACGCTCCGTTCCCGTTCATCGTCGCCCCGTACAACGACGAGGAAACCGCGGTGGGCCTGATCGCCGAGCACGCGCACGAGCTCGCGGCGGTGCTCGTGGATCCGCTCCAGGGATCGGCGGGCGCGATTCCAGGCGAGGCCGCCTTCCTGCAGGCGCTGCGCGAGGCGACCGCGGCCAACGGCGTCCTGCTCGTCTTCGACGAGATCATGACGTCGCGGCTCTCCACCGGCGGCCTCCAGTCGGCGCTCGGGATCACACCCGACCTGACGACGCTCGGGAAGTACCTCGGCGGCGGGCTCGCCTGCGGAGCCTTCGGCGGCCGCGCCGACCTGATGAGCCGCTTCGACCCGTCCCGAGCCGATGCGCTCCCCCACGCCGGCACGTTCAACAACTCCGTCCTGACGATGGCGGCCGGCGCGGCCGGGCTGACGCGCGTCTACACGGACGCGGAGGTGCAGCGCCTCAACGGGCTGGGCGACCGGCTGCGCGACCGGCTGAACGCGTTCGCCGCGCGAGAGGAGCTGCCGTTCCTCGCCACGGGCTACGGCTCCCTCGCCGGACTCCACTTCGCCCGCGGTCCGGTGCGACGGGTGACCGACCTGCCGGACGCCTCGGAGCTGCGCACGCTCCTGCACCTGCACCTGCTCGAGCGCGGCTACTCATACGCGCGCCGCGGCTTCATCGCGCTCTCGCTGCCGCTCGAGGAAGGCGACGTCGACGGCTTCGCCACGGCGGTCGAGGAGTTCCTCGACGCGCACGCGACGCTCGTGCGCGACGCCGTGCCGTAAGGCGCTACTGCGTGTCCGGCCCGGGCCACGTGTCGGAGAGCAGGTAGCCCTCCGGGAACGGGTCGGCCGGGTCGACGAGCACCTGCGTGATGCCGGTAATCCAGGCGCTGCCGCGGATCGCGGGCACGATCGCCGCACGGTCGCCGACGTCCGTTGCCGCGACGATGCGCCCGTCGAAGGTCGAGCCGATCACCGACGCGTGCGTCATCGCGTCGCCCACGTGCATCAGCCCGCGCGCGTGCAGCGCGGCCATGCGCGCGCAGAGGCCCGTCCCCGTGGCGGAGCGGTCGAGCCGGCCCGGAGCGACAACGACGGCGTTCTTCGAGACCGCGCCGACGCCGCGCCACGGCTCCGCGATCTGGACGATGCTCACGCCCGCGATCTCGGGGTTCTCCGGGTGCGCGCACGGCAGCTGTTCGCGCGCCGCCGCGCGGATTTTCTCGCCCGCGAGCGCGAGGTCGCGCGCCTCGGCCGGCTCGAGCGCGAAGCCGAGCGCGTGCGCGTCGGCGATCGCGTACCACATGCCGCCGAAGGCGATGTCGACCGTGAGCGTGCCGAGGCCGTCGACCTCGAGCGGCGCGTCGAGTCGGTCGGCGAAGCAGGGGACGTTCGTCAGCTCGACGCTCTCGCAGCGCCCGTCGCGGCACGCCGCGCGCACCTCGACGACGCCCGCCGGCGCCTCGAGGCGCAGCGTCGTCTCCGGCTCGCGCATCTCCACCATCCCCGTCTCGAGCAGGACGGTGGCGACGCAGATCGTGTTCGACCCCGACATCGCCGGATACTCGGTCGGCTCCATGATGATGAAGCCCGCGTCGCAGTCGGGTCGTGACGCCGGCACGATCAGGTTCGCGTGCACGGCGACGCTGCCGCGCGGCTCGCGCAGGAGCAGCCGGCGCAGCGAGTCGTCGGCGCGCAGCGTCTGCATCCGCTCGAACACCGTCTCGCCGGGAGGCGGAAGCACGCCGCCGACGACGACATTGCCGATCTCCCCGCCGGCGTGGCAGCCGACGACCGTAAGCGTGCGGCGGGCGCGCATCACGCCGACACTCTACGAAGCCACAGGCAGCGCACGCTCGCGGTCACGCGCGGGGCATTGTGCCTCGACGACGTGAGCTTCGATTAGTTCCGCCTCGCCTGGCGCTGGTGGACTTCGACGCGGTGGCCCGAGCCGTGTGAGGAGGAGCACCAAGCGGCGACGTTCTCCGGGGCTTCGCAGCACGCACGAAACACGCTGCTTCTTACGCTCATCCCACGGTCCGCAGCACGGCGTTTCCCAAACCGCGTGCGCGCGGCTGGGTGAAGGAGCTGCTCGGCAGGCGGCTAGTTCTCCGGTGCCCGCGTCGCGAGGCCAGTGAAGGCATAGCCCTGGAAGCCCTCGACCTCGTCCGCGAACCCGAGCCGGCCGTGCGGCGCCTCCGCTGTCGCCGCACGCTGGATGACACCGACGATCTCGGTCGTACCGTCCGAGTCCTCCACGAGCGCCCACGAGACCAGGGTCACCACCCGAAACCCCTCCACTTCGTCTTCGGCGCGGAAGCGCGCCTTCCAGCCTGGAGCTGAAGCGATTGAGACCATGCGGCGAGGCATGGGCAGAGACTAGCTCAGCCAGGCAAGTGTCTACGTACTCCCGGGATCCAGGCCAGCACCGTAGCCGGGAAGGCGTCACGTGTCTGTGGCGCCTTCCCGGCGAGAGGCTCGGGACTTCTACGCGCCGGCGAGCTCGCGCTCTGCGCGGATCCAGTTCTCGTGCGGGTCGTGTCCGCCCTCGGTGTGGAGGTAGTAGGCGCGGACTGCGATGTCTTCGTGCGTAATCGTCGGCGTGCGCTTCCGCCGGGTGGCCGGCTTCCGCTTCGCGGGCGCCTTGGCGGTCATCTGCTCGGTGCGCTTCACAGGCATTGCGTGCGACCCCTTTCTAAGGCGGAGCGGTGAAACGGACAGATGCTCGTCTGTTCGGACTGGCGGACGCCGTTCCTCCGGGCAGCACCAACTACGCGCCTTCCGCGACTGGGGCGAGGTCAAAGCGCGGGTGTCGGGACATCGCCGACGCCTTGCAGCCCGGATCCTGACCGCGGTTGGGCGGCGTCGCCCGAGGTCAGTATCGCGACAGCGACCCGTCTACGGAATCGACGAATGTGTGAGGCGGTTGCGCTCTACCCCTCGGCCTTCAGGTGCGTGTTGAAGAAGGAGACGATGCGCCGCGTAAGTTCTTCGCTGCCGTTGAACGGTCAGCGGTTCGTCCAACCGTTACGGGCTGACGCAGGAGATCGCGAATGCCCGAATGACCGCTCGCGGGACGCCGGGGCCGGGGCAGAAGCCGGGGTTTCCCGGTCCCCAGATGTTGCGCCAGCGGCCGCCGGTGAGGTGGGCGAAACCGCTCCCACCCTGGATCGGGTCAGCCGGGCCGACGGGCCCGAACGACCAGTCGACCCAGCTCCGATCGTGCGGGTCGTAGCGCACCGTAAGCGTGTACTCCCGCGGCGGGAACCCGACACGTTTCTTGATCATTGCGAGGAGCCCGCTCGGCATCACCGGGGTCAGCCCCACGAGCGGCATGAGCGAGACCGCGCCACTCTGGCAGACCGGTGTAGGGGGCTGCACCGGTACGAGGGTCGACGTGTCTCCGGCCGCGCTGACGCGAAGCTGCACGGAGGTCGGCTGGCATGGGCCTCCGGGACGGTGTGAATCGCCGCGACCCGGAATGTCAGTCGCGACCAGCGCCGTTGCCTCCGCGCTGCCCCCGGGGCCAAGGGTGACCGCAGAAGCCGTCCGCCCCGGGTGCCACGGTGATGCGTCGGTCGGGAGCGGCTTCCCGCCCCGGCCGAGTAGCTGCAGGCTCGGCCGGCCCGCCACCGTACAGGTCTGCGACGAGCCGTTCGTCAGCCACAGCGAGTACTCCGCATGCCCCATCGCGTCGCTTCCCGGAACGTGCGTGAAGCTGCCGCTCAACGCGCTCCCTCGGCAGCCGCCGGCTGCGCCCACTCCGCGGCTGGCAGGCGCCGAGAGCAGCAGCCACAGGGCCGCGGCGCACACCACAAGCAAGGACAGCCCGGACCGGGTCATTGGGTAGCGCCCGGTGCGCATAGCCGTCATGTATTAGCGGTGATTCGGAGCCTCGTCATTCGTCTTGGTGGTGATGAGACGCTCTTGGCGTTATCAGTGAATCGTCTTTTTCAAAGCGTTGAGGCCTGGGAGGACACGATCACTGTAGCCGTCAAGCCATTCAGAATTGGCTTTGAACACGTTAGCGGTCTGATCGCAGATCAGGTTGCCTAGCTGCGCGAACGCGAGGTGGAGATCCGTTAGCGCACCGAACATCTCCGTGGCGCCCTTGTAGATCGTCGAACTGACGGCGCGATAGCTGGGGGAGCGACGCGCCAAACCTTGCCCCCAGAGTGCTAGCGGGATCGCGCCGCCCGTAGCGTCCTCTGTAGCTGCCTTGGCGAAGCCGCGCATTGGGGTTGTAAAAGCAGTCTCATAAGACGCGGGCATGTTGCCGCTCTTGAGGGCATTGCACTCAGCGGCCTCGGAGGGACCGAGGAGGTTACGGTCGGCGTTGAATGACGCATTGAGTCTTGTCACTTCGTTATCCCAGTGCTTCCACTCCGCCAAGGACACGCGCCCCGTGGGTGTCCTCTTCTGGGCAAACGCGGATACCTGACCAGCCGTCACGCCCAAAGCCACGGCTGATATGGCCAGGGCGGCAATCGCCCAGCAGCTTCGCGATCGCATGTTCCACTCCCTCATGGTCGCCATCGCTGTTGTCCTCCTCATCACACGCAACCCCGTTCGCCGCTGACTAGTTTGTCCGATGGTCGATGCGGAAGATCGGATGATCAGGGGCGATTCGCCGGAGCTCTTCACTCGGGGAGCCGGCATCAACGCCGGCGAAGAACTGGCCGACCTCCCACTTCCACCGTCTGAGGTAGGCGCGCAGGATCGGCTCCTTGTCGGTGTCCGGGATCTCCGAGGCGATGAAGGGCTCGCGTCGCCGGCCGAGCAGGAGATGCCCTTCACCGGCGGCGCGCAGGTTGCGCACCCACTGGGTATGACCGCGTGGGGCGACGAGGTAGCGAGTGCTGTCGAGCTTTAGCAGGTTGACCGGTACCCGGCGCGGCTGGCCGCTCTTGCGGCCGCGCACCTCGAGCACGCGGGAACCCCAGACACTGATCCCGAGATGCGTCAGGCCGGCGACGAGCCGATTGAAGACGTTGCGGGTGAACCAATTGGGAACCACGTATCGCTGCGCCACGAAGATCTCCCTTGTCGCTGTGTTCCGACAGCGACTCGTCTACGGAATCGACGAATGTGTGAGGCGGTTGCGCTCTACCCCTCGGCCTTCAGGTGCGTGTTGAAGAAGGAGACGATGCGTCGGCGGGCGTCCTCGGCCGAGGGCTCGTGGTAGCCGCCCCCCGCGATCTTCCCCAACAGCACAAACAGGGTCGGCGCGTCCGCGGGGTCGTGGTCGTTGAGGAACGAGTGCCCGGCGTCCGGATACTCCTTCACGTCGTGGTCGACGCCATTGCTTGTAAGCGCTCGCTCCAGCCGGTCGGCGGCCCCTCGCAGCGTGCGATCCTTGCCGCCATAGCTGCCGACGATCGGACAGGCGCCGGCCAGGAAGCGTTCGGCGTCCTTCGGGACGGAGCCGTAGTTCACGCTCGACACCGAGAACCCGCGGCCAGGGGCGAGCAGTAGGGCGAAGCCGCCGCCCATGCAGAAGCCGATAACGCCGATCGTGCCCGTGCAGCCGTCCTGCTCGGCCAACCACGTGCGCACGGCCTCGATCTCGTCGAACGCTCGTCCCTGTCGAGCGCGAGCATCGCGCATGATGGAACGCATACAGGTCATCCTCCCGCCCCAATAGAACAGATCGGGCGCCGCGGCCAGGTATCCCTCGCCTGCCAGCCAGTCGGCCTGGTCTCTCAGGTCATGGCTCATTCCCAGGGCGTCGTGGATGACGACGACTCCCGGCCACGGACCCTCGCCCATAGGCGTAGCCACATAGGCTGGCAGCTCGCCCCGAGCGGTGGGAATCTTCACCTCGGCCACAAGGCCAAGAGGCTACCGGTTAGCTGGCGGGGCTCAAGGTCGAGGCGCAGCTGGAAGGTGAAAGCGCCTAGAACTCAATCGGAGCCGGCTCCCACGCACGTGCGTGGGCACTCCCGTCTGGGCGCTCGACACTCACGACTCCACGAGCGCTGCGTCGAGCGCCCCGAGCACCCGGTCGGCCACCTCGCGAGTGGCGTTGACTCCCATCAGTCCGATCCGCCAGAGAGGCGGCGAGCCCGCAAGTCCACCCCCGACCTCGATCCCGTACTCGCGCAGCAGCCGCCCACGCGTCTCGTTCCCGTCCACGCCCTCGGGTACCCGGACCGCGGTCAGCTGCGGCAGTTGGGTGCGCGCATCCGCGAACAGCTCGAGGCCGCGCTCCCGGAGAGCGGCCTGCAGGTAGCCGCCCGCGTCGGCGTGGCGAGCCCAGCGGGCCTCGAGCCCTTCCTCGAGGACGAGCCGAAGCGCCTCGTGCAGTGCGTAGAGAAGGAGCGCAGGCGGGGTGTGGTGGTAGGCCGCCGGGCGCTCGGCCCAGTAGCGGGCCAGCAGCTCGAAGTCGAAGGTGAACGGAAGCGGCACCGAGCGCACCCGGATGCGATCGAGCGCTCGTTCGGAGAGCGCGACCGGCGCGAGCCCGGGCGGCGCACCGAGACACTTCTGCGAGCACGAGTAGCAGTAGTCGGCGCCCCAGCCCTCCGGCTCGACCTCGATCCCGCCGAGCGACGTCACGCAGTCGACGGCAAGGAGCGTGTCCGTTTCGGCCAGGACCGGGGCCAGCTCGTCCACGGGGTAGCGAACCCCCGTGGACGTCTCGGCATGGACGACGGCGAGGATGCGCGCTTCGGGGTGCGCGGTCAGCGCTTCGGCCAGCCGATCGACCGGCACGTGGTCGCCCGGAAGGGCCCTGACCTCGACCACCTCGGCGCCGACCCGCCGTGCGATCTCGGCCAGCCGCGCGCCAAAGTAGCCGGCGACAGCCACGATCGCGATGTCGCCGGGCTCGGTCAGCGCTGCCAAGCCCGCCTCCATCCCGGCCGTGCCGGTCGAGGAGAGCGGGAGCACGAGACCGTCCGAGCGCCGCCATACCGTCCGCAGCGCCTCGACGACCTCGTCGAGGATCGCTATGAAGTCGGGATCCATGTAGCCGAGCAGAGGCTTTCCCATCGCCTCGAGCACGCGCGAGTCGACGTTGGTCGGCCCGGGCCCGCACAGCAGCCGCTCGGGCAGGGCGAGCGGCCTCACTTGACCCACCCGGCGACGATCTCGCGCACGATATGGCGCTGCATCAGGAAGGCGAGCAGGAGGACAGGGATGCTCGCGATCACGCCTGCCGCAGCTACGTTCGGCTCGACCCCGTTGATTGGGCCCATGAGGTTGACGGTCACCGGCGCCAGCATCGGCGTCTCGCTCAAGTAGAGCACCTTCGAGACGAGGAACTCGTTCCAGGGGAGGATGAAGGCGAAGGCGAAGACCGTGACAACGTTCGGCGCCGTCATCGGCATGATCACCTTCGCCACGACCCACATCCTGCCCGTGCCATCGACCCAGCCCCAGCCTGCTCGACGTCTGGGTCGAGCGCCTCGTACGTCACGCTCAAGCTGGACGCGTGCAACACCTTCGACTATATACGCGACCTCAGTACCCGACCGACGCTAGTCCGCTTGTTGCTGGCCCGGTAGGACGATCCGCTCGCGGAAGACCTCCGCCTCGTTGGGGGCGTTGATCGGGTCGTTGGGCGTCGCTCAGCCTACGGCGGGTCTCAGGGCGCCCATGCGAGCTCGCCTTCGGTCCCGGCTGTCCGGGTAACGCGCACGCGGTTGCTCCCGTCCGAGGCCGCCGTCCAGACGTCGCACTGGTGAACGTCGGAGTTGTCGACGCAGCGGGTGTAGGCGATGTTCGTCCCGTCGGGCGACCACCCGGCAAAGCCCAAGTCGACACTCGAGAACGTCGACGTTTGGATGATCGAGCAGCTCGACTCGCTCGCGACATCGACCACGTCGATCGAGCCGCCGACCGCCTCCTGAGCGGCGCGCGCTGGCCGACTCGCGGCGCGCGGCCGAGCCCGGACAGCATCTGCCGCCTCACCGTCCTCGCCCGCTCGGTCGCGGAGCACACCGCACGATGAACGGGCAGGCGTGCGCCAATACTTCAGACTGGCCGGACCTGCTGACTCTGACGCAGGCGCACTCGCTTCATCGAGGATGAGAAGCGTGTCGGGGGAGAGCACGTTCGCCTACCCCAGCATGCGCTAATCGCCGCGTGGGCGGCTCAATCAGCGTCCCGCAGTCGCGGGTCGTTGCACGGCGTGTCTACTGTCGAGGGCAGCGAGGCGTTCGCGGATGCGCTTCGCCATCACCAGGTTCTCCTTGCGTTCGTAGCGGAGGAGTGCTTCCTCGAGCGCAGCCCTCGCCTCCTCGAAGTGGCCGGCGAGCGAGAGCACCTCGGCGAGGTCGCGGGCCGCCGGCGGGCGGTCGATCAGGCAACGCAGCTCGGCGACGCGGTGCGGCTCGCGTACTGCCAACCGTATGTCGGCGCGTTCTTCAACTTCCTGCTCGCCGACGAGTCGCGGCTGACCGGCTGGCGGTCGGGCCTCCCGTGGTCGAACTGGCGGCCGAAGCCCTCGTACCATGCGTTCGGGCGCGCGGTCGTCGACGTTCATGCACGGCCGGGTGGACTGCGCAGCGGTTGGCAGCTCGGCCTGACGGCGCGGCTTCGGGCGCCGGGTTAGACTGCGCGGCGTGAGGGCGCTCATCGCCGCGATCGCGCTCTTGGCGGGGGGCTCGGCGGCCGCGCCACCGGCGCAGACCCTGCGAACAGCCGGGCCGGTCACGCTGCTCGCCGCGGACGGCTCGCTCGCCGCCGCGGTCGTCGAGGGGGACAACAAGAGCCGCTGCACGCAGGTCGTCCTCTGGCGCCCCAGCTCGAAGCCGGTCGTGATCAAGACCCAGGTCGAGTGCGACGGCGGCGGGCCGCTCGAAGGGGTGGACGAGCTGGCGCTCGGCGGCAACCGCGTGCTGTGGGAGGAGACGAACGGGGGCGACAATCTCGAGTTGAGCGTCGAGACCGCCACCGTGGCGAAGCCGAAGACGCAGGACCTCTCGTACGTCGAGAGCGGGGCCGGCGCCGCCGGCGACCCCGGCGGCGACTACACCGGCAACCTGCTCGCCGATGGGCCGCTGCTCGTCTTCGTCTCGTGGACGAGCTGCGATCCGTACGGAGGCGGATACGGGCGGCCCTGCCAGAAGGGGCAGCCCGACGACTACAACGGCGTCCTCCACCGGGTCGTGAACGGCAAGGACACCGTGCTCCGGAGCGGCGACGATGTGCTCTACCCGATCTGGGTGGACGGAGGCCGGATCCTGGTCCGCAACGGCTCGAAGCTCACGCTCCTGCGCACCTCGGGCGCGGCGCTGCAGACGTTCGACGCGGGCGCGGGCTTCCAGGGCGCCGTCTTCCAGGGCAGCAACCTGGTCATCCTCCGCCCCACGGCCCTGGACGTCTACGGCACGGGCACCGGGACCCTGATCCGCACGTTCCACCTGAAGAAGGCGAAGCGGCGGCTGGTCGACGTCCAGAGCGGGATCGCCGTCCTGATCGGCGGCGGCGCCGTGCACCTCCTTCGGCTCGACACCGGGAAAGGTGCGGGCTTCACGCCCACAGGCGGCGGGACGATCCAGGCGCAGCTCGAGCCCACGGGGCTCTTCATGTCGTCGAAGACGGGCCTCGCGTTCGAGCCGATGGCGAGAGTGCTCGCCCGCTTCCACTGAGTCAATGGGCCGCGGTTCAGCCGCACCCGTGTCGTGGGGAGGCGCTCGATAGCACTCGCGCGACGTGTAGCTCGAACGCCGCGCTGAACGGCGCTACGTGCTGACGCAGACCGAGAAGGGCGAGGTGTCCATGGTCGTGATGCTCGTCGCCGTCGCCGTCAGGAATTTGCCGGTAGGCAGCTTCAAGCCCCTGATCGAGAACGTGCCGTTACCGCTGCCGTCGGTCTCTGCCTTCCCGACCTTCATGGCACCCACGCTCTCTTCATGTCGGTGGTGTCGGTCGCCGACATTCCCGACATCGACTCTCGTCCTTCCCGCTTGCCTAGACGTGTTGCGTCGAACGCACGTACCGACACGATGAGCGGCAGAACACCGACATCGTGTCCGGTCTGACGACCTGTGCAAGAACGGCGCTCGCTGGCCGCTCGAGTCAGTTGAGACAGACGATGTAGCTTGTCGCGTTTTGCGGGAACTGCGACAGGGCGGGCGGACGCAGCCCTGCTCGCGCACCGCCAAGCCGACGGCCATTGCGAAGGCGCGATAGCTCGTCTCAGAGCCGTCGATCCCGACAACGAGGCTTCTGATGCCCATCGGACTGTGCTCCTTGACGATGCTCGGCGCCAGAGCCCACCGCTGCCGGTGGCCTGCCCGGTCACGGCGAGGAGGCGTCGCCCCCTTGTCTTGGCGCCTAGACGATCGTTCGACGAGCCCTTTCTTCCCTATTTTCGCGTAGCAGGCGCCGTGCGTCCGGGGAGGGCCGATCCGAGCAGTTCATCGGGCGACGGTGTGGCCCCGTCCCGCTCGGCCGCGCCGTCGAGCAGGTCTGGGACAGCACTGCCATCGCCACCATGGTGGATCCTGAAGCCGTGGCGGTGGTGGTGGAGACCGGCCTTCTGGGCAATCGACTCCTCGTCCACGTGGATGAACTTCTCGCCTCGAAGCGCCGAGGCGATCGCTGCGATCACGCTCATGACCACCGCGAAACCGAGGATGGGGAGCAGGGCATCCTTGAACGGCGTGCCGATGAGGTGGGGGAAAAAGGAGCGGCCGGTGATGGTGGCAGCCTGCCCAGGCGCCAAATGGGACAGCACCTTTGGCCCGAGCAGGCTCTTCAAGGGGTTGATGCCCAAGAAGGCGGCGAACATGTAACCGAGGGGCGGCAGGTGGGAGAGCTGGGTGGCGGTGGCTGCGGGGACCCCGTGAGCGAGAAGGCCGTGACGCATCGCCGAGGGCACCTTGGAGTTCAGTCCGACGACGAGCAACGTGAAGAAGAGCCCCATCGAGAGCGGCATCCCGGACTGGGCGAACGTAACCCGCATACCCGAAGCTGCCCCGCGGTGGCGAGCGGGGACCGAGTTCATGATCGAGGCCGTGTTCGGCGAAGCGAATAGGCCACCGCCGATCCCTTGGACGAACATCACCGCGGCAAAGGGCCAGTAGGAGAAGTCGGCCGGGAAGGTCATCATCACCGCGTACATCGCCCCCGAAAGCAACATTCCGCCCGTCGCGAAGGGCCGGGCGCCGTAGCGGTCCGACAGCCTGCCGGAGATGGGCCCTGAGACCACGAAGCCGACCATGAACGGGATCATGTAGATCCCGGCCCACAGCGGGGTTCGGGCGAAACTGTAGCCGTGCTGGGGGAGCCAGATGCCCTGGAACCAGATCATCAACATGAACTGGAAACCGCCCCGCCCGATCGACCCGAGGAACGACGCTGCGTTGCCGGCGGTGAACGCCCGGATGCGGAACAGCGACAGGCGGAACATGGGGTCGTCCACCCTCATCTCGACAATGACGAAGACAACGAGACACGCCAGACCGCCGAACATCATCTCCAGCACGAAGGGATCCCCCCAGCCGGTGAGGGAGTGGCCGTAAGGCTTGATGCCGTAGGTGGCGCCGGTGAGGATCATGGCCAGGGCCGCGGCAAAGGAGAGGTTCCCGAGCCAGTCGATCTTCGCCTTGATGCGGACGCCGATCTCCTTCAGCTTCATGTAGGCCCAGATGGTTCCGAAGACCCCGACCGGCACGTTCGCGAGGAACACCCAGCGCCAGCCCAGCTGCGAGAGCAGCCCGCCGACGAGGATGCCTAAGAAGGAGCCGAGGATCGCGGCGACCATGTTCATCCCTAGGGCAAGGCCGAGCTGCTCGGAGGGGAAGGCGTCGGTGATGATGGCCGCCGAGTTCGCCATGAGCATCGCCCCGCCGATGGCCTGGAACATCCGCAGGATGACGAGCTCCAGGGCTCCGTTCGAGCCCGTGCTCCAGACCAGCGAAAGCAGGATCGCCCCGACAGTGAACCAGGCGAAGCCGAGGTTGTACATCTTCACCCGGCCGAACATGTCGCCGATGCGCCCGACGGTCACCACGACGGCGGCCGACACGAGCATGTAGCCCATCATGATCCAGAGCAGGTAGGGGAAGTTGGCCGCCTGCAACGGGTTCAGGTGGATGCCCCTGAAGATGACCGGCAGGGCGATCATGAGGCTCGTCGCGTTGATCGTCGCCAGCAGCACTCCGACGGTGGTGTTGGAGAGGACGACCCATTTGTAACGCGGCCCCACGACCGTCGAATTGGTCGGCGTCACTACGCTCATGTCCGTTCTGCCTTTGATTCGTAGTGGTCTGCTGCCGTCGGTGCTTCAACTGGGCGCTCGGTCGCGAACGACTCGAGCACGGTCACAGCTCGTTCCAGTGCCAGCCGGTCGGCCTTGCTGAGAGCGCTCAACTGTCCGGCAAGCCAGGCGTTGCCAACCTGTGCGCGCCGTTCGAGCAGTTCCGTACCTTTGGTCGTGGCCACGAGCTGCACGCCCCGGCGGTCGGCAGGGTTCATCCGGCGGACGACAAGGCCTGCAGCCTCCAGTTTGTCGCCAAGTCGTGTCGCGGCCGGGGAGGGCAGGCCCTCGATCTCGGCGAGGTGGCCGATACCGAGTGGGCCGCTGCGAACCACGGTGGCGAGCGCGGAGAACTGGGCGATGGTGAGCTCCGACGGGTCCATCCGACGCAGCTGACGGGAGAGGCGGACCATCGACAACCGCAGCCGGGCCGCCAGCACGTGGGGCGCGCTCACATCGCTTCTCGCGCTCGTCACCTCGCTCATCGCACTGACGCCTCTTTCCTGAACTGCCCAGCTGCCGGAGCTGTGTCGCGTCGGCCACCTCGTTGGCCGAACCGCCGGTTCCTAGCTAATGTGCCAACGTTACTATATGTCGGCAGTATCGATCCAAGCTTGACCACCAGGATCACGCGTAGGGTTCACAAACTGACGCTGTCCGGTTCAATGGATCCGGACCGCGGTGGCGTCGTTCCTGCGCGACCTGCTGGGGGCTTCCGTGTGACACGGCCGGGGGTTGTTGCGGCTAGGTGCGTGAGGCGAGCCGCTGCGTGACGAGTCCGATCCGAGCCGAGCACCGCGTTTTCCGGAACCAAGCGGAGCATGAGCACATGTCTGACGCCGTGACGCCGCTGACGCCAGGCTCACGCGGAGCACGCGCTGCGTCCACAGCGAGCAGATCAAGATCGTGAAGACACCGGTGCGGGCCCCGAAGGCAAACGCGGCCGCCGAGCGCTTCGTCAGAACCATCCGCTCGGAATGTCTGGACTGGCTGCTGATCTTTAACCGCCGCCACCTCGAACGCGTGCTGCGCGTCTCCGTCGACCACTGCAACCCCCAGAGCCGCACCGTGCGCTCAAGTTCCAGTCACTGCAGCAGAAGCCGCCAGAACCGCTACCACCCATCGGCGAGATTCTCCGCCGCGACCGCATGAGTCGCGACACGAGAGTTGGCGCCCTTCACGCCGATCTTGACGCGTTGAGTGCGCACTGGCGGGTCGCGTTTTGGAGCGCGCAGGACGCGCTCCGGGCCGCTGCCCACTATCTGCCAGCGAGCGAACGGCGGCAGCGGCAAACGGCGCTTGTGCTCGAGCGCGCTGCGACGGCCCGGCTGCTTGATGCGATCGCAGCCCAGGAGCACGTCCGGCTGGTGCACCAGGTCGGCGCGCCACGACCCACGAAACCGATGCTCGGACTGCCGAAGGACGCTCTTGCGTGCGTGTTCGAGCTCGAGGGCGTGTTGACCGGCAGCGCCGCGGTGCACGCGGCCGCTTGGGCGGAGACGTTCGACGAGCTCTTGCTGAAGCGCTCAGCGCGCGCCGGTGAGCGCTTCGACGCCTTCGCGCCGTTCGACCTGCGCAGCGACTACGACGATTACATCCACGGGCGCCCGCGCCTCGAGGGCGTGCGCGCGTTTCTTGCCAGCCGCGGGATCCGTTTGCCCGAGGGCGAGCCTGGCGACCCGCCGTTCGCCGAGACGGTGTACGGCCTCGCGAACCGCAAGAGCCAAGCGTTCCTGCGCCGGCTCGACGCACAAGGCGTGGATGCGTACGAGGGCTCGCGGCGCTACCTCGAGGCCGCCCGCGACGCCGGCCTGCACTGCGCCGTTGTCTCCGCCAGCGCCAACACGGACATCATTCTGGAGCGGGCGGGGCTCGCCCGGCTGATCGACCAGCGCATCGACGGCAACACGATCGTCGCTGCCGGCCTGCGTGCCTGGCCGGCGCCGGATGTGCTGCTCGCCGCCTGCCGGCAACTCGACGTGCCGCCGCCGCAGACCGCCGTCTTCGAAACCGCCGCCGCCGGCATCGCGGCAGGACGCGCCGGTGGCTTCGAGCTCGTCGTGGGTATCGACCGCAGCGGAGCCCCGGACGCGCTACAGCGGGAGGGTGCCGACATCGTCGTCGGCGACCTGTCCGAGCTGCTCGACCCCAGGCTTACCGGCTAACGATGCACCGATCGCTCGCCCTGTCCCACTTTGCGCCCGATCGACCCCCACGTGGGACAGCTCTGGATTACCGCAAGCCCTGTGGCGGAGCGGGATCGTGGAGGCCGACCGCCGCGACTGTACGGCCGCTTCGCGGAGTTCTGTACGGCTCGGCCTAGAAGTGGAGCGCGATCACCCGGTCGTTCAGCGTCTTTCCGACCGAGCGGATGAGCTTGATCACGTCTCCCGCCTCGTCGCGTCGCATCCTGACGAGCTCTCCACGATGGACGATCTTGTGCCTCTTCTCCGTCCACTCGTCGAGGGAGCCGAGCGCATCAGTGGAGTTACCCCGTTCCCGTTGACACTTCGGCTTTAGACGGCGACCGCCGTCTGTGGGTCGTGTTCGGTCATCATCTCTTCGTATCTTTGCGGGCTTCGCTGTCCGAGTGTTGAGTGCCGGCGGCGGCTGTTGTAGAAGCCCTCGATCCAGCGGAAGAGGCAGCGAACGGGCCCCTTCATTTCGGTGCCGGCTCTTAGGCACTTCAGGCCGTAGGCGCGCTAGGTCTTGTCGGAGCTCGTTTTCGTACCGTGCCGTCTCGACGCGGCGCTCGACCTCCTCGACCGCCTGGACGGCCTTCAGACTCTCATCGATCTGGTCGGCGACGCTCAAGGACTGGGTCTGCAGCTCGACGAAGTCGCTCTGAATCTGGCGATGGCGCTCGACCGCTTGATCGAGCTCAAGGAGCCGGCGTTCGACATCCGAGACTCCGGTTCGCAGCACAGCAAGCTGCTCGATCTTCCTCGCCCTCTCGACGGTAAGCCGTCCCGTTGCAGTGAAGTACCGCTGCCGCTCGGCCTCGACTCGCGCGAAGAGCGCGTCTGCCCCAGCCCCGCCGACGCGCCCCGTGCCCCCAGCCGCAGCGTCAAGCGCAACGACGAGCGTCGGGGATCCGCCGATCGCTGCCTGCGAGATCGCGACGCCCTGCTGGTACCGCAGTGCCTTGAACAGCGCGGTGTCCGTTTCCGCCTCGAGGATCTCGCCCATTCGGTTGTGCGCGGCCTCGCCGGTCAGCTGTTCCGGACTCGGCTTGTGGATCTCGAGCTCGGTCTTCTTGCTCCTCAGCCACTGCTTGCGATAGGTCAGGTGATAGCGGCCTACGGTCAGCTCGACCTCGGCGAAGGCCCCACGTCGCGGCCGACCGGCTGCGCATCACGGATAACCTGCCTCCTCGACGAGTCCTTCTCGTCGAGGAGAAGCATGAAGGCGTCCGCGACGGAAGTCTTACCGACCTCGTTGCGACCCTCGACGATCGTCACCCCCGCAATGTCGAACTCGACGTCGAGTATGTCGACGCCCCGGAAGTCCCTCAGCGAGATGCGATGGATCCTCATTGCGCGAGCCGGTAAAGAAGGTTGAGCGCGTCGCGCGCGACAATCCCCTTCTCGTCGGCTCTGCCGGCTTCGAGGGCCAGATCGTCAAGCGCCTCACGAACGTAGCCGGAGACGTCGAGCGCCGCGAGATCGGCGTCGTCCGGTGCGACGACGAGATCGCTGTGCAGCTCCCACGTGTTGAGCAACGCGAACGTCAGCCGACTGTCCTCCAGGACAGCCTCGAGCCGGGCATTCTCAGCGAGACCGAGGGTGCCGCGGAGTGCGAGCTTCACCACCGTCGTGTGCTTTGACGGAACGCCGTGCAGCCACTCCTCGAGCCGCCCCACGTCCTCTTCGCCATTGAGATCGAACGACGGCCTGTGAAAGGTCCACGAGCCGACACTGCGATTCTCGACGGTGCACGTTCCGCGGTCGAGCTGGACAAGCAGCACCTGGTTTGGATTCATCTCTCCGTAATCCGTCGCCACAGGAGTGCCGGAGTACCAGGCGCGACCGTCTGAACCCTCGATCTCGGTTACCGAGTGGCGGTCGCCGAGTGCCACATACTGCACCTTCCCGCTCTCGAGTGCGTCTCTCATACCTGCAGCCCGGATCAGGGAAGGGTCGTCGCGATCAGGGCTGATCTCATCCACGATCCCGTGCCCGACCACAACCCGGCTCGCGCCCGCAGAGACCACCTGCGCCTCATAGCCAGCAGCGACGGGATCGCCAAGCTGCCGCTTCGTGAGCCAAGGAACACCGACGATCTCCACCGCACCGCCTTCCCCAACCGGAATGGCGACAAGCTCCTCCAGCACCGTGACACCCGCCGGGCACCTATCCAACCAGGCGGGCGACCGGTAGACCGACGACGCATCCAGAGCATCGTGGTTGGCCGGAAGAAGAAACACGGGCACAGTGAACGACGAGAGCTCGTCCACGGCCTTCGCGATCACCTGCCGGTCGACGTGATTGGAGTCGAACACGTCACCGGCAACCACGACGAACGAGCACGCCTCTTCACGTGCGAGATCCCCGATCGCGCCCACCGCGGAGAACCTGTCCTCGGCAAACCGCGAACGAGCCTCAGCAGGCAGGAAATGCGCCTGCATCCCGAGATGCCAATCGGCGGTGTGGATGAACCTGACCATCAGCTGAGCACCGACCTCGTCGAACATGTCACCGACAAAGCGAGGTGTCGAGCTCCCGGGTCGGGCAACGAGTCGGCCGTACTCACCAATTCACTCACCAACCCCTGCCCGGCAGGCGCCCGACCGGCGCCAGAACCGCCTAGAATGGCGGCATTGCCCTCTTAGCTCAGTTGGTAGAGCACCTCCATGGTAAGGAGGGGGTCGACGGTTCGAGTCCGTCAGAGGGCT
>Ga0187881_10000985_pt1 | contig 32013 bp, 30 predicted proteins | sample June2016WEW_19_1_2_FD_133017 | JGI IMG/M metagenome (GOLD analysis project Ga0187881, IMG submission 133017) | Peatland microbial communities from SPRUCE experiment site at the Marcell Experimental Forest, Minnesota, USA - June2016WEW_19_100 | ecosystem: Environmental > Terrestrial > Soil >... | reverse complement strand
CGGCTTTCCGGGGCTTGGGGACAGTTGCGTTTTCATACGCAATAATGTCCCCAATCTGTCCCCAAATGTCAAGCACTATCACAAAACGCCATAAAACACTGGCGGAAGGGGTGGGATTCGAACCCACGTTAGGATTGCTCCTAAGCCTGATTTCGAGTCAGGTGCCTTCAACCACTCAGCCACCCTTCCGTTATACTGATTTTATTAGGTGAAATGCTGGTTTTTGCATTTCTCCACTTGCGTTTTCTATACTGCTGTTCTATACTATATGCATGAAGACCAATTCATCAAACGATACAGAACAACGCTGGCAAAAAACACCCGTGGCGAACCTCGTCCGCCACGTTCAATCAGGAAACTATTATGCGCGAATTCGCGTGCGCGGCAAGCTGATTTGGAAGTCGCTCAAAACCGACCGAATCAGCGTCGCCAAACTGCGGCTTGGCGATTTTCACAAAGAGGAGCGGCAGCGTGCAGCGGCGCAGACGGCGGTAGCACGCGGGAAAATGACGTTTGCCGATGCCTTGCAAACTTACCGCGAACGGTTAAGCGGCGACCAGTCGCTCAAAGACCGAAGCAAAGCCTACCGGCAGGAACGGATAACGGCCTTGCTGAAATCGTGGCCTGACCTCAATCAAATGGACGTTGCCCAAATCTCCAAAGGTGACGGCTTGGCGTGGGCTGCGCGCTTCGGAAAAACCGCAAGTCCATCGGCTTTCAATAATACCATCGGAACATTTAAGTTGGTTTTGGACATCGCGGTTGAAGCAGGCGCGCGTTACGACAATCCCGCCGTCCACATCAAACGAAAAAAAATCCGGCTGAAGCAATTGCAGCTTCCGAGTCAAAAGCAGTTCGTTGAACTGATAAACACCATCAGGAACGGGGATGGTGGCTGGGCGGAACGCTGCGCCGATCTAGTGGAATTTTTGGCATACAGCGGATGCCGAAAAGGTGAAGCGGCGCGCGTCAATGGCCGGGACTGCGATTTTGAAAAAGGTGAAATCTCAGTTTTGGGCGATCCTGCCACCGGCACAAAGAATTGGGAAATTCGTCGTGTCCCCATGATTCCCGATATGCGCCGTTTGTTGCAACGGTTGCAAACGGAGCGCGGAGAAACGGAATTTTTGAGCAAGCCGGTCATGCTGGTTCACGAATGCCAGGGTGCTATTGATACGGCCTGCAAGAAGTTGAGCATCGTCCGTATCACGCACCACGATTTGCGACATTTGTTTGCCACCCGCTGCATTGAATCGGGCGTTGATATTCCCACAGTAAGCCGCTGGCTCGGCCACAAGGACGGCGGCGCGCTGGCGATGAAAGTTTATGGGCATCTGCGCGACAGTCATTCGACGGCGATGGCGCAGAAAGTCAGATTTATCGAAAACGAAGAAAATGCCTCCGAATTAAAAGCGAAAACGCCCGCGAATTGATCCGACAAAATTGGTTTGCATCTTGGGTCAATCGCATTCCGCCGGTTCAAAAAATCTTTAGTGCAGCAGCGCAGTCGTCACCAGTCGCGGTGACAGGATGCGACCATAAGGAAACCCGCCAATGCTAAAAAACAAAAGCCGTTGGGTTCAGTGTCCGCGACCAACGCGCGTTCCACAGTCGTGTAACGCGCGCTCGTCGCGGACGGACAATGGAAAACGCAGTCGCGTTGGCTTCCGTCTTGAGCTTGGCGTCGCCGCTCCGGCACGCGGTTCCACTCATGCCGTTCCACCGCGCCGCCTGCCGCTTACCGCCGCCAACTCAAGACCGAAGCAACGGATAAAAATAAATTCGTGCCGGGCATCGGACAGAAAGACGCCGGTCGCGGGCAAAACAAAATTCGCGGGAATGCTCACCACTCGGATGGAGAGTTCTGGCGATGTGAAGCTAACATTGTGTATGATTTTGGAAGGACGCACATGAATGAGAAATTGAACATATTCGTCAGCTCGGTGCAGAAGGAACTTGAAGACGAACGAGTCATCGTCCAAAACCTGTTGAGCACCGACCCGTTTCTGTCGGCGCATTGTTCGCCGATTCTTTATGAGTTTGAGCCAGCCTCGCCGGACAAGGCATTGGAAGGCTGTTTGAAATCACTCGATGGCTGCCACGTTTACCTGCTCATCGTAGCCGCCCAATACGGCACTTTGGTTGGCAAGTTGTCCATAACCCACGCCGAATACCGGCGATCCAAAGAAAAGAAATTGCCGGTTCTTGCGTTCATCAAGGGCGACCGCAAAGTGAAGCGCGAGGACGGCACCGAAGCGTTGCTGAAGGAACTCGACGACGACGGCCCGAAATACAAACGCTTTGGTAATGTCATCGAACTGCAAAAAGAGGTGCGAGCCGCCCTCGTCAAACTGCTAAAAGAACAGTTTGGCATCGCGCCTTCCAGTGATGAAAACGAAGTTGCGCAGCAAACCATCGAGGCTACTTCCATATTCGAGTCGCAGCCGCTGACGCGATTACGCTGGTCTGAACTCGACCACGAGGTGATCCGCCAATTGATTGCCGCAGCGGAAGGCCGGGACGCTGAAAAAATCTCCGCCGCCGACTTGCTCGCGGGCGCATCGGTGCGCGGCTTGGTCTGGCATGACCCGCAAGCCGGGGAACATTACGCCACCGCCGCCGGCATCGTGCTGCTGGCGAAAGACCCTTCGGCGGTTTTTCCGCAGTGCCGCATCCTGGCCGATGCGTATCGCGGCACGGAGCCGGATGGCAATCCTCACGACCATGAAGACATTCGCAGGCCGATGCCGACCGCGATTGACCGCGCCATCGCCTTCATTGACCGAAACACCCGCCATCCGATGCGCGTCGTTGGCCTTATCCGCTCCGAACGTCGTGCCGCTCGTCGTCACCAACCGGACAGGAAATGAAATCGCGCCGGTCGTGTGCCGGTGGTTGGTTGGTTCTTTGCCGCGTGCCACGGTCACAGGTTGCTCGCCAAAAGCAAACGCGGCTTCTAGGATGGCATCTCTGGTTTGGCGGAGGGGCGTCCGAACCTTTGTTGCCGCGCCGCGCGGTCAAACGTCGCGGTCTTTCTTTATAGGCGCTCTGGCTGCCGCGCCGGGCAGCGTGGCGATGCTCCGCGCATCGCCTGCTGTTTTTCCGTCCCGCGAGTTGCATGGTTTTGAGCGCGTTGCCCTGCCGCTTCATTTTTCGTTGAACGCCCATGCCGTCGTCCTGTCAAATCTTCGCCTATCATAGGCCAGGCTTTTTGCCTGCAAAGCGAAAGCGCCCCTCAATTGAGGCTTCATTGGTGAGAGTTTGACCGCCGGTTTGCGGTCGGCTCGATGACCCCACAAAAATTCTTCCCCAGGTGCGGACTTTTTCCGCCTTGGGGAAATTTGTCGAAACGCACTTTGTTCCGGCCTTGGCCGTCGTGCGTTCCGAGATTGGCCGAAGAAAAATCGCGGCCAGAAAGCTGTGTGATTTCCGCACTGGCCAATGACAAATTTGCGGTAAAACCGGAGAAGTGAAAATGAACAGACTGACTTTGAATCGACGCCTCGTCGTCACGCTGCGCCAGCGGCGACCGTTTCACCCGTTCATGGATTGCTGGGAGCAAACCCGCCAGCCTGCCAACCGGCAATGGGTATTTGATTTCATCGTGAAACCAAATTCAGGCCGGGCAAAAGTTGTAATGAATTCATTACAACCTGCCCGGCGGATTTGCGGTAAAAACAGAAACTGCATTCTGTTCCAATATGGAACAACGCAGATCAAATCGCATGAGATGCTGACTCGGTTGCCATGAAAAAACTCAACTTGATTCGACGGCAGATCATCGAACTGCGCCAACGGCGACCGTTGCGCGCGTTCATGGGTTGCTGGGAGCAAACCCATGAGCATGGCAACCCGCAATGGGAATTTGATTTCATCGTGAAACCAAATTCAGGCCGGGTAAAAGTTATGATGATTTCATCGCAACCTGCCCGGTGGATTTGCGGTAAAAACAGAGGCTGCATTTTGTTTCAATGTGAAACAACGCAGAACGAATTGCATGAGATTCTGATTCGGTTGCCATGAAGAAGCTAAACTTGATTCGACAGCAAGTCAGGAAACTGCGCCAGCGTAACGGCTGGTCGCAGGAGAGATTTGCCGTCAAATTGCAGCTTGCCGGCTGGCACAACGCCACCCGCAGCACCGTTTCCAAGATCGAAGGCGGCTCGATGGGTGTCGCCGAATACGACCTGTTGTTCATCGCCGCCGCCCTGCGCGTTCACTTTGTCCATTTGTTTCCCCCGATTGACTGGAAACGCCCGATGGATGAATCCGTGCCGTTGGTTTGCAACACCCCGCCAAAATAACAAGCGTGTCGGGGTGGTGTCGAATTGACTTGCCGTTCATTTTAACTCCGCCAAAATAGGTAAAATTCAAATCGTGCGGGTTGGTTGACCGACTCAAGCCAATGTAGCTCAGCGGTAGAGCAACGGTTTCGTAAACCGTCGGTCGCCGGTTCAATCCCGGCCATTGGCTCCATTTTCTAACGCTTGGGCGTTAGAGAGTTGTGAAATCAGGGAGTCAAAGTTTCAGTGGAAGTTTCAGTAGCCGACAAAGTCGGCCACTATCCGAGACCGACTCGGCCACTACTCGCTAACGCAGCCGGGTTGAATTGGTTCATGTTCATAACCATGAAAGATGACATGAAACAACGCTACCGCGCATTCCTCCGGCCTTGGGGTGTTTATTACTGCGAAGACCTCGTGACCGGCAAACAGGAAACCCTCAAAACCTGCGACAAAAACGAGGCTTATCGTCTCGTTCGGCTAAAAATGAAACCGCTGCCGCGCCCGCATTCAGTTTGCATCTGGCGCGCGTCTATTGGAAAGCCAGTGATCCCGCCGCCGCCAGCCGCACCTGGCAATGTGTGATGGACGAAATTCTCAAATTAAAAAGCGGCCATACGCACGAGCGCTGGGTCACGGCCATCAAAGACAAGGCTTTTGATTCGATTCGGAATCTCGTCGTGATGGAAACGCGCCCGGAACATTTCCTGCGCGCTTTGGAAAATGGAACGGTTTGCACGAACATCTTTTTACGGCGGGTGCAAAACTTCGCCCTCGATATGTCATGGCTGCCGTGGCCGGTGTTGCCGAAAAAGGGCTGGCCGAAAATCCAGTTCAAAGACATCATACCAGTCGAAGGAAAGCACGGGATCGGCGAACCAGTGTTTGACGGAACAGATCCTAAAAAAGCTCTTGAAAAAATCGGGCGGGCCCTTGCCGAACTCGAAGCGAGTCGCCGCAAACATTTCCTCCTTAAGGGCACCGATCTGCTCGACCTGTCCGAAGCACCGCACCTTCTAGCCGCCCGAGCCATAACCGGGGCTGGTAAGTTGCATCCGGTGAAAGGCCTGCTTAAAAAGCTTGGCTCCAAGCTCACGGCCGATATCGGCTCGACCAAGGCTGCTTTTCTCATGGCGAAACTGCAAGAAGATGTAAAAGCCATCGTCTCTCAGCATCCTGCCACCAAAAAGAAAGCCGCTGCGGACGATTCAAATCCCCCTCAAACACAGACTGGCTTAACCTGACCGATTTTGCGATGACCATGGGGACCACCGTGAAAAGGTTTATCCTAGTGTTGTGTCTGGGAAATCGGACATCAGCCCGCGCCGGCAAAGCCCGGTCCTTGCCAGCAGTGAAGACGCATGATGTTTCTATGGAGATTTTAACATCAAAACATCCGGATATTTGAATTCAAGATAGGCGTATCCCTTAAAGTATTAGTTGACTGTAACCGATAACGTGTGCTATACGTCTGGCACATTCGATGAAAACTTGCATGAACATATCAGTCACGAGTTGGCCGACCATGTCGGTCGCGAAAGCGACACGTCATAGCCGGTATAACCCGGGTTGTGTGTTTAGCCTTAGCCTATCCAGGGCAGATTTAGAGCAAGAACCCAAAATCAATTTGGATAGACTTATGGTAAGCAGGTAAAGAATCGAAATAGACTTTCTCTAACCCTGCTTACCGCGTGTAGGCAGGGTTTTTTATTTTCCCTGCGGAACCGGCAGAGTGAATGGCAGTTAACGAAAGACGAACGATCTGTGAACAAGAATAACGCGACATCCAGGTGATGTCTTCTGGCGACAAATTGATTTTGGCGAGGACGAGCTTTGAATCGTCACCGATGTGGTGTGCCTATGAGCGACCAATCACATCGCCAGGAAGAGCAAAACGAATTTTACATTTTGAGGGCTTCGAAGGAGGTGTGCCCCTAAACACCGAAACAGCCGCCGTGAAACCGCGGGTTGGGATCGAATAGATCACCAAGAGGTGTTTGTTCTTTGTTGAAATGGCGCGGGCCGGGAGCATGAACGCTCCCGGCCCTTTTAATTTCGCGGTTGTGATTTAACAGCAGAATGGCTCCTCGCCAGGGAGCATGTCCGGGTGCGACTCCCGGCAGCCGCACCAATTTCCAATAAGTCGCGCACCAGCCTGTGCGGCAGAGTCTCCAAAACTCAGCCTGCCTGGGGCAGCACCAGGGCGACTTGCCAATTTTCATGGGGGCGTGGCAGAAAAGTGATGCACCTGCCCTGCAAGCAGGCTCAAGCGGGAGCGTTACCCGCCGTCCTCCACCATTTCGCATTGCGGGAAACTCGACCAAAGCACAGAGAGAAGCCTCATAAACTTCTTTAGGTGGGTGCGACTCCCACTCCCGCTACCAATTTCAGGGAAGTGATCCAGTTGCCCGACTGTAAATCGGGTGTCGCAAAACAAAACTGGAAGTGACGAACTGGAGCATTACCAGCACTTCCCACCAGCCTTCGCCGCCTTCATCAGCGGGCGGCAAAGGCTGCCGCGCCGAAGCACGAAGTGCGGAGGCGGGCTTTATCTTCAACCGGGCTACGGCCCGGCAGGCCATTTCGGACTCGTAGCTCAATCAGCAGAGCGCCCCGTTGTCTGCGGGAGGGTTGAGGGTGCAATTCCCTTCGGGTCCGCCACCAGCGCGTAGTGTAGGAGCAACACGCTCGGCCTGGGACCGAGGGATCGCAGGTGCAAATCCTGCCGCGCTGACCAATTTTCAATTGCTGCCGTGGCCGAGACAGATAAGGCATTCGTCTTCTAAACGAACCGAGACAGGTGCAACTCCTGCCGGCAGCGCCATGTAATGTTATTTATTGTGCGTCTACCACGAACAATAAATAGCAATTGCCAGGTAGTGTGAAAGTAGCACGGCGGCCTGTTAAGCCGTACGGTGTTGGTGCGAGTCCAACCCTGGCAGCCATTTTCAGGGTGTAATGTCAGCAGCAGACGGCCCGGTTCGGAGCCGGGAGGTCGCGAGTGCGAGTCTCGCCACCCTGACCATTTCACGGAAGGCAGGCAGATATAAGCTGGCTGCACCTGTCCCGAAAACAGGATCGGCATCGCCGAGGTCGGAGCGTTACCGACGCCTTCCGCCATCCTTCGCTCTGAGCCGATAACTCTTGTTTCAGAGCGAAGGATGCCCTCCATAGCATCTGCGCGAAGGAGGGCTCGTCTGCCTAGCTCAGAGCTATGGATGGCAGGCCAATTTCTCAAACCCTTAACGAAAGGAAGTCCCATGAAACCCATTATGCGTCACCAAAGCCAGTTGCTCTTTCGCAGGAGCTACAAACCAAATCGAGTCATGCGAATCCGGCCAATGCCGCGGCTTAATCTCGTGTTCCGCCCCGTGAACCGATTTGGCTCGAAACCGCAATTGACCATCGTCTCGTAGCTCAAAAGCAGAGCGCTCGCCTGATAAGCGAGAGACCGCGGAGCGTTACCGCGCAGGACGACCAGCCTTCTCCTGTTGGGCTACGGCCCGGCAGGCCATTCCCCCGAGTAGCTGAGGCAGATTAGCGCCTCGCTGAAGACGAGGAGACGTTGGCGCGATACCAACCTCGGGGGCCACTAAAAACCAATCCCGCTTAGCGGGCAAGAAAGGAAACATGAACACACTGACTGAAACTCAGGTGCGCCTTTTCGCCTCGTCCAAAAGCTGGATTGAGGGCGAAGCGATGCGCCAGCTCTATGCCGTGGCAAAACTTGATGGCGTGCGGCACGCCGTTGGTTTTCCGGACTTGCATCCGGGCAAAGGCACGCCCGTGGGCGCCGCGTTTGTAACTGAAGGTGTTATTTATCCGCACCTCATCGGCGGCGACATCGGTTGCGGCATGACGTTGTTCAAGACGGACCTCGTCCGGCATGACGCCAAGCTCGACCGCTGGGCGGAATTGTATTTCCACCTCGAACACCCGTGGGATGAAGATGTCGGCGATTATCTCGCCGCATCGGATTTGCAGTCCACGGAGTTCGATACCGCTCTCGGCACGATCGGTGGCGGTAATCACTTCGCCGAGATTCAAGCGGTGGAGAAAGTTCACGATACCGTGGCGTTCAAGCGCACGGGCATCGGAAAGGACCAACTCGTCATCCTCGTCCACAGCGGCTCGCGCGGTTTGGGCGAATCCATCCTGCGCGCTCATGTGAATGAGTATCGCAGTTCGGGTGTGGCTGGAGAGTCGTTTGCCGGCGAGGAATATCTCAATGGCCACAACTATGCCGTGAGGTGGGCGAAGGCAAATCGTGCGCTCATTGCCAGGCGGTTTGCCTTCAAGCTTGGTGCGGAAGCCGAATGTGTCTGGGACGGTTGCCACAACAGCATCACCCGGCACGAGGGTGACGGTGAGATTGTTTGGATTCACCGCAAAGGTGCGATCGCGGCTGACAACGAGTTTGTTGTCATTCCGGGTTCACGCGGTTCGTTGAGCTATGTCGTCAAGCCGACTGGCAACGGTGAGAGTCATGCCTGGTCGCTGGCACACGGTGCTGGCCGCAAATGGGCACGCAGCGAAAGTCGTTTGCGAATGCGCGAACGCTTCGGCGCTCATCAGTTGGTCCAGACGCCGCTGGGCGGCCGGGTCATTTGTGAGCAGCGCGATCTCCTCTACGAGGAAGCGCCGGCCGCATACAAAAACATCGAGGCAGTGATTCAGGACCTCGTTGATGCCGGGCTCGCGTCCGTCATCGCGACATTCCGACCGCTCCTCACCTACAAGACGCGCGCGGTTCGCCGTTAGCGCCTGCAGGCCGGTCCGGCTCGGACCATCGCCACGGAGGAATGGAGTTCACAGAGTTAAGGCTCGCCGGTGAGCAGCCACTCTGGTTCTCCGCGACTCTGAGGCGACCACTTTCGTCCGTGAATGCAAAGCAGCTCGCGCACCCGGATTTTCAATCCGACCCTAGCCGGTGCGAGACCGGCCACGGATGCCAGTTTGCTCTCAAGGTGTAATCAGTTTCTGCACGCCGCTCTGCGAAGGCGGAAGTTCGTGGTGCAAATCCACGTGAGAGCGCCAGTTTAATTGATAATTTACGATTGATGATTGATGATTTTAAAGCGGCGTCCTCCGCGGTGTTCTCAAATCGTAAATCACAAATCAAAAATCGTAAATGAGTTGCCTCTGTGCCTCAGCAGCCACAGGGCGAGTTTCGTAAACTCGTATTCGTCGGTGCGAGTCCGACCAGAGGCTCCATCCGTCGCTCTGAACCGGCGTCAGCCGGGGCGGAGCGACGGATGCCCTCCGTAGCCTCGTGCGAAGGAGGGCTCGTGTAATCTGGCTCAGAGCTATGGATGGCAGGCCAACTGCCGGCTGCGGCTCGGCAGGCCATTTCAGGATTGTGGTGTAACAGCAGCATTTCGCGTTGTGAACGCGACGGTCCGGGTGCGAATCCCGGCTTCCTGACCAATTTTTCGGCGGCGCATGTGCGTCGTCGTTCCACAACCACAAACCACAACCCGGAGGCCGTATGGCAAACCAATCGTTCGATCAAGAAAGCCCCTTTTTTCGAAATCACCAGCAAGCGACGCAAAGGTTTCCCGTCCGAGACCCGCGTAAAGCGCGGCCTTCGCGTCGTGCATGGCGACAAGGAGCTTCATGAAAAGCTCGGTCGCAATGATCCATGTCCGTGTGGGTCAGGACGCAGCTTTCAAAAGCTGCTGCCTTCACACCGGTCGCTATGACGGCAGTCAGCGGAATCATTACTTCCGTGAGTGACCGGCAAAATCATTTCAGACTTTGAATCAGGCCAGCAGCCATTCCGGCAGTCCGCCGGAACCGTCCTGCGCATGGGCTGGTTCATTTGCGGTTCGATTCCGCATGTTGGCTGAGAACCAACTCCTTGGTACGGAGCGCGGGAGAAATCCCGCATCAAAACCCGACCGGAAGGCCTGCGTTCAATCGCAGCCCGAAGGCAGCTCTGTGAAAAACGCTCCGGCGATTTTCCCGCTGCCGGACGGCGGCCTTCCGGCCCGGGCACAATTTTAGGAAAGGAAAACAAACATGAACTATAACATACTGTTTATCTTCGGAATCGCCGTCGTTGTCATAGCCGGCGTGATTGCCATGCCGGCAATCAAGAACCTGCGCCACGTATTTCGAGTGCCGGAAGGCTGGACGGGACTCGTGTATCATCACGGCTTGTACATGCGTCGCAACAATGCCGGACGCCATGTGCTCTGGGGATACGGCTGGACGATGAACCTGATCGATCTCCGCAAGACTTCACTGCTTGTGGCCGGCCAGGAAGTCCTCACGGCTGACAGCGTCGGCCTCAGGTTGAGCCTGCTCGTCACTTACCAGGTAACGGAGCCGGTCAAGGCCGCGCACGAAACGCAGAACTGGTTGAGCGATCTCTACAACGCCACCCAGCTTGCGCTGCGAGCGGTCGTAAGTGGTGTTGCTGTGGAAGCGTTGCTCAATCAGCGGCTCGAAATCGGCGCGCAGCTTCTGGCCCGCGTGCAGCCGGAGGCGGCCAAGATTGGCATCAACGTCCTCGCTGTCGAAGCAAAAGACGTGATGTTCCCGGCTGACTTGAAGCGGGCCTTTGCCGACGTGTTGAAGGCGAAGCAGGAAGGCCACGCCACCCTCGAACGCGCACGCGGAGAGAGCGCCTCGCTGCGCAATCTGGCGAATGCCGCCCGCGTGCTGGAAGGAAATCCGGCCCTGATGAACCTGCGTCTGATGCAGTCGCTCTCGGCTGCACAGAACGCCGGTAGCACTTTGGTAGTCGGCATGCCGGGTGGCTTCGTGCCGCTGAAAAATGGCAAACCTGCAACCAGCACCGAAGCCGGAGAATCAAACTAACAACGCGGGCGGAGGCAAAAAGCTTCCGCCTGCATTCCGTATTGCTTTGGCAAAAGCAAAGCAGAAAATCATCATCCGAAAGTCAGATTATGGAAGAACGTCAAGCCGAACATCCGTTTACTCAATTTGAAAGCGCGCTCAAGAGGCTGCAAAAGCCTGCGGGTAACGACCCGCGCTTTGCGACTTTTGATCTAATCAGGCAAAACAGCGAGTCCTTTCTGTTAGCGTGCAATGAAACATTCAAGGAATTGCACTAACTCTCAATCATTAACATGTCCGTGTTGGAGAAAGTCACAAAAAATCCATCCTTGCCACAAGAGGCGCAGATGGATTTGCAGTATCTGAAACTGTTGTGGGAGCGGATCAACGATACGATCATTTGGCAGATGTTTTGCCAGCAACGGCATTTGATCAAGAGACTTTGTATGAGGCAACCGCGCCGGCCTCTGTCCGCCTGCAATCCAAGTAGCGTGATTTCGGTTTTGAAACAGATTAATTCCGATCCGTTCAAAATTGCCATCTGGACTGATGCAACGGGGATCGTTGACGTTGGCGACATCTTGTGTCGGGACTGTAAGACCGGTGAGGTGTTATTCCTGGAGGTTAAAGACGGCGAGGTTAACGATGACATCCATCGAACCCTGAAAACCAGTGCTTGTCCTTGGACAGTTCAGGATTTCCTTAACCGGCGTGGCAAGAAGGGTGGTGAACAAATGATGCGCGTGATCGAACAGATGAAGTTGAATTCTCAGGTGAGTTCATTTCTGCGAAAGGAAAAGGGCTTCGATCCTTCGGCTGGTTGTGAAGTCGAGATCATGGATATGACCGCCATTCCAGAAAGAGACTGGGATCTAGAACTCAACCAAGTGCTAAGGGCATCTGAGGCCGAGGATGGAGCGCTTGTGTGTGTAGATGACACCCTCTGGCTCTTCGCCAAGACTCGGACCAGCGAGAGTGTGTCTGCGGTCGAGCAGGAGTTTGCAAAGCGAGTGGAACAGCTCCATCACCCAACTGCTTCGAAGTGGATGAAGGAATATCAAAAAGGCGACAGTTTCCCTTCAATTCTCAGTTTGCAGCAATGGGTCAGTTATGTGCAAAGTCGTCCTTTATTCTGTAGGGACCTTGCTGTCGAGGATATGGTTTCAATTCTTAAGGGGAAGAAGCATGTCATGATGTTCTTTGACTGGTCCGCATTTGCTCATTCGTTGTCACAGTTAGGGGTAACGCTCGAATGGAGTTCACAAAAACAAGGCCGCCGCGAAAAGTCGAAACCTCGATATGACAGGTTTCTGTTGGTTGGGGATCGAATGCCAATTCTGAAATGCGGTGATGTTACAATGCACTTGGGCGACAGCCGGCTTTTGCGCATCTTCTTTGATGGAATTCGTCCATCCTCGCTAGCTGCTCACCTCAAGCAAGCTTTTGAGCTTTTGCCTCAACGCTTCGACAATAAGTCAGGTTGAATTCTGTTGTTCTTTACCGTCGGGTCATCCCGTTGGCCGATTAGCTCAGGCGGCGGCCTGCAAAGCCGCAAAGGCTGGTGCAATTCCAGCACGGGATTCCATTTCTTCGAGCATAGGTGTTGAGAGATACACGCTGCGCTTCCAACGCGGAATACAGGGCGCGATACCCTGATGCTCGTCCAGCCTTCGCCAAGGCTTCGGCCTGGCAAGCCATTTTCCCAAGTGAACCCGGCATGCCGACAGAAACCTCGCACGGTCGAAGTAATGGTCGGGCACCGGGTGCGGTGCGCTTGGGGATACTTTTGCGACGCGAAATCCCGGTGCCGGCGAGGATTTCACAGACCTGGCTGCGGCGGTTCAACTCCGCCTTCGCGTCGTGAATGGGTTGCAAGCATTGCAGCGATGCAGCGGTCTCTTAAACCGCAGAGCACGGGGTAGCACCGTGGCGACCCACCATCCTTCGCTTGGAATCCGAGCGACCGCGAGGGTTTCAAGCGAAGGATGTCCTCCATAGGCTTGGCGAAGGAGGACTTTTCTTTTCAGGGATTCCAAGCTATGGATGGCAGGCCATGTTCTACACATACGTGATCGAGAGCGCGAGCCATCCTGACCAGCGTTACATCGGTCATACTTCAGACCTCCGCCAGCGACTCGCGGACCACAACGCCAGGAAATGTCCCCACACTTCCAAGTTTGTGCCGTGGAAGATCAAAGTTTATGTCGCGTTTGAGACGATTGAGCAGGCTCAACATTTTGAACGGTATTTAAAGAGCGGTTCTGGTCACGTCTTCGCAAAAAGGCATTTTTGGAACCACGGGTAATTTCAGAATGGGAGTCTTCAAGTTCTCTTGTCCCGAGCTTCGGCTCGGCAGGCCTTTTCATGCCGATGTGGCTCAGCAGCGACAGTCCCGCCGCGGCGGGATAAACTGCCGGGCATTTGCCCCACGAGAGTGCGAGTCTCTCCATCGGCCCCATTTCGCTCCCGTAGCTCAAATTATCAGAGTGCGACGCTTCGAACGTCGCGGTTGCAGGTGAGAATCCTGCCGGGAGTACCAATTTACGGGCATGTGGTTAAACCCGAACAGCAGAGGATCCAGACTCAGAATCTGGCAGCCTTGGGGGTGCAATTCCCTTCATGCCCACCAGCCTTCGCTCGAAGCGCAGCAATAGCAAGGCTGCCGCGCCGTAGCACGCAGTGCATCGGCGGGCGTAATCGCCCACACTCGCGAGCTACGGCTCGGCAGGCCACTTCACGGCGACTGGCTTCAGCGGGAACAGCAGACCCCGGCGACTTAAAATCGCCGAGCCTTCCGGGTGCAAGTCCCGGGTCGCCGACCGGCGTGTGGTTCACAGGGAATAGCAGACCGGTTCGGCTCAAACCCGAACAGCCTTGGGAGTGCAAGTCTCCCCACGCCGACCAATTAGGAATGTCAACCGGACAAGCGAACCGGGCCTGTTTGCTAAACAGTGCGCTCCCGGAAACGGGAGTGTGGTGCAAGTCCACGGCATTCCGCCATGCGCGCGTAGTTCAAAGAGAACCGTCCGCCTTATAAGCGGAGTCGCACTAGATGAGTGCCGAGTTCCGGAGCGTTACCGGACGCGCGTACCAGCCTTTTGTCCCCGTAGCTCAAAACACAGAGCAGGCGCGTCCTAAGCGTCAGGCTGCCGGTGAGACTCCGGTCGGGGACGCCATTTGCGGGTGTGATTCAACATTCCCGCGTTGCGGGACGGCCGTGCCAAGGCCGCGCCGACGGTGCGATTCCGTTCACCCGCTTCAGTTTGGGGGCGTAGCTCATCAGCAGAGCGCTCGTTTGACATGCGAGAGGCAGAGAGGGCGGCACTCTCCGCTCCCACCATTTCGAGGGCATAGCTCAGCCAGTCAGAGCGGGTGCGTCACATGCACCAGGTTGAAGGTGCGAATCCTTCTGCCCTCACCACTTTTGTCCCTGTGGTGTAGTCCAGCCAACACGCCTGCCTCTCATGCAGGAGATCACCGGAGCAAAGCCGGTCAGGGACACCAGTTTTCACGCCCCCAAAGCATTTTGAGCGATGCACTCCTTTGGTATGGGAGCCAGTCCGGTGCAATTCCGGGTGGGGGCTCCAATTTCCGCTCGTGTAGCCCAACTAGCAGAGGCACGACGTCGAGAGCGTCGCCAGTGCAGGTGCAAACCCTGCCGCGAGCACCAGTTTCATGGAGTCGAAGCCACAGCAGACCGGCACCGGACTTTTAATCCGGTATGGTGAGGTTGCAACTACCTCCGGCTCCACCAACATTTGCCTCGTGGTGTAACAGCAGCATGCCGGGCTTTGACCCCGAGGGCCTTGGTGCGAATCCAAGCGAGGCAGCCAATCGCAGCCCGTTAGCTCAAAATCAGAGCGGCAGTCCTACAAACTGCGGACGCTGGAGAATTACCAGCACGGGCTACCAATTCTGCCGCTGAGTGTGGAAGTCTGCACACCTGTCTCTGAAACAGGTAGAGCTGGAGCGTTACCAGCAGCGGCAGCCAATTTCCAATCGCATTGCGCCAGCACCAACAAAGAACAAACACCCGAAAACTTTTATGAACGACATACTGAACAAGACGATCGTGCTGGTGCTGAACCGCAACTGGCAGGCGATCAACATGCGCACGCCGCAAGAGGCGTTCTGCATGATGGCCACCAACGTCGGCACGGCTCTGGAAATCGAAGGCGAGAACCACATCCGTCCCGTGACGTGGGACGAGTGGATCACGCTGCCGATGCGCCCGCAGGACAACGCCGTGCAGACCGTGCGCGGCCCGATCCGCGTGCCGACAGTCATCGTCGCGGTGAATTTCGCCAGAGTTCCGAAGAAGCGCCCGAAGCTCTGCGCGAAGGCGATTCGCGAACGCGACGGCAACCGCTGCCAGTACACCGGCCGCGTGCTGCATCCCGACGAAGGCAGCCTCGACCACGTCATGCCGCGTTCGCGCGGCGGCAGGGATACTTGGGAAAACCTGGTCTGGTCGGGCAAAGACGTAAACGCCCGCAAGGGCAATCGTCTGCCGCACGAAGCCGGCCTGAAGCTGCTCAAGGCGCCGCGTGCCCCGAAGGAACTGCCGGTGTCGGCGCTCATCCGCAATGCCCACGGCGTCGCGGAATGGAAGCTGTTCCTCAATGAATAACAAAAAATCCAGGAGAGCGAGCACCACGTGATGCTCGCTCTTCCGAAGGACAAACGATAACGTGAAACCAAATTCGAAATGAATGCCGAAGAATCTTTTCGTCCCGACGTATTGCCGGGTGAAACGACTCGGCGCGAGACGTTGCTGGCAAGTCTGCGCGCCTTGCCGCAGCCGGCGTGGATTCTTTTCTTCGGCACGTTTCTGAACAAGTTTGGGGCGTTCGTCGTGCCGTTCCTCACGCTGTATCTCACAGGCCGAGGCTACACGGTGGGCGAGGCGGGTCTGGCGGTCGGAGCTTACGGCGTGGGAAATTTGCTGGCGTCCCTGTTGGGCGGTCATTCGGCGGATCGCCTGGGGCGGCGCACAACCATTGTGCTCTCGATGTTTTCGGGTGCGGTGGCGATGTTGCTTCTTTCGCAGGCGCGGAGTATGCCGGTCATCGTCGTGTTGACCGCGCTCACGGGGCTGACGAATGAGTTTTATCGTCCGGCCAGCGCGGCGCTGCTTACGGACCTTGTGCCCGCCGGCCAACGGATTACGGCTTTTGCCGCCCTACGCATGGCGTTCAACGCGGGATTTGCCTTCGGCCCGGCCACCGCGGGTTTTCTGGCGGCCTACGGTTACTTCTGGCTGTTCGCGGGAGACGCGGGCACATCCGTCTTGTTTGGATTGGTGGCGCTGCTGGCGCTGCCTCGCAGCACGCGCGTCCAGCAGGACCACGCCGGTTGGGGCCAGGCGCTGCGGGTGCTGCGGCGGGACTACCGGCTTCACCAGTTGCTCCTGGCGAATTTCACCATTGCCCTCCTGTTTTTTCAAATGGCCTCAACCTTTGGGCTGCACGTGACGCACCAGGGATTTTCCGCCGCCACTTACGGCGCCATGGTTTCCCTGAACGGCGCACTGGTCGTGTTTTTTGAACTGCCGCTGACCGTCTTTACCCGAAGATTTCCCGCGCGGCGCGTCATGGCCGCCGGTTATGCGCTTTGCGGCGTGGGTTTCGCGCTCAATGCGTTTGCGCACACGGTGTCCGCGCTGGTGATTTGCATGACCGTTTTCACCCTGGGCGAAATGATAACCATGCCGACGGCTTCGGCTTACCTCGCCGACCTCGCGCCGCCGCAGATGCGGGGACGTTACATGGGCGTCTCCGGGCTGACCTGGGCGACGGCACTCATCATCGGTCCGGGCGTGGGGATGAAAATCTTCACAGTCAACCCGACAGCCTACTGGGTTGCATGTGCCACGCTGGGCCTGTTCGCGGCGGCGGTCATTTCGGGTTCCGCTAACGCTCGCCCTGTAAGCAACAAGTCGTAAAGTGAATTGGAAAAAAAAGACGAAAAACTGCTCGCCGGAAAGGGGTCGCCCATTAGGGCGGATGTCAACAGGTAAAAAGCTGTCGCCCTCAACTTTTTTGAGTTGAGCCATCGTGCTGCTCAAGAGCATTTCAAAAGCCGCATTCGAACCCTTCACTTCTTTCGTATGATTCGGAGCGCCATGCAAGCGATCCGTTCAGTCACCCATCCGGTTCTAGCGCGGCTCTGGCAGCCGGTGGCTGCTGGTTATGGCCGCGCCCAACTCGTATTCGAGTCCAGAAAACGTTCAGTGCCGGGCCGTGTTCATTCAGTTCTTAAGAACTATGGTTTCCCGGTTTCCGCAGAGACCGAGTCCAACCCTTGGCTGACTCACGGCACAGTCGAATCGCTTTAAAATGTCCAAGCCGCATTTGCTTTTTTTGGCGGGAGAGCCGCCAGAGCCAATCAGTCCTCAGGGTTTTGCGCCAACCCCTTTACAAGCTTCTAACGGCTCTCCCTAAATTTCACAAATCGTCGTCGCGCCGTTTATTCGCTCGGGCCGGCCGGCGGCGGCGACGGGCTTCCGAGCTTTTCAGCTCGCGTCGCCGCCGGTCGCGACCGCGTAACGGACCGGCCTGGCCCGTGCGAATAGGCGCGTCGCCAACCGCAGTGCCTCCAGCCTTTGTTTCATCCGGCCGGATTGCCCCGGCTTGGCCCGGAAACATCCGGCCCGCATCGGAGGACGTCTGCTGACTCATCATGTGCCAGGCCGCCTTGGCCAGCTTGCAGGCCAGCGATTTGGTCGCCACCATCGTATTGCTCTGCGCCGCCTTGCGGTCGAAAAATCTGCGGCACTGCGCGTCGTAGCGCTTGGCAAAGTTGGCCGCTTCCACATAGGCCCAAGCCAGGTATTTGTTCCCGCACTTCTCATTGTTCCGGCCCTTTTTCTTTCCGTTGGAAAGGCGCCGCGAATCCACACAGCGGCAGTAACTGGCGTAACACCCGGCGCTGGCAAAGCGGGTGGGATCGCCCGTTTCCAGAGTGATCGTCAGACCCAAAATGGTTCCCACGCCCGGCAGACTCTGCAGCACCTGATACCGGGGCAGCCCTGAAACCTTCCCGAGCAGCGCTTTTTCTATTTCACCAATGCGTTGATTGAATTGATCCAGAAGCTGCGTCTGTACTTGGGCGGTCAATTGGTCGAAGGGATTCTCAAAAAGCCCGCCGGCGGACTCCGGCGGCAGCGCCTTGAGCTGGCCCAGCGGCAGATCCTGGCCGGTCGTTCGTACGTGCAGACTCTTCAAGCTTAGGATCAGGCTCGTGCGCTGGCGCACCAAGGACAGCCGCCGGCGCAACAGGTCCCGCACCGGGCGCCATTGTCGGTCGCAAATGTGGCCGGTGGGCAAAATGTTCAACCGCAGCATCTCGGCCAGAAAGAAGGCGTCGGATTTGTCGTCGGTGACTTTAAGACCGTTGTACTGCTCCATCTTGGCCGGATTGGCCAGCACCACCGGATAATGTTGGTCCTGCAAGCCGTCCACCAGCCAGTACCAGTTGTAGGTGGATTCGACGGCAATCTTCTCAATCCGCCCCTTGAAAGGCTTGAGCGCCTGGAGCACTCGGGGCAGCTCACAAGGCAATTTCTGCTCGTACACCCGTTTCCCGTCTTGGTCCACAATGCCGCAAAACATGTTGTTGCTATGCAGGTCGATTCCCGCCATTAATTGCTTCGTCATATCGGTTTCCTTTCGGTTGCGTTGTTTGTTTTTTGATCTTCGGACAACAATGTTTTACCGGAAGGAAACCTTCCTTCGCCACTCAGCCCTTAATGTTTATCAGTCCTCACTTTTGACACTTTTTCCCCCTCAACTCTCAACCTTCAACCCTCAACCATCAAGAATCCCCCCACCATTGCCGATCGAAAAAGTCCCGGTCAATCGCCACCGGCTCGATGCAGCGCGCATCATCGGTTTTGGGGCTGTTCACCAGGTCACTGACCGGATAAATCTTCAACGGCTCCTCCAGCGGATGACATGCCTGTTCCGCAAAGGGCGTCCGACAATCGCGCTACGTCAAGACGAAGAGGTCAACTATGCGCTATGCGCCCTTTGCCTGCACCCGATTGGCTATTACGGCGATACTTGGGCCGGCGTCATGTGCCCGACTGACGAGGTCATTGCGCATCTTCTCCTAATGCGCGGTTCGGAGGAAAAGTTCTGGGCTAACGCTAATCAACACCCGCTCGACCATCCTGCCGCCGGACTGGAGATGTCGCCACATTCAGCGGGTTCACGAAATAGGCCATGTTCGCGGTGGCGTGAACATCGGAAACTCATCCACACCTAGTCGAAAAAACACGGTTGTTTTTTCAACACCCGCGACGTCCTCTGCGCCAAGGACTTATAGAATCCAGAAGGCCGCTTGTTTCAGTAAATACAACCATTTCACCGGGCGCTGAAACTGGCGCCTTTGATGAAATATAGCTTGCGGGTTTCACTGAATCATGTATTTTCACCGCGTGGTGAAAACTATTAACAAGCTGAAAGAGCACGAACTTAGACCTGAGTTCGAGGGATTGCTGCGCAGCCTGCTGGAGCGCGTGCCATTCCTTGAACTGAAGTCTTTGAAGGCGGAAGCCATGCTTTCCAACAGTCACCCAGGCAAGACGGAAAGGCCGGACTGGATCGCGGATGTGCGTGCCAAAGATCGGCGCTGGACGTTGGTCGTGGAATGTCGGCGGCTTGGGCAACCGCGTGAGGTCCGCACCGCAGTCTTACAGTTGAAACACTTCCTGGAGCAATTGCCGGGCAATAAACCGGCTTGCGGCGTGCTGGTGGCTCCATTCATTTCTGAAGAGTCGGCGCATCTCTGCGAGGACGCAGGGATTGGATACGCCGACCTGGCGGGAAACGCCCGGTTGGCCTTCGACCAGGTTTTCATTGAAACACGCTCGGCGGAAAATCCCTTCCGGGAACGCCGCGAAGCGCGGTCGCTATTCGCTCCGAAGGCCACGCGAGTGCTGCGGTTTCTGCTCCAGGGACCACTGCGTCCCTGGAAAGTTGTCGAGCTTGCCCGCGAGACGCAAGTCAGCCTCGGCTGGGTCAGCGCGGTGCGGAAGCAGTTGCTTGCGCGCGAGTGGGCGGTGGAGGAACCCGGTGGTCTGCGGGTGACGAAGCCCGCAGCGTTGCTGGATAGTTGGGCAAGGGCCGACGAATGGGCGAAGCGAACCACCACACGAGAGTACTCGCTATTGTCGGGTGATCCAACTCAGTTGGCGGAGAAGCTCCGGGACGTGCTTGGGAAGCAGCCGCACGCATTCACTCAATGGATTGCCGGCTGGCTGCGGCATCCCTACACTACCCCCGTAGTGGTTACAGCCTACGTGACATCATTTCCCGAAGAATCGGTCCTTGCAGAAAAACTACTGGCCAGACGGGTGTCAGGCAGCGGGGTGCTGCGGCTGGTGGTGCCCAAAGACGAGGGCGTTTTGCGCCCTTCACAATCCGTGGGCGGACTCAATCTGGTTTCAGATGTGCAGATTTACCTAGACCTTCAGAATGCCGGATTGCGTGGCGAGGACCAGGCAGCGGAATTGCGGAAATGGCCTGATTTTGCGAGGGGTTGGAAATGACGAAGTTCGGAAAGTTTGATGATTACCCGCCGCGCAGTCTGGAGGCGGCCGAGGCGGCCTTGCTGACGGCGTGGCGTTCTCCGGAGCGATACCAGGATGACCTTGTTCTGGTCGGTGGATTGGCGGTGCATTATCTGACGCGCCGCGATGTGCCCGGGCTGCCGGGCGCGGTGGCGTTGGACGTGGATTTCGGCATCACGCTCGGAGCGTCAGGCGGACAGTACGGCACGATCAAAACCAATCTTGGCGGACTGGGTTTTGCTTCTGAAGGAAATCGTCTGGTGCGGAAATTTGGAAGCATCGCACTCTATCTTGATTTTCTTACCGAGGACCCGCCATCCACAACCGGAGCGCGTGTTGTGGATGACGTCATCGCGAGCGTCATCCCCGGCGTGAACCGCGCGCTGGCCAGTCGCCGCATGGTGACAGTACGTGGCCGTGATCTGTATGGATCGGAACAAACCTGCATAGTCGCCGTGGCGGGCATCGGGCCACTGCTGGTTCTCAAGCTGAATGCGTTTGGCGGGCCAACCGGAAGGCGCAGCCCGAAGGATGCCTACGATGTGTTGCTCGCGGTTACAGGTTTCATTGATGGGCCGGAGGCGGCAGTGGCGTCGTTTCGCGCCGAAAAGGACACCGGGAATTTGGCTTACGCCACCGCGTTGGCTGTACTGCATTCAGACTTTTTCGAGACGAGCCAGGATAGGCCAGTAAGGGCGGCGGAATTTTATCCCGGTGACGCGGCTGACCGTGGACGCGTGCGCGAACAGGTAGTTACCGTGGGCCGGCTTCTCGTCGGCACATAGCCGTTATTGTTTCACCCCCCTTGGAATCAAAAAGGACTCGAATGAGCGAAAAGAAATCCACGGGCTGGCAGAATGTTCGCCGGCAATTGGACAATGGGTCGAAACCCGCACTGATCGCGTTGGTGAAAGACCTTTACGATGCATCGCCTGATAACCGTGATTTTCTCCAGGCCCGTTTTCAGGCGGAGAAGAACTCCGGCACGGCGTTGGAAAAATATCGGCACAAGATCGTGGAACAATTCTTCCCGGTACGCGGATTTGGAAAACTTAAACTGTCCGAAGCTCGCAAGGCCATCCGCGATTACCGAAAGGCTACAGGCAATCTGGATGGCACAATTGACCTGATGCTGACTTATGTGGAAAACGGCACCGAGTTCACGCATCAATTTGGCGACATCAACGAGTCCTTTTACAACAGCCTGGAGTCGGTGCTGAACGAGATAGCGCAACTGCTCATGGGCGAGGGCCGCGAATTTTATTCCCAATTTCGAGAGCGAATTCAGCGCCTGACCAACCATGCCGACGACATCGGCTGGGGGTATGGCGATGCCTTGCGCGACCAAGTGTATCAACTCAAAAATGAACTGGCTGGCGAGTGACGGGACAGGCGAAAACCTTCAGTCAGGGGGTTAAAAACAGAATAGTTGAAAAGTGCGAAATGTTGTTGAAATGGCTGTAAACATTGGGTATTTTTACTTCGTAAACCGGGTGTTGACCAGCCAATCCCGGCCATGGGCTCCACTTTTTGCAACGCCGCTCGACAAAATTCCCCGCGCGCGCCATCCTGCCGACGATGGCATTTGAATCGGATTCACCGCTCGACTCGTTGTGGAAGGAATACGGCCGGGCGTTTCAGGGCTGGGACGACCTCACGCTGGGGCGCTGGCTGGCGCAGACGCTCGGCCAGCTCGAAGGCCGGGCGTGGCGGCTCTCGCACCCGCTCATGGGCGCGTACCGGCTGGCGGCGCAACTCGCGCACGACCGGCAGGTCTGGTTCAAGCGGCTGGCCACGCCGCCGGCGGCTTATGCGGAATCGCCGTGCTGCCGGGCGCCGTTCTTGCCATTATTCACGCGCGATGTGCGCGAGTCCGGTTTGATTTGCCAGCATTGCAGCGAAACCCTCGTGCCCTTCGACGAAATTCCCGCCGACATCCGCGCCGAACTCGATTTGTGGGCGCAACAATATGAACCGGTTCACGCCGTCGCGCATTGGGACGACCATCAGCGCCGTCGCGCGAGCGATTACGACCGCGCCTATGAAAACGCCGCGGAAGAAGCCGAGCGTTTGCTCGCGCGCGCGGGCCGCGAACTCGCGCCGAAGCTGCTGAATGTTTATCCCGCCGTCATTTGGGAGGATCAGGACGAATGTCTCGAAGTGCGGCCGGAGGACGTCGCCATTTAAGATTTATGATTTACGATTTACGATTTTATTCGGCGGAGCGCGGCTGTCTCAGCCGCAGCACGTTCGACAACCCCAAAACAGTGGAATTTCATGCGCTCATTTGGCAAGCTTGGTTGCTGTGGGTGGGACACCCGCGGTCCGTTTCTTTTGGGCAACATGTCCTCAACCTTGTTGCGTAAATCGCAAATCCGAATAAAAATGAAATGGTTTTTCAAATGGCTGTTCCGGCTGTTCCTTCTGGCGGTCGTGTCGATCGTCATTCTGCTGCTGTCGCTCAATTCGATTCTCCGCGTTTACGTCGAACATCGCATCCGCGCCCAGACCGGCATGGACGCGGAGATTGGAAAATTTTCGGTTGGCCTCACCGAGCCGACGGTGACGATTCAAAATTTCAAGCTCTACAATCCGCCGGACTTTGGCGGCACGCCGTTTCTGGACATCCGGGAAATCCACGTCGAATACGACCGCGCCGCGCTCGCCAAAAGGCAGTTGCACCTCACGCTCCTGCGCTTCAACCTCGGCGAACTCGACATCGTGAAAAACGAGGCCGGACGCACGAATATTTTTTCACTTGGCGTCACCCTGCCATCGAAAAAATCCGGCGGCGGCAAGAGCGCGGCGGATTTCAAGAAACAGACCGGCTTCGAGTTCAAGTCCATTGACGTGTTGAATGTCTCTATCGGAACGGCGAAGTTCATTGACCTGAAAGATCAGAGCCACAACCGCACGCAGAAAATCGGCCTCGAAAATTGCGTGATGATAAACGTGAAGTCCCAGGCTGACCTTGGCGGGCTGGCAGTGCTCATCGCGTTGCGCGGGGGAGATTTTTGGGGATCGTTGGTGGATCTGCCCAGACCCGGTGCGCTCGGAAATTGAAATTGGCGGCGGCGGTCATCCCGAAGGCATCTCCCCTGGGGGCGCCGGCGTCCCGCCGGCTTCGTCGGATTGCGTCGAACAAATTCACCCGCCGCCGGGACGGCGGCGCTCCCAGGGTCCGTAACCCGGTTCCCCGGCAAAAGTTGGCGACCATTTTAACGTTTTCCACGCGGGAATTTTCTTCTAACTTCATCGCGTGCATCGTGAATCCGTCAAAACCGCCACCCGCCTCGTCGTGAAACTCGGCACCGGCGTGCTCACCGACAGCCGCAAGCAGCCCGACCCGGTGCAATTGGAACAGCTCGTCGCGCAGGTCGCCGCGTTGCGAAAATCCGGCAAGGAAATCGTGCTCGTCACCTCCGGCGCCGTCGGCGCGGGCATGGGTGCGCTGGGTTATGAAAAACGTCCGGGCGACCTCGCCGAATTGCAGGCGTGCGCCGCCGTCGGCCAGTTGCGCCTCATGGCGATGTATGCCGAACTTTTCGCGCGGCACAATTTGCACGTCGCGCAGGTTTTGCTCACGCATGACGATCTCGAACATCATGAGCGCCACCTCAACGCGCGCAACACGCTTGTCACGCTGCTCGGGCGCGGCGTCGTGCCCATCATCAACGAAAACGACGCCGTGTCGTTCACCGAAATCAAATTCGGCGACAACGACACCTTGTCCGCGCTGGTGGCATCGTTGCTTCCTGCCGACCTGCTCGTCATTTTGACGACCGTGAACGGCGTCATCGAAAATTTCGGCAAGGCCAATCCGAAAACGATCCCGGTCATCGAAAAAATTGATTCCCACCTCGAAAAAATCGCCCGGGGCACGGACAGCAACACTGCCGTCGGCGGCATGGCGTCAAAGGTGCAGGCGGCCAAAATTGCCGTGCGTTCCGGCATCCCGCTGGTGATTGCGTCGGGCAAAAAGAAAAACGTGCTGGCAAAAATTCTCGCCGGCGAAGACGAAGGCACGCTGTTCGTCGCGTCGCCAACGAAGTTGCAGGGCCGCAAACGCTGGATTGCGTTTTTCCATCATCCCCAGGGCGCATTGTTCGTGGATGACGGCGCGAAGCTGGCCTTGCGCGAGAAGGGCAAGAGCCTGCTGCCACCGGGTGTGGCGCGTTGCGAAGGAAATTTTGACGCGGGCGACGTGGTGCGGATTTGCGATTTGGACGGAACGGAATTCGCGCGCGGCATTGCGAAGTTCGGTGCCGCCGAAGTGCGCGGCAGAAAACTCGCACGGGTCGAAGTCGTGCACCGCGACGACCTGGTGATTTTGTAAATGGAACATCCAACATCCAACATCCAACATCGAACACCCAAAGCTGTGGCTGGTGGACGATCCCATTCATTGGATGTTGGTTGTTCGATGTTCGATGTTGGATGTTTCCCAAAGTGAAAAAACATCCAGCAATAGGGGATTTGCTTGGCGTCATGGCCCGGCTGCGCTCGCCCACGGGTTGTCCGTGGGACCGCGAGCAGAGCCATCGGACGCTGCGTCGCCATGCCATTGAGGAAGTCTATGAATTGATTGACGCCATCGAAGCGGAGGACGACCACGAAATGGCGGAGGAACTTGGCGATTTGCTGCTGCAAATTGTCTTCCACTGTCAGTTGGCAAAGGAACGCGGCGCGTTTGATTTTGAGAAGGTCTGCCGGCTGATTGTGGAGAAACTGGTGCGCCGCCATCCGCACGTTTTCGGCACGACGAAAGTCAAAGACGTGAATGAAGTCTGGGCCAACTGGGAAAGAATCAAAAAGGCGGAAAAGCACGGGACGAAACACGCCCGCCATTCCGCACTTGATGGCATTCCCAAACATCTGCCTGCGCTGCTCCGCGCCGAAAAGCTTTTGAAGAAAGCCCGCAAAGCCAAAGTCCTTGCGGACGGCCACGATTCAAAGCGACGCCTGACCAAAGGCGCACTGGCAAAAGAACTTTTTGCACTGGCGTCGTTCGCGCAGGCGCGCGGCTGGTCGGCGGAGGAATTGCTGACCGGCGAAATCAAGAAACGCGAGCGTATTTTGCGCCGTCGCGAAATTAAGACCTCTGCGAAACCGGCGTAGCGGCTCCTCGGCAGAGAGCCGCCGTTTTTTTTAGAAATGCGGCTTTCTCCCGAAAGCCGCTACGGCTGATCGGGAGTTTTGCAGAGGTCTCAAATTATTCCCCCTTTTTCCTTTCTTCAGGGCGAAATTCCAAAATGTCGGCAGGCTGGCATTCGAGATGGGCGCAAATGGCTTCCAGCGTGGAGAAACGGATGGCCCTGGCCTTGCCGGTTTTGAGGATGGACAGGTTTTGCGGCGTGATGTCCACGGCCTCGGCCAGATCGTTCAGCCGCATTTTCCGCTGGGCGAGAACCACGTCGAGATTGACGATGATGGGCATAAACTTAAACGGTTAGTTCCTGTTCCTCCTGAATCTTGCGGCCTTCGTCCATGATCCCGGCGACAATGTAAATTGCTCCGCCAACGACAATCCACGGAGAAACAAATCCTTCCAGCAGCACCCACGGGAAAATGAATCCTCCTAGATAGGTAACATTGGCAGCGATGGCGAGTATGCCGTAACCAGCCAGATAGCTTCCCAGTTTTTTCATTTCCGAAACATTTGCCCCGGAAAAAATTACACCTTTTTCATACAGGCACAGCAAACGATAAAAAGAAATGACACCAAGAAGATAAACAGCCGTTCCGGTCGCCCAGAGCAAATACATCGGCTTGGGAATGTCCAACGTACTGGCATAGGGATGGGTGAAGATTGAAATCATGCCGGACGTCGAATGGATGGTTTTCAGGTTGAAAGCCAGAGCGCACAGTGGCGCAACAAAGTAAAAAAGCACGCACACTTTCAAAATGCGGCTGATTTTTTGGATTCGTTTTAAGCGAGGACTGGCCTTTGAAGAAATTTCATTTGCATTCATGGTGCAATGGATACACCCACCAACTCCGATAGTCAAACATTTTTTATTGATAAACGATAAATACTTGCTTCTAGCATGGTAGTGTCGGCGCTGTCCAACCTCCGCAGTGCTGCTACGGAGGACGGGTGCGCCCGATGCAATCGAGCCACAGGCTCGACGCTATATAAATCACACGGTTTTAAAAATAAATCCACATTGACAGCCCGGCGCGGTTCTGGCTTAATATCCAACCTTTTGCGGGTCAATTTATGTACGCCGTTCTAGAAACAGGTAGCAAACAGTATCGGGTCGCCGCGGGCGACACGCTGGAAATCGAACGCTTGGCCGTCGAGGCCGGTAAACCGTTCACGTTTGACCGCGTATTGCTGGTCAATCGCGATGGCAAGCTAGCGGTGGGCACGCCCACGGTCAGCGGCGCGAGCGTGCTGGCCGACGTGGTGGCGCACAAGCGCGGCGAGAAAAAACTCACGTTCAAGATGAAACGCCGCAAAGGCTATCACAAAACGATCGGACATCGTCAGGAATTGACGGTGGTCAAGATCACGGAAATTAAAGCGTAATTCAAAAGACGCCCTCAACTCTCAACTTTCAACCATCAACTTTTTATGGCACACAAGAAAGGTCAAGGCAGCATCCGCAACGGCCGCGACAGCGTCAGCAAACGGCTGGGCGTGAAAACGTATGGCGGCGAAGCGGTCACCGCCGGCAGCATCATCGTCCGGCAGCGCGGCACGAAGTTCGTGGCGGGCGAAAATGTCGGCACGGGCCGCGATTGGACGCTCTTCGCGCTGGTGGACGGCAAAATCGCCTTCGACAAAAACGGTCGGCGCGTGAACGTGAAGGCCGAGCCTGCCGCGAAGAATTAACCGGCATGAACGAATTTCACGGCGAGGCCACGCGCCTCGCCTTTTTTGTTTCAGGAAACCCATTTGAATAAGGAAACCATGAAACCAGGAATCAGACCGAACCAATTTCGTCTTCATGGCTTCCTGGTCTCCTTATAAAATCTTTTCGAACGTTCATGTTCGTTGACGAAATAAAAATCTACGCTCGCGCAGGGCACGGCGGCAAAGGCTGCGTGGCCTTTCATCGCGAGGCTTACATCGCCAAGGGCGGGCCGAGCGGCGGCAACGGCGGACGCGGCGGCAGCGTGATTTTGCAGGCTGACCACGATCTCAACAACCTCATCGCCCAATATTATCAACCGCGCCTCATCGCCGAGGTCGGTGAACCGGGTCTCGGCAAGGGCATGGACGGCCACGCGGGCAAGGACCTCGTCATCAAAGTCCCCTGCGGCACGCTGGTTTGGCGAATTGCGGGCGGCGACCGGCCGGCCGAAAAGGAAAATATCGAGGACGAGCCGTATTCGTTACACTTCCGTCTTCGCACCGCTTCGCCGAGACAAGCCGCCGCGCCAAGGGACGGAAATGAAAAAACGATGTTCGTAACCAGCGCCAGCAAACGACCGTTGTTTCGGCGCGCGGGCAGCGAGTTGGCACAGGAAGTTGATTTGAGCAGGGAAGGTGCGAGTGAAGCTTCCGCCGGTTCATCGCCCAAAGGCGAACTGATCACCGACCTTACCCAGCACGGCCAGCAATTTGTTTTGTGCAAAGGTGGTCGTGGCGGATTGGGCAACCGGAACTTTGCGACGGCGGCGCGCCAGACGCCGCGTTTCGCCCAGCCGGGGGAGCCGGGCGAAGAAGGCGATTTTCTTTTCGAGCTGCGCATCATGGCCGAAGTCGGGCTGGTCGGCTACCCGAACGCAGGCAAGTCCACTCTGCTCACGGCCATTTCCAAGGCGCGCCCGAAAGTCGCGCCGTATCCGTTCACCACGCTGCACCCGCAGATCGGCATCGTGGAATATGCCGACTGGCACCGGCTCACGGTTTGCGACGTGCCGGGTTTGATCGAAGGTGCGCACAAAAACGTCGGCCTCGGCCACGAGTTTCTGCGCCATATTGAGCGCTGCAAAATTCTGGTGCTGCTGCTCGACCTGGCCGGCACGGACGGACGCAACCCGTGGGACGATTACAAACAATTGCTCAAGGAACTGGAGCTTTATGATCCGGCGCTGCTCGAAAAACCGCGCCTGGTGGTGGCGAACAAAATGGACGAGGCGGCGGCCGAGAAAAATTTGAAGCAGTTCAAAAAGAAGATTCGCAAAGTTTCGTTGCTGCCGATTTCCGCCGCCTTTGACCAGGGCGTTGAAAAATTCAAGAAGGTCATTCGCGAGGCAGTGGAGGAAGCGTCGTAGCAGCCGACGTCAGTCGGCTCAAATTTTTTGATCAGAGCGGACTGACGTCCGCTGCTACGGTTTTAATTTCCAAAAATTGCATCAGGCTGTCGCCATGTTTGAGCAATTTCACTTCACACCAGGGCGCAACGATATCCAGCGTATCGCGTTTCGTGTGACCGAGAACAAATCGTCCGCCGGGCGCGAGCAGCTTCGGCAAATGGGGGTCGTCGAGGAGTTGCTGGGCAAATGAAGTTGAACGGCGGCCGATGTTTTTTTCGCCGTAAGGCGGGTCGGCCAGAATCAAATCGAATTGCCGTCCGCTTTCCGCGAATTGCGCCAGCACGGTGAACACGTCCTGCACGCGCACTTCCAGCGCAGGATCAAGACCCGCGGTGCGGGCATTGGCGCGGATGAATTCCGCGTGTTTGTGCGATTTCTCGATGCACATCGCCGACGCTGCGCCGCGGCTCAGGCAATCGAGGCTCAATGCGCCCGTGCCGGCAAAAAGTTCCAGCACGCGCGCGCCGGCAACCCGCGCGCCAAGACTGTTGAAAACCGCCTGCTTGACGAGGTCGGGCGTGGGACGCACGGCCAGACCTTTCGGCGTTTTCAAAATCCGCCGTGCCGCGTTGCCGCCGGTGATGCGCATGGCGGAATTCTAACCACGAAATACACGAACCACACGAAAACAAATTTTAACCGCGCAATTCACGTGCGTCGTGGTCTGAATCCATCACATACGATTTCTTAACGATATTCGGATCGAAGCCAAACGCACCCCTCGCCCCGTCCCTCTCCCCGCACAGCGGGGAGAGGGTGTCCGCCAGGACGGGTGAGGGGTTCCATAAAGTCGTTGCCCGTGCCGATGGCTCGGCAAAGCGGCATTATTTAAAAATCTCGGCGAGAAACTGCTTCATGGCTTCCCACGAGCGTTTGTCCGCCTTTTCGTTGTAAGCCGCGCCCTTGGAATTGTCATTGCCCGCCATGGGTTGGGTAAAGGCATGGACCGCGCCGCCGTATTTGATGAGCTGCCAATCCACTTTTGCATCGCGCATCTCACTCTCGAATGCGGCCAGGTCTTGCGGCTTCTCAAACGGATCATCCGCGCCATGACAAACCAGCACCTTGCCTTTGATGTTTTTGCCGTCCGCTGGCGCCGGCGAATCCAATCCGCCGTGGAAACTCACCACGCCCGCAACGTCCGCGCCGCTGCGCGCCAGTTCAATCACCGTCGTGCCGCCAAAACAATAGCCAATGGCCGCGACGCGTTTCGGATCAACGAGCGGCTGCTGGCGCAGTGCATCCAGGCCGGCGTTGACCCGGGCGCGCAACAGTTGCCGGTCGTTTTTGTATTTGCCCGCCTGGGCGCCGGCTTCCTGCGTGTTTTGCGGACGGACGCCCTTGCCGTAGATGTCGGCGCAAAACGCGACGTAACCGAGCTGCGCGAGCATCTCCGCGCGTTTCTTTTCGTAATCCGTCAACCCCAGCCACTGATGCACGATCAGGATGCCGGGACGTTTGCCCTGGATGGCGTCGTCATAGGCGACGAATCCTTCGAGCGTCGTGTCGCCCTGTTTATATTCGACGATTTGGGTGTGGATGCCGGCGCGAACCGCCCCGGCGCAGGCCAGAGCGAGAACAGTTAAGATTAGTATTTTCATAACGGTACATAAATAAACCAAAAATCGTCCGGACGCCAGAACGTTTGTACCTCGGGTGTGAGCCGGGCGCATTTTTGCCACCGCCACCGACTACGATGTTCGTACTGAACCGGATTGCAAGCCCTGGGAGCGCCGACGTCTCGTCGGCAAGTTGGAACAATTGGTCGCAACACGGCGGGCCGGCGGGACGCCGGCGCTCCCAGGAGGTGGAAAAATGAGGCCGTGTCGAAGGGCCCATGCCCAATTGCACGGAGTTCAGACTTTCCGCGCAACCGCTTTGTGTTATACTGGCCTTCATGTTTCGGACGCAGGATTTACGCGTTAAAGAGATTGTCCGGCTGCTGACGCCGCGGGAATTGAAGGCGCAGTCGCCGACGCCCGGCGCCGTCAACGCGATGGTCGCGCACAGCCGCGAACGTGTCATCCACATTTTGCGGCGGGAAGACCCGCGTCTGCTCATCGTCATCGGCCCGTGCTCGATCCACGATGAAAAGGGCGCGCTGGATTATGCCGCGCGGCTCAACGTGCTGCGCGAGAAATTTGCCGGCCGCCTGGAAATTGTCATGCGCGTTTATTTTGAAAAGCCGCGCACGATCGTCGGCTGGAAGGGTTTGATCAACGACCCGCACCTCGACGGTTCGCAGGACATCGAGACGGGTTTGAAAATCGCGCGGCGGCTGTTGCTGCAAATCACCGGGCTGGGCCTGCCAGCGGCGACGGAATTTCTGGACCCCATCGTGCCGCAGTACATCTCAGATTTGATCACGTGGGCGGCGATTGGCGCGCGGACGACGGAATCGCAGACGCACCGGGAAATGGCCAGCGGCCTTTCGATGCCGGTCGGCTTGAAGAACAGCACCGACGGCAGTTTGCAGGTGGCGATTGACGCGATGGGCGCGGCGCGGCATCCGCACAGTTTTCTGGGCATTGACCAGGACGGTGTCACGAGCATCGTCCGCACGGCGGGCAATTCAGACGCGCACATCGTGTTGCGCGGCGGTCGCGCGCAGACGAATTTCGACGCGGACAGCATCCGGGCGGCGGAGGAAAAATTGAAATCAGAAAACCTGCCGCCGGTGCTGATGGTGGATTGCAGCCATGCGAATTCGGAAAAGCAGTTCGCGCGGCAGGAGGACGTGTGGCGCAGCGTGATTCAGCAGCGTGTGGACGGCGCCCGGTCGCTCATCGGCCTGATGGTCGAGAGCAACATTCACGAAGGCAACCAGCCGATTCCAACAAATCCGGCGGAACTCCGTTACGGCGTCTCCATCACCGATTCCTGCCTTGGTTGGGAAACCACCGAGCGGATGTTGCGCTGGGCCCACGAAACGCTGGCAAAAATTGCTTAGGTAGGGACGCGCAGCCGAGACTGTCTCAAAAGTTATTTTATTGGATGGTGGCGAAGGCAAAGGGGAAACCGGTTGGCTGGACTCGACTCCGCTCGGCTGCCGGGACAATAGCTTCTGCCACCACCGCGCGAGTT
>Ga0187881_10000982_pt1 | contig 32143 bp, 41 predicted proteins | sample June2016WEW_19_1_2_FD_133017 | JGI IMG/M metagenome (GOLD analysis project Ga0187881, IMG submission 133017) | Peatland microbial communities from SPRUCE experiment site at the Marcell Experimental Forest, Minnesota, USA - June2016WEW_19_100 | ecosystem: Environmental > Terrestrial > Soil >... | reverse complement strand
CACCTCGGGATTCTGGTTTTCCTTGGCTGCGTACGTCAGCGGGGTCCAGCCAAGCTCGTCCCGAGCCTCGATGTCCGCGCCAGCCTTCAGCAGCGTGGTGATTACCTCGGGCTTTTCGTTGTCTTTGGCTGCGAACATCAGCGGGGTCGTTTCGTCCGTGTCCCGAGCATTCACCTCCGCGTCAGCAAACAGGAGGGTAGTGATCACCTCGGGGTTCTGGTTGTACCTGGCTGCGAACATCAGCGGGGTCGTTTCGTCCGCGTCCCGAGCATTCACCTCCGCGCCAGCAAACAGGAGGGTAGTGATCACCTCGGGGTTCTGGTTGTACCTGGCGGCGAACATCAGCGGGGTCGTGTCGTAGCTGTTCCGCGCATTCATGTCTGAGCCATTACTGATGGCGACTTGCACATCCTGTGGCGTTCCGGTTCTTACAAGATCAAAGAAGTCCATCACCTTTCTCCTTTTCCCCCCTTGACGTCGAACAGCAGTTAGACGACGCTCGTGGTCGGCCTATCCCTTCTACCCCCCGGGAGCCGTCTCCTTCTATTTTACTTAGACGCTTCTTCGAGCTTCCTATAGGCGTCGCTGCTTTTCAGCTTTGCGTTGCCCTGCGCGTAATCGAATGCTGTCTTCCCTGTACTGCTTTTCGCCTTCGCGTCCGCGCCGGCCTTCAGGAGGATGGTGATCACCTCGGGGTTCCGATTGTCTCTGGCGGCAGCCATGAGCGGAGTCCGACCGTACGTGTCCCGAGCCTTGATGTCCGCGCCAGCAGCAAGGAGCACAGTGATCACCTCAGGGTTCGGGTTCCATCCGGCGGCAGCCATGAGCGGAGTCCGACCGTATTTGGCCTGAGCCTTGAGGTCCGCTCCAGCCTTTATCGCTTCCTGTACCTGTATAGGTGTTCCTGTCTCAAAGAAGTCCGTCGTTCGCTTTCTCACTTGTTCCCTCCGGAGCCAAACGGCTGTTTGGCTGTCAAAAACCTTTCGCGTGGTGGGCCTACAACAAACACGCGTCCGCGTCGGGTGTCTCGTACCGTGGCTCCGAGGCCTGCGCCATTTTCAGGAGCCGTTACACGTGCTTTGCAGTGAACCTTCCTCCGCGTCGCGCCGTAGCTCCCGTCTCATTCAACTTGTCAGCGGCGTCCCATCAATCATCTTCCTCGAGGTCCAGGGCATCGTCCTCGTCTACCTCGTGGAAGCCGTCCAGGTCGTCGTCGTCCTCTTCCAGATCCTCGTCCTCCACGTCCAGGGGGATATCATCTTCATCCAGAAGGTCGTCAGGATCGCCCTCGTCGGGATCACCTTCCTCCTCCTCGATGTCCTCTGCGTCGCTCATGGCGATAACCTCACTCACACCAGGGCTTGGAGGCCTTCCAAAACTTCGACTTGACGATTCTATCATGCCTCGACCGAAAACGTGCTCTGTGACGGGCTGTAGGCGAACGATCTCGGAGCCTGCCATATCCTTACACCCCCAGTTCCGAATCGTTGAGGGCCTCGTGCACGTAGAACCTTAGCGTTGTGCTCGGGTCAGCGTGTCCAAGATACTCGCTCGTGCCTTGCACCTTGCCCGTCCTGGCAATCATGGCCGTAGCGAAAGAGTGCCGCAGAGCATGAGCCCCGACCATTCGCCCGAGTGAGCGCTTGCTTGCCCGCTCAATCATGTCGGTGACGTAGGTCCTGGGGTAGGGGTTTCCCTTTCTTGTCTCGAACAGGTAGACGGAACCTCCGAAGGTTGCGCGCAGCTCGTTGAACAGCTTCCGCGAGAGCCGCACCTTGCGGGCCTTGCCGCCCTTGCCCGTGACCTCGATCGTGACCCCGCCGTTTGCCTGGCAGTCGGAGAGCCGGATCCCCAGCGCCTCAGAGATCCAGCACCCGGTAGCGTAGAGAAATCGGACAAACCCCTGTCCCCTCGGGGACAGAGCGCCGAGCAGCGTCTGGACCTCCTCCGCGGTGAGCATCTTCTCGGCTCGGATTGCTCCCCGCACTTGCTTGACACCCTTGACCGTAGACACCGCCGCCTCAACACCACGGCGCACCTCGGGGCCCTGGGAGTCTGCCGCTCGACGTAGGACCGTTTTGACTCCTGATAGCTTTCTGTTCACGGACGCGACGGAGAGCCCCCGCGCCTTCATCATCGCCTTCCAGCCTTCCAGTCCCTCGGCCAGAGCCGCGCCGGTGACCCGGCAGTGCTCGAGGTACTGCCCGACGTCGCGCAGATACTCGGCCCTGGTTCGAGGGTTGCCGATGCTGGAGGCGGCCCGAGTGATCGCTTGGCCGTTGATCATCCCCTCTGCTGGCCGCCTGCGACTGAGAACCCCGAGCACCGCCTGGACATCCCGGATATCCTCCGCGCTTGCATCCCCGTGATCTGCCTTTCGCTTCATCCTTCCTCTAAACTAACCTAAGTACAGTTAGGTTAGTATGGTTTCTCTGCTGTCGTCACATGGAAATCATACCGGGGAAATGAACAGTGGGTGTCATGGAAAGAAAAAAGGAATTGTAAAACATGCGTACAAGCGACACGGGGCAGGCAGGCAAATCGAGCCGAGCCGGGCATCGTCAGCCCAGGCGGGGCATAAGATCCGCCATCTCTAGCGCGGCAAGCATGGCGTCCCATCCCTTGTTGCCGCTCTTGACACCTGCACGCTCGAGGGCTTGCTCCAGCGTGTCACAAGTCAGCACGCCGAAGATGATGGGCCGCCCGGTGCGCAGTGATTCCGAGGCAATGCCCTTCGACGCCTCGGCGGCAACGTAGTCGAAGTGGGGTGTATCACCTCGGATCACCGCCCCCAGGCTAACGATTGCGTCGTATTTGCCACTCGCGGCCAGCCGGCCCGCGACGAGCGGAATTTCCAGACTCCCAGGAACGCGGACAAGAGTGAGGTTTTTCTCATCGCCATCGTGGCGGAGAAAACAGTCAACGGCGCCCTCGATGAGGCGGCTGACAATCAGGTCGTTGAATCGTCCGGCCACCAGCGCGACGTGCCGTCCCGTAGCGCGCAGCATGCCTTGAATCTGTTCCATGGTTTTTCTCCTGCCGAAGGGTTTTTCACAGCGCGTGACCGAGCCGGTCGCGTTTGGTCTGGATGTAACGCATGTTGTGGGGATTTCCGACAACATGCAGGGGTATCCGCTCGATGACCCGGATCCCATACTCGGAGAGCCCGGCAACCTTGTCGGGATTGTTGGTGAGCAGTCGCACCTGGGTGCGCCCCATCATGCGGAGGATCTGCGCCGCCTCCCAATACTCCCGCAGGTCTGCCGGGAAGCCTAGGCGCAGGTTCGCTTCCACGGTGTCCAGTCCCTGGTTCTGCAGCTCATACGCTCGTAGCTTCGCAGCCAGGCCGATCCCCCGGCCTTCTTGGCGCAGGTAAATGAACGCCCCCTCCCTTTCGGCGCCGATGCGGCGCATGCTCTCCGCAAGCTGCTCTCCGCAGTCACACCGCAGTGACCCGAAGACGTCCCCCGTTTGGCATTCGGAGTGGACCCGCACCAGAAGCGGCGCATCCGATTCCCGCTCGTCATGGGGCGGCGTGTCGAAGGACAGGCCCCGGCTCAACAGGAGAGGCCCCTCCTTCGACGAACCGTACGCCGAGTCAAAGTGGTGGATTGTGAAGGTGCCCCATCGTGTGGGCAGCTCAGCGCGAGCGGTGGGAGTCACAAGGCGCTCGCGCAGGCGGCGGAATCGCACGATATCCGCAACTCTTATGATGGGCAGACGGAGGCGCCGCGCGAAATCCTCCAGGTCCTTCCCGCGGGCCATGCTGCCATCATCGCTCATGATTTCGCAAATTGCGCACGTGGGGGGAATGCCCGCCATGCGGCACAGATCGACCGCAGCCTCCGTGTGCCCTCCCCGCTCCAGGACGCCGCCTGCGCGGGCAACGATGGGAAAGATGTGCCCCGGCCGCGCCAGATCCTCCGGGCGACTCCCCGCGTCCGCCAGGCCTCGGAGCGTGGCCGCGCGTTCCGCAGCAGAGATGCCCGTCGTGGTGCCGTGGACCCAGTCCACGCTCTGCGTGAAGGCAGTGCCATGCAGCGACTCTTTTCTTCCGTCAACCTGAACGCTGAGCTCCAGACGCTGCGCGCAATCTGCATCGATCGCGCAGCAGATCAGGCCGCGGGCCTCGCGCGCCATGAGGTTGACATCGTCTCTGGTGATGGAGACCGCGGCTACCATGAGGTCTCCCTCGCCCTCGCGATCCGCATCATCGGTCACGACGATCATGCCTCCGCGGCGAAGCTTCTCGACCGCGCGTTCGACTACGCGCTCGACCTCCTGGGCGCTCGCCGCGGGCGCGAGGTTTTCCGTGACGGTGCTCATGAATACCCCCAGCTGTTCAACTTCTCCAGAGTGAGGCCTGAACCCTGGGCGAAGGCTGCTTTCATCGCCGCGCGCACGTAGGAGGCAAGGATGTCCAGCTCGATGTTCACGAGATTCCCCTCCTTCTTCAGAGCGAGGGTGGTTGCCTGCCTGGTGTGTGGAATGATGGACATGCGAGCGGTCAGGCTCCCCACGCCGGAGATCGCGGCGCTGCGAACGACCTCTGCTACTGTCAGGCTGATCCCGTCCACCGCAATCGAGCCTTCAGGCGAAACCCGGTCCGCCCACGAGGGATCCAGCTCGAGAGTCAATAACCATGCGCCGGTCTCTGCTCTCCAGGAGAGGATGCGCGCTGTTCCCGTCACGTGTCCCATCACCATGTGACCGCCAAACCGCCCGTCAGCGCGCAGGGCCCTCTCAAGGTTCACCCGTGCACCCGGCTTCAGTTTTTGAAAGTTCGTTTTTGCAAGCGTGTCTCCCACCGCTTCGACCGAGAAGGTCGATGCCGTGGCGGCAACTGCAGTCTGGCAGACACCGTCAATATTGATCGAATCTCCGATTGCAAGTCCGCTAGCCACAGGGGGACAGACGATCCTGATCAGCATGCCCCGAGAGCTCCGGCTGATCGAATCGACGCTGCCGACAGCCTCGATCAATCCTGTGAACATGACCCCTCCTGCACAGCGGCGGCCGGCTCCCCCCTGTCCGCCGCCCTCCGTGCTCCTGGGTCCGGCGTGTCCGCGCACGCCTTTGGATTCCGCGCGTCAAGACGAATAAACCCATCGCCAACCCGGAATCGGACGTTCTCAAGCTTTATCCCGGCATCTGGCGACTGCATGCCCAAGTTACCAACAGCTTCAATGCCCTGACCAAGAATCAGCGGCGCGGTGAAAACTGTGGCGGCGTCCCAGGAGCCGCGCGCAAGAAAAGCGGTGATAAGTCGCGAGCCGCCTTCCACCAGAACCGAGCCGATCCCCTCCGAATACAAAGCGCGAAGGCCTTCCACCAGATCCGGCAGCCCGTCAGGAGCAGGAGCAACTTCTCGCACCCGGATTCCCGCGGACCGACATTGGGCCAAGGCCGGGCTGGAGCGTGTGGCCAGAACAATCGTTCCATCGAGGAGCGGGGGCGTGAAAGCGCGGGCATCCATCGGCAACTGCTCGCGCCCCGCAAGAATGACCCGGAGCGGCTGGCGAGATCCCAGCTCGGGCCTGATAGGAGCATCTCGGACAGTCAGTTCGGGGTCATCGGCGCGGAGAGTACCCGCTCCGATCATCACCGCGTCGTGCCACGAGCGCAGCTCGTGCGCCTGCATGCGAGCCCCACGATTCGTGATCCAACGGGAAGCGCCGCCGCGGCATGCCAGGCGGCCGTCGAGGCTCTGGGCCCACTTGACGCGGATGAAAGGACGGCGTAGGCGGATGGAGACCGAAAAGGCCTCAACTAGCTCATCTGCTTGGTCAGCAAGGAGCCCCCCCTCGACGAGCACGCCTGCTTCTCGCAGCCGGGCAGCCCCTTTTCCCGAAACCAGGGGATTGGGGTCCCGAGAAGCGAACACGACCCGCGATATTCCCGCGGAAATGATCGCCTCAGTGCAAGGAGGGGTCCTCTTGGCGCCACCGCAGTGGCAGCACGGCTCCAACGAACAATACAGGGTCGTGCCGGCAACGGACTCCCCGTTTGTCTCAAGGGACATTCGGGCATCCAGCAGCGCAGCCACTTCCGCGTGGGGCGTACCGGGGCCTCTGTGGAAACCTTGTCCAATGATGACGCCGTCCCTCACCAGGACGGCGCCCACAGGGGGATTAATCCCGGCGAAGGGCAGGGATCTTCTCGCAAGGGAGATTGCCCGTTCCATGAATGACACATCGATATCCATGGCATTCCTCATGGGGCGGGCGCGATTGCCTTGAAAAATTCAGCTCAAGATCCGGGAGGCCGATCTTTTCCCATCCGGACTCTACCGTCGGCACCGGAATTGCACCGGTTCAGTTTCAGAAGCTCCGTGCGAAGCTCCAAAAGTCGCGGGCTTTCACCGCCGGTGGGGAATTCCACCCCGCCCCAAAGATCGACGATATAGTACGAAGTCGAACTAGCCCTGTCAATTGACGGTACTTACCGTATTCGTGTTTTCATTTTCTCGCCTGTTGCCATTCTAAGTCTTCACCTCCACGGTGTTGCGCGCCGACCCGGCAAGAGGGGCACCATGTTCCCATAAATGTCTTATGTATATATGACTTGGGAAGCCCTCCATCGCCTCTAAAGGGGCTTTCGCTGCTCGGCGGTCCTCACTTGAACTCCCGTAACACTCTCTGCCTCTTCTCCAAGATCTCGTGCACGTACATGGTCAGGGTGATGGCGACGGAATTGTGCCCGAGGTACTCCGAGACCGCCTTGATAGAAGCTCCCTCGCGGATAGTCAGGATGGCGAAACTGTGCCGCATGGTGTGCGCCGAGATTCTGCGTCCCAGGATCCGACGGCCTGCCTTTATGATCTCATAGCTGACATACGTCGGGCGGTAGGGCTTCCCGCCCTGCGTCTGGAACAGGAAGGTCTCACCAGGAAACGTGGCGCGAATGGCTTCGAACAGGGCCTTCTGGATGTCGACTTTTCGGTCTTTGTTCCTCTTCCCCGTTACCCGCAGGCGCACCATGTCTCCAAGTTCCTCGCGCTGGTCCAGCCGCGCACCGCACATTTCCCCTACGCGGCAGCCAGTGTTGTACAGGAACCAGAGAAAGAGCGAGGTCCGCCTTGAGGTGTCGGCCACCAGGCGGTCAAAGTCCTCACGCGTGACGATTCGGTCCTCTGCGATGCCCGTTCGCGCCAAGGTCGGCGCCCTGGTCTCACTGCCATAGTCGAGGCTCCGCAGCATCGACTCGAGCCCCGCCTGCTGGGTGAAGTCAGGGCTGGAGAGCATCGAACGCAACCGCGCCTTCAGCGCATTGCGGCGGTTGAGCTTGGTCGCCGTCGCAAGCGGCAGCCCATTGACGTGCACGAAGTACGCCTTCACCGCAGCGAAGTCGAGATCGAGGTGGTTGTCTTCCAGGAAGCGCAGGAAGGGCTTGAGGTGGCTGGCGTGACCGTCCTTGACCGCGAGGAACCTTGCGAGTGGGTCGCCAGACTTTCTTTGTGTCAGCCGCCAGTGATGGGCTCAGAACTCATTCCATGTCTTCGCAACAACTTTCACTTTGCCTCCAGAGCATATTCCACAAATAACGCCTGCCAAGCCGCGCCACCTGATCGCCATCACGAAGGTTAGCCCCAGCGAGCGGCTCACCTTCGGACTAAGGATGCGCGCCTGGCGTCTTGCGTTTAGGGCATTTAGTCACGGACACGACGTTCTGCACACAAATGCAAGACAAAACGTCCCCCCTCTCCCGGGGCCGTGCTGTGGCGAAGCAGTATATTACCATACAGTACATGGACTTGGAATATTTATGCTCCTGGGAGCGCATAGAAATAATTATTGTAGGACTACTTAAGTGCTTGTACTGCAGGGAGTAAAAAATAAATGTGTGCACACCTTATCTTGCTGTAATCTCCTTCTCCTGCCCTTCGCCACGGTTTTTTCCCTGATTCGCGGGTTTTGTCCTGTCCTGGTGGCATTCATAGTCCTGATTTGACCGTTTTTAGGCCGATTTTCGGGGTTTTCCTGAAAATGAATTATTCGAGAAATTGACAGCCCCCAGACCCCCCTAAGACGGTCATGAGACAATGCGCGGGATTTGCGGCCGGAGAGGTCCTCTAGAACGCTACCGCGTGGTGTTGTGGGGGGGCACCCCCCGTGTTGTTCTCCGTTGAAACAGTGCACCTCTTGGGGCAAGGTTTCTCTACAGGCTTCTGAAAGTGAGTTTCTTTGAAAGAGTACGATACACAGGACAGGTTTCGGCTATCTCAGCCAGCTTCTCCCTTTGCTCATCGTCAAGTTGTCCTGAGAATTGAACTGAATAATTGAAGACGGCCTCCAGAGGGGAGCTCCTGTCCAGAGTCACAGTCGTATGGACTTCACCCAGCTCGATACCGTGGTTTGACGCATACGTGCGCAGGTGGATGTTCATGCAAGTTGCCAAGGCAGCTTCAAGAAGCTCGTGGGGACGAAACCCCAAGTCTCCCCCGCCCTTCTCAGCGGTGGTGTCGGCACTGGCTGTCTGCTTGCTGTTTGAAAACCGTGTCAGATAAGGGCTTGCTTCACTTGCAGCTATGACCATCTAAGTAACTCCCTTCCCCCCTGACCAGCTCAAGCCCTCCGGGCGATGTCATCGGAGTTTCTCATGCTCCCTGTACCCCGGTGCCTGATAATGGACGGTCCGACGTTTTTGCATCAGCAGGTCGCGCTTCTTGATCTTTGCCAAGTTCTTGCTCGTGGAAAGTTTGATCAACCGCCTCACGGATCATACGTGTAAAAACAACGTTCGGTCTGTGCGTGGTGCAGCACCTCGCTACGAATTGATCCCAGAGCTTGATATCGATTACGAACTGTACATGCCGCAGTCCCGGATGCGCCTCCTGCCACTTCTCCAAACGCCTTTTCCGTCTTGCCCTCTTTTTCTCCGTGGGCCCACTCCTCTCTTGGGCTGCGGTGAGCTCAACCAGCGTGGGCTCGACAAGCTCCTCTTTCGGCGCCTCCGTCTTCTTTCGGATCAGCACAACCTTCCTGCCCACCTCGTCTGCCATGATCCCCTCCCCCTGTTATATAACATAGGCTTGGCTCCATGAGATTCAGGCCGGGCTCTTGCCGGGCTTCTGTTCAAAGTACAGCCGAGCGGTCATGCCGTAGTCGAAGTCACACTTGTCGCACAGGTGGTAGTTGCTTACGATCGCATGAGCCGCGTCGCATCCGCACTGTGGGCAGAAATGACGACCTCGGAACTGAGCCTCGAAGTCAAGCTCGTTAGGCTTGGCCTTTTTCGCCCTCTTTCCAGGCACCACGGGAAACTCCAGCTGCTCCTCGTTCATGCAGGTTTTCCCCCCTCCCTTCCCCTTGTGCTCCATCAGCGGTCTTGAGCTCTCAGGGATCTGCTCCTAAGCCCACCACAACTGGGCATGTTTCGGGCTTCCTGCAATCCAGTCCGCACCCTTTCAAGTACCCCAAGAAGAGAAAAAGGCCAAGAGAACTCTCCCTCGTAGGCCACTTCTCCTTCCCCCAACCCGTCTCCGTCTACTCCGTAAAGATCCTCAAAATACTCCTCGGCCCTCATGGTATTCAGTTCCTCGCTCATCCCGTCACCCTCCTCCAGGGCAGCTGCGCTATTGCCGCCGCTACCTGTTCCTGCCAGTACGGATCTTCTCGCTCACGAAGGAGCTGCTCCCGCTCTCTGGCACGGTCGTGCTCTCGGGCTTGGCGCTCCTCTCTGCGCTGGTTCTCTCTCTGCTGCGTTGGTCTATATGCACGTGAGACCTTGCGCCATTTCAGAAAGTCCCGCGGAAAAAATGTCACCCTCTCGGGGGCTGTCTCTATACAGGCCGTGAAAGCTCTTAAGATCTCTTTGCCGCTCACACCGTTTGTCATTAGAGCTTGGATTCCGCTAGACCATTCACCAGCGATGAAGCATGGCGGAGCTCCTCGCGCTTGGGCCTCCTGCTTGATGCGCTTAAGCAAAGGTGAGAGAGAGTCGGAAGCGAGCTCATGCGACGGCTCTGGCGCGTTCTGGGGAGTCTGCGCTATCCGTGGTGCCCGCAGGGCTCTCTCTTTGCATGGATCTAGTTCAAAATGAGTATAGTTCGTGTTCACCTGGTGAATGGGGGGGTGTTGTTGTGGCAGAGGGGGGGTGTCGTCCTGGGAGACAGGGGAGTACCTCCTGGCTTCCAGGGGCATGAGCTGATAGGCGTTTGAAGTTACCCCACCATCGGGGCGGAAACGGGCGGTGCGCTTGAGGTAGCCGCAGGCCTCAAGGTGCTTGATAGCCTGGAAGGCTTTTGTACGACACACACGGGCAACCTTGGCTATGGTGGCCATAGAAGGCCAACACGTGCCCTCCCCGTCTGCATGCTTTGCCAGAGCCAGGTAAACAAGGATATCGACCGGACCGAGCTGCTGGTCCTCGAGCACGATGTTTTCGATGAGCGTAAAGGGCAGACGTCGACGCTCTACTCCGATGGAATCACTTTGCATGGTCCCCTCCAGAGGCGTGGCGCTCGGGACAAATTTTGAGCGCTGATTTTTTGCTTGACAGCTCGAGGGGTTTAGGCTATGCTCGGATTACCAAGGCCGAACACAGCCGCCCCGCGGCGCAAGCATAGCCCCCGAGAGACTCGGGGGTTTTGCATTGTTAGGCTGTTCGACGAACAGCGCGTGTTATTAGGTTATGTCTTCCCTATTGGCTTGACCCCTCCCAAGATCGCCGCACAGCATACAATGCCAACGTGCATCTTGCAACAACTTACCGCTTCTGCTTTGGGCGGACAGTGGGGGGTATAATCACACGGCAGGCCTACGGCGCGTTCGCTGTGGATTGTTTTAGCAAAGTCAAACAGGCGGACAACGCGGAGGCCGGGCATACCGAGGGCAGGGGGGAAAACCGAAATGAATGGGAAGACGTCAACGCTCATAATCAGGAGTGAGAAGATCGAGGGGATACTTACGAATGACTCTCAGGCGTATCGTTTTTCTATGGAGGGCGCTCCGACCTCATACGCCGAGGTTCAGCTTGTCTTAGAGACCGGAGTCGTGCCTAAAGGAGAGTGGGCTATAGGGCTAAGACTTTCGCCTAGTGAAGAGTGGATCGTCGTTGACGTCATTAGCGAAGACGAATGGATGGACGAGAAAGTAAGGCATCGACATCCGGTGTGAGTTACTAACAATCGTGTCTATTGCAAATGTGCAGTTGAGTGAGAAAAGCCCCGGCCCGGTTACGCGCGAGGTTTGTTTTTGACCGATGATCGCGATAAAATCCTAACAGAGTTCTTTCCCTCTTGGAATGTCGCCCCCGGTTCCAACCTCCTCTCCGGGGGCAATCTTTGGGGGCTTCAAAGAGGCACGGAGGCATGGCTGCCATCTCCATGATTGCTCCATGCTGACGATCTCCCGCGCTGGTACATGATCGCTTAGTGCAAGAAAACAAGGACTGATCCTTCCCAGCGCTGACTTACCGCCACCGGACTCCGTGCCCTACGCATACGCTACATGAAAGATCGAACTCCGGCAGAAAACCGGCCAGTGAGGCCCGATGGGCTACGGCGGAGAATCTCTGGCGCTACCCCTCATTCGACTGTCGCCTGGTTGGGAAGAACACCCGCCGACATGACAGACCCAGACGCGCCGATCTGCGGAGGCCAGCCGCCGATGAACACGAGAGCATGGGTGACAGGGATGTACACCTGGCCAGGTGTTGAACCTACCGGTAGCTGTATCGTAGGCAGGCATCCGTTGAGCCGTACCGTGTAACCGTTGCTCTGGTTGAGGCAGTCCGCACTCGGTTGCGGCAAGACTTCAAAGCCCGGTAAATCCCCTGGCTGGACCGGACCCGCGTAGCGTATGAAGCCGCCGATTTCGAGAAGTTGATCACGGCAAGTAATCGCCACGCTCGTCCCTGGCGTCAGGATGATGACTGCGCCAGGACCCCCGGAACTGTGTGGTACATCGCTCGCCCCTGTTGTCCAAGTCTGTATGCGCATTTACGATTCCCTCCCTGGCGTGCGTCTCAGTCCGTGCTTCCCATAGACCACAACGATTCGATGGCAACGGATCCTAATACGGCCTAGTTGAGAGCCTCACTGCAGGCCCCCGCCGTAACCCTATACCCTGCTCAATCCCATGAACTTTGTGTTTTTCAACTTCACCCAAGTGAGTCTTTTCTTGATGTCCGGGAGAAGGAGCTCCGTGCCTTCTGGCCCATCCTTCATGGCAAGAACGGGAAAAGCCTCATCCTTGTCAAACCCTTTCCCTTCCGCCACCTCATCCACGTAAACCCGAAACCGCCTGAAATCCATGTTTGCCTCCGTGGCATGATATCACCTCCCAACAATGAGGGCGTGGCGGGGCTGCACGAAGCGGAGGCCTTCCAATGTCACGGCGGACGTTGACGGGAAGGAGCGGCAAAATCACCGCAAGAGAATTCCCTAGCAATATGGGCTTGTCGGGAAACATGAAGCGTCGCAACTTGTGACCCCCAGCCGTCGAGCTGGCGGTTAGATTGCTTATGAGGGAAAGCGTTCCTTTAGCGCCGGCAGAGAGTCAAGCTATTCCTTGCTGATCTCGTACTCTTTTCCGGCGAGCTTAACCTCAGAGGCCAAACGATTTCCGAGACCCTCGATGGTTTCGTGATCCTTCTTGATGAGGTGCGTAGGCAAGGGAATATCTCTCATTTGTCCTATTTTGCTTATGCGCGTGGTCATTTCAGCCCAGCTTTCTGCATGAACTGAGCGACGGCCATGCGCACACCGGCAGAAAGACCTAGGCCTTGTCGCTTGAGGTAGGCTGAAAGCACCTCCATGTCATGCTTAGGGAATCGGATATGGTAGATCGCCATCGACTCGTTGGCTGGAAACTCTTCAGGCAACGAGTCCTCTCGCTTCACGGCGCGAGAGTCGGCTTTGATTGCCTCGCGAATATCAGGCCGGCGTACTGACACTGACGGCCTCCTCAACTAGGGCAGCGGCGAGCCTCTCGAGTTCAGGGAGGCTCTTCGCGTGAGAATCGTACTCTGCGACAGTCTGACGAAGTACCTGTGAGTTTGGGATCGCGGAGTCCTGCATCACCTCAAACACTGTGTAGCCCGAAGCCTGGACTTGCTCGCGATAAGCAAGGTGGCGTTTCATAGAGCGGTTGACCATGTTCAGGACGACCTTTTCGAATCGCATCTCCTTGCGTTGCCTGCGTCGCGTGTCTTTCAGAAAGTCGGAGAAGATTTCCAGACCGTCCCAAGAGAAAAATTCAGGAGAGAGGGGGAGTACCAGTTCATCACTTGCTGTCATGATCATTCGTTCAAGCCGTCCCAAGCCCGGGGAAACATCGAACACGGTGAAGCGATAGCCAAGGTTTGCAGCGGCTTCTTTCAAGTCGTCAAAGCTGTGCGGCCAGTCCTCCAAGGATCGCTCTGCGAAGTCTTTCAGGGTGCCTCCAATGCCGAATGTTGGCACCAAGCCGAGCGTAGGGGTGAGTTCCATGATAGCAGAGCCGAGACCGATCTTTTCCTGCAGAACGTCAGCGAGCTCGTGCTGGGGCTGTCGGTCCCGTAGCAACCAGGAGGACACGCTTCCTTGTGGATCCCCATCCACGAGAAGCGTTTTACGATCCTTGGCAGCCAACCATGCTACGTTGCCGGCGAGGCTAGTTTTCCCGACGCCGCCTTTTTGATTTGCAAAACAGACAGATTTCATGCCTCCCTCCCGTGTTAGCAATGTATACTGCTTGTGTATCTACTGTCAACCTTTTGTGTTATGCATTTTGGCCCTCAGACGGACAATTTCCGCGGACGCTGCTAGTGGGTCTACAACGCGTTTTCCGGAGGTCTGCCGTATGTTTTCGCGTGGTTGTTTGAGGAGCCGTTTCTAGGGCATTTTGAGCCACGAAAACCGCCTATTCATCCGTAAAAAAGTGTTGGACATCGAATGCCGATTGGGTATATAAGTCTAGTATCATCCCATTGGGCATTGCGTCCCAGTGGCCCCAGGGTTAGGCCCTGGGTTTTTTTTTGCCATGATACGAGTTGTATGTCTCATAGATGGATTCAACCTCTACCACTCGATCAGTGAGAACTCTTCACTAAGGAGATTCAAATGGCTTGACCTCCAGAGCTTCGCCAGGTCTTTTTTGCGAACCGGCGAGACCTTGGTAGACTTATATTACTTCACTTCGCTTGCATTCTGGGATCCTCAGAAAGTCGCGCGACACAAAAGGTACATTCGTGTGTTGGAGAACGCAGGAGTCAAAATCGTTTTTGGAAAGTTCAAGGTGAAGGAAGAAGTTTGTCGTATTTGTCATAAGACCTACACCGTCCCGGAGGAAAAGCGAACTGACGTTAATATTGCTGTCACTCTCTTCCGCCTGGCCCATGAGGATCAGTTCGATACTGCTCTCCTAATCTCCGGCGACACTGACCTCGCACCTGCTGTTGAAGCAGCGCGAGCGAGTTTTCCGAACAAGCAAGTAGGCGTCATATTTCCGATGAAACGGAAGAACATAGAGCTTGAGACGGCGGCTCATTTCACGATGAATATCAAGTACGGCCGATTCACGGGGCATCGATATCCCGACAGTGTCAGACTCAAGGACGGGACTACCATCACTTGCCCTCCGCAGTGGACGTGAAATAAACGGTGGGGCACTGTCTATAACGGGTAATAGGTCGCCTTCCCTCGCCGCGCACCGTCCCCGCACGGATTGCACCACCACGCGCGAGATTTCGGCATACTTTCCCATGGGCGCGGGTTCGATCCTTTCCTTCCCCGCTCCTTGGTTGGCAGGTCTGGCCGCGCCATCCGCCAGACTCCGCCACTCCTCTATGGCCATGTCTCGGGAGAGGCGGAGGCATCCTCGCTATGGTCCTCTGGTACAGGTCCCCGCGGTCCCTGAACAGACCAGCCGCGCTCGTCGCTCGCGATCTCACTGTACTGTTCTCCAACAGCCGACTTCGCAAGATGCTTAAGAAGTTCAACCACGATGTTGTCGGGCTAAGAATCGGAGAGGTACTGGATTGCAAGTACGCAGCATCACCTAGTCGTTGTGGGGAGACAGAAGGTTGCCTGCAGTGCGAGCTCAGGAGATTGATTGAGCTTACGCGCATAGCAGGTGAAAGGTTAACTGGGATACCGATTAGCTTTCAGAACAAGTCAGGAGCCAGGAAGACATTCAAGATCACTACGGAAAAGGTCCGCGAAGCGGTCCTGCTGATAATCGCAGGCCTTCCAGTGGATCCGTAGGTTGGTGTTACTACGTGTCAGGCTCTTCGCAATCTCTAGATATCTCACCAGGCCCACCACACGCGGGCTTCTTTCGCGGCTATACTATTCATAAGAATGCCCGCAATCAATATCGCCGAGATTCAAAAGGCAGTTCGACTTTCTCTCCCGCTCACTTCAAGTTCACCAGCCTGCCTGCGGAATCCTATCCGCTCCTGGATAGAATCATAGAGATCTACCTTGCCGAACTTGGGCAGGAAAAGATTCAGGAGCCCCTTTCATACTGTGTGAAAGAGCTCATCGCAAACGCCCAGAAGGCGAACGCGAAACGCATCTATTTCGAGGAGCGCGGACTCGAAATCTCCCGCCAAGAGGACTACGACAATGGGATGAGGGGCTTCCTTCGGGAGATCGCCGAAAATCTGGATCACTTCCTGCAACAGCTGAAGCAGAAGAACCTGTCGATCAATGTGATGTTCCATATGAGGGGAGAGGCCCTAACAATATCGGTGAGAAACAGCGCCGAGCTCACCCCAAAAGAGCGGGCTCGCATCTACGAAAGGATCGTGCGCGCCCGCGCTTTTCATTCCTTCTTCGAAGCCCTCGAAACGTCCCTCGATAGTACCGAAGGCGCAGGGTTAGGCATCATGATCCTTCTGCAGTTCTTGAAAAGGATCGGGCTCGGAGAAGAGTCTTTCTCGATCGAGGGCAAAAACGGCAGTACAGTCTCCTCGATCGTCATCCCGATTTCTCAGGTGCACCTCGAACAGATCAGGATCCTCTCCGAGGCGATTGTGCGCGACATTAACTCCCTGCCCCATTTCCCCGAGAACGTGGTCGAGCTCATCCATCTCACAGACGATCCGGAGGTGAAGATCACTACTATCGCAAAGAGGATCGCCACCGACCCCGCTCTGACGGCCGATCTGCTCAAGCAGGTGAACTCGGGCTATTACGCGCTCCCCGCACAGGTAAACAGCATCCCCCAGGCTGTCAAGCTGATCGGAATCAGAGGTCTGCGAAACCTTTTGTATGCATACAGCTCCCAGAAGATCCTCGGTCAGAAACAGGCTATGATGAAGTCCCTCTGGGAGCACTCTTTCCGCACGGCCTACTACGCGTTCCTCCTCGCCAGGGGTCTGAAACGACAGCGCGAGATCCTGGACGACGCGTATGTGGCAGGACTCCTCCACGACATTGGACAAATCATCGTTTCCTCGCTGCACCCCGAAACGCACGAGAAGATGCGCCGGTTTTCCGTGGAGAAGAACATTCTACCGCGAATACTGGAGAGATTTTCCTTTGGCATGAACCACGCCGACATCGGCTCCCTGATCGCCCAGAAGTGGAACTTCCCTGAGCAGCTCGTCGAGGGGATCAAGTATCATCACGACCCCCTCTCCGCCAGCCACAAGTACAAGGATATCGTCTTCTGCGTCTACCTGGCCAACGCAGTGTGCGATTTGGAGCGGGGGTTGATTTCGTACGAACAGCTCGAGAAACCCGTGCTGGGTGATTTTGGGATCCGCACAAAGGAACAGCTCCTTGGGGTGGCATCCAAGCTCCGGTCTGCTTTCGAGAAACGGCACTCGGAACTCAGCGGACTCTGACTCGGTTGCCAACTACGCTACCGTCGTCGTATGTGTTCTAACTCTAGCGTCGAAAGCAAACTTTTTCCCGTTTCCCGGCGGAAGGTTGATTCCACATCCAAAGCCAGCTTCGGTATCGCCGATGACAAGGGCAAGCGCGTTTCGGCCGGATAGACGAGGAATGGGGCGAAGGTTGGGCAGGAACTATGTGTAGAGTACGAACGAGAACCGATAATCAGCGGATGGCTACTTCGGTCCCGAAAGGGGAGGGGAACGCACAACTATTGTCCCGACAGTCCAGGTGGTATGTTCAAGAAGCCGGCGAACGGTGATTCCCGGGCTCAAATACCGGGAGAGGTCAACGATAGTTGTCCCGGGGCGTTAGAGCTTGTTCACAGAGAACAGTAATCCTGTTATCAGGAGCGCCGACCTACGTGGGGACGCCGTTTGCCGGTTACTTGAAGAAGGTGAATTGCCAATAATCATGCAATCGGTCTACCTACAAGCTCTTCGATATATTGGAGCGCTCCCGCAGGCAACAAACTGAGGACACCTTGTGCGGGAAGTATGCGTTCTGTTACCCCTTGGCATTTGCTGCAATAAGGATCCGTTCGGTTTGGGCTGCCGTTCGACGGACTTCGCGCGTTATCTGCCAGCCAGCACTGTTAAGAAGGCGAGTAGTTTCACCAATCGCGAAAGTCGAAAGAATTGGTTCTCCCAGGAGTGAAAGAAAGAGCCGTCTCCTTGAGCGCACGACCGGTACCAGGTACTCACGATTATTCAGGATCAGTTTGCTGCCAGACGAAGCCAGGCTACGCAGGCTGATCAACAACCGCTCCACACAATCCTTCGGAAGATAACGAATAAGCCCTTCGCAAAGAAAGAGACTGGCGTCCTCGCGGCAGTAGTCTGTCTTGGAAAGGACTTCCTCAAGCTTTTCGGAGATCAAATTAACTGGCACGAACCTGATATGATCAAGCGGCACCCCAAGGTCCTTCAAGCGTTGGCGTTTGTCCCCCTGAGTCGCGGGATGGTCGATTTCGAAGAAACGGACGCCGGGCTTGCGAAACCGTAAAGCGCGGCCGTCGTAGCCCGCCCCCACGATGACCACTTGAGTGATACCGGCTGTTATCGCGCTGAGGGTCTCTTCGTCAATAAAAGCTGTGCGCTCTGCCACATTGCTTCCCCCTCTCCCTGGGAGGATTGGCAGGTCGAATCGCAGGCGCAGGCCTGCGTAGAGCCGTCTCTCAGCGTCGGGATCGCCTTCTTGTGTCGTGGGGCGAGGGATGTAGGATCGTATTAGAGCGACGCTACGGGCTGTGAAGGATGGGTGCCGGCCTCTCATGGAAAAATGATAACAGGGAATTGTCTTAGACTACAACGTGCTTCAGGTGGGTTGAAAATGCTGACTTACTGGTTTCAATAACCAGGGTTCTGTCACTCGGGAGAACGGCGTTCGGCTCCGGGATGCGCGCAGCAGTGGCTTTTTCTTGGCTTTATTTGGATGGCGTCGCCTTGAAGGAGTACTTTATGGAGCATGGTAAGGCAATCGTCGCCAGAGACTCTGTTGAAGGTTGAGATCGGGTCCCAGAACTCCAGAATGGACTTTCGGCAGGCGCTTATTGAGAGGCTTCAAACAACTCATGCGCTTTCGTTGAACCGGGAAAGAAGACTCATACGCCGTATGATACGGTGGCTGATTAGGAAAGACTAAGAGATCGTACGCGTCAACCTTGATGGGCATCACATTGCTTCTCGCGGTGCTGTTCCTCGCCACTCTGCGCGCTACCTCCCTTCCGCTGTTTGTCGAGGTGCCTGACGAGCTATGGCCGCAGTGGTTGCGGCTCATAGCTGCATCTCCCCTCCCTGCCGGGATTGAACCCATACGCTGCCTGCCGGGCACAGCGCCCCTGGGCGACCGCGCAGCCCTGGGCTACGGTCGGGAAGGCGGGATCGTAGCGTATGTGCCGCTCGTTCCTGTGGCAAAGCTCTGGGACGAGCGCGAGATGGCGACCAGGAGCGAAGTTACCGAAGGAAAGGTGCGGCTTCTTCCCCTGAGCGCAGTCTCTCTTCCCGATGTCGCGCTTCCCCTCGATGGACTTCTCCCTGACGAGCCTGGATATCCGCTGTATCAAAAAGTCACGCTCCGACTCGAGAGTAGGGACAGGCGGCTGCAGGCGTGGCTCGGAAGTCTCGGAGAGCCTTCGGGCTCAAGTTCTTCTTCGAAAACCGCATTAGCCTGGATCGAAGCAGTGGGAGACGTGATGCCGGCGCGCGGGGTCGATGCGACGCTCCTCTCGGTGGGAGGCGTCGATCAGGTGTTCGGAGACACACTCCCAATTTTGCGCGGCGCTCAGTTGCTTTTGGGAAACCTGGAATCCTCGACCGCCTCGCATGGAACTGCGGAGAATAAGAGCTACACGTTTCGCTTTCGTCCGGCCGCCGTCGAGAAGTTGAGGGAGGCGGGGTTTTCTTATTTGTCTCTTGCGAACAATCACAGCTACGATTTCGGGAAGGAAGGCTTCCTAGAAACTCTGGTCTCGCTTTCCCGGTGTGGAATAAGGACTTCAGGGGCAGGGAGTGACATCCAGGAAGCGAGCCAGCCCACAGTCGCGTGGGCTGGCACCCAAAAAGTCCGCATTTTTTCCTTCGGCGCATTCCCCGTGGACAAAACAGGGTTTGACGGGCGAGTCAGGGAGCGCGCGGGAAGCTCCCGGCCCGGCATACTGTGGCTGGGATGATGCCGAGCTGGCTTCCGTCGCCAAGATATTTTCGCCAGACGCTTTCAACGTTGCCTTTGTGCACGGAGGACAGGAATGGAGCCGAACGACCACACCCGAGCAGGAGCGGCTCTATCGCGAGCTTCTGCATCATGGTGCCGACCTTGTGCTCGGAGCGCATCCGCACATGCTGCAGGGGATGGAGGCAGCGGACGGCAAGCTGATCGCCTATTCTCTTGGCAACTTTCTTTTCCCCGGCATGGAGGGTACTCCGGGAGGAGAAGACTCGATCATTCTGCGGCTGGGGATCTACGACGGGAAGATTCGCTACGTCCAGTCTTTTCCCGTGCGCCTACGCGGTAGAATGGTCAGGCGGGCATCCTCCGAGGAAGCAAGAAGAGAGCTTCTGGAGCAGATCCGGGCGGTGAACGCCGAGCCAAAGTCGTCCACCGAGGGGTGGCAGAAACTGGCGCGTGAAGCGTTGTAAGGCGTATCCCTCTCCCCCAGCAGGCCCTGTCAGACTGTAGCGGCCTGCATGTTGACCACACCCGCGCCTTTCTGACATACAGACGCGATGAAGACTTGGACCATCATCTGTGTCTCCCTTTTCATACATGCTATCGCATTCGGCCAGGCTACTCAGCCGCTCGCAAGAGTCAGGCAACTTGTCCCCCCAACTCCGCGGGACGGGGAAGGGACGGGAACTACCATTGTCCCCATCCTGATTTGCCATTCCATCAGGCCCTACATCCCGAGCGACACGACCGCCGCGCGGCGCTATATCGCGACGCCGGAAGCCCCTGAACAGGAGCTCTCATACCTGCACGACGGCGGGTATGCCTCGGTCACCTTCGACGACCTGGCAAATCACATCACGAAGAACGTCCCCCTCCCTCCGAAGTCCGTTATATTGTCGTTTGACGACGACTGGGAAAGCCAGTACACGTACGCCCTGCCACTCCTGAAAAGATACGGGTTCACCGCGACCTTCTACATCTGGGTGGCAGTCGTGGGCATGAAGCATCACATGACCTGGGATGAGATTAGGGCTCTGAGCGCGGCTGGCATGCAGATCGGTTGTCACTCGCTCACCCATCCCTATCTCACCCGCGTGGTGAAGGACGAGACTCTCAGACATGAGATCCTTGGCGCAAAGCAGATCATTGAAAGTCGTGTGGGAGTTCCCGTGACCACATTCGCGTATCCCTTTGGGCAGTACAATGAAAAGGTGGTGGCCGCGGTGAAGGAAGCGGGCTTCACAAGCGCGCGAAGTACCTGGCCTGGGGTCGTCCACTCAGAGGAAGGCCTTTTCAGCCTAACTGGCTTGCTGCGAACCGAAAGCGAGCCATCCCTCGCCGCTGCGATGGAGAGATATCTCGCGGAGGCGCAGCAGAGGGTTGATGGAACGGTGACTCCTGGCGCTCCTGTGGCTACCGGCAAGCAGGACTAACGATTTCATCCAGAGAAACGAGAAGGAACTGACTCTTTCCGCAACCCTTCTGATCAGAACATTGACGGCTAGCTCCGCAAGTCCCCCAGCAAGCAGCACCGCCTCCTCCTTGCTGCCCTCCCCAATGGGTGTGATCCTCCCTACCTTTGCCGTACAGCGAAGGCGTGACGCAAGATGGTGTGCGGAGTAGCGAGCCTGCAGTTTGCCATGTCGTTTTGGGCTCCGAGAAGGAGTGCGGGAGACAGCAATGTTCGCCAAGTTGCGGTGCGCTTCACCCACAACAGTCGCAGCCGCCCTTCTTTTTCCGGCAGCCCGAATTGCCGGAGCCACAGGAGGGCTGCCGCCCCCGAGTCGCCCGGATGATGCGGAACACGGTGAAAAGAAGGGCCGCTGCCACAATTGCGGCGACAATGACAGCCTGGGCCGCCGAGGCCTGACCTGCGCTCATGAGGCCACTGCGGGCGCGGCGGCCCCCGCGAGCAGACCGATCTGGTAGGCGGCCGCACCGAGGCACCAGCCGAGGGTCAGCATGAAGACAAAGGCGAAGCCTAGCCACCCCCACCCGAGCTCTGCCTTGATCGTTGAAAGGGCGGCGAAGCAGGGGGGTATCACCAGCACGAAGAGCATGAGCACGAAGGCAACGAGAGGTGAGAACTGCGAATCCGCGCGCAGGGCGTCACGGAGACCGACGCTCTCCTCATTCTCCTTGGCGCCGACGCGGTAGAGTATGCCCAAGGTCGAGACGATGACCTCCTTCGCGGCGAAGCCGGTAACGGTCGCCACCGATATTTTCCAATCGAAGCCCAGAGGCCGGAAGACCGGCTCGATGAACTTGCCGATGCTCCCCGCGACGCTGTACTCGAGGGATGCCCCGGCCTTGGCCGTCTCGAGGTAGGAGGTGAGGGCCTGTTGGTCTGCGCCGGCGTTCTTGGCCTTGTACGAGGTCGTCAGGGAGTCGATCTGGCTCTGGGGCAACTGGTATATGGGGAAGCTCGTGATGGCCCAGATAAGGATGGCGGCAGCCATGATGATGGTGCCCGCTTTCTTGATGTACTGCCAGGTTTTCTCCCACACGTGCCACAACAGGCCTTGGAGGGTCGGCGCGCGGTAGGGCGGGAGTTCCATGACGAAGGGCGTGGGGCCGCCCCGCAGGATCGTTTTCTTGAGCACGAAGGCCGAAATGAGGGAGAGGGCTGTGCCGATCGCATAGACGAGCATGACGATGTTCGCTGCGTTCTTCGAAAAGAAGGCGCCCGCGAGCAGGACGTACACGGGAAGCTTTGCGCCACAGCTCATGAAGGGGATCACGAGGATGGTAACGATGCGGTCTCGGCGGCTTTTCAGCGTGCGTGCGGCCATGATCGCTGGCACGGAACAGCCGAAGCCGAGGATCATCGGGAACACCGATTGCCCGTGGAGGCCAAAGGCGTGGAGGAACTTGTCGGTCGCGAAGGCTGCGCGCGACATATACCCAACGTCCTCGAGCAGGGAGAGAAGGAAGAACAAGATAATTATGAGCGGCACGAAGGAGAACACGCTGCCCACGCCGCCGATGATGCCTTTGACGAGGAGGGAACGCAGGAAGCCCTCCGGCACTACCGACGTCACGGCCCCACCCAGCCATCCGAAGAAGAACTCGAGCCAGCCCTGGGGATAGGCGCCCAGCGCGAAGGTCAACTTGAACACGCCCCAGAGCACCAGGATGAAAATCGGCAGGGCGAGGAAGCGGTTCATAATGACCCTGTCGATCCCCTCGGTGAGCGACAGAGTCGGCCTCTTGACCAGCTTCACCGTCTCCTTTGCCGCGCCGCGGATGTAGCCGTAGCGCTGTTCGGAGATGACTATCTCGGCGTCCTTCGCATAGTGCTTTTCGATCCAGGCGACCGATTCCTTCGCCTGTGCTGCGATCGCTGTTGCGTTCTTGTGGGCGGCGAGCCGTTCGTAAGCGTTCGCGTCTTTCTCAAGGAGCTTGATCGCGAGCCAGCGTGCGGGGAAGCGAGCGGCAAAGGGCGCGTCGGCGTCGATCGCGGCCTCGAGGGGCTCGACCCGTGACTCGATCTCCTGGCCGTAATGGATGGAGCGTGCGGAAGACGAGTTGTTACAAAATGCCGCCCGTCGGTTCCCGGCCGTGGCGTCTATGGAATCGAGGAGGTCGACGACGCCGCTTCCCTTGCTGCCTACAGTTCTGACCATCGGGATACCGAGCACCGCTGAAAGAGCATCAACGTCGATTTTGATACCCTTGGCCGCGGCCTCGTCACTCATGTTGAGCGCACCGACGACTGGAATGCCCAACTCCTGGAACTGGAGGCAGAGGAAAAGGTTGCGTTCGAGATTGGTCGAATCGAGGACATCGACGATGAGGTCGGGCTTCTCGTCGAGGATGAAATCGCGGGCGACTACCTCGTCGATGGAGTACGCCGTCAGACTGTAGATGCCCGGCAGGTCGACGAAGTGATACACACGGCCATCCCGCAAGCGCGAGCCTTCGCGTTTCTCGACCGTGACGCCCGGGTAATTCCCGACCTTGTGGTGCGCCCCCGTGAGGGCGTTGAAGAGGCTCGTTTTGCCGGCATTCGGATTGCCGGCGAGCGCGACGCGGAGGGAGCTTTTCTCGGCGTCGCCCAATCGCGTCATCTACGGCGTATCCCAATCGCCAACCGGGGTTATCTCGATGTCGTCCGCCTCGCTGCGGCGGATGAGGATGTCGTAGCCCCGAATTTTCACCTGCAGGGGATCGTGCAGGAAGCCCGAGCGCACTACTTCACCTTCTGCCCCTTCGGTGAACCCCATGTCGGCGAGCCGTTTGCCCACTTCCTTGCACGTCTTGACCCCTATGACGCGGAAGCTTGCCCCCGCGGGCGCGTCGGAAACAACCATGATCTAGCTCCTTTCGGAATACCAGATAATGACAATCATTATCAGTAGGACCAACCAACAACAACTTCCGCTGCGCCCACTTCGAGCGCCACCGGCCATCGCGAGGCCTAAGTCGTACCCCGCTTCTGCGCGCAGGAAGGGCAATAACCCTTGAGCTCGAGGCGATGGCCGCTCGGCTTGTAGCCGTACGCTCGGTAGATCGCCTCCTGGGCCTTTTCGATAGCCTCGCCGTGGAACTCCACCACCGCCCCGCATCCCACGCAGATAAGGTGGTCGTGGTGCGCGTGTCTGTAGGCGTGCTCGAAGCGCCGCGCGCCCTCGTCGGGGCAAGCACCACGAGCGAGCCCCGCGTCGGCGAAAAGCTTGATCGTGCGGAAGACCGTCGCTTGACCAATAGTCGGGTCGATACGGCGCGCGGCCGAGAGGAGCTCTTCTGCGGTCACGTGCCTCTCGAGTCGGAGAAAGGCGTCGAGCACGATCTCACGGGGGCCTGTCATCTTCTGCCCACGCTTGCGCAGATACGCCTGGAGGACCTTTTTCTCCTCACCGCCCATAGGCTAACCTCTACCTGATAAAGACTATCAATATCACCTCTGGAGAGATATGTCAAGGACAGCGGGGCAGGGCGTTTCCCTATTCGAGCGAACCCGAGCGGCGCGATACATCGTTGTGACCGCGCCCTATCAGCAAAGGCTTATTTGACGGCCTTCTTGATCCAGATCTTGTCCGCGATTTTCCGCCCCAACGCATGCGTCGCGCCCTTCACCCGCACCAACAGAGGGCCCTCGAAGGGCGCGACCTGCTCAACCTTTACTGCAGCCTCCGGCATCATGCCGAGAGTGGCGAGGTACTCTAGGAGCTCGCGATTCTCTTCCGCGATTTTGGCGATCACGCCTGTCTGGCCCATTTTCAAGCCGCTCAGCCGCAACAGCGGAGGCTCAACGATTCGCCCGAGCCTGTCGGGGATGGGGTGGCCGTGCGGGCAGGTGTCGAGGTTTCGAAGCAGGCCTTCCATGCGGGATTCCACCTCGGGTGTGATCGCGTGTTCCAATTTGCAGGCCACTTCGTGCACGTCCTTCCAGTCCATTCCGAGGACATCGACGAGGAAACGTTCGGAGATGCGGTGCCGTCTGATCAGCCGGAGCGCGGCCTTTTTCCCCTGCCGCGTGAGCTGGATTCCCTTCTCCTTATCCTTCGCTGCCAACCCCTTCTCCACTAGCCGTTCCATCATCTCGGAGGCGGACGCGGGAGACACGGCAAGCTCCTTGCCGAGCTTCGTGGTACCAAGCTTCCCGCTGTTCTCCTTCAGTTTGTAGATGGCCTCGAGGTAGTCCTCCACGATCGGTGATTCCATGCCGACCTCCTCGATATGCGAATGTCCAACGTTTTTAAGGTAACCTTAAGACCATTTATATAGCACACCTTACAAAAGCGGGAAGCATCGAGGGTAGTTGAGGCCAGCGTTCCTCCTATTCTCTTGGGGCAACGCCTAAAGTGAGCTTTGGCTGTCGGATCCCGCTTTTGTCGTGGATATTCTCAGGTAAACTTCTGATCCTGTCTTCGGTCTACTCCAAAGGACCTGACTCAAATACATAAGCGCCCTCGGGGAACTTTGGCGGGATATGACGGTAGAACTCGGCTGGGATCTTCTTGAGAAAGCAACATCTCCTGTTTCTCGATGAGCGTACGAAGCCTCGTTGAACTTCCTTTTTTCGGGTTGAGCAAAAACAAATTGTTGTCGCTCCAATGTTTTTGTTAGTATTTTAGGCTTGTCTAAATAATATCTTAGGGGTTCGATAATGAGAAGCGCAACTGAAGAGAATTATCTCAAAGAGACGTATGCCCTCCAATTGGAGCACAATCAGGTGACTACCTCCATGCTTGCCGATCGCATCGGCCACGCCGCCCCAACTGTGACAAGCATGCTCAAGAAGCTTGCCAGCCGAAAATTGGTGAGCTATGAACCGTATCAGGGGGTGACGCTGACCAAGTCGGGGAGGGCTGCTGCCTTGGAGGTGATCCGACACCATCGGCTCCTGGAAACATATCTGAACCGAGCCCTTGGTGTCCCGTGGGACAGAGTTCACGAGGAAGCCGAGAAGCTGGAGCACGTGCTCTCGGAATACTTGGAAGGCCTTATTGATGAGTACCTTGGCCATCCCGCAAGCGATCCGCATGGTTCTCCTATACCAACCCTCGACGGGTCGATCAAAGAGCCCGACAGATTGCGTCTATCTGACCTTCCAGCAGGATCCTCGGCGCAAGTCGTCGAGGTAGGCGACCGGGAACCAAGCCTGCTTACGCGTCTTGGTGAGATGCAGCTGGGCTTGGAGACCAAACTCCAGGTTCTTGAGGTAGAGCCCCTCGACCGAATCATTACTATTCGCGTGGCGGGACAGAAGCACGTTTTAGGCCAGACCACGGCAAGCCAAATCATCGTGCGAAAGCTCAAAGGAGGAGAACGAGATGCCTGAGTCTCACCCAAAACTGCAAGCGGCCGCTAGAGAAGCGATTGGTGGGCAACGCAGGGGACTGTTGGCCGTCCTGCCTTTCCTCGGTCCCGCCTTTATAGCCTCCATCGCTTATATAGACCCCGGCAACTTCGCCACAAACATCCAGGGGGGTGCCCAGTTCGGTTATGCCCTCTTGTGGGTGATTCTGCTGGCCAACCTGATGGCCATGCTCCTGCAGTCACTTTCCGCAAAGCTGGGAATCGCTACCGGGAGAAATCTCGCTGAGATGTGCCGACTGCGCTTCTCTCGGGGGGTCTGCATCACGCTGTGGATCACGCAGGAGCTCACGGCCATGGCAACGGACCTTGCGGAGTTTCTCGGGGCTGCGATAGGGCTCAATCTGCTGCTGCACATTCCTCTGGGGCTGGCAGCAGTCATCACGGGAATCCTCGTTTTCGCTATTCTCGCGGTGACGCAGCGAGGTTTTCGGGGACTCGAGCTCTTCATTGGCGGCGCCGCCGGGGTGATCGCGCTATGCTATGTGGTGGAGACGCTGCTGGCAAAGCCTGATTGGGGCCAGATTCTCCTGCATACCTTTGTACCAAGCCTGCCGGGAAGCGATGCAGTACTTTTGTCGGTGGGTATCATAGGAGCCACCGTCATGCCTCATGTGATTTACCTGCACTCCAGCCTGACGCAACACCGCATCGTTCCTCATAACGACCAGGACAAGCACAGGATATTCCGTTTCGAGAAAATCGATGTCATCATAGCAATGGGTGTCGCGGGGTTGGTGAACATGGCGATGCTTTTCATGGCCGCCAAAGTCTTCAACCTTACTGGGCACGCAGATATAGCGGAAATCCAGACCGCTTATCAAACCCTCACTCCTCTGCTCGGAGGGGGAGCTGCCGCGGTGTTCCTGATATCGCTGATCGCCTCGGGGATTTCCAGTTCTCACGTGGGCACCATGGCGGGTCAGGTTGTCATGCAGGGGTTTGTCGGTTTTCGCATTCCAGTGTGGATCCGTCGGCTTGCTACGATGGTTCCCGCGCTGATCGCGATCGCCCTCGGGCTTGATCCCACACGAACGCTGGTGATAAGCCAAGTGGTTCTCAGCTTCACCCTGCCTATTCCCGTCATTACGTTGATCATGTTCACGAGGAATCCAACGATCATGGGATCACTTGTCAATCGACGACTTACAACGGTCCTCGCAGTCGTCTGTGCGGCGGTCATACTCTCCCTGAACATCGTGCTTTTGTACACGACCTTTGGCGGGCAGATCAGCTTTGGAGGGCAAAGCAGTGGGTGAAAGAATATTCCGTCATATCCTCGTTCCCTTGGATGGGTCACGGCTCGCCGAGTCAGCCCTTACGACAGCTGTGTGGCTTGCCAGAAAAATGGACGCACAGGTGACCCTCCTTCACATCATCGAGAAAAACGCGCCTTCCGAGGTCCATAGCGATAGGCATCTTGTGACGCCCAAGGAGGCATCAGAGTACCTCGCTGAGCTCTCCCGTCTTCCCGCGCTGTCTGGCCTGCGCGTGGAGACCCATGTGCACACGGCGGAGGTGGGCGATGTGGCGCGTAGCATCGCCGAGCATTCCGCGGAGCTGGCCCCTGACCTGGTTGTCATGTGTACGCACGGCAAAGGGAGCGCGCGAAGGCTTTTGTTTGGAGACATCGCTCAGCAGGTCATCTCGCTTGGAAAGACTCCTGTGCTGATGGTGCGTCCTTCGAAGGAGAGGCAAGTCATAGGGACGGCGGGGGATTTTCGAACAATCCTAGTTCCCACTAACGGTGATCCGGGCCACGAGAAGGGTCTGCCGATGGCAACGGAGCTCGCACTAGTGTTTCACTGTCGGCTGCACCTTCTCATGGTGGTGCCCAGACTGTTGAGCTTAAGTGGCTCGAAGGCAGCAACCTCACTCATTCTTCCGGGTGCCACGCGACTCAATCTGGAGATGGAAAGTGCTGGCGCACGGACGTACCTCGATCAGCGAGCGGCGGAGCTGAACCGAGAAGGGGTCCTTGCAGACTACGAGACCTCTCGCGGAGATCCGGCCCGCGCCATCATTGCCTCAGCCCGTCGTCTCTCAGTGGATCTGGTAGTCATGGGGACCCATGGTCGAGCAGGGGCAGACGCGTTCTGGGCAGGAAGCGTGGCCGCGCGTGTTGTGGCCCGCATTCAAGCGCCGTTGATGCTGGTCCCGTTGGGCAAGAGCGAGGAGCAGGGGGCTGGGTAAGCAGGATGACTCATATGAGAGTCAGAGTCAGTGGATTCGAGGGAGTTGTCTTTGACAAAACGGAAGGGGACAAAGAGTATGAGATATGTGAGTGGGAACTTGACGACGGGACATTCGAATATGGACTCATAAGTATCTCACATAAGAAACCAAGGCAGTCTTCACCTGGTGACCGCGGTTGTTCTGTTTCTTACCCAGGAAATCAGATGTTTTTGAGAGGGAGATGGGCGATGGCGAGTGACTACGGTCGCGGTTCACTGTTGGCACGGGGCATTCTGACTGAGTGGCTGTCTGTTGTCTGGATGGTCATCGAAGCGATCGCTGCTGTGCTTGCGGGTGTGCTTGCCCATTCGGTTGCGCTGGTCGCGTTCGGCGCGGATAGCGTAATCGAACTTGTCGCAGGGGGAGCGCTTCTCTACAGGCTCTATGTCGAGGCGAACGAAGGCGGCTCAGAGCGGGTCGAAAGGGCGGAACGGAGCGCCTCATGGATCGTCGGGATCGCACTTCTGGCGCTTGCCGTCTACATTGTCGTCTCCTCTATTGTCTCGCTCTTCACGCAGTCGCGCCCCGAAGCCAACGCACTAGGGATCGGGATCGCGGTGGCCTCGAGCATCATCATGCCTTTCCTTGCTGTGGCAAAGAAAAGGGTAGGGCTGCGCATCGGCAGCAAGGCGCTTATCTCCGACGGGGCATGCAGCATGGTCTGCGCGTACATGTCGTGGATTCTCCTTGCAGGCGTTGCCGCGACTGCCTTGCTGGGATGGTGGTGGGCGGATTCGGCAGCTGCCCTTGGTTTTGTCTGGTTCGTCGCACGTGAAGGCCTTGAGGCGGTAAACGAGGCTCGTGGTTCGGTTGCTCGCGAAGAAGAGACGTTGCACTCATGACCAGTGCGCGCGATAGGGGAATCAATAAAAGTTGCGCTGGAAATTTTGTCTTCGGTCTACTATCCAATTGGGCTTCAAGGCCCCGGAAGATGCATAAAATAAATGTACTTGACGGTCTGGCAAGACGCCATACCCACAAGAGGGCAGGTTGCACGGCTTAGGAAAGGAGGGGAGGCACTGCGCCGTGGAGGCGTGCCGGGTTGAAGGCCGCAACAAGAGCGGTTACTTCCTCCGTCAAGACATCGTCGAGACCCCTTTCCGAAGAGTTACTCGCCAAAGAGCCATGGACGCCGTAGAATCTAGGGATGGAACCCAACTTCGTTCGTATTTACAAACAGTTCCCTGCAGCCGCCGAATATTTGAGCAGCATCTACCTGATTACAAGAGATTACGGGTATGTCACAAATGTGAGACTTGCCGAATGGATGGGCGTGAGTAGCTCGGCGGTTACTCAGGCGCTGGAACGTCTCAGGCGACTGGGGCTTGTGCATCGAAAAAGATATGAGAACGTGCTACTCAGCGAGGCTGGACGAACTCTATCCCTGCAGGTGCTGCGCCGTCATTACTTGCTTGAACACCTGCTTGTGCGGCTCTTGGACTACCCCTGGGACAAGGCAGATGAGGAAGCTAAGCGACTGCAGACCCAGATATCCGAAGACCTAGCCGATCATTTGTACAGCAAGTTAGGCGGCCCACAGACCTGCCCACACGGGAATCCCATGCCTGGCAGCCGGCTGGAACATCGGTTGCTCACAGCCCCCAATTTAAGCCAAGCCCCGCTTGGAGAGGTTGTGAGGATTCTTAGAGTCACGGAGGAGGGTGAGCAAGTCCCTACCATGTTAGCTTTCTGCTTCAAGCATGGACTTCGGCCGGGAGCCAGCTTCCAGATTCTCGCCAAAGGTAAGAGAACTCTTCATCTGCAGCGATCTAGGGTCTCAGGTGACTCGAAAGCCAAGGCCAGCGTTTCGCTGCCGTTGGACCTTGCCGAACACATTAGATACGAGGTGGCTTGACCACTTCTTAATAGACCTACACTTTCTTAATACGTATTGACTTTCTTCCTATTTTCTGCTAAATCCAGTCCAGTATAGCCACGAAGCTAAGGAGGGATTTTGGTGTCCACCTCGATAGCGCTGCCGAAGCGCCCGTGGATATGGGGGCTAATCAGGGTATGGGGGCCCGCCTGGTTGGTAATGATCGCAGACGTCGATGCGGCAAGCGTGATCACGGCCGCGCAGAGTGGGGCCCAATACGGAACGAAGCTTATCTGGTTTTTGCTGGTCCTTGCGGTTCCCCTATATGTCATTCAAGAGGTTGCCGGTCGAGTAGGGGCAGTAACAGGCAAGGGATTGGGTGAGTTGGTAAGGGAAAACTTCAGCAAACGAGTTGCGGTTTTTGCCGCTGTTCCGATGGCCTTGGTGGACGTAATTAGCTACGTCGTAGAGTACACCGGCGTAGCTATAGGCTTCCAGATACTGGGTATTTCACCCAGGATTTCGGTTCCTATTGTGTTTATCGCCCACGTCCTCCTAGTATACAAGAGAAAGTACGCTGAGGCCGAGAAACCCTTGCTCGTGATCTCGATTTTCTTTGCCCTTTCCTGGGTTGCATCTGCGTTCTTGACAGCGAAAAATGGAATTCAGTTCATCCCTTTTTATTTCGAAGCATCCTCTGGTTTCTTCTTGCTGCTTGCAGCGAACGTCGGTGCGGTCATCATGCCTTTCATGCTCTTCTACCAGGCTTCCGCCACTGCGGAGAAGGGCATTACTGTGAAGAGCCTTTGGGCCGTGAGGCTTGAAACGGGTATCGGTGCTTTTGTTTCAGAGCTGATAATGGTGGCAATTCTGATTGCCACCGTTGGTGTCAGCACTGATTCCCTGCAGTTCGCTACCCCTGGTGTTCTGTCGCGAGGTCTTGCATCCGTTGCGGGAAGTTTCGCTCCCTATGTTTTCAGCATCGGCTTGATAGCCGCCGCATTTATTGCGCTGATAGTCATCTCCCTTGGAAGTTGTTGGGGCGTCACTGAAGCGCTGGGATGGGGCAGGAAGAACTGGTTCAAGGTCTATCTGGTGGAATCCATCCCGGCTCTGGTGGTGCCGTTACTGTCATTTAACCTGATCAACCTTGCCATCAGCCTGATGGTGCTACAGATAGTGGTGCTGATAGGACCCGCAATAACGCTGGGCCTCATAAGTTCGAATAAGAAACTGATGGGTAATCACTTCCTGCGTGGATTCAACAGGAGTTTGTACTGGGTTTTCCTAGTTCTGATATTTGGCACAGGGGTCGTTAGCATGGTGTATCTGCTTGTATGAGACTTGGCGTACCCGATAATTTAGCAAAGGCTCAGACTGATGTCTGAGGTCCTTCAATCATACTCCCTGAGCAGACCAGGCCCAGGACTTAAAGATCCATGAGGATGGTTCAAGCGATTGCTCATATCAAACATGCATGCGCGATTTGCGTACGCGCACTCCAAATCTCTGTCAGCCGTTATCGTGAGTTCTTGCTCGACCCTGGCACGATCTTCACCACAGCCAGTCTGCTGCTGCTGGTTGTAGCCGCCATCCACGATTCACGAGGTCTTGTGGCTGGTGGGGATGCCACGCATGCTAGTGGCACCCTATACCTAGCCCGGATTTCTCATACGTTTATATGAAAAAGCCTTTCGCTCTGGTATAATTGCTTTGCCACAAACAACATAACCAGAACAGAAAGGCTTCACGATGCAAACAGACTGTATCCCGAATCT
>Ga0187881_10000979_pt1 | contig 32167 bp, 29 predicted proteins | sample June2016WEW_19_1_2_FD_133017 | JGI IMG/M metagenome (GOLD analysis project Ga0187881, IMG submission 133017) | Peatland microbial communities from SPRUCE experiment site at the Marcell Experimental Forest, Minnesota, USA - June2016WEW_19_100 | ecosystem: Environmental > Terrestrial > Soil >... | reverse complement strand
TCCGGAACCGCCCGACACTTTCCGCCAGCGCACGAACCAGACTTTACTCCGATGGTTGACGTTTGCCAGGAGGGTTCGGGGAAATAACCGCTATACCCTCCTCCGCTGATTAAGGCCCCCGTTTCGCTTGCGTAACCTGTGCAGGTACTTGTGCCACAACCTGCCAATACTAGGTTTGTTGCTCCGACGGCGAGAACGTTTGGGTCGGAGGCGGGGAATTCCGTCCCGAGTAATGATCCGTCCGGCCTTGCTCCTTCATCGCCTGAAGCGAAAAGAATCGTTAATCCTTGCGCTGCATCGAAGGCGAGACGTTGGTCGGTGGAGGAAACAGTGGAAAGGGGGAGCTGAGTGTCGCTGCAGCTACCGTTGTTGCAAGCGTAAGTCCAGCTGTTTGATACAATACTGGCCATATGATTCTGCGCGACGTAATCTATGGCGTCGAGAAGTGGATCGAAAACAGGTCCGATATTCGAAGATGTTCCGTAGAACAGAAGGATCCCTGCTCCTGGAGCAACAGCGTGTACGGCCTCGATATCCATTGCTGCCTCGCTCCCCCACCCCGCATTATAATTAACTGATGAACCGCATGTTGTCCATGTGCTACCGCCGCCGCAAAATACCTGAAATGTGCTTGGATCTTGAATGCCGTATTGAAGATCATAAACATGAAGAGCTGAGAACGTCCCACAGCATGGGTTCGGATCGCCGGGAGCATCAACGATGGCAACCTTCTGTCCCGCTCCATTGTTGTTGTTATTGTAGAGGCTTTGAAGGGAGTACCCCACCTGAATACCCTGTGGACAGAAGGGCCCCGAACATGGGGACTCATTAGGTTTGATTGTGGTGTAGTTATCCAACCCCGTGATTCCGTTCACAAGTGCGGCGAGGTTCTGCGGCATCTTTGGATCCGAATCCGCCGCGTAGAACGAGCTGTTCCTTTGATATATTCCCAGTTTTAGTCCGAAGACGTGTTGGATTACGCTAACGCTTCCGACAACGTTGAGCACTATTGGGGATGGGCCTGAGGTTACGTTGAAGCCGTGTTGTGTTAGGTACCGGATCATTGAACCCCTCTGGCCCGGCGTTGACAGGTAGGGTTCGAGGGTGGTGGCATTCAGGAATTGCCCGTAATACTGGGACGTTGGATCGGTGATCGCGTCCAAGCACTTCTGGAATTGATCTGCGTTTCTAAGCTTCAGCACCAACTGCACGCGAAGCAGCCTAGTCTGATTGAAAGCATTCTTGAACTGGGCTCTCCCAGCCGTAACGTCCGGTAGAACGTTGCCGGGTAGCGTTGCGTTGGTTGTTGTGGCTTGGAGTTGCGTTGTGGAATTGTCCGCGGGCGAGGGGGTTAGGCAGGGTGAAGGGGAAGCTTGACTTGGTGATAATTGCTGAGGCCCTGAAGCGTTACCAGCGAAAGAAGCCTGTTGGCCGAGCACGGTCGACGCGTTGAGTAGGAACAGGACTAGAAGTAGTGGACGTACCCAATTCGCAGCTTTCACTACCTATACCCGCCCCTAGGCGTGTTTTGAAGGGTTGGGGAGTTAATTTGGGTTATTACGTTGCTACGTGCGCGTGTTTGTTTCTGGTTTTGTTATTGTGGTGTAGTTTTGTGGGGAAACTATGTTATTCGTCCGTATTTGGGGTGGAGAAATGCCGGTTTGGGGTGAGTGGGCTGGGTAGGGGTGTTTGGGTTTCGAGCGGGCGTTGTGCGTGTTGAATTTCGGTTGCTGTTCGTGAAGTCAAGGCCAGGCTTGTATGCCTATTATGTATTCTTGTGGGCAGAACTGTCGTTTTGGGGCAATATCTAAGTACGAGGGCGACGAAAGTGATATGGGGGAATTGAGTTGGCCGTGGTCGTTGTTGACGAACGTGGGCGATTGACGATACCGTCGGAATTGCGGGTGAGGGACACTAAGGCAACGTTGATCCCGGCAGGGCCTTTCCTGATAATCATACCTCTCCCAAGCCACCCCTTGGAGAGTTCAGCGAGCTGGCTTCGTACAAAGCTCAGCAACAAGGAACTGAAGGCTTTGGCGGAGAAGCAGGCACATAAGGACGCGGTAAAGAGGGCCAGGAGGCGGAAGCAGGCTTGATGATAGAGACAGACATTCTTTACGCTCACGTCAAGTTGCATGATTGGTTGAAGCCGACAGCTGAGAAGCTTATGCGCCGCATCGTTCAGGGAGAATTCGGTGTTGTAGTAACAAGCAGAGAGGTGCTGCATGAGCTATACTACGTCTCGATGGCTGAAGGAGTCGAACTTGAATCGTTCATCGCTAGACTGGCCGCCCTGACCTCAATATCGAACCTTAGGTTTGTGGACACGACGTCGGAAATCGACATACTAGCAGCGACGCTTATGAAACAATTCAGGCTAAACTCGATTTTTGACGCCTACTATGCCGCAACAACCTTGAACGCAGTTGCAGATCACACCATAGTTTCCACGGATGAGGTTTTCGACAACGTGACGGGAATCAGACGGAAGGACCCACGAACTCTGTAACACACGTCCGGTCAATGTTCAGACCGCCAGCCTAGGCGGCGTGACCAGGGTTAGAATTCGAATGGCAATGAGCTTCTTTGTCATCATCGCACGCGGTCGCTGATTTCTGCCTAGATTGATGCCTGTACTCCTTTTAACAAGAGGGATACGATACGATTGAAGACTGAACCCGCTGAGCCGATATATGGATGGTTCAATTCTAGAACGAATCTTCCCAACAATATTCCGTCTGGAACAAGCCTATCTCGTTGAATTTGTGCCCGTTTCACTGCAATAGTGTGGCGCAATGCCACTAAGTCGGTATAGGTGTGTATCTTCTCCCTAAGCCATCCCTTTACGCACGCATACAGCAGCACCGAGACCTCAGTCATCAGTAAGAGCAATGAAATGAGTGCGAGCGTTCGCTTTGAATAATTCTTGAGCACAGAGAAATTACGCTCGAATTCCAGCAAGTAGAATTTTTCAGCACTCGCACCTAAGGTTGGACTCCACTTATGAAGTACGGTTGATGACGGCACGTAGATTGAACACCAACCCTTCATAAGCGCTCGCCATCCCCAGTCCTTGTCCTCTCCGTATGCGAGGAAAGTTTCATCCAATGGTCCAATTTCACGGATGGCTTGCATTCTAGCTAAGAGGCACGCGCCCGAAGCGTAATTTACCTCTGTCTCGACGTTAAACTGTTCATTATCATGCATTCCAATGCCGCGGCAGACACCGAAACCAGCGACGTGAATCATGTTACCCGCTGAGTTCAGGACGTGCGGGTTTTCAATTAGCAGAATTTTTGGCTGAAAGAAAGCGCCTTCGGGATGGCGTTCAGCCGCTCGTACGAGGCCTTCTAAAGATCTAGAGTCGACAAACGTATCAGGGTTGATTAGTGCCACAAACTTGGATTTCGCCCTTGAGAATCCTAAGTTCGCAGCTGAAGAGTAGCCGAGGTTTGATTGATTTCGAATGATGCGAACCTGTGGAAAGCGATTCTCAACATCCTTCAGGGAATCATCGTTCGAGGCATTGTCCACGACCGTAATCGCAAGCTTTTCTTGAGTTGAGTGAAGGAGTGATCCTATGCAGGAAGTAAGGTAATCGCCAGAGTTGAAATTTACCACCACCACAGACAGTGGCGGTTGACGATCTTTTCTCTCTAACTTCCGTGCCCGGTATCGCCTGCTACGGGAAGGCCTTAAGTCCATCACACGCCCGATCGTTTCACATTCTGCTGCTTACGCGGGCTATCGCGAAGAGAACTATTCCAACGAATGCTGCAAAGACGCCTACCATCAATATCGTTGTGAAGACAATTGCTGGACCCAGCGCGAAAACCTGAAATCTCGTATAACGGTCTAATACCCATAATAGACCGGCAGTCGCACTAAGCACTAGAATCATGCCTGGAAAAACGAAGATTGCTACCGGGTGCTTTTCGGCCGCGATCACGATGACCGACGAGAGGACGGCAAAGCCATGACTCAGAGGGTTCTGGGAAGACTTGTCGGTTCCCTTATACTTGAAAGAGACGGGAACTTCCACGATCTTAAGGCCCGCGCTATCCGACTTTATCGAGGCCTCCGAGCTAGCCCCCATACCATCCTCATAGAGCCGCAGACGAAGAATAGCTTTCCTCGAATATGCTCTAAAACCACTTTGGGTGTCACCAATCCTTTGCCTAGATATCGTGTTGGTGGCTTGGTTCAACAATCTTAGCCCTGCCCGCCGGTATGGAGGGATGTCGCTTTCGCTTCCTAGGAATCTAGAGCCTATTACAACATCAGCATCCGAATTTGCTATTGGCTTGATGAGCTCCGGAATCAGGTCCGGGTTATGCTGCCCGTCCCCATCAAGGATCACAAGAATATCTGCGTCCACATCTTTCCCAGCGTTAAAGCACGACCTGATCGCCGCGCCATATCCAAGGTTCCCAACATGCTTGATGACCTTCGCGCCCAACCTTTCAGCTATTAGGGAGGTGTCATCGGAGCTACCATCATCCACAACCACTACCCTATCGACATAAGCCGAGGCTCTAATCACAATCTTCGCTATGGTTTTTTCTTCGTTGAATGCTGGAATACCGCAAACTATCAAATACCAGCGCCCTTGGGGAAACTCTGAACTGGGCATTGGCCTATTGACAGGGGATTAAGGATATCGGATTAGTTCATGACACTGCCCGAATTCGCGCAAGGGCCATGTCCGCCATGTCTGGTGGGAAAACGTGGCTGATTGTGAGAACCCGCAGGCTTCTGAGCTTTACTCAGTCCCTTCATGTTGAGGTGCTTGATGTGGAGTTCGTTCTGACTAGACTGATGGCGTAACTTTCCGGATCGGCCCAGAGTATATGAACCGTGAAGTCGGAATAGTCGTGAGAGTGAAGAATGGCCCAGTAATAGGCCGGATAGCTAGATTGGATGGAAGGATCCAGTATCGTAAACCAGTCATCATACAGATAAATCGAATCCCATTTGGTCTGGTTGATGAGATTCCGAAATTCAGTCTCATTTCGAGGAACGCCCACTAAGACCACCGCGTAGAGTGTGCCTCGAATCAGGAACGACTGCATATTTCCAGACCCTAGGAAGAAAAGCTTGTACACTAGGAAGAACACCTCTCTGTAGAAGCTTGGCCAATGATTAGCAAGAATGAAGTGGTTGTAATACCAAGCCTCATCCGGAAGAATGTAGCCCGTTATTGAAGAATAGATAAAACGCGCCATGACCACAGTTACGACAAACAGCAGAACCATGACTAGGGAAACGCGAGCATAGCCAAAGCGGAAGAGCCTCCGATTCACTTTTTCAAGTGCATTGCTTAAGTGCTTGAATACCATCGAATCCTCCCGCATGAACTGGCGATGCTCGCTAGAATCTCATATATTATCTTCGAAACAAGATCGCTCAGAGCATGCGTAAAACCAAAAGTGCCCCCCGCAAGTGTGCAATTCAAAAAGCTTGATGCTTGCCTATCTTTCCGAGTCTCGCGAAGTCGCATAATCCGCCCTCAGCTCAAGTTCCATAATTGATCGGCCCGTGCTTTCGCATCACGTGAAACCGGCTACTGGTGGTGATAGTGCGCGTAACCTTCTCGCTTCACTAAGAAATTCTCTCAGACCGCCTAGAACTCCTAACTCCATTAACTCGGTGTCGGTGACTTTTCGATCTGGCTGAATGACCCTCCTTTCTGCCAACAGAGGTCTGAGATTGCGAGCGCACCAAGCAAGTCCCTTCAGGGTACCGAGCGCCGACTCAGGAGTAGCAAGAGGCGGCAAGATCTGCATGGATGATCTGAGTGTCCACAGAACCGCGGCTTCCGGGATGTAGCGCCTTTGGGCATTTTTGGTGAGATTTGCGAAGGAGTTCTTTGAGCCATGGTAAGTTCTAAACTGATCCCCCAGCTTCTGGGCAGTAACTCGCCATTGGTGGTAGGCCACTGCGGAGGGAATAAAGGCAACTCCCCGGCCTCGTTGCCAAAGTCTCCATCCCAAGTCTACATCTTCGAAATAGGCAAAGTATGAATCATCGAATCCGCCCACATCAAGAAAATCTGCCTTACGAATCAAACAGGCGGCGCCGCTCGGAACGCCAACTAGTTTCCTTCGACGTATATGTCGGTCCGAGTCGCCGAGTCCCCGTTGAAATCCTACCCCGCTGACTAATATGATGCCGCCTAGATCATTAACAATCCTCGGCTTGTTCTTGAAGAGTAATTTCCCCGTCACGACCGCTATCCGTGTATCTTTCCGTAGTGCGAGCAGAAGCTGTAACAACCAATCGCGGGTAACCTCGACATCGTTGTTTACTAGTGCTACGTACTGACCGCGTGATGACTTTACGCCCAAGTTGATTGCAGATGCGAATCCCGCGTTAGTCTTGAGAGAGATTAATCGAACGGACTTGAATTTCCTGGCGAGCAACTCCTTAGAGCCGTCAGTAGATCCATTGTCCACGACAATAATCTCGTATTTTCGTGGAGCTAGCCTCAATCTGTGTAAAGATCGAAGGCAGTCTAAGAGGACGCCTTTACCGTTATAGTTTGGTACAACTATGGAAACGAGAGGGCGACGAGTCGAACTTGGTTTCGTTGCGCTGCCACCCATAAGGCGTTCAGTAATCTCTCGATTCTAGGGATCGCGCCTTCTGAAGAGCAAAAACACGTAGTTGATAAACTTAAGCCCAGTTCCACAGGTAGCGTTTCGCTGGTCGTGCTGATAAGATAAGGCTCACGGAAACGAATTAGTGGGCCCACCAGAACAGGCTTCCCGGCTGACCACGTCTCAATGTAATTTACTATCTCATCCTTTTACCACTCAATATCCTTGTGTGACGTAACGACTGTGATCGCGGCGAGAAACCAGATCATGAGTAAACGGAGAAAGCGCTCGGTTGGTATGATATAGTCCTTGAAACCTGTTAGGCCAGCTGTGGCTGTTGCTCGAGGAGCGACCTATCTTGCCGCGGATAACATCGTGGTCGTTATCGTCAGCGTCGCTGCCTTTGCGGCTATTGCGCGGCTCATCACAAAGCAAGACATGGGCGGGTTCGCTGTTCTCGTGTTGGTGGCAGCGGGGGCCCAATTACTGGGACGCATAAGCGTCGGCTCAGCGGCGACGAAGTTCATTGCTTCATTCGAAGCGACGGGTGAACATCGCATGAAACGGCAGGTCGGCTACGAATGCATTGTCATTAACGCGATATGCGCGTTGGTTCTGGTGGTCGTGATTTATCTCTTGGCAGGTCTGCTAGCTTCGTTGCTGTTGGGTTCCGCATCAAAGGCAAACTTGCTGAGGCTCCTCACATTAGAAATAGCTTCGCTATCTATGGGCGAATCTTTGGGCGGCGTCCTCACAGGCCTCAAGAAGTTCAAGGAGCTTTCAGTAACGAGCATAGCAACATTCTGTGTCAAACAATCTCTTGTAGTCACGTTTCTCGAGTTAGGTTGGGGCCTATCAGGAATCGTGATTGGCTATGGAATTGGAGATTTCTTGAATTCGTTGATCTTGGCGATTTACACTCGAAAGTTCCTAGGGCCCCCAGTGATAGGCTTCGGATTTGGAAGACTCCTTAGATTCTCAGCCCCACTACTCTTACGTGATACAGCGAGTTACGCTTGGACTTGGTTCGATAGGGTTCTGCTTGTCTCGTTGGTTTCGCTCGCCCAACTGGGTGCGTATAACGTCGCGGTCACTGCTTTCGCGATGCTAAACTCCATGCCTTCATCCATCTCGGGGACTCTCTTTCCCCATTACTCACACTTCTATCCAGAAAGCAGTGAAACATCCAATACTTTTGACTTAGAAAACGGCGTTAAGGTGGCCTCTCGATATGTTTCCTTTTTCACGATTCCGCTTTCGATTGGGCTAGCGGTAACATCGCTCCCCGCCGTCACTCTCCTGGCGGGTAACAGCTATGCGGAGTCAGCGGTGCCTTTGACGATATTGTCAGTGTCGCTTGCTGCTGTGTGCCTGCAACAATCGCTTAGCGATATTTTCACTGTCTTAGGCAAAACTGTAACGTCTGCCATTGTGACTGTGGCATCGGTTTCTGTATCTGTTCTCATCGGAATTGCGGTTGTTCCAGAGTTTGGAATATTGGGAGCGTCTATCGCCCGCGGTATCTCTTTGATAACCTCGCTCGTTTTATCGATACTGACCCTGAGAAAATTTCTGAAGCTTCAATTTGACGTGGAGGCGTATGTGTTCGCCTGGGTCGCAAGCTTACTCATGGCTGGAGCGGTTCTAGTCGTTGAGCTATTCATGTATAGTGAGTACTTGTTGCCGGTGTACGTGGCAATTGGAGGATTCGTCTTCATCTTTGCCCTAAGATTACTGCATGTCATAAACCGCGAAGATATCGGGTTGGTCGAGGATTTACTAGGTCCAAGATTGGAATCTGTTGCCAAGGTGATGGGAGAGCTAGTGGGCGTCAAATCCGAGTCCAGTCAATAGAACGAAATGCCCAGCAGACTCCACAAAGTGTGTCCAGTCCTAGAGTGTCCGTGGGACAAAATGGCGCCAACCATCCCTGAAAGATAATGGCAATTTTCCGACTTCCAAAATTGACATCCCGCTCAGAACTTACCTGAATGTCCAAGTTTCAGTGTAAGTTAGAACAGGATTCGCTAGCCGTAGCGGATGAAAGCCAACCTTTCGGTATTAGAGGTTTGCGTGGTCAATGCGTTCCATATGCGTGCAAGCTTTTGTGAGATCGGCAAAGCGGAAGCAGATACAGAAGGCCCGGAAGGTTAATGATTGATTCTTGCGAGAACATGGGTTAATGTTCGGGTTTGTTGACGGGATAAGAGAGTTCGCGCGTTTAACCAGATTGGCGAACGTGTGAAGATTCAATGTCTTGGAACGCTCTGATGAACCTGACCAAAGCCCACGACGCATGAAAGGAACGTCGATTCGCTTGAAGAATCAAGAACAAGGTCGCATTGTAGTAGTCGGAGGCTACGGCTTTGACAACTTGGGCGATGACTTGATTCTCCGTGCGGCTCTGAAGTCGATCAGGAAACTCTCTCCAGAAACTGAGGTTGTCGTCCTCTCGAATAACCCATTCGAGACAGCCGAAAGACATAGGGACGAAATCGTTTCTTATTCGCCTGAAGCACTGGTTCGCCAAATGATCTTTAGGGTGCTGTCACGGATTTCAGGGTCATATAGAGATTCTCTCCTCCCCATACCCGGTCGCACCTTCAGACAGATTTCTGGCTCCATTGGGAAGACAAACCTGATCCTAAGCTTGGGAGGCGGCTACCTCAACGATAACTCCAGATCGCCCTATCCACAACTGAGGCTGGCGGAACTAGCGTTCTTTGGTTTATGTGGCAGGAGACTCGTCATGTGCGCACAAGAGTTAGGCCCTTTCTCTCGCACAAGCTCAATCCTTCTGGCTAAACTGGCGGTGAAGTCACTCACCTACGCAACGGTAAGGGATAGTAGAAGCCTGAAAGTCCTTTCGAATGTCGGATTCCCCAAGGAACGACTAGCTCATACGGCCGATGAAAGCTGGTCCTATGACCCAGTAGCCTCTCTCGGCCTCAAAGTCAGACGAAGAAAGAAGAGTAACGGGCTCACTATGGCTGTGAACCTGATGCCCTTGCAAACTGTGCCAAACGTGTACCTTTCCGACCGACACGGCGAACATGAAGCGACCGAGCTGAATGCACATTTACTCTTCGGCATCGCGAGCTGTTTCGAATTGGCTAAATTCAAGCGGACACGGTTCCTCCATTTCTTGTCGATGTCCTCAAGAGATACCGCAATGGCAGTACGGCTGCGGTCGATATTGGGCGACCAATTGCAGATTGACATTGTAAGCGACCTAGATTCACAGTACAGCGCCCTTGCCCGCTCCGATATTATGATTGGTATGAGGATGCATAGCATAATCATGGCCGCCCAGGTGGGTGTGCCGCCGATGGCCATCGCCGTTCTCCCCAAGGTGTTTGATACAATGAATGACTTGGGGCTCTCAGGATATGCTTTGAGCATTGATAGATTTACAGCGCGAAAACTGCAGCGCCTTCTGTTACAGGCGCTTAGGAATTCCCAGATAATACGGAAAGCCATGATGGAACGCGTGAAGGTGTTGAGGCAGAAGGCCAACCAAAACATGCGGCCCGTACGACTTTCAATCCGGGCACCGGCGTGAATTTTGCCAGAATCCGACCGATTTCCCACGAAAGGTGGCATTCATGTCATTCACGTCCCTAATGGCTAGAAAAGTTGGTCTCTGCTCGCGGCATTTCCTCAACAACTTCGAGTTCGAAGGTTGCAGGATAGGACATGAGAAATCGGTCGACCCGGTTTATTCGCGCTTAAACCCCACGATTATATCTCATCATGTCGCCATGTTCGGTCCCACGGAATGGAATCTACGATCTCAATGTCCACTTCGTCCACGAATGGCTTCAGCCACTGCTCAATCCTAATGCGAGTTGTTTCAGAGAATTCATGCGCAGGAACGATCTTCACGTCGAGTTTGCCCACCCCCCTGTCAACAAACCGAAATTGAATCACATCATTTAGGAATCGTGCTCCAAAACTATCAGTGAAAGCAGAAAGGGGGATTAAGTCGCCGTTCTTCGCTCTAAGGTACTCTACAGACCTTCCAATGATTTTGTGGAGAAGCGGAAAGGTATTTCCGCAAGGACAAGAGTCGCCTTGCTCTGCTATGTCGCCGGTGGCGTAACGTATGAACGGCATCACATAGTTGCTAAGGTCAGTAATTACGATCTCGCCCTGCTCCCCCGGCGAAACAATCTCGCCGTCTCGAACGATTTCCACTACGGCTCGAGCGGAATTGAGATGAAGGCCTTCTTGTCGCATGCACTCTTGAGCTACATATCCACTCACTTCGCGTAGTCCGTATCGGTTTAGAACTAACACACCCCAACGTGATTCGATTTTTCTTCGGAGAGATTCAGTTAGGCATACTGCCGTGGTAATTAGGGAGCGAAGACCGCGATCAGGAATTGGATGTTCGCACAGAATAGCCGCCGCAGTGGGAGGGCAGATTAGCAGTTTAGACCGACGCCGGGTGAGCGCTTCGACAACTTCGGCAGCGCGTGACGGCGTTACATAGAGCAAGGATATTTGGTTCTCATTGAATAAGATCCTTGGCCAAAAGCTGGGCGCATGAGCAGAGATACGAACTCTGGGCTCGCCAGCGTTCACGCCAGTCCAGGAGTCAAAGAGGATCCGAGAAGCAATCGTGACTCCTAAGGATCCTTTGTCCTCGTAGAAAGCAAAGGGTTTGCCGGTGGAACCAGAAGTGAAATTCGATATTCGTCGATTATTCAGAGGAGCTATTGAATCTGCGAAATGCAGACGGAGATCATCTTTGTGAGTCAATGGCAGCTTGGACAGGTCACTCAGTCGCCTGAGCGAATTCACATCGATTTCTTTCAGCCTTCGTGAATAGAAAGGCACATTCCTGACCGCAAAGAGCAGCAATCGCTTCAGTTGTCCCAACTGGAACGCCTCCAACTCCTCTTGGCGTGCTCGTTGCAACTGGTTCATTACAGCTAGTGACTGACGCCACCTCGTCCTGAGGTCCAGTAGATCTAGTGCTAGAGATCTAGCGCGTGCACTTAGCGAGATGTGGCCTGAGCGAGCAGAAGGGGTGCTAGTCAACCTTTCTACCTTAACTCACTAACTCAACAACCATATTTAGACCAGAGTCTGTTTTCGCAATATACTGGAGCCAACGGCTCAACGTCACTTCTTCTGCCCCAAATAGAAGACAGTCTCTTCGAGGTTGTGATGAGACTTCACGAGTAATAAGAAGATCGAGATGAGAGTCCTTGCAGCAGTGGCTCTGAATCGCTCTCGAGTCAAGGGTTTGCTGTACGCGCGAACGACATCAAACCCACCGTATCTAAGTTGTTCTATCACTTGGCCAACTGAGTATTCGGTAACGTGATGATCAGACGCGAAAAGAACGGGCTTCCCGCGCAAAACCCGGACTAAGTTCGCCAGCCGGTAACGACTGGGAGTGGAAAGGACGAGGTATCCGCGAGATCGTAAGATCTGACTTACTCGGTGTAACAGGCGTAGGGGATCAGGAACGTGTTCCCACAAGTTGTTGCACACGACGATGTCGAAGTAGCCTTCGGAATAGGGAGGAGCATAGGCGTTACCTACTGCGAAATCTATTCCCGAAAAATGGTCTACCGCATACTCAATGGCAGTCAGTGAGGAGTCAAGGGCCGATATTTCAGCATTGGGGAATTTCTGAAGGATCCGTGCCGTGATATGGCCTCGACCACATCCCAAGTCCAAGATTCTGAGATTATGATTGATGGCATTGGCTGCGATATTGATCAGCTCAAGTGTGCATGCCGCCCTCCTTCGATGGAACTCACTCCCCGTCAGGTCAACAGCGTACGGATCTGTCTCACTGTATTCATCGTACTTCTCTATCTTTCGCGGAGAGAGAAATACTGGAAAACCTTTCGGATGCAAAGCGAAAGACGCCTTGCCGTATTGCGCAGCCCACGTGTTCAAAGGGCAGCCGTCCCTTTCCATGTCGATTTGACGGCCCAGTTTGTGGTCATAGTATTTTGCGTAAGTCACCCGCATCTCCTTCCAACCTAGCTTCGACCCCGCTGGTATTCTTTGTGTATCCGTGACCTAGGTATGCCTCAAAGCGCTGGACCTTCTTGATAACGTTCCCAACACTAGGTAACTCATGTCGAATCTCGAAGCTCGAGGAAAAAGGGTGGAGCGTACAACCGATGGAAGTTGGGGCTACGACCCGGCAATCTCTCTCACGTTCTCAATGTCGAGCGGAACAACCGCCTTACATGGGCGGTTGGCCCTATGCCGTTTCAGCTTGTGCCGAAAGCGTACCCTTCTGATGGACAGGAGAATCCAAAACGAACGGGACTACAAGTACAAGTACTCATTCACAATCAATAGAGAACAATCCCGGATGTTGGTCCTATTAACTTGCTTGGAGCATTCGTTAGAAAAGCTATCTTCAAGCTTGTCAGTAAACAGACGCACTTCCTGGAGATGTACGAGGAGCTCTCTAAACTGCAGTGGCGACCGACGGAGGAGCTTCTCGATCGGCAGTATCATGGACTAAGAGCAATCCTGGAGTTTGCGTATGAGAATGTTCCATTATATAGGCGACGAATGAAAGCGTGCAATATACGGCCAGGGGATTTCAGGAGTCTCGACGATCTCTCACGGTTACCAATTGTTTCAAAGGACGAGATCAGAACAGGTTTCCCCAATGATGTAGTAAGTTCCGGATGGGATTTCCGCTCCGGGATCGCGTCTTTTACTAGTGGTTCGACTCAAACCCCTTTTTACGTCTATTTGGACCCAAGTATTCGAGGAATAACGCTTGCCACACGCATGTTCTTTGATTCATGGGTTGGAGTCACACTAGTTGACAGGCATCTAGAAATCGGGAGGAGATTTCCTAAGATAAGAGACCGCATATTTCTGAATGAGTTACAAATCCCTGCATTGGACACTTCTTCGGAAACCCTAGAGGAAGTGTTCGAGAGGATTAGAGCCTTTCACCCGGCGGCATTGAGTGGGCACCCGTCTTCTCTCGTAATGATCGCGATTCACATTCTCGAGAATTTCTTAGAGGGAACAATCCGACCAAAAGCGATCTGCCCCTGGGGGGAGACCCTCCTACCGCAATATAGGGCCACGCTGGAAAAAGCCTTTCAATCTCCAGTTCTCGCGCGCTATGGTGCAGCTGAAACCGGCGGATACTTAGCCCAAGAATGTCCTGACGGCTGTTCAGGATATCACGTGAACACCGAACTTGGGGTTCTCGAAGTTGTCGATGCCAACGGATCTCCAGTGTTGCCCGGCGAAAGAGGAAGGGTCATTGTCACGAATCTCCGCAACAGACTCATGCCATTCATTCGTTATGATATAGGTGATCTGGCGGTGCAAGGTGACATCCCGAAATGTGGACGCGGTCTCCCGTTAGTAAAATCGATTGAAGGCAGAGCAGCCGATCTGGTTGAAACACGCACTGGATCGATGCGCCCAGTGATTTCTTTCTACATCCCGCCTCGGTTCTGGAGATCGGTCTGGAGGTACCAATTTGTGCAGAATCGCCCCGGACATTTGAAGGTTCTAGTCGTACCCAGTTCGGAGTTCAATGCGGAAATACGTGATGAGATATTGACTTCCTTTCAGGCAATGGCAAGTGACGTCGAATTTGAAATCTCCGTCGTGTCCGAAATCATAGCAGAGAAATCTGGGAAGACACCACTGCTAATTAGACGGAATTGAACGAGGCCAAATAAGCCGATGATGATGAATTCGCCTCTCTGACAGTGTTTTGACATGAGAAGAATGCGCATTACCATAGTCAGCCCGTTCCCGAGGGACGGAAGGCCGGGTAGGGCGGGAGGCATGGCTCAGTGCGCTCAATCGCTCTACGATGGCCTTCGTCGAGATGGTGTACTGGACGTCAGAATGACTCTTCAAGATTATCGATTTCCTTGGATGTTCTTGCTCAGACTTGTTCGGAACTCGCTCTGGGCGGATGTCATTTACGTGCAAATTTCCGGTGCTATTACCGCTTTCACTAACGGGGTCTTCCCGTCTATATTTTCTGGGAGACTTGGAAAGATAGTAATAATCAGGTACGGAGGAGGGTATCCCGAAACATTCCTGGCAACTTACGATCGATACTTTCATCGGTTTTTTCATGACGCTACCGTGGTAGTGAACACCTCTTTAGCTGCCAATTCATTTCGAATTCGGGGATACAAAACTTGGGTCATACCGAACATAGCTGAAGTTGAGAACTTCCTAACGGCCAGGCGTGAACCCGGGGCTCTGCGCGTAATAGTATGTCGACACCTCGATCGCATTTACAACATACCCATCGCTCTGAAAGCATTCAAGATCGTCAAGCAGGAGTTCCCTTCTGCGACCCTGACGGTCACGGGTGACGGCCCAATGCTCGAAGAACTGCGCCGCCTCTCAGAGTCCCTCTCTCTCCGAGACGTTGTGTTCCGTGCGAGCGTGCCACATTCAGACCTGCCCGGAATCTTTGCAAAGGCAGACGTTTTTATTAATCCAACGAATGCTGTGGAAATCCCCCTCTCGCTAGTTGAGGCCGCAGCTGCAGGCCTCGTAATCGTCGCATCAGACACTGGGGCAATACGTGAATTCATTCAACACAATGTGAACGGCCTACTCAGTGCTCCTAACGATTCGGAAATGATGGCAAAATGGGTGATCGCTCTGTTCCACCGCTCAAATCTCATGAGCAAATTCCGACGGGCCGCAAGACGGAGCGCAACACAGTATTCATGGAGCGCTCTCCGCGACAGGTATTACGAGTTGTGCAGAAGAGCCTCGAGGCATGAGTTATTTCGCGAGAGTGTCTTGGAATCCGAGCACCGTAGGTGGCAACGCTAATTGCCTGGGCTTGGCCAGGGTCGTCTAATTCGTAATGGGTCATGTTGCAAGCCGCTCACGTGAGCAAAAGCTCCTCTGCTCGTCTATACGCATGACCGCCTACATGTCTGTAGCAAATGGCGAGTGATAGACGCAAGAAAGGCATTCAATGGTCGTGTTTCTGGACTTGTCTTATGAAATACTCAGTCGGTGATCAGAGTACTTTGCAGATGCCACGGCAACCCTAACTTTAATCCCACTGGTATGCCAAGACTATTCGCGGCTACGATATGGTTATTCAACGCTTCGGCAATCTCGGTTATAAGCATGCCAAAATTCTGAAAGCGATGTCGAATCTAACGGAGAAGAATCTTCTGATCCAAGATTCATGGAAATGTTTGACCTTGACTCGCCGAATCACACTCTCCATGGTCCTAACCCATCTCTTCTCCGGTCCTCTACCACACTAGCGAAACTCATGAATGAAACCCACAGTGGGACAGCCAATTCACGACAGTAGAATAGTTGAGCTGGTTTGAAAGCACGGATAGAGAATCTTGGCAAACAGCCTCCTTCACCACGCAGGAACGGAAGTGACAGTGGGAGTTCGGGAACGGATGTTTGAGCGTGTATTACAACATTTCTTGCATCCAATGGTAAACGCGGCTACAGGGTTCCTAGATGAGGTAGAGGAGCTAAATCGGCTGCAATGGGCGAACCGCGAGTTGATAGAGAAACGTCTCTTCACGCGCTTGAAATTCACGATCGAACACGCGTACGAGCACTTTCGGTTCTATAGGGCACGGTTCAAGTCGGTCGGAATGAAGCCGTCGGATATCAAGACTCTAGAAGACTTTCGTCGCGTACCAGTTATCACAAAAAAAGAGCTATCTGAGGCGTTGGAAAGCGAGGGCACTCTGAGGCGCCTCTGGGGGGGTACACTAACCTCCACCGGCGGCACCACAGGCACTCCTTTGGCTTTTCTGATAAGCCGAGATGCAGGTACGGCTGGCCTAGTCTCAAAGATATTCTTCGACAGTTGGATAGGGGTTGGCGCTTGCGAGAGAAAGTTTTCGTCATGGACCAAGACAAGTTTCAAGGACAGGTGGTTCCTTAATGAACTAGAAGCTACATCGGTTTCGATAATAAGGAACCCAGAGGAAGTCTTCAAGAAGCTGTCAAGGTTTGGGCCCCAGTTAATTGGCGGAAACGTCGCGTTGAGAGTCCTAGCCAGCTTCCTGGTTAAGAACGGTTTGAGGCTTGATGGGGAAGTGAAAGGTGTCGCCGCGTGGGGTATCCCGCTCGTTGCGCATCACACAAAGATCATGTCAGAGGCATTCTGTGACAATATCTACGATCGTTATGGCTCCGCGGAGCTAAGCGGGGCTGTAGCGCAGCAGTGCGTCGAAAAAAGGGGGCTGCACGTTAACAGCGACTTGTCCTTGATCGAGGTGATCAAGGACGGGGAGCCCTGTTCTAACGGGGAGAGAGGAAAACTAGTCGTAACCAATCTGCGCAACCTCGCGACCCCGTTTGTGAGATATGAGCAGGAGGACACAGCAGTCCGCCTCGACGATTGCGCTTGCGGGCGCCACCTGCCGCTCATCGCCGATGTGGAAGGTAAGGATCCATCGTTCTTTGAAATGGAAGGGGGGGTCGAGATTCCTCGGGCAACTCTCGATAGTCTTTTTCCTTCAGTCAGGAATCTTCCGATCGTCTACTTCTATCGATCTTCCCCAAGCCGGGATTTGATCTTCGCACTGTGGAAGTCGTTCGGGAGCGTCTAACGAACGTGCTAGGAGGCTTGGCGGAGGTTTCGGTGGAACTTGCTGAACAGGTTGCGGACTTGAAAGAGCATGAGCATACGAAGGAACAAGACCGTTGACTAGATGCAATTGCGGACAAGCTCAAAGAACGATTCAACAAAGCGTTCCAAGACTGTTCGACCTGCGCTCACGTAAGGATGCTTGGTCTTCGTTATGAAGCGAGAAATCAATAACCTGTCAGGAAGAACCGTCTTCTGGACTGTTCTCCTCCTCTCTATTAAGATGCGTCGGAGTTGGATCAAATCTCCATAACTCCTGATCTTCTTGCTGGTGAGCAGGTAGGTCGTCTTTGACCCTAGAGTAAAGGCTCCACCGATTCCTGATGGCCGAATGCTATTCAATGAAAAGAATACCGTCGGTTCAGGGTTACAGCGCTCGACCGCAAACCGTCCTCAGGCTTCTACGGAAACTTCAAGGTCTGTGATGTTCGCGATAAATCATCCTTGAAAGAACTGCTACAAGGTTTTGATCTTGTCATCAACACGGCCGTCATACAGGTTCCTGAGATAAACGAGGACAAGCGCATGGGATACGAGGTCAACGTCTTGGGAGTGCAGAACCTCTGTGAAGCAGTCGAGTCGATAGGCTCGATAAAAGGCTTGCTCCACGCGAGCTCATGGCACGTATTCTGCGAAAAGATCTTCGTGGCACTGTAGACGAGGAATTCGGACTTCGCCCGGATAAGAGCGAGCAGAGGGCTAAATTCTATGCAATTTGCAAGATCGCTCAGGAGGTAGTAATTCGGATAGCTCATGAAATGTCTACCAAAACCTATGGGATTGTCAGGATGGGAACAGTTCTCGGTGACGGGATGCCAAAGCAAACCGCCGCCAGCATCTTCATCGAAAAAGCACTAAATAGAGAGCCGATGACGCCATTCAAGCACACGATGCACCGTCCGATGCTCTACGTAGATATCCAGGATGTGTGCAAGGCGTTCGAATCCTTCGGAACCCGTGTGCTCAACGGCGAACTCATGAAACAAGAGTCGGCAGAGCAAGTGAACGTGGTCTGGCCTACTCCAATTACTATAGTTGAACTTGCTAGAATGATTCAGAAGAGTTTCATTAGGCTGACCAGCGGCACAACCAGGCCAAAGAGATCGTCGACAAAGGCGTTAAAGCTGTCTATACTCCCGGCGACAAACTACTCTTTCGGGCGAACGTCTCCAAAGCTCGCAAATTCCTAGCATTGAAGAAGCTGACCAGTCCTCGGGAAAGTATCGACTGAATAATCGCGAACAAGATCCGCGCTGCATAGATGACGTTCACATTATTGTTAGTTCGAGCCCCCATAGGACAGTTCACTGCGCAATGTTACGGTCATTGGTCGCATGCGCCAAAGCCTCACTAAGCTCCACCCACGGAGCACACTTGCTAGGATTATCGTGCCTGAGGACATCAACAACACTGCCTCTATGCCACAACAGAACCATTGCCCTTCTTCTTTTCTACTCTCGATCACTGCGCCGGCCTCTCTTAGCATTGTTTTTCAGCAATTATCGCTGTATCGTCCTTGGATCCGTCATCGCATATGATTACTCTGTCTGCGGTGCAGTTACCTCTTAATCGGATAGGAAAGGCTGTTACTTTTCGTCGGCTACTTTTCGTGGGCGAATGATTTATCGCCGCATATGGTTAGACTGTAGGGTGAGAAACCTGCATGACATCGAAGGTGCGGTAGGGAAGTGAGCAGGAAACATTTGCGAATTTTTAAGCCTTCTCACATCAGACTGCGCTTCGATGGGTATGCCAAAGCGGTATTCCGAGACTTTCCGACGCCCTACTGGAGCAAGCTTCAGAGCGTTCACTTCGAAAAGAAAGAACCGATAACAGTCCTAGACATAGGTTGCGGGCCTGGTAATTGGGCTATAGCGGCAGCAAAATACAACAGGAACGCATCAGTCACAGGGATTGATATTAACAATGATTTTCTTCAACTCGCAACAGAATACCGGAAGAGATTTTCTGCTCATAATGCTCAATTTCTCAAGTTGAATTACAGGCAGATTCAAAGGTTCTTCGAGACTGAATCCTTCGACTATGTCTTCACTGTAAACGTGTTACAATACCTAGATGAAAGAGTCTACTTTGAGATAGTTTCGAAAGTACTGAAGGGAACGGGTAGGCTGCTAATGTTCTCGACCGAGCAAATTGGTTGGTATTTGCACACATTCTTGACTGGACTCAAAGAAAGGAACTTCGTTAAGATTGCTTCAAGTCTCCTAGCAGTTATTGCAGGCGTGACAGATCAGAGATTTCCTCCAGGGGATCGAGATCACGTTGTATCATTTCGAAGAACCAGAAGAATCGCGATGCGTTATGGGATCGAATTGAAGAGAATACCTCAACCATGCGATCGATTGTTGTGCTTTCCTTTCTTCTTCGACATTGTTGGAAAGACGACCGCTCACTGAAGCCCATTTGAAACACGTTTTCGGCTTTCATTAGTTCTGCATCGTTCGATTTGCACCCCATCCAGTTTTTCCTTTGGAAAGCGTAATCTAGTTGATAGAGACGACTAACTCCGATGTAAGATTGGCTAAACGAAGTCTGCTTCTTTGGTGGGGCTCTGTTAACTTAAAGGGAACGATTTTGATTATTTGACAAGGTTCGTCGTGAAATTTGACATGTGGCCCATATAAGACCTGACAAGCCCACAAAAAGTAGCTTCGGGTCTGCCAATCCAGGCAGAACCACCCGGCGAACGGTAACCATCAAAAAAGAAGAGATTGTCGCCTCTCTGACCTATGTAGACGCTTTCAGAGTAGCTGTCTACCGCTGTAGAATCAGTTACCGTAGAACCAACTTGTATGCCGTTCTGGAACAAGCACCATGAGCTGCCGCTTCTTACAAGAGCAAAATGATACCACGTATTGGCTGAGAGGGCCCTCCCAGACAACCATATGTCCAGCTGTTCGACACGATCTTCGCTAGATTTTTCGTCGCAACATAATCGATAGCGTTCAGGAGATCAAATGAATCATAGAGCAACACAATCCCAGCTCCTGGAGCAACCGTGTGAACTGCTTCAACATCCATCGCACTTTCAGCAGCCCAACCTGGATCGTAAGACGAAGAAGAAGGAAGAGAAGAAGGAAGACGCAGTCGAACAGATCGAGTGTGCGTTACAGTAAGACTACTCTATCGCGTCCCGCTAACTTTGCGATGAAAGTACTATGTCGTTGACTCACTAAATTGAATTTGAGCTCTGAGATTGTCGCAACGAATCGCCTGCGTTTTCCATCTATCAGAGTCATATCTCCCACTGACGAAATTGTGTGCAGACCATCCAGATAAGGCTCCTTCGAAGGTTCAACAGTAATTACGCGCTCTTCCTCGAATTCTTCTGTCGTGAGCTTCACGATACGATTGAGAACTACACGTCCGCCGTAGCTCCTTAAGCAATCCTGAGCTGGACGGTATAATCGACCTTCATAAACAAATGGAGTCCCTGCAGGTCTGGATGAAGTGATGTCTCTTTTGACCGGATTGGCGGCATGAGGCTTCCACTGTCCCATGAGGTCGGAGGCGAACCAGACAAACAAATCGGTCCAAGAGCCACCCCTAGAGCAAGTAAGCCACCATTGTCCCTCATATTCAAAAATCGTTGGATCAACGCCTGCGAAATCCTTTACCATCGTAGCGACTTTCGTCCACCTGTATGGGAAATCGTCAGCCCTGTAGAGGCTGATCTCTCGAGCCTGTAAGGTTTCTGGGATGCAGTACACCTCTCCTTCGGATTCCAAAAGATACGGGTACGACATGTGAATTGGTAGGTCAATTGCTACGCGAGGTTCGGAAAATGTTTTGCCGTCGCTCTGTGCGTAACTTACAATTCTTCCTTTACGTCTAGAATAATCAAACTCCTCGCATAGAATGAATATTCGCTTGTCTCTGATCAGACCAAACGGGTCGGCTAGGAATTTGCCTCTATCCGGCGTAGGAAGCCAGCAAATGTTCGGCTTATTGTTTGATTTGAGAAAATTCGAAATGGGCTGTTGGATTATCCCTACGTTCCACTCTTCGATTTTAAACAGGCCGTCATAAATTCTGGAAACTGAGATTGTTGACATAACTCGCGCTGGCTTAGGATATGGCTGTCCTTTTATCGGTATATCTGTTCGCTTGCGTCTTGCTCTCTTTCCCTGGCAGATGGGATCTTGACGACAGTATCTTGGAGCTTTTGCGCAAATGCGCTCTTACCCCAGATGAAGTTGCTAAGAAGCTAAGGGTCTCATGGGCGACCGCCAACGGCGCGGCGTATGAAGTTTGAACCTATGAAGCCCATCCCGCCCGTAACAAGAAGCTTCATGGTCCCCGTAAATTCACCAACTGACCTATAACGGCACAATTGAGACTGGACGAAGCAAACCTCGAAATTACAGAACCCTACTGCTGGCCGGGGAGTGGAGGGGTGTATGTTTTGTGGGGACAACATGTTACTCTAGAATTAATGCAAAAGGGGGGGGGATCTCCCTGTGCGGCTGGTTTTCTCCTTTAATGGTTAATGCCGAGTACATGCCATTGTCCATGAGGGCGGTGCGAGGTTGCAGGCGGAGTACAGGAAGCTCGCCGAGGAATATCTGCGGCTGGTAAAGGAATTCTTCGGTGACCGTTTAGTTTCGGTTTGTTTCTATGGTTCCGTTGCGAAAGGGACTGCTACGCCTGAGAGTGATGTTGACGTCCTAGTCGTCGCGCAAGCGTTGTATGCAGACCTCGGTTCACGGATACACGATACTACGCCTATACACGAGGCATTAAGGCGTAGTGAGGAGTACCGTAAGCTAAGGATGCAGGGAATAAGTGCATTTGTCTCCGACCTATACCTTAGCCCCGAGGAGGCAAGAGCTCACCCTCCGATTCTGCTCGACCTGACAAAAGATGCCTCCATAGCCTACGACAAGGATGGCTTCTTCGAGTGCGTTCTTGAGGAGATGAGGCGAAGGTTGATTGAGTTGGGGGCGAAGAGGGTGAACACCGGAAAGGGGCACTATTGGATTCTGAAGCCTGACGCGAATCCCAACGAGGTGGTTGAGGTTTGAAGAGTATTGACATGGCACGGGACTACGCCGAACGTGCTAGGTGGTCTCTGAAAGAAGCGGAGGAGGCTTTGAAGGGTAAGAAAAATGCCATTTGCATACGACGATCCCAGGAAGCCCTCGAGCTTGCGGTCAAGGCTGTGCTGAGGCGGCTGGCCGTTGAATACCCACGCGAACATGACGTCAGTGAGGCGCTGCAGGGTGTAGGGGAAAGGCTCCCCGAGTACTTGAAGTCGAGGCTCGAAGAGATGAAAGCGCTACTAGTGGAACTCGCAAGAATCAGAGGGCCCGCATTCTATGGGTATGAAGCCCAGGGGATTCCCGCAAGTCAAGCCTTCACGGAAGATTACACCACGGAGACTTTCGCCAAGACTGGGCCGTTAGTGGAACTGTGTGTGAAATTCGCATCCGAATAACCGCGTTTTCGGAAGTGAGCAACAAACACCCTTGGAATTACAGGTGGATTCCTGCTTATCGCGGGAAGAATGCCTGTGTTCAACCTTTTCCAAGCCCCAACAACAACTGATGCTGGCCAAGCAAGCCTCGTTTATAGGCGTAAAGACGATACAAACGCCGAGAGTCGACGCGAGGTGCGAGCCCGTCTTCCAGTCTTATGTTATCTTGTTGCCTAAGAATCTGGCAGCAAAACGTTCTGCACTGATCAGACGCCTGAAAGAGCGAGGAGTTGAAACGACCTTTGGTACATATCACCTGCCACTTACCGCGTTCTATCGCGCGCGGTATGGATTTCAGCGTGGAGATTTTCCAGTAACGAATGATGTATCCGAACGCGCCCTGACCATGCCTCTCTACGAAGGATTATCAGAGCATGACCAAGAAAAAGTCGTCCAACAATTGAGAGAATGAATTGACTCTCTATGATGACCTGTGGAACCCTCGGATTGAGTCGAGGCCGTATGCAGCCAAGATGGCTAGAAACGGCTGCAGCGGCAAACGGAAACGTTGGTCAAGGTCTACGATGGTGATTGACTGCACTAGTGTTGGCACGGCAAGCAATGCAAAGAAAAACCAGAACCCTGGTCTTTCACGCTTATACAACCTATTTAGTCCAACAACGGCGGCGAAATAGAGAGCCAAATAGAGAACACAGTTGATTAAATCATGCAGGAAGGAATACGTAGGATAGATCGGGCTCCAAAAGAGATAGAACCGGACAATAACTAGCTCCGCGAACCGAGTAGGGTTCTGAATAATGTAGCTTAGGGCAAGACCTTGAAGATAACTGTTCATCTGACTTTCGGTCATGCCATTGACCTCAGCGGGGAGGAAAGCACGACCAGGCTCTGGCACACCATATCGCAATGACGCATTTGGGTTGTTTCCTACGTAGAGACTGTATCCTTGCTCCAATGACGTTGGAATGAATTGACCGAACACCAAATAGTTTCTCACAATCCATGGAGACATTACAACAAGCAACAACAGTGCCGCGACTGCTAGATACCGCAAGTTTCGTCTCAATTGCCGAAAAAGTAGGGGTGACGCAATCAAGAGAGATACAAAGATGACCAATCCCAACGGACGACAGAGACTTGCCAACCCGAAAGAGACACCTACTCCCACAGCTGCTCTCAAAGATGGCGTCTTCATCATTTCAAGAAATAATAGGGCGCTTAAGCACAGGAGGAATAAGAATACGGTCTCCGTCAGTACAAATCCGGTCCAGTAGATGACCCAAGGATGGACCGAAACGATAAGCGCGGCCCAGAAGGCGATCCTCGGCCTGAAGAGTTTTCGAGCCAACAAGTAGATTATCGACACTGTAGCAGCACCAACAAATATTTGCAGCAGCTGCACCATCATCAAGTTGTTCATGGAAATCAAGAAGATTGTCGCGAGAAGCAAGGGGTAGACTGGAGTCACCAAGACGGTGAGATGCCCGTTGATGCTGTATCCTTTTCCGCCGAGAATATTGTCGGCAATTGCCACGTACTCCAATGTGTCCGAAGCATTGAATTGACCTTGAAAGAACAGGACTGCAAAAAGCCGCAAGCAAAACCCTAGAATGAAAAAGAGAGCCACCGGGTTAGTCGAAACACAACCGAGCCCCTGTCGTATCCTAACCAACATCGCAAACCCGAAAGGACTGTGCGTCTGATTCAACATCTAACCAGCGTCAGTTTCTTGATGTGGACATCACCTTATCTCATTTTTCATACTTGGATAAAACCCCATCATTCTTCTCACGGCATGAGGTTCACTTTGATAGAACAGCTTCATCGACTGCTCCGGATAGTCCAGGATGGCAGACTCCATCGAGTCCCGGAGCGTGAACATATTGATACAGTCACGATTCGTGACCTCAATATCAGCGTCAACCAGGCTGCGTTTCCAGTGATTGTGAAACCTCCTGGAACGAGACAGCTAGGTTCAAAAACCAAAATCTTCCAATCAGGAACATTGCCAAGCTTGAGACGCGAGGTCGCAGGATGGAAAGCGTAATCTAGTTGTGGAAATGAATCCAACATGATACAATTATGCCAGGAGAGTCATCGACAAATGATCCCCATTAGGAATTCCCAACTGTAGAATCATATGAGAGGTCAGATGTCGAATCGCCACAATCTGGAGGTCGGGCGCAAAGCTGTTGTAATGATCGGAGGCGGCACACATGATGGTGACTACGCTTGGGGAGCTCAGCACGTTTACGGGACCCAATCTCAATTGGCGACCGATCCACAGTGGGACTCGGAGCCGTTGACCTGAACCGTACTGAGTTTCCCGAAAACTTGAATGGCCAAGTCTTTTTACTGTTACAAGTATTCGAGTCTAGGAGGGGTAGTTGAGGTTATGGTTAGGAAGAGACTCGACGCGAGGACGGTCGACAGAATGAGGAGTACTTTTGAGCGCAGGCGGGCTATAGCAAGCGAGGTGATGATTCGGAAATGGGATAGATGCCTACCATTGGACGAAACGCTCGGTGATCGCTGGAAGAAAGCTGCCGCTCTAAAGTTCGGCGAACGAACTAGTGTCTATGAGAATTCCTATGTTTACGGAAAACCTACGGTAGGTAAGGGCGTGTGGATCGGCCCTTACACAATTCTGGACGCAACAGGAGGACTCGAGATAGGTGATGGCACGGAGATAAGTTGCGGCGTTATGATCTTTAGTCACTCAACGCACCTACGCACAGTGTCCGAAGGTCAGATTGGCGTGGTTCGAAAACCTGTCAAGATTGGACGGCACGTGTATGTGGGAAGCAGTGCAGTGATATTGCCCGGGGTAACACTGGGAGATCATTCAATTATTGGAGCTGGAGCGGTTGTCACTTCGAATGTCGACGAAGGTAAGGTTGCATTTGGAGTCCCTGCACGTGTAGTCGGGCAAGTAAAAGGGAATGGTGCATCTGTTGTGATCGAATACGCTGACTAGAGAGCCCGGCTGCTGGTTCCTTTAGTCGTTGCTTGAGCCCATCCCCGGGACACGTGGTTTTGTCCTTTCTTCCCTTTTATAAGAGAATGTCAGTGCCAGACCCAGTCATTCTCTCTATCTCTCTTAGCGTCCTGGCGACGAGTCTAATCCTGTTGTCTTCCAACCATGTTTCAGTCAATGTTTGCTTTGCTGGATCACTTTGTGATAGAGTTCGACGTAAGCCTCGCACACAGACTTCCAAGAATGGCGTTCCATTGTCCTTCGGGCTTTGTCACCGATTTTCACCCGCAAACTCGGATTCGATAACAATCGAATTATGGCTGCTGCAGTCGCTTTTGGATTGTTGGGTGGGACCATCACGACGTTTTGCCAGTTGTGGAAGTGGCTGTAATCATACTGCGCATCTATCTCTCCTGTAATCACGGGCAGTCCTGCTGCCATAGCCTCCAAGGAAGCGATACCTGGGCCGGGATATGGACCAGTGAACGTGTGCGTCTCCAAGCATGAGAGAGCGAATAATACCGGTACCTGTGTTCGCGGCATAGCACCAGTGAAAGTCACGTTCTTCGATAAGCCCAGTCGCTCGACGAGTTCGACTGGCTCTTTCCAATTTACCTCGCCAACTATTAGTAAGCGAGAATTCGGAAATCGTTGCACTACGGTCTGCATCGCCTCTATCAGGTCTTTTCTGTTGCGTAGTCGGTTCACATGTCCCAAAGAAAGGACAACCTGATCTCCTTCTACGCCCAGTTCTTTCCGCAACCGTCGAATATCTGAAGGGCTCACCAGTTGAGCATCAATACCGTAAGGGATCACAATCGAGTCATTGACATGATGCCGCATAGCGACGTACTTCTTCACGACAGGATCGGGAGACACAACTGCGCTCGCTTTCTGGATTATCACCCGTCGAGAGACCCCGTCCAAGAGCATCAAGAGCCGATCAAATAACGGGTTGGGATGTTGTGCCCAAGTGTGAATGGTAATTACAAGAGGAATTCGATATCTGTCGGCCAGCCATGATGAACTGAGAATTGTGTCGAAAATATGATTATGCTGGTGGAGAACGTCGAACCGCTTGCGATTGAAAAGCTTCTGGAGGAAGCGAAGATTTCGGGGTGTGAATGTATAGGTCATCCATTTGAAGTTGTGCGCAATAGCGAGTGGGGGTAGCCTGAGCGCTGGCAGGCGAAAGACTTCGACTCCCTCAGTGTTCTCATAGCTCGATGTGTTCTCAAACTGTGCGGTAATGACAGTTACCGAATGACCAATTTCAACAAGCCGGCGCGATAGCTCCCAAGTGAATGTGGATGACCCACTGGGAATTGGCGGAAACAAATTGCTGAACATGCAGATTTTCAATGGCGAATTGCGCCCTGTCATCAGTCAGACATCTCTGGGAACTCAAGAGGGAATTGGCAGCAGGCGAAACCGCGACTCCTATTAACCTTATTCTCATCTATGAGGTTTTGGCACATGACTCAATGATTAAGATGGGTCTCCGGAACGCACGTACACACTCAGACAAGAAGTGGCAAGGCCGCAGAAGTTGATCGAAAACAAGTGCATTTTCATTACGGGCGGAGCAGGGTTCATAGGTTCCGCGATCGCGGGCCGTTTGATAGATAGGAATCGAGTTGTAGTATATGATGACTTTTCCAGAGACTCGATAAAGGATAAGGGGTATCTGAATCATCCAAATCTGCAAATAGTCAAGGGCGACGTGCTTGACTATGCCGGTCTCTCGAACGCAATCCGCGGAGCGGATATCGTTGTTCATTGCGCTGCGATTGCAGGTATAGATACGGTGATCCAGCGCCCTGTCAACACAATGCGCGTTAACATGATTGGCTCCGCCAATGTCCTAGAGGCGGTCAGTAGCAATCTGCCCAAATGCCAGCGAGTCATATGCTTTTCCACAAGCGAAGTCTTCGGTCAGTTTGCTTTCAGATCGGCTGAGACTGACAACACCGTTGTTGGCAAAGTGGGGGAGGCGAGATGGACATACGCCGTAAGCAAAGCGGCAGTCGAGCACTTGGCGATCGCGTATTTTAGCGAGAGATCTCTACCAACGACTGTGTTGAGACCATTCAATGTCTACGGCCCTGGTCAAGTAGGAGGAGGAGCCTTGAAGACGTTCGTTATCCGAGCTTTGAACAATGATCCTATTGAGATTCATGGAGACGGGACTCAGATACGTGCTTGGTGCTATATTGATGACTTAGTTGATTGTGTCCTTCTAGCGATGGAACATCCAAAAGCCATCGGTGAATCCTTCAACATTGGCAACCAACGGGCGATAGCCACGATCTACGGGCTCGCGAATATTGTGGTACGCGTGCTCAGCTCACAATCTCCAATCATTTTTACGAGAAAGGACTACGCAGATGTCGAAATACGAGTACCATCCGTGCAGAAAACCCGGCAATTGCTGGGATTTGAAGCGAAAGTCGACCTAGAAGATGGCATTCGTCACACGGCAGAATATTACAGGAGAACAACATCGTGATCAGGTTGACGGTCCCGTCCATTGACGAAGAAGATCTGCGGGTTGTACGAGAAGTTCTGATTTCTGGTATGATGGTCCAGGGCAGTCGCGTAGCCTCTTTCGAGCAGGCGATAGCAAACTATGTGGGAAGACGATACGCGGTGGCCGTCACGAACGGAACAGCTTCCCTCCACCTGGCCCTAACCGCACTAAATATTGGACCCGGGGACATTGTCGTAACCTCGGCCTATTCCTTTGTCGCGACCGCTAATGTGGTCGAACTCTGCAGGGCCAAGCCCATGTTCGTTGACATACATCCAGATACTTTCAATCTAGATTCAGAGTGCCTCGAAGAGGCGATCGAAGAGCTGATGGGAAAATCTAAAACGGCCTCGAAAGTTAGGGCGGTCTTGCCGGTCCACATTTTCGGTCAGATGGCGGATATGCCGCAGATCCTCAAGATAGCGCAGAAACGCAATCTGCCCGTAGTGGAGGACGCTGCTTGTGCCTTAGGGGCCAGGTTGCACGGCCGTCAGGCAGGCAGCTGGGGGATCTTGGGTTGTTTTAGTTTCCATCCTCGGAAAGCTATCACCACAGGCGAGGGCGGCATGATAACGTCAGACGACGACAAGCTGGTTCACAAATTGCGAATGCTCCGAAATCACGGCCAGATCCCTGACGCCGTTGAACCCGATTTCGCTGTCCCTGGATTCAACTACCGAATGACGGAATTTCAGGCAGCGCTGGGAAGCAATCAGCTCTGCAAACTTGATCGGATAATTTCTGCGCGTCGAAAGTTAGCGACTCGGTATGGTGACCTGCTTTCTAATGTGGATGTTCAGACTCCGACTCTCGATGAGGGAAGCGAGCCGGTTTTTCAATCTTATGTTGTGTTGTTGCCTCGCAATTTGGTTGCAAAGCGTTCTGCTTTGATAAAACGTTTGAAAGATCAAGGGGTCGAGACCACAATCGGTACGTACAACATACCGTTGACAACCTACTATCGGACGCGGTATGATTTTCGACGAGGTGATTTTCCGGTAACTGATGACGTCGCTGAACGCGCCTTGACTCTTCCCCTCTACGAAGGATTATCCGCCCAGCAACAGGACGATGTGGTGAAGCGAGTGCGAGAAGGCCTCCATTCGTTGAGGTAGGCTTCACATGCCGCCCTATCAAGGAGATTGAGCCAAGCACAAAAAGTGCGGGGGGTTCAAATCCCACCCCCGGCGCTTTAGGCTCTCTTCTTGTTGCTTTCGCACAATTACCATTATCAGACTGCATGTCTATTGAAACGAGGTCATGATCGAATCACGAATACGACCAAATGTGTATGCATCAGATCAACCAACATACAATAACGATGAACATCATTCATCATACGACATCAGTGAACTTGGACAACAGATAGGTCACTATGTTCACAATGGGTGGTTGACTATTACCTCAGACTTAATTGGACGGTCAGCTAACGGTCACGGTGATTGCAGTTGTTCGAATCTATCAAATTGCTGGCGTATGTAGCTGCAATTGCCATGGCATACTTTGTGCCAGGAGACATTATTGTATCATTTTCCCGATTTCGAAGGGAAATGCAGTCGACTTTAGACCGGCTAATTCTCTCCTTTTGTCTCAGCGTGCTGACAACTACTCTAGTGCTCCTTTTTTCAAGTCTTGTCTCAGTCCCGTTCTATTTTACGGTGTATGTAATGTCGCTGGCCTGTATAGCTCTCGAGGCATGGCGTGGTTACAGGAATTTTCAATCGATGGTTCACAAGGCGAGTAAACTGCCCCGCCTTGTCCGATTACCCTGGCAGAGGCTTTCCAAGTTTGAAAAGCTGGTTGTGATCGTAGTAACATATCAAGTCTTGATACTCGTTTTGATAGCTCTTTACTGGCCGGTATACACTTGGGACGCCCTAGCATATTGGCTGTATTTGGGACGCGTGTTCTTTCAGGAGGGGACACTACATGTTACGCATCATCAACTTTGGATGGATCTCCCCAACAACGGGGGAAGCGCGATGGCATATCCGTGGACGATCCCTCTCCTCTATGCGTGGCTTTTCACATCTGTCAATGGTGTCAGTCAGATGCTCGCGAGCACGGTTCAGGTAGCGTTCCTTTTTCTGTTGGTAGCTGTCGTATTTCGATTATATCCACCATCGAGATCTTCACGCCTATCATCAGTCTTCTGCCTGTTCCTGCTCGTGTTTATGCCTGCATTTGACATACAATTCGACGTCTTCAAAGGAGCAGTCAATCTTCCCCTGATGGCCGCTACCTTTGCACTCTTTTATTTCGGCTGCAGGCTCTGGCGGAATCCAAACGCTGACAACGCGCTAACGACAGGAGTGGTCGCTGGCCTTACCGCGGCTGTTAAGCAGCTGGGCCTAGTCTTTGCTTTTCTTGTGGGGTTAGGCATACTGTTGAAAACCGATCGCCCCATCAACGTGAGAGTCAGGGCTTTCGTTATTTACTTGGCTTGTGCTTCGATACTATCGGGGCCTTTCTATCTCTATTCAATCTCGCGCGCTCCTTCTGAAACGGTCTCTTATTATACATTGGTCATTCCGATGTCAGCACTGGCAATATTTGAGGGGTTTACTAGTTCAGCAATACAAGGTTTGTTCACGAGAGCTTGGGGGATTGCTCCCCTTCTCGCGCTCTTCGGCGTTTTCGTGTTCAGGAAAATGGCTCTAACGAAGATGACCATGCTCTGGATTTTGGGAAGCCTTACCTTCTACTTTCTCTTTGTGATCGCAACCCCATTGGGATCGCTAGAAATCAACACGTTGGCCAACTCAACTGGAACGTACGCCCTTCCAATCTATTCTTTCATGGTTGTACCCGCAGGAGCAGCACTAGGAGCAGTCTGGGAGAGAGCCAGAAATACGAAGTTGCGATGGAGGAAACTCTACGCAGTATCGGTTGCTTCAATTCTCATATTGAGTGTTGGAATGAGTGTTGGAATGAACTACGGTTCTTTCATCGGCGAATATTCTGTACCGCCTTTTCTATCGACTGTGGGAGTCGTGCAGAGAAATACGGATCAGAACTATCTCGTCAAATTGGGGGGTTTCTATACTATAGCCAACTTCATCGAGTACAGGACGGAATCTGATTCGGCTATCCTTTCACCTGGTTACTACAGATACTTCTTCTTCGATGGGTCCGACCATAGAAAACTCTACGGAATCGAAGAAAAACCTGGACTGTGGACAAAGAATTTGACTGAACTTCGATGTCAGCTAGCGACTCTTAATACATCGAATATCTACTTGGTATACGAACCATGGTACAAGAACATTCAAGCTTACAGCTTCTATTTCGAGTCCGCAATCTACGGTCATAAGGCCGATGTCTCGAGTCAGGTTCTTGCTACCAGCGATGGTTATGCACTATACAAAGTAAGAACAACATTCCTAGGAGACTCACTCTGCGGCGCGAAGTCTAACGATAACGCAAACCTCCTCCAAAGAAGCCCAGCGTCGTTTCCGGGCAACATTCCGCAAATCTCTGACGTTAGTGTTGGCCATATCTCTTGGCCGCGAAATTGCCAAGGAATGAGTTTGTCACATTAGGGAAGAGTTCTTTCACGACAAGGATATTCCGCTTGGCATGTGCTGAGCGTGACACCCGCTCCACCGATCACACAAATATCTTAGCGAGCATATCAAAGTGGCGTAATTTTGAGTGGCTGGGGAACTCGTCGGAAAAGCGTCGACAAATGAAATTCAGCAAACGACGGATTCAGAGGGCTGGGTTGATAGGCACATGTTCATAGAAACGGCTTCTCGCCTAACAGAAGACGGCTAACTGTACCGCTCACATTCTGTGCCAGATATTCTTGTGGTACCTCCCAGATCCGGTTCTTTGAGCATGCCACATTTATGCACCTCACAATATTGTCTTGGTCTACCCCGCTGAGAATGTTGCTGCCGCACTCCAGAGTCTCGGGGCGCTCTGTCGTGTCTCGAATAGTAACGGCCGGGACATGGAAGATACAGCACTCTTCTTG
>Ga0187881_10000973_pt1 | contig 32260 bp, 26 predicted proteins | sample June2016WEW_19_1_2_FD_133017 | JGI IMG/M metagenome (GOLD analysis project Ga0187881, IMG submission 133017) | Peatland microbial communities from SPRUCE experiment site at the Marcell Experimental Forest, Minnesota, USA - June2016WEW_19_100 | ecosystem: Environmental > Terrestrial > Soil >... | reverse complement strand
GCGGCGGCTTTCCTCGGCCTCGCGGACCTCGACATCAAGCTTCTGCTGCTGACCGGCGAGCTTCTCCACCTCGGCGGCGGCGGCGGCCGCGGAGGCCTGGGCCTCCTGGCGGCGCTGCTGATTGAGCTGGATATCCGCCTGGCTGGCGGCCAGGTCGGCGGCCATCTGCTCCCGGCCACGGGCCAGGGCCGAGCAGGCCTCTCGCAGCGACCCGGCCCGCTCCTGCGCCGCGGCCAGGGCGACCTTGACCTCGGTAATCCGGCCGGCGAGATTCTCCTGGCTGCTGCGGGCGGCGGCGATCTCACTTTCCAGGCGCTGCACCTCCGCCTGGCGCTGGGCGTTGAGCTGCTCCAGCTGGGCGGCCTTTTCCTTGGCGGCCAGCTCGGCGGTGGCTGCGCTGTCGATGTCCGCGGCCAGGGCGGCGATGTCCGAGGCCACCAGGGGCTTTTCCTGCTCCAGGCGGCGAATCTGCTCGTCAATCTGATGGAGGCGGCTTTCGACCTCGACGCGCTCGGTGTTGGCTTCGTAATGGGCGGTGCGGAGGCCCTGGGCGAGATGGTCCAGATGCTCCAGCTGCCCGCGGGCGGACTGGCGGCGCGAGGTCAGCTCCTCGATCTGCGTTTGCAGCCGGTCGGCCTGGGCGGCCAGGTCGGCCAGCTCGCTGCGGCGGCTGATGACGCCGGCGGCCCGCCTGGCTGAACCCAGGCGGACGCGCCCGTCGGCCTCCAGGACCTCGCCCGCCGCCGTCACGAACCTGCTACCGGCTGGGGCGTGCTTGGCGGCTTCGGCGGCGTCGGCGAGATGGTCCACCACGTAGGTCCTGCCCAGCAGCCACCAGACGGCTGGGGCCGCGAGCGCCTCGAACTTCACCCAGTCGATCACCCGCCCGCGAATCGACGAATGGCGCGCCGATTCGGCGTCGTCGGCCGGCGGTTCCAGGCGGTCCAGGCACACTATCTCAGCCGCGCCGTTGTCGCGCAGGAGTTGGGCGATTTCGGCGGCGGCGGATTGCACATCGGCGAACCGGCGAACCAGCAGATACTGATCCGCCCCAGCCAGGGCAGCCTCCACCAGGGGGGCGTGCTCGACGTCGGTGGTCAGGAAGTCGCCCAGCATGCCGCAGACGGCCGGCAATCGCCCGGCGCGATGGGCTTCAAGAACCTTCCGCGTGCCCGTGCCCACGCCTTCCAGGCGGTCCAGCATCTCCCTCAGGGCGTCCATGCGGCTGACGGCGGCGCTGCGCTGCTCGCAGGTGGTCAGCAGTGCGCTTTGGAGGTGCTGATCGTCCTCGGCCAGGCGGTGGCTGGTCTGGCGGGTCTCGTCCAGCTTGGCCTTGGACTCCGCCAGGACGGCGTTCACGTCGACCAGGCGCGCGTGCAACGCGGTGCGGTCGGCCAGGGCGTTTTCCAAGGCTGAGATAATCTCCTCCGACCGGCTGGAGAGGCGCTCTCGCTGGCCGTGGAGATTTTCACGGCGAACCTGATGGGTATGGATGTCGTTGTGAAGTTGGGCGGTGCGGCGGAACAGGTCGATAGTCCCGGCCTTTTCATCCTCCAGGGTGGCTTGGAGCTTGGCTGTCTCCTGCTGGCTGACGGCGTGCTCGGCGCCGAGCGATTCGTACCGCCGCGATAGCTCCGCCGTCTGGGCACCAAGGGCCTCCACTTCCGCCCGGCGGGCGGCCAGGTCGTTGTCGCAACCTTCAATCTTGGCTTCCAGCTCCTCGCAGCGGCCGGCGGTGGCGGCGATCTGCTCGCCCAATTCGCCCACGCGGGCGGTGAGCATCTCGGCCCGCTGGCGGTGGGCGAGGATCTGGCTGGCGACGGAGGCCACCTGGGCCTGAAGCTGGCGGCTGGCGCGCTCCAGCTCCAGGGCCTCGACCTCGCTGCCGCTTCGGGCGGCCTCGAGCTGGTCGATCTTGGTCGTGATGGCGGCCAGGGCGTCGTTGCCGGCGTCCAGGTTCTTCTGGAGCTCGGCCCGGCGGCTCGACAGCGTGTGGTACTGGGCCAGGATGTACAGCCCGCGCAATTCCTTCAGCCGCTCCGTGTAGGTCTGGTAGTTGCGGGCCTTGCCGGCCTGGACCTTGATCGACCGCAGGCGCTTCTCCACCTCCGCCACGATGTCGTTGAGGCGCAGGAGGTTCTCCTGGACCTTTTCCAGGCGGCGGGCGGCTTCTTTCTTGCGGGCCTTGTACTTGCTGATGCCGGCGGCTTCGTCGAAGATCAGCCGGCGGTCCTCATGCGAGGCTTGGAGAAAGCTCTCGACGCGCCCCTGCTCGATGACGCTGTAGGCGTCGGCCCCCACGCCGGTGTCCATGAACATCTCGCGGATGTCCTTCAGGCGGGCGGGCATCTTGTTGATGAGGTACTCGCTCTGGCCGTCGCGGAACAGCCGCCGCGAGACCGACACCTCCCCACCGACCACCGGCTCGCCAGCCACCAGCAACGTGCCGGCGACGTTGTCGAACACCAGCGTCACCTCGGCGCAGCCGGCCGGACGCCGCGCGGCGGAGCCGTTGAAGATGACGTCCATCATCTCGCTGCCGCGCAGGCTCTTGGCCGATTGCTCCCCCAGGACCCACTTGATGGCGTCGACGACGTTGCTCTTGCCGCAGCCGTTGGGTCCGACGATGCAGCTCACCCCGTCGTCAAATTCCAGTTCCGTTCTGTCCGCGAAGCTCTTGAACCCCGAGAGGATCAGTTTTTTGAGTTTCATGCGTTCGCGTCTTCCATTACGCCGGCGAGCGGGGCCGTCGGCCATCCATGGCGCGAGGCTGCCGTCACTGCCCGGACACGTCGGGACGACCCAGTGGCGCGGCACCACCTTGCGCGTAAATTCTGCGAATATTCGGCAATACCTGCAAGCGGAATTCCGCCGGAACGTCTCCGGATTGGCACAGGCGGTATAACACGCCCACCACTTGGCTGTACGTCAGGCCCAGGCCGTAAACCTTTTCTTCCATCGGCCCGCGGGTGGGCAACGTGCCCATCAGCCGCACCAAGTCGCTCAGGAGCGGATCGATCTGGAACGCCTCGCTGCTGCGCTCCGTGCGGGGAACCTTGCGGAAGACGGTGAGCTTCTCATCGCCCTCCTCGGCATTGATGGTCAGGAGGTTTTCCGGGGCCGTGAAGAAAATCGGCCTGCGGATCAGAACGTCCTTGCCGAACAGGACGATCTTTCGCTGGGCCGATTGCGAAACGTACAGGATGGGTTTGCCGCTGGACTCCACCAGGTCCATGTCAAACTGTTTCGGCAGGGCGATCCGCTGGATCTTGGCGGCGTCGCCTTGTTTCAGCAGCGCCTCGTAGGCGGCCAGGCGGACCGACTCGTTCTCGTCATTCAGCAATTGGCGGAGCACCGGCGTAATCTTGGCTGAAAGTTTCTGGCGGCCCAGTTCCTCGATGGCGGCCACCTGCAGCGGCGAATTGGGGTTCGTCGCCGCGGCCACCACCACCGGCACGGCCGCTGAATCGCCCAGCCGCATCCCGGTGCGGGCGGCGTAAAAGGCCGACACCGGGTTGGATGCGTTGTAGAGTCCCTGCACCGTCGGCAACACCTGCCGGCCGATCGCCTCCCACACCAACGCCAACTCGTCGTGATTGGTCCCGGAGGACTCGATGGCCGCGGCGATCTCGCGGGCCTTGATCTCCAAACTTCCGGACGTCAGCCGGATCGGCAAATGCATCAGGAGCCGAAGGAATTGCCCGTAGTTGTCCCGATACGCGGAGGGGATGCTGATTTCGATCACGGAGCTGTCCTTGGCCACCGCGATGCGGCCGGGCCCGAATCGCTCATTGATCCGGCGCTGGATGAGATCAGCCCTTTGGTAATCCGCCTGGAACAGGCTCAGCCGCAGCGGACGGTCTTCCAGTGATTTGCCTCCTCCGATGATCCGGCCCTCGCGGAGCTTGGGCAGATCTTCCCGTTTGGTCGGATCCAGGAACGGATTGATGAAAATCACTCCGTCCGCTTCGGCAAAGACCTTGGACTGCCTGCCGGCCAGTTCCCCCGGGACCGCCAGGCGCATCTCCGCAGGCACCAGCATGACGCCGCCGTCCAGACTGCGCGTCTGCGTCTCAGGCGGACAGCTCACGAAGACGTCGAATCGCGTCCCCGCCGGCGCCCCGGTGGGAATAACTCCCCAGAGCTCCACCACGGCCGTATCGAGATCCTCCAGGATCGCCTGCGGGGAAATCGCTTCGGAGCCCCCCGCGGTATTCAGGGTCTGACTCTTCAGCAACATTTGAGTCAAGTACTCGCGCACATAGGCGGGCACCTCGCGCGAGCCGTTGTTTCCCAGGCCGGCCACGACGCCGTAGCCGTGGACCACCAGGTCCGACCCTCCCACCAGCGTCGCGTATTCCGCCATGGTGTCGGTGATGTAAGACGGAGAGGCGGGCTTGGCTGCGTTCGTCGTGGGGGTATGCTTGCCAGGCCCGGTGAGCGGCGTGCAACCGCCCCACAGGCCGCTTAGAGCCAATACCCCGCCCACGATGGACTTGCAGATTCGTCCGCGCATGCGCAAGAGACTTTCCTCGCTTTGTTTATCGGACCCTTTCCCCTGCCGGCTTGAACGTTTATCCCTCCCGCAGGCGATCCTCCTTGCGGCCTGCGGCCCTACGGTCGAACGTATCTTACTTCAGCCTCCTACTTAGTCGAATATCGGGCGGTCATTATTGGCGGGCGGGGGGGCGGATCGGGTCGGCTTGGGCGCGGTGGACGGCATCGTCGTCGGGGAAGCCGAACCGCTGGGACCCAACGGCGGAATTTTGATCTTCTGGCCGGCTTTGAGGTTGCCTTGAATTTGAGGGTTGGCCTTGCGGAGTTCTTCCCAATACTTGCCGTCGCCGTATTCCTTGCGGGCGATGCTCCACCAACCGTCGCCGGCCTGAACGACGTAAACTTTCTCCCCTCCCCCGCCGGTCGCCGCGGCCGCCGGCGGCGTAGCAGCCGCCGCTACCGGCCCGGCCGGTTGTTCGGGAATCGGTGGGATCGTCAGCGTCATGCCCTCTTTCAAGCCGCCGTAATCCACCTGTTTGTTGGCCTTCTCGATCAGCGTCCAGTACTTGCCCTTGCCGGGACCGTACACCTTCTCGGCGATGTCCCAGAAACCCTTGTCGCCCTTCTTGACCACGTAGGTGGTGTTGCCTTTGCTCGCCGCCGGGGCCGCCGGAGCGCCGCCGGCTGGTGTCGGCGACGCCGAGCCGATCTGCGACGGCATGGGACCCTCGGCCATGGTGGGCTGGAGAACGGCGGGTTGAGTCGCCGGCGGTGCGGGAGGCGGTGCGGCCGCCTCGGCGCCGGGAGCCAACTCCGAGACGCTGGGCGCTGTCCCGCCTGCCGCGGCGGGCGCAGCCGGCTGGGCGGGGGTGCCGGCAAAGGCGGGCACTAACGTGTCGCTGCCACCCGTCGCTTGCGCGCCGTGTGCGGGAGTGGCGGCCGGGGAGGTTTTGGCGGGTCGCGGGCCGGTAAACTGCTTGGCGCCGGTATCGTGAAAGACCACGTACAGCACAGCCGCCGCGGCGATCACCACGCCGACGGCGATCCCGATCTTCAGTTCAGCACGCATCGTTATGCCTCCTGCTTGTACGGCCGACCATCCTGGAACGGCAAAAGGCATCCGTCCTTTTGCCGGTATCCTATATATGCGCGCCCGCCCGCCGATGGCAAAGGAAAATCGTTTCTTTGCGGCACGGGTCACGGCGAAGCGGCCGGCTTCATGGGCTTTTCTCAGGAGAGGACGCGGCCTGCTGCTTTCTTAAGCGCAGGTCCCCGAGCTGCAAATAACCACCCTTAACAGGGTAATCGCCCTTTTTGACAGGCCCGCCGAGGCAACCATGGGCTTTGAACGGTTCATACCCCTCGGCCAGAACCTCAACAATCGGAGGTATCTCGGCCCAGTCTCCCACAAACCACCAGACCGACTGATACTGTGGCTCTTGATCAAAACAACCGTCGTGGGACGAAACCATCTTAAACCGATGGTCACCGTGGATATCGTGGAGGGTAACCGTGATAGGCGCCTCACCGATGGGTTTTTCGGAAGCGCCGTCAATAAGTCTTCCATTCACGCCTACCGACTGCCGGTACTTCCTAATACAACCGCTTGTTGCCAAAAGGCAGATTATCATGAAGACTGGGATGGCGAGTCGTGACATGCCCATGATGTGCCTACCTTTCGGATCGCCGGCCACCCTCAGGCCCCGCGGGCCGAGACGATGGCCGCCGTGTCGCGGGCGATCATCAGTTCTTCGTTGGTGGGCACGACCCAGACGGCCAGGGGCGAGCCGTCGGCCGTGATCGGACCGGCCTTGCCGTTGATGGTCCGGTCGCTGCGGCGGTCGTCGGCCACCACGCCCAGGCGCGACAGGTACCGGCAGATCCGCCGGCGAATCGGCAGGGAGTTCTCCCCGATCCCGCCGGTCAGCACCACCGCGTCCAGGGCGGGCAGGATCGTATAATAGGCCCCGACGTATTTGGCCACGCGATAGGCGAACACGTCCATGGCCAGGATGGCCTTGGCGTTGTGTTCTTCCTCCTCGGCGCGCACCAGGTCGCGCATGTCGTTGCTCAAGTCGCTCAGGCCCACCAGGCCGGATTCCTTGTTCAGCGTGTTGTCGATGTCCTGAACGCTCAAGCCGTTGGCGTGCAGGTGGAAAATGATCGCCGGGTCGATGTCCCCGCTGCGCGTGCCCATCACCAGGCCTTCCAGCGGCGTCATGCCCATCGAGTGGTCCACGGCCTTGCCGCCGGCCACCGCCGTCATCGAGCAGCCGTTGCCCAGGTGCACCGTGATGAGGTTGACCTGCTCGACGGGCTTGCCCAGCAGATCCGCGGCCGCCCGCGTCACGTAGCGGTGGCTGGTGCCGTGGAAGCCGTAGCGGCGGACGTGGTACTTGGTGTACCAGGCCGTCGGCACGGCGTAGCGGTAGGCGTGCGGCGGCAACGTGGCCAGGAAGGCCGTGTCGAACACGGCCACGTGCACGGCGGACTTGATGGCCGCCATGGCCGCCCGAATGCCCGCCAGATTGGCCGGATTGTGCAGCGGGGCCAGCTCGCCGTTTTTCTCGATGACTTTGATGAGCTTGGCGTCGATGCGGGCCGAGGCCGTCACGGCCTCTCCGCCGTGCACCACGCGATGGCCCACGCCGTCAATCTCGCCGATGCTGCCCAGCACGCCGATCTGCGGATCCAGCAGAGTCTCCACGATGAGATTCAGCCCGGCCGTGTGGTCCGCGGCCTTGACGCTTTTTTGGCCTTCTTCCTTCCGGCCGCCCTTGCCGTTGCTGGCGTAGTGCAGCCGGGCCCGGGCCGTGCCGATCCGCTCTAGCAACCCCTTGGCCAAAACGGTCTCCTTGGCCATGTCAAACAATTGATACTTGATGGAACTGCTTCCGCAGTTGACGACGAAAACCTTCATGAACGCTCCTCGCAAGGGCCGGCGGGCGGCGTCGCTCGCGGGCCAAACGGATGGTGGCGGCAAGAGGAGTCGCCATCGTCGCGGAGAAGGCCCCTGCTGTCAAGCCCGCGGGACTGGTACAATCCCCGCATGGTCAAGGTCGAAGAGATTCGGACCGCCAGCGCCGCGGCCACGCAGGAGTTCGGCCGGCACTTCGCCTCGCGGCTGAAGGCCGGCGATTGCGTGGCCCTGGTCGGCGAGCTGGGCGCGGGTAAGACCGTCCTGGTCCGCGGCATCGCCGCCGGCTTGGGCCTGGCCGACGAGCGATTCGTGTCCAGCCCCACCTTCGTGCTGGTGCAGGAGTATTCCGCCCGGTTTCCGATCTACCACGTGGACCTCTACCGCCTGGCCGACCCAGCCGCGGAGCTCTCGCAGCTTGGTATCGAAGAGATGCTGGAGGCCGGCGTGGTGCTGATCGAGTGGGCCGATCGCGCCGCCGACGCCCTGCCCCTCCGCCGCTGGCAGATCGAATTGGCCATTACCGGCAAAACCCGACGACTGCTTCGAATTCAACCGCCGCAGGGCTGATCGAGTAGGGCGTGCAACTCGTTGCACGCGGAAAAGCTCCCTGTGTGCAGAACCTACGCTTCGCGTAGAACCTGCACACCCTACGTGACTCAGGGTAAACCAAAACGTTCCACGCGGACGTGGCAATCCGCCCGGCCGGGATGCTTGGCCAGGTAGTCCTGGTGATATTCTTCCGCCGGCCAGAAAGTCGAGGCCGGCACGACCTGCGTAGCCACCTTGTAGCCCCTCTGCCGCAGCAGGCCAATGAGCTTCTCGGCCGTGCGCTTCTGGTCGCCATTCAAATAGAACACGGCTGAGCGGTATTGGGCGCCCACGTCCGGGCCTTGGCGATCGACCGTCGTGGGGTCGTGAATCTCAAAGAACAGCCGCGCCAGGGCCTCGTAGCTGGTGCGCTTAGAATCGAAGATAATCTCGACGGCCTCGGCGTGTCCCGTTTTACCTGTGCAGACCTGCTCGTAGGTGGGCATGTCCACCGTGCCGCCGGTATAGCCGGACCGCACGGCCAGGACACCGGGGACTTGGCGGAAATAATGCTCCACGCCCCAGAAGCATCCGCCGGCGAAGATCGCCTTCTCCGGCGGGGCCTGCGAGGCCGGCATAAACACCAGCGAGGCGGAGTTCACGCAGTGGCGCGTATCTTTGGCCGTCAGACCCTCGCCCAGGAACACATGCCCCAGGTGCGCGCCGCAATGGGCACAGAGAATCTCGGTCCGCATGCCGTCGGCATCCTTCTGGCGCTTCACGGCGCCGGGGATTTCATTGTCGAAGCTGGGCCAGCCGCAATTGGAGTGGAACTTACTGTCGGACAGATACAGCGGTGAGCCGCACTGGCGGCAGACGTACACGCCCTTGTCAAACGTGTTCCAATACCGCCCGGTGAAGGGGCGCTCCGTGCCCTTGCCCAGGATGATCTGCTTTTCCGCCTCGGTCAGCGGCGGCATCGAGCTTGGGTGGCCTTTGGGTTGTGACATGGCGTTCCTCCCCTCAGAGGTGCCCTCGGCCGGCGTCGTGGAGCGGCATCCAAAAACCCCTACGCTCCCAATCGCCAGCGCAAGGCACACCAGATTGCAAACCGCGTTTTTCATGTTCGTCTTGTACCGCTGTCTCCTATTACATACTACGCCGGCCGGGCCCCGCTTGGCTGCTTCAGGGGGCCGGGACGTCTTGACGATGATTCAGGAGGGTCCTACAGTGACCACGGCAGCCGCTGGGGAAATTGCGGCGGCTTGCGCCCGTAGCTCAGACGGATAGAGCAGCGGTCTTCTAAACCGCAGGTCGCAGGTTCGATTCCTGCCGGGCGCGTCCACCTTCGCCTAGGCTACGGTGGATTGGAATGCAAAATATGCGTTGTACCTAACCCTCCGTAGCTTTAGCGAAGGAGGGTTCGATTCCTGCCGGGCGCGTGGAGGATATGGCGAAAACCGGCACATGGCGTGTGGAAGCCGCCGAGCCCATCTTCGGCGAGGGCCAGCCGTTCGCACAGTGCCACGCCTCGACGCTGGTGGAGCTACCCGGGGACATGTTTCTGGCGGCCTGGTTCGGTGGGACGCATGAGAAGCACGCCGACGTGGGCATCTGGCTGTCGCGGCGCGAAAGCGGACGATGGTCGCCGCCGATCCAGGTCGCCAAGGTCCGTCCCGCCGCCCACTGGAACCCTGTGTTGTTCGCCCCCCCAAGTGGCCCCGTGCACTTGTTCTTTAAAGTCGGCGATACCATCGGCGGGTGGGAAACTTGGCTGACCACCTCGGCTGACGGCGGGGTGAGCTGGTCGCCGCCGCGGGAACTGGTGCCCGGAGATCATGGCGGGCGCGGGCCGGTGAAGAACAAGCCCATTGTGCTATCCGACGGGACGTGGCTGGCGCCAGCGTCAGTGGAACCGACTGTCGGCGGCAAGAAAATCTGGGACGCCTTCACCGACCGCTCTAGCGATGGCGGCCGAACGTGGCAGGCGAGCGCGGCCGTGCCGCTGGATCACGCCGCGTTCGTCGGGCCTGGGCTGATTCAGCCGACATTATGGGAATCCGACCCCGGTCATGTGCACATGCTGCTGCGAAGCTCAGCCGGGGCGATCTATCGCAGCGATTCCATCGACGCCGGATGGGTGTGGTCGCCGCCCTACCGCACCGGCCTGCCCGGCAATAACAGCGGCATCGACCTGGCCAAGCTCGCCGACGGGGCGCTCGTGCTGGCGTTCAACCCGGTGGACGTCAAGGTCCGCACGCCGCTTTCGCTCGCCATCTCGCGCGACAACGGCGCGACCTGGACGGATCGGCTGGACCTGGAAACCGCCGCCGGCGAATACTCCTACCCCGCAGTCATTGCCTCCGGCCGCGGCGTGGCCCTCACCTATACCTGGAACCGCACACGCATCGCGTTCTGGAAGGGCCGGTTTGAATCGCAGTCCTAATCCACGCCGTCAATCCATCGCCGCGAGGTATTTCTTGATCTCCGCTGCCGTCAGCGTTCGGTCGCCGGCGGCGGCATTCATGCGGACCTGGGCAGGGTCTTTGGCGCCGGGGATGGAGACCGGGGCCGCCGGATGCGAGATCGTGAACCGCAGGGCCGCGGTGACCATGTCCTGACCCGGCGCGAGGGCCTTCTTGAGCTTTTCCACGCTGGCGGCCTGGGCCAGAAAGCGGGCCTTGGCGTTCTCGTCGCGGTTCCACTTTTCGCGGATGGAGTCGGTGAAGACCGTCTGGGCCGAGTATCGCCCGCTCAGCATGCCCATGGCCAGCGGGCCGCGGATCAGCACGCCCAGGCCGTGCTCCCGGCAGTACGGCAGCACCTGCTCCTCGGCCGCGCGGTTCAGCAGCGAATAGTTCACCTCGACCACGTCGGCCAGGCCGGCGGCGTTGTATCGCTTCAGCACGTCGATGTTGTCGGTGCTGATGCCGTGGGCGCGGATGCGGCCCTGCTTCTTGAGCAGCTCGAAGGTCTCCAGGTAGATGCTCGGGTCGGCGATGTCGTGCTCGTGGCAGAGCATGACGTCCACCCAGTCGGTTCGCAGGCGGTGCAGGATGGCGTGGGCGCACAGGCGGATCATGTCCACGGTGTTCTTGGGCACGGCCTGGCCGGAGCGCCGGCCGTAGTGACCGATCTTGCTGACGAGGTACACGCGATGGCGCATGCCCGCCAGCGCCACGCCCAGCCGCTCCTCGGAGAGGCCGTGGGTGGTGCCGTAGGCCTCGGCCGTGTCGTAGAGGTTCATGCCGGCCTCGAACGCCGCGCGGATCGTGGCGAAGCTGGTGATGTCGTCCACCTCGCCCCACTGGCTGCCGATGTTCCATGTCCCCATCCCGATGGCCGAGACGTTCCACCCCAATCGCTTGCCGAACGGACGATAGATCATGGCCGGCCCTTTCTATGCTGTGTCGTCTGCCCTACTCCGCAACCGCCACACTATAACGCCAAACCCGCTTCCGTCCAGCCTGCACACCTTGACTTCCCCAGCCTCTGGGTTAAACTGGATGGGTTGACAAAAATCCCTGCCAGGCCTACTCCGGTCGCTGCGGCGACCTATGAAGGCTACGCGAACTTGGCAGGCGTTTTTGTCCCGGTGCTATGGGTGTTTTCCCCGATAGCTCAATGGTAGAGCGAGCGGCTGTTAACCGCTAGGTTCAAGGTTCGAGTCCTTGTCGGGGAGTGCTTCGACTCGCTTCGCTCGCTCAGCACAAGTTCGTGAGAGGCGACCTTCCGATATTTCGGAACGTCAATCGGCCCATCGAAGCATCCTGAGCGAGCAAGTCCCGAGCGTAGCAAGGGACGAGCGAGTCGAAGGAGTCAAAGGAATGGGGTGGTTCGTCTATATTCTCGAATGCACGGATAATTCACTCTACACTGGTTTAACCTGCAACTTGCTGCGACGTTGGGAGGAACACTTACGAGGTGGTTCGCGGTACACCAAAGGCCTACCGCCGCGGCGAGTGATCCATGTCGAAGTCTTTCCTAGCCGTAGCGACGCGGCCAAACGTGAGCACCAACTCAAAGGCTGGACCCGCCGCAAAAAGCTCGCCCTCGCCACCGGAAACACGGATTTGCGCAAGCGGCTGTAAGGCGAGTCCTTGTCGGGGAGTGCTTCGACTCCTTCGCTTCGCTCAGTCGCTCAGCACAAGTTCGTGACGGGCTTTAACTCGGACTTCGACTGAATTTAGCAATCCCGTGTGCAGCTTAGCTGCACACCCTACCTGGCTAACTCGCCAATTGACATGGAGTGAATCGGTGTTACCGTAAGCCATTGCGGAAGGGGGCGAGGCAGGCGACATGCGCGCGTTGGCTTGTGTCCTCATCGGCCTTGTAGCCGTATCCGGCTGCAACACGGGGCCGTCTTTCGTCGTCCAGCCCGCAGAGGATTACAACAAGCTTTTTTATCGCCAAGACGGCTGGACGGGTTCCGACATCGCATTTTCCCTGCCGCTGTCGGACGGGCGGGTCCTGTGGCTGTTCGGGGACACGTGGATCGGCAAGATTCGCAATGGGCGCCACACCGACTCGACCATGGTCAACAACACCATCGGGGTTCAACAAGGTCTGGATCCCGCATCGGCCCGCCTGGCATTCTTCCACGGCTCCAAAGACGGCAAGCCGGCCGCCTTCATCCAGCCGGCTGACGGCGTCGGTGTGTTCTGGTTGACTCATGGCGGGATCCAAACCGACAAGGGACTTTATCTTTTTATGAGCCGGATCGTGGAGCGCCCCGGCGACACGTCGGTCTGGGGTTTTAGGGCGGTTGGCATCGTCATGGCGAAGATCGCCAACCCGCTGGACGACCCCAACCGCTGGCGAGTCGAGCAGATCAAGGTGCCCTGGGCACACTACGATTCCGCGGGCAATGAAACAGTCTTCGGAATGCCGCTGGTGCGAGAGGGCGACGTCGTTTATCTCTACGGACTTCAAATCGATCAGGCGTCCCAGGACCGCTATCTCCTGGTCGGCCGCGCCAACGTCGCTTCGCTGGAAGACTTCTCGACCTGGGAGTTCTACTCAAAAGGCCGCTGGCAGCGCGACTTTCGCAAGGCCTCGCGTCTGTGCGGCCATATGGGCGCCGAACTGTCGGTGTCTTACCTGCCGCGGTTCAAGCGATACGTCCTGGTGTACACGGAGAACGGCCTTTCCGAGAAGATAATGATGCGATCCGCGCCGTCTCCCGTCGGCCCCTGGAGCGCGCCGGTGACCATCTACCGCACGCCTGAGATGCGATGGGACAAGACGTACTTTTGCTACGCGGCCAAAGCGCATCCGGAGCTGTCGCGCCAGGACGACGAGCTCATCGTGTCATACGTGTGCAACTCCGAGGACTTCTGGAAGGCGGCCACCGACTCGCGCATCTACTTTCCCAAGTTCCTGCGGGTACGGTTTACGGCGATTCGGCCGTGAGACGGGTGGCGTGGCCACGGAGTTTGTGGCCACGTTGAATCACTAGTCCAAGCTAAGCGTGGTTGCACACTCCGCAACCACGGCACCGGCTGGATTACAGGGCAATGCCCAGTTCGCGCATGGCCGCCCGGAGGCGGTCGGTGGGCGGTTTGCGGGAGCGGACGGCGGGGTTGTAGAGGTAGTGCTGCATCAGGTCGGCGTCTTTGAGCACCTCGTCCAGCGGCTGGTGGACGGCGAGCTTTTCGTCATGCCGGAGGATCGCATCGCAGATTTGTTGCACCTGCGCCGGCGTGAAGGCCGGGATGGCCGCCAGCATTCCCCGGGCCAGGTCGCTGCTGCGGCGGGTGTGGTCGGTCATGTCGCCGGTCTGGTAGGCCGAGATGTCGTGCAGCATCCCGGCCGCAGCCGCCAGTTGGGCGTCCAGGCCGCGACGCAGGGCCAGCAGGGCGCACAGCCCGGCTACGCCGTACAGGTGCACGAAGCCGTTGCGCCGCGTCGCGGCGTCGGCCTGGCGGTCCAGGACGGCGTCAATGGCCGCTCGAAGTTGCTCCAGGGCGTCCATGTTTTGGAAGGTCGTAGGTCGAAGGTCGTAGTGCGTAGGTCGAAGATCGAAGGTCGTAAGATTGATGCGCAGGGGGCCTGCCGGCTGGCAGGCCCCACCGCGCTAAAAATTATAGGATAGGGGGAAAAAGCGTTCCGCGGGCGGCCGACGGAATCACTTTACCCACACTCAACGATGTTCCTCGTGGCCGCCTTCCGGCCCACCTCTGGGGCCTGGGGATTCTCTGCGTTCCGGGGCCTGTTCGTGATGCTCGCCGCCTTCCCAATGTCCCGGCGTGTAGTGGTAGCGGTTTTCGTGCCTCTCGTATCGCGGGGCAACCCAGACGGCGCCGTGATGCGGCGGGACGCTCCAGCGGCCACGATTCCAGACGTACCGATGGTTGTCCCAGTGCCAGTAACCGTCTATCCAAATGCAGTCGGCCGACGGGCACGGCGGCCGGTACTCCACGATGAGCGGCGGCGGAGGCTCGTCGACGATGACGTAGCCCCCTTCCGGCTCCACGTACTCCGTCTCGTGGACGACGACCCTTTCCTTATGATGGCAGCCCACCAGCGTCACCAAGGCGACGCCGATCAAGCCCACGAGCATGACTCGCAACACCTTCATGGCAGGTTCTCCTTTGGCAAAGCGAAAGCGATAAGGAACGTTTTCAATATCCTAGGATCGCCGGGGTGTTTTCTCAACAGTGCCGGATCAAAAACCTCGGCGGACAACCCCCCTTGGCACGGCCGAGGGCGGCGGCGCCACAGGCCAAGGCCGGTTTTGAAACCGCTCCTAAAATGAAGCGGCGATCTCGATTCTCTCAGGATCGCCGCCCGGCAAGACCGCAGGGGGCTTTGCCTGCTAGGTCTTGCGTCTCCGGAGCAGAGTCGTCAGTCCGCCCAGGGCCAGCAGGACCATCGTGGACGGTTCGGGCGCCGGCCCGAACACCACGACGTCATCCCACGTTTGGCCGATTTTCAATTCGTCGAATTGGAACACGTCATTTTGATCCAGGCTGGCGGTCCTGAGGCCCACGCGGCTGAGAGTTTTGAGCTTGGAATCATAGAGGCTGGTCACGACGTCGGGGACGGTGGACAATGACCCGTCCGGATAGACCCACAGGGCGATTCGGTTGTAGGTCTTGCTGTTGCCGTCCTTGTAAATGTGGGCGACCACGAAGTAGGTGGTATTCAGGACGGCGGCCACGGGGTCCCGCTGGATGTTTTTACCGGTGCCGAAGCTGGCGGCGAAGTCGCTGCCGCCGCTGATGACCGATCCGACCGTCGGGGACTTGGTGCTGTTGTAGGCGCCGTCGTCCAGCCAGAATCTGACTTCATCCTTCTTGTCCAGGGTGCCGCCCTTCCAGCGGAAAAGAAAGCTGACGTACACGTCGCTGCTTTGACTGGCGAATGGACGATAGAGGTCGTTGCTGCTGTTATACCCGGTTGACGAGACCGCGAAGCTGCCGCCGTTGACGCCGAAACCGGGGGCCCAGTGGTAAACCAAGGGCGTGGCGGGGGTCACCACGTTGACGTATTTGTTGGACATCCACTTGGCGGTCGCCCAGCCGGTGCCGGTGGTCACGGTTTGGTCCAGCCGGGCGGGCACGGTGCCGGAGGTGGTAAAGGAGTCACTGCAAATCAGCGCCCCTCGCACCGGAGCCCCGCCAAGCAGCAGGGCAATCATCGCCATCCCCCATGTGATCTTCAGTTTGATATACATACGTCCCTTCCTTTTTGCCTCATCCTGCCGGCATGCTGCGATCTCCTTATTGGCTCCTTGTGGTGAGTTGTTGGCTCAAAACAACCTATTCGTTCTATGCTAGGCACGCTGTTTGCTGATTCCAAATTTGGCCGAGATCTTTTCTGTTTCTATTTAGGCCGATGGCGACGCCTCGCAATAAAGCGGGCGGGCCTCTTGTTGAAGGCCCGCCCGCTATTCACTTGAACGCCCGCTTTCAGGCAACTGCCTCGATAGCTAACTGCATTTATGAGTCTCTAATTGAATTGCGATATGGTCGAAAAATGCTAGGCGCGCTGTTTTCCGAATCCAAATTTTTTGTGTTTTCAAAAATAATAAGCCGTGGCCGACCGGCCGGAGGCAATGCCACTTGGGTGATAGGTGAGTCGAAGGGGCCTAGAATTTCTCAGTAGATACGCTAAGACAGCGGTCGGCTACGCGCCCGGCCGGGCCATCGGCAGGAAAGGAGAATGTCCTATGTCCGAAACACCTCAGATCAGTCGCAGGAAGTTCATCACATCCTCCGCCGCGGCGGCCGGAGGAATTCTGCTGTCCGGTCGCATGCTGGCGGCCCGGTCGCCAAAATCGGAACCGGAAACGTCGCCCGCCGAAGGCCAGCCCACCCAGGACATCCTGCCGGTGGAAGACCTCATGCGGGAACACGGCGTGCTGCGGCGCGTGCTGCTGATCTATGACGAATCCGCCCGCCGCCTGGAGGCCCACGAAGACCTGCCTCCGGAAACCGTCAAGGACGCCGCGGAAATCATCCACGCGTTCATCGAGGACTACCACGAGAAGCTGGAGGAGAATTACCTGTTCCCGCGTTTCCGCAAGGCCGATCGGCTCGTGGACCTGGTGGACGTCCTGCTGGAGCAGCACAAGGCCGGCCGCCGCCTCACCGAGGAAACGAGAAAGCTGTCGCGCCCGCAATCGCTCAAAAAGGACGAGGACCGCGACCGCCTGGCCGGCGTGCTGCGGCGATTCATCCGCATGTACGGCCCGCACGCCGCCCGCGAGGACACCGTGCTGTTCCCCGCCGTGCACGAAATCACGACCGCCACGGAATACGACAAGCTGGGCGACGTGTTCGAGGACAAAGAGCGCGAGCTGTTCGGCGACCGCGGCTTTGAAAAGATGGTGGACCGCGTGGCTGACATTGAAAAGTCGTTGGGCATCTACGACCTGGCGCAATTCACGCCCAAGGATTGACCCTATGGGAATCGTCATGCGCAGAGTGCTGGTGACCCACGCCCCGGCGGCGACGCTTCTGGTCCGTCTTCTGGTGGGCGGAGTGTATCTCTCCGAAGGCCTCCAGAAGTTTCTCTTCACCAACGAACTTGGCGCGGGGCGGTTTGCGCGGATCGGCATCCCGGCGCCGGAAGTCATGGGGCCGTTCGTGGGAGCGGTCGAGGTTATCGGCGGTCTGTTGCTGTTGCTGGGTTTGCTGACACGCCCCGCCGCGGCGATCCTATGGATCGTCATCTCGGTGGCCATCCTCTCCACCAAGGTCCCCCTCCTCTTGGGGCACGGGTACTGGCTGTTTTCCGTGGCGAACCTTCCCCGCTACGGGTTCTGGAGCATGGTCCACGAGGCGCGGACGGATTTTTGCTTGTGGCTGGGGTGCCTGTTTTTATTCATCGTCGGCGCCGGCAGAGTTTCGCTTGATGCAGCGTGGAATGGAAGGAAAATGCCATAAATGGCGCCCCTTCCGCCCCACGCCCAGATTGATCCGCCTTGCCCTGCGGCGCCGGAGGGGCAAAAGCCGGCTCCATTTTCTCATCGGCTGCTGGAGATCGCCGCAGCCTTCTTGAAGCTGGGGCTGACCTCCTTCGGCGGGCCGATCGCGCACCTGGGCTACTTGCAAGCAGAGTTCGTCGCCAAGCGCCGCTGGCTCGACGACGGCGCGTACGCCGACCTGGTGGCCCTGTGCCAGTTCCTGCCCGGACCGGCCAGCAGCCAAGTGGTCTTCGCCCTGGGCTTGCAACGCGCCGGACTGCTGGGAGGCTTTGTCGCGTCGCTGGGCTTCACGCTGCCCTCGGCCGTGCTGATGATCGCCTTCGGCTACGGCGTGGTCGCCCTGGTCGGCCTGGAGAGCGCCGGCTGGCTTCACGGCTTGAAGTTGGCGGCCGTGGCGGTCGTCGCCCAGGCCGTCTGGAGCATGGGGAAGAACCTCTGCCCCGACCGCACCCGCATTTCCATGTGCCTGCTCGCCGCCGCGGTGCTGCTGGCCTTTCCCGGCGCCGTCGCCCAAATCGCGGTGATCGCGGCCGGCGCGCTCGTCGGCTGGGGACTCTACCGCAAAACGGTCCCGCGCGTCGCCGCGGCGGTCCAGGTCAGCCTCCGCCGCCACATCCCCGCCGCGGCGGCGCTGGCGACGTTCTTTGCGCTGCTGGTCGCCCTGCCGTTGCTGGACTCCTGGTCCGGCCGCAAACCGGTCGCCATGTTCGACAGCTTTTACCGCGCCGGTTCGCTGGTGTTCGGGGGCGGGCACGTGGTCCTGCCTCTGCTGCGGGCCGAGGTGGTGCCCCGTGGCTGGGTGAACGACAATCAATTCCTGGCCGGTTATGGCGCCGCCCAGGCCTTGCCCGGCCCCCTGTTCACGTTCGCCGGCTACCTCGGGACGGTCATGACGGCCGGGCCGTATGCCTGGCTGGGCGGGCTGTGGTGCGTGCTGGCAATTTTCCTGCCGGCCTGGCTGCTCATCGGCGGGGCGATGCCGTTCTGGGGCTGGCTGCGTTCGACGGCTTGGGCCCAGGCGGCGCTGCGGGGCGCCAACGCCGCGGTCGTGGGGGTGCTGCTGGCGGCGCTGTACAATCCCGTGTTCACCAGCAGCGTCCGGAACACCCGCGACGTGGCCGCCGCCCTGCTGGCGTTCGGCCTGCTGACGGCCCTGCGGGCGCCGCCCTGGGTCGTCGTGATCCTGATGGCCGCGGCCGGGCAGTGGGTCCTGACGTAGCCCGCACCGGCCGGGGCCGCGGCGCAAAAAAACAGGGCGGCCGCTTCCACAGCAGCCGCCCATACAACCGTTTTTACCGCGCCCGCCTCGAGGCGAGCGGTTACGTATTCACCACGCGAAGGATTACTGCCCGGCGTTCTTTCGCTTCAGGAGCATTCCCAGACCGCCCAACGCCAGCATCGCCATCGTGACTGGCTCGGGGATCTCCGCGACGCGGAGGCCCATGAAGTTGTACTCAAAATTCGCCCAATACTCCCAGCGATCCGTCGACTCCATGCCGTACTCGGTATCCAGGAACGAGCCGCCGCGCAGCCCGCGCTGCGTTGACGAGACGACCGCTTCGTTCCATTCCCAGACGTTCCCGCCCATGTCGGAGGTGCCGTAGGCGCCGGGGGAACTCGAAAACGCGCCCACTTCCGTCTCCCAGTACGGGCTGCCGACCGAGTAGCTGGTGCCTATCACGAAGTTGGCGTTGTCCTTGCCATTGGGATCCACGCTGTTGCTGGGGAAGCTGTTGCTCCTCGTGGGATACAGCCAGTAGCCGGCCCCGCCGGACTTGTTCGGATCGTAGTAGGCCGGCTTGTACCACTCATTCTCCGTCGGAATGACGTAGATGGCGCCGGTCTTGCGGGTCACGGCCATCAGAGCCGCATTGGACGTCGCGCCATTGAGCACGTAGGATCCATCCTCCGTGGTGGTCTGGTCCTCGACGCCCGTCGCCCGCTGACCATTCTCCAGCCAGTTGCAGAACCGGGCCGCGTCACCCCAGCCGATGAAGTTCACCGGCCGATTGGCCCGATCGGCGGAGATGCTGTACGTGTAGCTGCCGGCCGTGCCGCTCTGCACGATGCCGCAGCCGTACTTGTCGCTGACGTACACGGGGGTGAAATTGGCATCCATGCGTGGATTGTACAAGCCGTACTGATCCGTGGCGGCCACGGCGTTAAGGAACGCGCAATACTGCCCGGCCGTGACCTCGAACTTGCCGATGCTGTAGGCATAGCTGACCGAGCCGTAACCGGTGGTGTCCGCGGCGTTGCCCAGATTGCCCACCGGAACGAACTGAAGACTCGTCAGTCCGTCCCCCATGTTCAACACATTCGCCATCGCCCACGTCCCCCAAAGCCCGATCACCAATGCTCCAACCACTGCAACCAATCGTTTGTTCACTAAAGATCCACTCATAACTCTTGCTCCTTTTTTCTCCTGCCAGGCAATGGAACGCCCACGGCCTAGACAGAGACCAACTAGGCTCGTCCAGTAGAAAGGTTTCTGGAAACTCGCCCAGGGGAGGGCTTAGAGGTGCGATCGTGTGAGGGGGCCGTCCTCACCTCTCGACTTGTAACATACTCCGCCGCTTCCACGAACGGAGGTCGAAGCACTCAGTATACTACCGCAGATACCCCATTTATGTCAAGGCAAATCGGCCGTTTTGGGCCAGTTTTCCGCTCTTGCTAGTATGGGGCGAGCTCCTCGATGTGGTGCAGCGCCGGGGCCGTCCGGCGCCCGACGTATCGGAACGAGACCACCAGCGTGTAGAGGAACGCCGCGACGAGCACCACGAGGATCAGCCCCGTGATCCAATGATGCGGCCGGAACCGCCGCAGCTCCGGCGCGAACGCCACCAACGCCAGCAGGGCGAAGATGACGACCACCGCGTCGAAGCTGGCCCGCTGCCAGTAGTCGCCGCCCAGGTGCAGCCACATGCCGAACTCGTCGAACGTCAAGCCCAGTCCGATGCCGTAAGCCACGGCCAACAGACTGAACTCCACACCCTCCGGCCGGCGAAACAGCAGCCACATGCCCACAATCGCCAGCAGGAGAATCCCGAAGTTCAGGTGATGGATGTGTATGCCCCTGGCATGCACGTAGAGGTCCGGGATGGCCCGCGTCATGATCAGGATCACCAGCATCCGGACGCAGACAAAGGTGGCGATGAAGGCCACCAGGACCATCCGCGCCACGTGCGAGACGGCCTCGGCCGGCCGCGCCCCGCTTGCCAATCTGTCGCGTGCCTCACCCATCGCTCGGAATTATCGCCGCCGCACGTGGAAGCTACAAGTGGCCGCCCCCTCCCCCGCGCGGTACAATTTCTCCCTAGCTCTATAAGATGCGCAGGTTCCAAGATTAATGGAGTTGCGAGATGATCAAATCGATCCATATCGAGAATCTCAAGGGTTTTCAGAAGTATGACATCGAGTTTGGACGTGTTAATCTGCTCATCGGTGGCAATAACTGTGGCAAGACCACAGTTTTCCACGCGATGAATATCTTCTTCTGGTGCGCTGCACAAACGGCTGTTATCGGAGATACCCTGGTCACTTTCGGGAAGACACAAGTCCCAGAACTTGGGGCCATTCCCTACTTCGAGGCACGCGACCTCTTTTATATGCAGAAGACGCGAAAGGGTGCATATCCGACCAAGATACGACTCGAACTTGAGACCGATGAGGGGCCAAAGCTGAGTTTTACTGTCTATACAGCCTTCGGACGCAATTTGCTGATTGACGGTGGTAACCAGAAAATTTCACGGAAGAAGTATGATGCTCTTCAACGCAACAACCCAGTTTATGTCCCTGGCACGATCGGTGTAACTGTGCGCGAAGATCTATACCGTGAAGTCGCGCAGGAGCGAATGATCTTAGAGGGACGCCAGAACCAAGTCCTCCGAAACTTACTCTACCGTCTCAAACAGAAAAAACGGGAATGGGAGCAATTCAAGGCCATGATTTCCCCCTTGTTCTCCTTGGGAGGCCTTGATGTACCTTTCAATATTGACCGCGACGAGTGGCTAACCGCTACCTACAACGAAGGCAAATGCAATTTTGATTTAGTATCCGCAGGTTCGGGATTCCTTCAGGTAGTCAATCTCTTGACGTTCCTATTCCTTCATACCTCGCGTGTGGCTCTTCTCGACGAGCCAGACTCACACATGCACGATGACCTTCAACGATTGACGTTTGGGATCCTAAACAGGCTGTCCGAAGAGCGAACTATCCAACTGATCATCGCAACCCATAGCCCGACCCTGATTGACGCAGCAGGTCTTGGGCATGTTCTCCTGATCGACCGTGAATCCCCCGAACCACTCAGAGCTAAAGACGTCGATACGCTTGTTCCCATGCTTGGAGACCGAGGCCTGGCACTCCCGCCGACAAAGGTGATAAACACCCTCAAGAACCGCCGTGCACTGTTTGTTGAAGGAAAAGAGGCTGATTTTGAGCAATTCATCCTGGAATGTGGAGAGCTTTACAAACCGGGTTTTAAGAGCCGTTCAAGAGGACTGACGGTTTTCGAAACAGGTGGCGCGACAAAACAATGGCCATTCGAGGCCATTGGCTGTTTCGGGAATTTACTCGGCGTACAACTCAATTACCTTTACGTGTCTGAGAGGGACTTCCTAACGGACGCCGAGGTCCAGGCTCGTATTCAAAGGGCAGCGAACGAGAGGCAGTCATTGGCACACTTTGAGCGACGCCATCGCGAATCCTATCTGCTTGAACCCGCGATCCTGGCAAAAGTTCTCACCAAAAAGTGGAAAACAAAGTGCCCGAAAGCGCCCCTTCCCGACGACATAACAGTCGACGGAATCCGGAAATACATACTGGTAGAAGCGAAAAAATTGGAAGACGACACAAATGCACGACTTCTTGTCGAGCATGAGCAACAGCTCAAAGGCGATGCTAGCCATCGCACTGAGGAGACAAGAAAACTTCAACAGTACTTCCGCGAATCATACACAGAACCATTAGCTCGCGGAGAAATTCCATATAAGCTCTTGGACTGCAAGCAAATCCTCAAGGGCTTTAGAACAGAAGTAGCTGAAAAGCACATGATATCGTTTTCCGATAGAGACATCTTGGGGAATTTTTCGCTAGAAGGTATTCCACAGGATTTAAAGGTCGTGCTCGACCGGGTTCTTGCCTTGTTTCCCGATGACACAAACCTCCTGAAGTCTCGGGACACCCCAGTGCCAAGGTTGCCTTTCAAAGATTCGGAGTAGAATAGCTAACGACGGCTGACGCGACACCTCACCCCAGCAAATCCGCCTGTTGGGGATAGAGGATTTTGCGGAGTTTGCGGAGGGCGGCCAGTTCGATTTGTCGGACGCGTTCTTTGGACACGCCCAGCCGCCGGCCGAGCTGATCGAGCGTCTGGGTCTGCGTGGGCTGGTCCAGCCCATAGTGCTCCACCAAAATGGACCGTTCCAGCGGCGACAGGTGCGCCAGCACCACGTCCAGGCTCTCGCGGAGTTCCGGCAGGCGCAGCTCGTCGGAATCGTAGGCCCGCAAGGCCGAGGCGATGTCCAGCACCTCCTCTTGGCCGGTGGAGAAGCGGTCCATCAGGTAGCGTTCCCTCGGCACGGACCGCGCGAAGCTGCGCATGATGGCCCAGGAGGCGTAGGTGGAGAAGCGGTTGCCGCGGCCGTAGTCGAACTTTTCCACCGCGCGCATCAGCGAGACGTTGCCGTCGCTGATGAGCTCGAACAGGCTCTGCGCGCCGCCCACGTGCTTCTTGGCGATGGAGACCACCAGCCGCAGGTTGGCGCGGATGATCTGGTTCTTGACCACGTTGGCCTGGACCAGCAGCGATTCGACCTGCCGCAGCAGCTCCGTGCGGACGGTGCGGGGGTTGATCTGCTTGCGGAGCTTGTCGGCCTTGTACTTCAGGTAGTTGTACCGGGCGAACAGGCGCTTCTCACCGGCCGCGTCCAGCAGGGGCACCTCGTAGAGGGATTTGAGGTACGGGGGCAGGTCGTCCGGCGGCCGGCCTGGCGAGGTCGTTCGACTTCGCTCACGAGGCGCGGGGGCGGCGGCGTCGGACAAAAACATCGCATCGGCATTGAGCTGGGCGAACTGGGGGCTGGGCATGAAGCCGATCGGCCGGTTGATCAACTGGTGGGCGCGGGCTTCATTAATGATGCGGTAGATGCTGCCGCGCGTGCGGCGGTATTGCTTCGCCAGCACCGGGGCCGTCACGCCGCGAAGGAAGCTGCGGTAGATGACGGTCTTTTCCTCATCGTGCAGCGGCCCGGCCATCCGCGGGAAGATGGCCTCGTCGGGATGGTCCAGGTCGTGCCGGCGGATGGTGTAGCGGATGGTCTCCACCGCTCGGCCGATGCGGCGGGCGATGCGATGGGCCACCTCGCTGAGCGTGCATCGCGTGAAACTGGCCATGCGCCGCGCGCGGCGGAGAATGTCGGCCCGCTGGGATTCGGTCATCTGCGTGAATCGCACCGAGCGGTGGATCATGCCCGCGCGGTTCTGCACGAACCACTGCACGGAGCTTTCCAGAAAGGCCACGCGACGCTTGCCGTCGCCGTACACCAGCCGCCGGGCCGGCAGGCCGTAGCGACGCCACCGCTGGATGGTCTTGGCGGATACCGAGAATCGCCGCGCCAGGGCGGGGATGTCGAACACCGGCTGGAGGTAGTCGCTGGGATGCAGGTCGAAGCTGTCGCACAGGTCCAGCATGAGCGTCAGCAGGTCGGCCCGCAGTGACTTGCCGCTCAGCGGCTGCTGGACGTTCTGCCCGCCGCCGCGAAAACCGGTCAGGCGGTACACGACGAACTCGTAGGGATACAGCTCGCCAGCCTCCACGACGTGCAGCAGCGTCTCGGCCGCGTCAATGTACCCCTTCCGCAGCCGGGCGAGGCCGGCCGCCAGTTCCGTCGCCAACTCCCCAATGGGCTTGTTTAGGTACTTCCGCATGGCCTGCCCAACCACACTTTACTGTCCCGCGGAACCCCTGAACGGACCATGGTATGCCCGCCGGCGATGGTTGGCAACGCTTTTTGCAGCAGCGACTAACAAAAAACTATCACGTGATGCGGAAAAGTCCGCCGACCAGGCAGGGCAGGTTCGACCCCGCGGCGGCGTTATTGCGGCGGCGTGCCGGGCGTCTCGGACGATGCACCAGGCGCCGCGGCGGGTGCGTTGGGTTCTGCCGCCGGCGTGCCGGGTTCGGTAGGCGGTGGAGCGCTGGCCCGCTTCGGCGCGGCGGCGGATTCCTTGGCCTGGGCGGCGGTGTAGACTTGCAGCAGCCTTTCCAGCTCCACGACGGCGTTCAGATAGCTCGACTCGCGCTTGTCCTCCAGGGCGTCGTGGAGGGCCTCCTTGGCCTTGGCCAGCACCTCGGGGCTTGGCGCCAGCTGGTAGAGGGCGATGTACGTGGCCGCCGCCTGGCCCTGGTAGGCCCAGCGGAGCATCACCGGCGCCTGCACGGCGGCGGTGTCGTAGAGCTCGCCGGCCTGCTGGTAATTCTCAATGGCGTCCTTGCGGACCTGTTGGGGGTCGGGCACGTAAGCCAGCACGCCCCGGGCAAAGGACGGCACCGCCGGCTGGAGGCTCTCGGGGAGCTCCAGCGCCTCGCCGCCGAGGACGATGCCGGCGGTCTGAGACTGGCCGGCGGCGGCCAGGCGTTCCAGCAACTGGATGTTCAGCCGGCGGAAGGTGAGGCTCTGATTCTTCAAGTCCGCCAGCGACCAGTGGGCGTCGGCCAATCGGGCGGTCAGCTGCGGGTCCCGGCCGCCGGAGCGGAGCCGCTTGGCCGTCTCGTATCGCATCACCGCCTGGCCGTAGACCTCGGCCGCGGCGTCCTGGGCGCTGGAAAGCTTCTGGCAGACTTCGGCCAGGTGCATGATCTGCTGCTGGACGTCACCGGCGGCCTTGGCCAGGGCTGCCTGGACGGCCTCCAAGTCCGCAGTGCTTTGGCCGGAGTAGCTTTTGCGCGCTTCGACGATTGCCTCGGCGGCTTTCTGCTGGCCTTCGGCGGCCTGGATCTGGAGCGTCAGGTCGGCCAGGGCGGCCTGCTGCAACTCGAGGGTGTTTTCCAGCGCGGCGATGGCGGAGACCTTTTCGTTGACCTCCGCTTCTATCTTAAAGGCCTGGTCCAGCAGCTCCATCCTTCGGGCGCCGCCGGTCTGATCGGCCTCCAGCCGAATCTGGCGGATCTGGGGGATGAGTTTTTCGTTGGCCGCGCGCAATTGTTCGCTCTGGGCCTGGAGCGATTGGATCTCGGCTTGGGCCTTGACGGCGGACTCTTTGACCTTGGCCGCTTCCTGCTGAGCGGCCGCGAGCATCTCCACCACGTCGCGGTTGCCCAGGGCCGTGAGCTGATTGGAGTACGCCACCAGGCGGGTATAGAGTTGGACCATCGAGACGGCCCGGTCGGCCAGGACCACGGTGTCGCGGACGTCCTGCTTGTCGGCGGCGGAGGCCGTCGACTTATACTTGGCCTCCAGGACCAGGATGTCGCCCATCAACGTCTGGGCGATGGCCTGCTCCGACGGATCGGCGTCCCGCCCGTATTCACCCAGGGCGCTGGCCAGGCCCTTTTCGGCCTTGACCAGGGCATCCCAGGCTTCCGGATTGACCGCCATCGGCGGCGGAAGCTCCACGGTGCCGCTGGGCGAAACGCCTTTGCCCCTCGCGGCCGACGGCGGGGCATACTGCCCCTCCATCTTGATCGGCGTGGACGACATCAGCGAGATCGCCCGGGCGTAAAGACGCTGGGCGGTCTCCACCGCGTCCAGCAATTGCTTGTCGACGCGGCGGCTCTTGGTATCGGAGCAGCCGCCGGTGATCAAACCCAAAGCCAGGACCCCGAACATCGCGGCCCGGCACGCGCCCATCGCTTTGGTGGTACCCACTATCACTCTCCACAGACTTACCCGCCCGAACCGCGGGTCAGGGATGTTTTTATCATGCCTCCGGCGGGCTTTCAACACTCCTGGAACAAACCGGCCCGCTTAGCGGACCAGTGCCTTGGCCAGGGCGACCACGTCTTCCAGGCGGCCGACGTACAATTCTCCACGCTGAACCGGCGCACAGACCATCAGCGCCGTGCGGACCTCGGCCACGTCGCAGGCCGTCGGGACGACCGCCTCGACGCCGGTAGCCAGCCGGGCCAGGTCGCCCGACAGCTGCGACAGGGCCCAGGCGACCCCCTCGCCGCGGCAACTCCAACCGTCCGAGACGCTGTCGGCTTGTTGCACCGCCAAGGGCGCCCACTCGTCGTCCCGGCGACTCCACAGCAAAAACGGCGACAACGGCGATTCGACCTCCACCACCACGACGCCATAGTGCCGGGTATGCCGCCGCGTGCCGTGGCCGATCTCGTAACGGAAGTCAAACGCCCGAATCGGCAGCCCGCCCAGCCGCCCGTATGTCACGTGGGTGGCCCGCGCGCCGTGCCCCGCGCTGATCAGCGCGAAGTCCGCGTACCGCCGCGGCACGCCGAAGGGGTCTTCCACCGAGAACATCAGATCGGCCTCGTGCGCCGCCCGCGCCAGGCGGTTGCGACGGCGGACCTGCCGCGCCCCGCCGACGACGAAGGCGATCGCCGCCGCGACCGGCACAGCCAGCAGAAGGATGGCCAGGAGCCCCTGCATGGTCCGCGAAGCCTCCTTGTCTCGGCAGGCGTTTTTAGCGAATACACGCTCGCCCAAGGCGGCACTGGGATTCGAACCCAGGTATAACGGATTTGCAATCCGTCGCCTTTGTCCGCTTGGCTATGCCGCCGCTGATGTGAGTATAGCGTTCCACCCCATCCGGTCAACGCGCGGGGGCGGCGGCTTTACTCCCCTGCCTGGGCCGCCTGGGCCTCGATGTCCTCGAACTGCCCCGCCAGGTTCCCCAGCGAGGGGTCCTGCTGCTTCAACTGGGCGATGCGGACCACCAGGCTCTTCATCGCACGCTTGTCTTGGCGGCGGGCGGCCAGGATGCTGCGGCAGTAGCCCAGCTCGGCGGCCCAATAGGCCGCCGGATCGCGACGGGTGTCCAGCCCCTCGGCCAATCGGCCGTAGAGCTGGGCGGCCTCCTCGAATCGGCCCATGTCGCTATATGCCCGGGCCAGGTCCAGCAGGATGTCCCCCGGGGCGGCCACGGCCTGCTTGCGGGCCTCGCCGAGCTGATGATACCCCTGCGACAACGCGGCGGCCAACTGATCCACCAGGTGCTGCTGCTGATCCGGCGCAACCGCGCCGTCCAGCGCGGCCAAGGCGCCGCCGACGGCCCAGCCGCCGCGGCTGGCGTGGGGTTTGAGGCCGGCGGCGTCCATCTCGGCCAGAAGCGCCGCGGCCATCGCCCGCAGCTTGGCCACGTCGCCGCGGGCGGCCTCCACGGCGGCCAGCTTGGCCTTCACTTCCGAGTCGATCTGGCCACGCTGCCGATCGGCGGCCTCCTCCGCCTGCTTGCGGCAGGCCAGCAAGAGCTCGGCCGCCTCGGACGCCTTTCCGGCATCCAGCAAGGCCTGGGCATAGGCGTAACGGAAGGCGGCGTTCTCCCCCCCGGCCGGCGTGCCGCAGCGGCGATAGAGATACTCCGCCAATCGCAACCTCGCGGCGGCCCACGGCGGCGGCCCGGCTGATGAGGGCGCGGAGGCGGCGCCGCCGCGACGGTACATTTCCTCCAGAATCCGGCGGCCAAGCGCCTGGGCCTGATCGGGATGGTCCTTGCCCAGCGATTCGACGGCTGCGACCGCCTGGGCCGGTTGACCGGCTTCCAGAAGCTTGGCGGCTTGGAACTCCACGGCCTGGCCCAGAAAATTCGATCCCGGCCAGCGCGCGGGCAGATCGGCCAGCAGCGCCATCGCCTCGTCGCGCCGACCCAGCACGTCGGCCAGCAGCTTGGCGGCGGTCAGATCGGCCCAGGCGCCCACGTCCGCCGTCTCCCGGCCGGCGCCGGCGGAGGCGGCCTCAGCTGCGCAGCGGTGCAGCGCCTCGACCATCGCGGCCGCCTGCTTGGCCCGGGCCGGATCGTCACCAGAACCTTCCAGCACGCGGCGGGCTTGGATGTTCATCGCCCGGCAAACCGCCTGAACGTGCCGCGGATCCGAAGCCGGCACGGCCTGGTAGGCGGCTAGGGCCTGGTCCTCCAATTTGCGGGCGGCGTCGCCAGCGGCGGCCTGGGCCATCGCCTCGTACTGCCAACCCAAGTCCAGATTCCATCCGGCGACGTCGGCCTGCTTGCCCCAGCGGGAAAGCAGCATCTCCAACGCCGCACGAAAACCTTCGTGGACCTTGGCCGCGGTCGATGAATCGATGTTTGGGCCGGCGCCTTGCCCTTCCGCATGCAGCAGGTCGCTATAGCAGATGACCGCATTCAGGGCCGCGGGCCGGGCGAGGAAGGAATCGCCGTACTTCCGCGCCAGCTCCGCGAACAGCTCCGCCGCCTGACGCCTTTCGCCGCAGGCGACTTCCATCGTGGCCAGGTGCCACATCGCCGCCGGACGCAGGGCCGCGGACGCCTCGTCGCCGCCGGCTATCACGCGGTGAAGCATGATCATCGCCTGGCCGTCGCTTGCCGCCGGGGCGGAAGACGCCCCCGGCCGGGCCGTCACGGCCAAGGCCAGCAGGACCACCGGCCCCAGCGTGCCGCGGTCCTGCACCGAGCGGTACTTGGCAGCCACGATCTCCAGGAAGTCGGATTGGACCGCCGCCTGAGGATGGGCTTTCACGAAACTCATCAGCGCCTCTTGGGCCTTGCGCCCTTGTTCCTGCCGCGCCTCGGGCGACTCGGCCGCCTGGGCGGTGGCCTGGTATAGGCTGTGCGCGAGCAGGGCCTTGCCCAGTTCGTCGGTGAGCGGCTCGGCGGCCTGCAAGGCCGCCTCGGCCGCCTTCCATTGCTGCCGGGCCGCCTCGGCCTGGCCGGCTTGCCACAACTGCAAGCCGTGCTCGATGAGATTGCGAATCGTCTGGAATCGCACCTCGGCACGGAGGTCCGCCGAAGGGAAGGCGGCGGCCTCCTGCAAAGCCGCCGCGGCCCGGCCGTGTGCGCCGCGCTCCCGGTAGGCGATGCCCACCAGCAGCAGCGACCAGGGGCGGGCGACGTTGTCCGCTCCCTCGGCCGAAACTTCAGTGAACGGCTGGGCGAGCGCCACGGCCTCATCCAGCAGAGCGTTCCGCTCCGGCCCGTCCTCCATCGCCAGGCCGCGGTACAGGGCCGCCCAGGCGGTCTTGTAGGCCACGGCGGTTTGCAGGCTTTCCAAGGCCGGCACCGCCGTGACGAGGTTTCGATAGTCGCCGCGCCAGACCACCAGCTTGCCGTCGATCTCCGCCGAGACGTCCTTCAGCCGCTTCATCGCCCCGGCCGCCAATTCCGCCAGATGTTGGCGGTCGGCGGCGTCGCCTTCCAGGTGCAGCAGCCGCGTGGCGTAAGGCCCGCCGCGGAGCAGGGCCTCGGTCTCGGCGATCTTGACCTCCAGGTTCAGCCGACCCAGCACGTCGGCCGGGGAGGCGGCGGGGTGGGCCAGGGCGTCGTGCAGTTGATCCTGCATTTGCCGGACGGCTTGGGCGAGCAGGACGTCTCGCTGGGCGGGGTCCACCGCCGCCGATCCCGCCTGGCGGATCAGATCGTCAACCTCCGCCGGGGCGGTGGCGGGCTGAGGGGGCGGTGGATTCTGCGCGGCGGCCGGCCCGGCGGCCAGGCCAACTGCGAGAATCAGCAAAAGAGTCGCGCGAACCCATACCACGCCATGTCTCCGGTGGCGCTAAGGCGACGAGACGATCCCGATGGTCTTGAAGCCCGCGCGATGCGCCTGGTTGTCGGCCTCGACGACGTATTGCCACGGCACGTCCCATCGTGGTTGGATGGCCACGGGCACCTCGTCGCTGCCGTAGGCCTGCCGCCGGGAGGCCAGCTCGCGGTAGAGATCCTGCGGATTGCTCAGCGGCGCGGCCGCACCGGCCAACTGGTACGTCGCCCCTTCGTCGCCCTCGGCGGGCAGGATGGCGATGCGGATGGGCTTGACGATGGTCTGGTCCAGGCCCGCGCCCGTCTGCCGCTGCGGCAGCATGCCGGGAATCTGCCCTTCGGCGTGGCGGAACGTGCTGGTCAGCAGGAAGAACAGCAGCAACTGGAACATGACGTCGATCATCGGCGTCAGCAGCGGCTGCATCTTGCCCATCGGCCGGCCGCGCCGCCACGGCGGGACGTATCGCCCCGGCCGGCTGCTCGTCGTCGTGTAGGTTCCGGCAATGGCCATCGTCTAACCGCCCTTGCCCAGCAGGGCCGTGAAGTCCACTTTGGATATGCCCGCCTCGGCCGCGGCGTCGATCACCGGCTGGACGTGCCCGAACTGCACACGCCGGTCGGCCCGGACCTCCAGGCGCAGCTCGCCGGCCCCCGCCGCCGCCCGCTGCGAGCGGAGGATGCTCACCAGCGTGTCGAAGTCGCCCACCTCCACCAGCCGGCCCTCGATCTTGTACGCGGCGGCCTGGCCGACACGGTCGGCGCTGGTCAGCCCCTCTTCCTCCGCCGACATGACGTTGACGATCAGGCGGCGGACCTGTTTCTCATTCTCCCTGGACTCGCCCGCCACGGCCTGGCTGACGTGCGGGCGGGGCAGCTCCATCGCGGTCAGGTTGTCGGAGGCCAACTGGCTGGTCAGGATGAAAAAGATGACCAGCAGGAAGGTGCAATCGACCAGCGGCGTGACGTTAAACGACACGTCGCCGATCCGCACGCCCGGGCGGGAAGTAAAGCTGGGCATCCGGAACTTCTTCCGGATGCCGGTCGTCGGACTTGTGATGATAGGTCGCTTCATCGGCCTACGGCACGGACGGTCGGTTTATCCTCCGTGGTCAGCGAGATCACGGCGCCGCGCCCCGGTTGAAAGGCGGCAATGAGCTCTTGGCAAAGGGCCATGGCTTCAGTGGACAGGGAATCAATGCGATGTCGCATGGCGGCGTACACCGCCAGCGACGGGATGGCGACCATCAGGCCTTCCAGCGTGCACACCAGCTTCATGCCGATCGATCCGGCCAGGTCGCCGGGGTGCGGAATGCCGCCCTTGGCGACGATCGTGAAAAAGGCCAGGATCATCCCCCAGACGGTGCCCAGCAGGCCGAGCATTGGGCTGAGGTTGCCGATCAGGTTCAGCCATTCCACGTCGCGGAGCAGCTTGGCGGCCTGCTCCCCGCCGGCGTCTTCCATCGCCCGCTCCATGGCCGGGTAGCCGTGGGCGGATTGCGACATGGCCGCGTGCAGGACGCGGCCCAGGAAGCTGGGGTCCGAGGCCGCCATCTGGGCCACCTCGCGGTACTGCTTGCGGGCAAACAGCGACCGGGCCCGATCCACCAGGCCGGGGGGAACCAGCTTGGCGCGGCGGATCGTCAGGAAGAACCGGACGATCACGGCCACCGTCACGACGCTCAGGGCCCAGAGGATCCAGCCAATGGTGCCGCAGTACACGAACAGGACGTCGAAGTAATTTACGCTTCCATCCATGTCACTCACGCCTTCAGCCGATTCCTAGTTTTTCGCCTGTTCCTGATTATGTTCAGCAAGGGCCTCAGTCCCGCGGAGTCTCCGTCCGGCCGCCGGCCGACGGCACGTCGATCTGCCGGAACAGCCCGCCGGTGGAGCGGGCGATCTCCTTCAGCAGCGCCTCGCCCGCGGCGTCGTTGCCGCAGTAATATGTGCAAATGTGCACCTGTTTGTTCTTATTGCGATCCCGGATGGCCGCCAGGATGGCCGGGCCGTCCGGCAGGACGCCGTCGGTCAGCAGGTAGATCAGCTTGCCGCCACCGGCGCTGGCGTTAGAAGCTTCGTCCAGCACGTCGAAGGCCCGGTTCAGGGCCGCAAGGGCGTGGCTCTGACTGCCCGGCCGCGCGGCGGCGAGGAAATCGGCGACCTGGAGCTTGTTGGCCTCGGTCGGCGGC
>Ga0187881_10000968_pt1 | contig 32422 bp, 22 predicted proteins | sample June2016WEW_19_1_2_FD_133017 | JGI IMG/M metagenome (GOLD analysis project Ga0187881, IMG submission 133017) | Peatland microbial communities from SPRUCE experiment site at the Marcell Experimental Forest, Minnesota, USA - June2016WEW_19_100 | ecosystem: Environmental > Terrestrial > Soil >... | reverse complement strand
ATTCGGGCAGGTGCTCCATGATCTGGGAGAAGACGGTACGGCCGAGGTTCATGCCCCATTCTGCGGCCTGCTCCTGTCCCGGCTCAAGCAGCCAAATCCCGCTGTTCGAACCTCAAATCGAAAAATCCACACATCCGGCCATCAATCTGATTCTGCGCAGGTTACGCGTTTCCAGAAAAGTTTAGCCGGACACTAGTGACCTCGAGTCGTTCAGCTACGTGGCCGGCTTCAGCGCGGCGCTGCGGCCGGCTGAGTTTCAGAAGACCTTCGCCGGCTTGGCGGCCGATCCGCAAGACGCCAATCGAAAGCTGCATCTGCTGTGGATCGGTTGCGGGAATCAAGACAGCCTGTTTGCGGCGGCCAAAAGCTTTTCGGAATTTCTGACCGAACGGAAGATCCAGCACACTTTTCGGGAAAGCACCGGCGCGCACACCTGGATTGTCTGGCGCCGCTATCTGAACGAGTTCGCTCCCTTGCTGTTCCGGTGAAGCCCGCCCCCGCGTCAGGGTTTGGGGTGAAAGAATTTCTTCTGAACGTCGGGCCAAAACTCCGACATGACGTTGCCGATGATGCCGCCCAGCAGGCTGGTGTACAAGCGGCCGGCCATCACCGTGCCTCTGACGCTGGCGGAAGGATAGTAGAGATTGGATGCCGCGATCCCCATCATCATGCCACCCACGCCGGAGGAGTTGAATGCCGAACGGCCGGAGTCTGTTCGCACGACGGCAATCCGGCTGACCGAGTAGGCCACACGCTTCAGTATCCCGGTGGCGGGCCCCTTGCGATAATAGCGGGGGTCCTGGTGCAACAGGTTGGCCAGCAAGCCGGCGCTGAAGAAGTTCTGCGTGCCGAAATCGGCGAACACGGCCCCGATGCGCTCGCCGTATGCCGCATCGCCCTCTCCGTACTTGGGAGTCTGGTTGCCCCTTTGCGAAAACCCCGCCGCCATCACCACGCTGGCGAAATTGAACGGGTCGACGGTCTCTTTCCAGGCCAGGTCCCACTTCTGTTTAGCGGTCAGCGGCGCGACCGGGATGCTGGACTCCCTCACAGTCTGGTAATCCGGCATCACCCCGAGAATCCGTTCTTCATTGAAGGGGCTTGCCGCAACGACGTTTGCCGGCGGTGATTCGCTCGAATCGGCCGGACCCTGTGCCCGCGCGCCGGCGCCTGCCAGCAGCCAAGCCACAACCGCCGCCGCGGCGGCGCTTCGTCCCGCGAATGCACGCATCCCGCAGTATGATCGGCAGATCACCGGAAAGAAATGACGCCAGCGTGCGATCCCGCCGTTACGCGAGCCCAATGGCTCTTTGGAGCCATTGGCCCTTTCGGGCCATCGGGAAATGGCCCCGTTTAGGCAGACCCGGAAAGTAACACGCGCCGCGAGTAGCAGCGCCTTATCAACTCAGGGTTCAGGGATGGAGAGGGGCGAACCGCGGGCTCGGAGGGGGCCCGCCGGGGGCGGCGTGAACATCTCCGAGACATTCATTCGGCGGCCGATGCTGGCGCTACCGTCCGGCGATGCGCATCAGCCGGGGCGGCCGGGCGTCTGGTTCCACCAGCCAAACGGTGCGGTCGGCATAGTAGTGTTCCAACTTCCGGTTTTCGTCCGCGCCCAGGTCCAGTGCCCAGACAACCGGGGCGCTGTCGATATCGGCGGCATTATGCACCCACTCGCGAAACACGTGTTGCGGGCCGTAACGAACGAATACCAGTTGCTTGCCGAGAGCCTCCGCTAGTTGCTGGTTGATGGAAATCCGCCCTTCCGAGTCGCCGTAATCGATAAAGTCCCAGGTCTCGTAGCGCCCCATCGCCAGCAATAGGTTGTCACTGCCAAACAAGTGGATGCCATACCAGAAAAGGAAGTGCGCGGCACAGAGGAAAACCAGCAGCCTGGCCGAGAACTGGCCCACCAGGAGTCCGCGGAGCTTCAACCGGCTCAGCCGCTCGAGACCCGTCACGCCGATGAGCACCAGCAGGCACGTGGCGGCGGCGACGTACTGGGGGAAGAAGTACGGGTAGAAACTGGTGCCGAGACCGAAAACCAGCAGCGCGATCGGAACCCAGACGAATCGGTACTCCCGGAGGGACACAAGAAAGGCCGGCAGAGCCAGGTAAAGCGGCGCCAGAAGGAAGAAGCGCAAAAAGAGAGCGCGGCTCCCCAAGCGCTCGAAATACTCGGCCGTGGTGTCGGCGTCTTCCCCATGCGCTTCAGCTTGTCCTTCATAGGTGAGCCGTTGTTGCGCGGTCAGCTCCCGGTGAGGGATTGGATTGGGTTGGAAGGTGAAAGTGGTGGGCACGCCGTATTGATAGCGGCTAAGGGCATAGGGGATGGTTGTCCAACTGCCGGTGACCTCGCGGTTCTGGAACAGCGTCAGGCCGATGGCCGGCAGCACCACCAGCGCCACCGCCGCCGCGGTTTTCAAGAGTCTGCTCCGTTGGCTGGGTTCGCCGAGCGCCGGCAGAAAAAAGAGGATCACGCTCAAGAGCAGAAAAATGGATTCATACGGCCGAGTGAGCAGATGGATCGCCAGGCCGAGGCCCAACCAGACCGCGTCGCGCGTGCGCGGTCCGTTGCGCAGCCTGGGCAGCGCGCCAAACACCAGGCAACCGGCCGCGGCGGCGACAGCCCCACCCCAGTAGATGTTCATCCACTCGCTGAGAGGGCCGAATTCCATTACGGCCAGCAGGCCTCCCACCAGCGCCCACCCCGGCGTGGTCCAGCCCCGCAGCATCCAGTAGCACAGCGAGCAGAGGGCCGCCACGGAAAGAACCACGCCGGCCCAGGGATGGCCGAAGATCGTCCACCCGAGCGCCAGCGCCAGCCCCTGGCCGAGCGGATAGATGGAACTGTAACTGGGATACTGAAGGACAAAGACCGTTTCGAAGAACCGGGCGAACCCATGCGGCGGATTGGCCAGGCGGAAGTGCCGCAAGGTGTCGGCGAGAAGAAGGTAGCTGAAGCTGTCGCCGCCGGCCGGCGTGGGAACGGGGTGGCGCGGGAGGAGCAACAGCCGGAGCGCCACGGGCAGGGCCGCCAGCAGCAGCATCGACCAGCCGGTATTTGCCGCCAGCCTTTGAAAGGCAGGCTCAACGCGGGCGCGCAGCAGCACGAGTGAAACCAGCAGCGCCACCAGCGCGAGCTCGATGAAGTCGCCAGCGCCGAAGCCGATGGGATTGTGAAGCGGCAAAAAAGAGCGGAAAAAGTCGAAGAGAAACATGCCAACCCAGAGCCTGAATTCCTAATATACTAATGCCATTATGATTCGCTTCGCACTGATTTCGCTGATTTGTCTGAGCCCGGCTGTCGCTCAGGCTCCCTCGGACGCGGCGCAGACCCGCTGGCAGCGCAGCGCCCAGCAGCAACGCGAGCTGGCCGGAGGCGTGATTTCGTTGACCCACGAGCCGCTCGACTTTCTGCTGCGGCGCGGCGACCACTTCGACGACGAGACCGCGCGCTACGAACACATGTACGATCCCGATAACCTGAAGCGCATGGCTGCCGCCGGCGTGCGTTGGGGCCGCCTGTATTTCTACAAGGGCTTCGGCCTCCAGTACGAGAGGGCCAACATGGACAAGCACGTGCGCGCCGCCGCGCTGATGCACCAGTTGGGGATGAAAGTGGCCCTGTACATGGCCGGCACGATGTTCACCGAGACCCTCTACCACGAAATCCCCGAAGCCAAGAACTGGGAGCAGCGCGATCAGGACAACAAGTGGGTTCCATACGGGATTCAAACCTTCCGCCACTATGCTTGCCCTAACGAGCCGGCTTACCGGGAGTACCTGAAGCGCATCGTCAAGATCGGCATTCAGGAGGTGCATGCCGACGAGATTGACTTCGACAACGTAATGCTCCAGGCGGAGCCAAAATCCTGCCGCTGCCCGCGTTGCATACGCGCCTTCCACGAGTTTCTCCGCCAGCGGTATCCGGCGAAAGAGGCCGTGGTGCGCCGCTTTGGGCTGCCGGATGTGGATTGGATCAACGTGAACGAATGGGACTCCTCCGCCCAACCCGATGGATTGACCGAGCTAAACGACCCCGTGCTCCAGGAGTGGGTGCGTTTTCGCTGCGAGTCCCTGGCGAAATATGCCAACGCTCTGTACGACTACGTGAAGAGCCTCGACTCGAACATCGCCGTGCACTTCAACATCAAGGGCGTGTACAGCTTCAACCGCTACTGGACCAACGCCGTCTACCAGCCTCTGTTCGCCAATCGTATCGACATACTGTCCTTCGATACGGGCGGGTATGAGGCGCGCCTCGACGCGGGCACCGGCGCCCTGGTTTCGCAGATCCGGTCGTACAAGATGGCCCGGCACTTAAGAGCCGGTTGCGAAGAGTCGCTACAGGACGAACTCCGCGCCGCCGTCCACATGGCATTCAACTACCAGCCGCCTGTCAAGGGGTACGCGGGCGCCCCCTTCATGACCAGCGGCTTCACCCCCTTCCTGGAGTTTTTTCGTTTCTACAACGACCGCTACTACACCGCCACCGAAGAGGTGAACGACGTTGCGGTGTTGCGCAACTGGCCTTCCATGGCATATAGCATCAACGCTGCGTATGTTCCGACGACCCTGATGGAGCAGGTCCTCATCCAGCACAAAGTCCCGTTCGACCTGCTGTTCGAGGAGCAGCTCGCGCAAATCGGCCGTTACGCCGCCGTGATTCTGGCGGGGCAAGAGTGCGTCTCGAATGCCCAGGCGCAGACCCTGCTCGAATACGTCCGCAACGGCGGCACACTGGTCGTGGCCGGCAATACCGCGCAGTACAACGAATGGCGGGAACGGCGGCGCGTCAACCCCCTGCTCCCGGCGCGGGTCGAAGGCAGGGGGCGAATCATCTATATCCCGCAGACCGTTCGCGCGGACGTGCGCGGGTCTGGACCCGCGGGCGGCGACCAGGAACCCGAACCGGGGGCCACGCTGCGAAGGGGCGAGCGCATGTCGCCGGCGCAATGGGTGCTGCCGAAGAACCACCAGGAGATCTATGACGCCATTGCCGGCGGCCTGCCGAAGGGCCTGTCCATTACCACCGAAGCGCCGCTCACCACGGTGATGGAACTGCTCACGCGGCCCAAGACACGCGAAACCATCGTGCACTTCATCAACTTCGACGCCCGCAACAAGCCCGCGCCATTCAAGGCGATGGTCCGCAAGCAGTTCTCCGGGCAGGTGACATCCGTGCAGTGTTTCTCGCCGGACGAGGACGATCCGGTGAAAGTGCCATTCCAGGAATCGGGCGGCCAGGTAACGCTGACGGCGCCGGCCGTGCGCGCGTACTCGATGATCGTGATCGCGCAGTAGCTCGGGGACTGACACACGCGTCCCAAGGCGCGGGGGTGCCCTCTGGGCCCTGCTGCGCCGCGTGGACGCTGGTGTCTGTCACCGAATTTCCGGCAAGAGTTGACAGCCGAAATCCCGCGATGCCGAAGCCTTCAGTTGCTCGGCCAGGTCCCGGCGCTGAAGATGGAGATACAGCGGGATGGTCGCAGCCACGGCGGTGCAGGTGTGCCTGCGAACGATTTCGCACGACGGGTTGAACGCCGGGCCGTTGGGGCCTGGTACGGTCGCGCAGCCCTTGGAATCGAGCCCCTGCCGGTAGAGACTCAGCAGGTCCCGTCTCAGACTCAGGTCGGCCGTCACGATAGTGCCCTCGACCAGGGCGACCGCGGCTTCGTCGGCTTGGCCGTTGGCCAGAAATGCAGTAGACAGTTGCCGGTAGGTCTGAGCATTCAGCGGGTCCAGTTCCAGCGCGGAAGCCGCTGCCTCCAGCGCTTTGGACGGGTCCTTCAATCTCAGGCGGGCGTCGGAAATCGACCGTTCGAGGTCGGCCAGCTTGGCCTGATCGGCCTGGGGAGCTTCATGAGTGCGCGCCGGCTCCCTGGCCGCCAGCCGTTCATAGGTTGCACTAACGATAGTCTTCGAGCGCAGTAACAGATCGAGCGCTTTCTGGTAAGCGCGCTGGCTCTCGGGCTGGGCGGCCAGTAAGTCGCCTTTTGTGGTGTAATAACTGCTCGCCTGGCGATAGGCTGCGGCATTATTGCGCCAGTCCGGCACTGAGTCGAGAATCGCCAGGCTCCTCTCCGCTTCGGCGATCACACGGTCGATATTGGCATGGGTCGTATCGGAATCGTACAGCGCAGCCGCCAGCGCCCGGTGACTCTTGTAGCTATGGGGCGAGGTCTCGGCCGCGGCAGTCATCAGACTGATATCGTCCCGCCAGTCGGAATTGCGGGTCCATGTGCGCGCGGCGAATGCGGCCACAATCAGGCAGAGCGTAACGGGGGCCAGCCTGGCCAGGCCGGCCCGGCGGCCGATTGCGTATAGGGCCAGGACGACGCACACAGCCAGCGCGATGGACGGCAGGTAGAGGAAGCGCTCCGCCATGATCGTGCCGATGGGGAAGAACAGGTTGGAGGTGGGCAGGAATGTGACGAACGCCAGGCCGGCGACGAAGAATACGGTACGGTTGAACCGGAACATCAGCAGCGCCGCGGCGGCCACCGCGGCAACCACGGTCCACGCCAGCCAGTCTTGCGGGCTGCCGGTTGCCAGCGGGATCTGGGCGTACGAATAATCGCAGGAGAGGCGGGCGGGCCACACCAGCAGCCCAAGATACCTGGTCATGACCTTTATGGCGGTGAGCTTGGCCGGCCAGAAGCCGGCGCCGGCGAGCGGGTTATCCCAGAACGGAAACTCAGGGGTGAGCAGCTTCGCGAACACGGCTGTCCGCACGTACCACATGGCTTCGAGAGCCGGCCAGACGGCCAGGCACCCCAGAAGGAGCGCTCTGCCCCGCCGCCTCTCCTTCCACCAGGTCAGCTCGTAAAGCGCCATCACACCCAGGATGGCGACCGCGCTTTCCTTGGAGAACACGCCCACCGTGGTCACGGCCATCAGACCGGCCAGCCAGGCCCATCGGCGCCAACCCTGGGTTTCGGCGCTCTTCAAGTACATCCAGAATCCGCTCAGCAGGGCCATGCCCGCCAGCAGGTCCGCGCGTCCGACCATATTGGTCACGGACTCGGTCAGGACGGGATGGACAGCCCAGACGGCGGCCACGAAAACCGCCGGCCACAACTTCCGCATCAGCCGCAGAGCGAGAGCGTACACCAGCAGGACGTTGCCGGCATGCAGCAGGAAATTGATCCAGTGGTAGCCGGCGGGCTGGCCGCCGTTGCCGAGGATCGAGTAGTTGAAGAGATAGGTGAGCGTGGTGATGGGCCGATAGAGGCCGCTTTCGCCGTAGGGCCACCAGTAAGTTCGGTGGAGAATCAGGCCGATGTTCTGTGGGGTGGCTTCGCGAATGCGAGGATCCTGCAGAAGGAGGCCCTTGTTGTCAAACGTGAAGCCGGCGCTGAATGAGTTCGAGTAGGCCAGCAACGTGACGGCGCAGAGCGCCAGCACTATCAGCAATTGCCGCATGTGCGGCCCCGGACCTCGGGGGCGCGGCGCGGCGCCGCGTTTCTTGGGGGCCTTCATGAAACCGTGAAGGTATCAGGTTAACAGACGGCAAAATGCTACGATGATTTCTTATGTCGGAAGGGCATCGGGCGCCTGGGATTTTTCTGATTGCCTGCGTGCTCCTGGCAGCGTTCCTGGCGCAGAGTTTTCTGGCCAGCCGCATCAAGAGCCCCACATTCGACGAGACTGCCCACATTGCGGCGGGGCTGTCGTATGTGCAAACGGGCGAGGTCCGCGCCAACCCGCAACATCCGCCTCTGCTGAAAACCATGGCCGGGCTTTCGCTGCTGCTCGCGGGCGTGCGCCTGCCGGATATTCCGGAGACTCGCCAGATGCTCGCTGGCGCGGGAGGTGAGAATGCCGTGGGACGCGCCGTGATCTCGGAGAATGGGCCGGACCGGGTCATGTTCTGGGCGCGGCTGCCGTTCATACTGCTTTCGGCCATGCTGGGCCTTCTGATCTATCTCTGGGGACGCAAGCTGGCGGGGGATGTAGCGGCGCTGGCGGCGCTCTTTCTGTACACGCTCGACCCGACCATCCTGGCGCATTCTTATCTGGTCGCCATGGACATGGGGCTTGCCTTCTTCACGGTTTTGTCGCTGTTCGCGCTCTGGGAATACCTCGAGCGCCCCAGCACCAAGCGCCTGGTATTCTGCGGCCTGGCGATGGGAGCGCTGCTGGCCGCCAAGTTCTCGGCAGTCTTTTTGCTGCCGGTTGCGGCGGCGCTGCTGTTGGCGGCGGTGCGCTGGCCCCCCCAACCGGTTCCCGACGACCGGTCTCAATTCCTTCGCCCCTACGGCCGGAGCGGGCCGGATACCTCGAACGCGAGCGCCGTTCACGGTTATGCCGCGGCCGCCTGCGCCTTTCTCGCCATGTGCCTGGTGGCAACACTGGTGATTCAGGCGCTTTACTTTTCACCGGGCGGCCTGTTCCTGTACTCGACCGGGCTTCAACGGGTGAACGTCGACCATGCTCCCGGCTATCTGGTCTTCCTGGCTGGCCGATTGCAGCACAACTTCGCCGGCTATTTTGCCGCGGCTTATCTGCTGAAGGAACCCATTGCGAGTCTCGTGCTGGTCGCCATTGGGTTAGCCGCCCTGGCGCGGAGCAGAACCATTTCCGTGCTGGCAAAGCTCTTCCTTCTGCTTCCGCCGGCAGTCCTGTTCGCGGCGCACACCGTCTGGGCCGACAACATGGGCATCCGCTACATGATTCCCGAGCTGCCATTTGCGTACTGGATCGGCGGCCTGGGCGCGGCATGGCTGATCCAAAGCCGTTCCTGGTGGACCAAGCCGCTGGCGGTGGTTCTCGCGGCATGGACCGCCGTAGCGGCGATTGGAATTTATCCCGATCACCTGGCGTACTTTAATGAGGCGGCGTGCATACCTCGAAACCTGGACCGGATCGGAATCGACGGCGGTGCGCGCTGTGGGCCGCTGTGGCTCGACGACAGCAACGTGGATTGGGGGCAAGGGCTCAAACAACTGAAGGTTTGGCTGGACCACCACGCCAGAGGACGAAACATCCGGCTGGCGTACTGGGGCACAATTCTTCCCGAGGCTTACGGTGTGGCCTGCGAGAGGATCGGACCCGAGGAGTTGATGGAAGACCCCCAGCCCGGCCTGTATGTGGTGAGCGCCCATTTTGTGGCCCGCGTCCCCGCCCTGGGCGCCCGCCTGAAGCCCGGCGCGGGCGAGTGGCTCCGGTGCACTCGGCCGGTGGCCATCGTCGGCCATTCCTTGTACGTTTACGACGTTGACGCAAAGGCAGCCGAGTGAAATGCCTTCACAGTGCATCAAATTGTGATGCAATGTGCACCGTATTTGTGCTACAGTGAATTCATGACGATCTCTCTCAGGAACCTGCCGAAGGAAGTCGAAAAGGCAATTCTTGAAATAAGCCATCGCGAAGGAATCAGCCTCAATAAGGCCACCCTTCGATTGCTGGAAGCACAGTTGCATAAACCGGCCAAGAACTCCGATTTTGAGGAGTTCTGCGGAACTTGGCCGGGTGCCGACGCTGATGCGTTCGACGCGGCCTTGGTCGAGATGCGTCAAGTCGATCTCGCGGACTGGGCGGCAGCGGGGTGAACGTATTACTCGACACGTCGGCCTACTCGGCACTGCAACGGGGACACCAACCTGTTCTCGACGTGATGCGGCGATCGGAGACCGTTGCGGTTTCAGCCGTCGTTTTAGGTGAGTTGTACAGCGCATTCCGGGCCGGAAATCGCTGGGCGGAGAACACGGCACAGTTGGCGCAATTCCTGAGTAAGCCATCGGTTCGCGTCTTGAACGTAACCGAAGAGACCGCGCTGCGGTACGCCGAGGTGGATGTGTATTTGCGAAAGAAAGGCCGGCCCATTCCACGCAATGATGTCTGGATCGCAGCCGTTGCGCTGGAGCACGGGCTTCAGCTCCTCACGCTGGATGTTCACTTTCGTGAGATTCCACTGCTTCTGACTCAACCCTGAAGTTCTTCGAGGGGATCTTGGTGGACCATGCCATGGAAGCGCGCCCCCAACTGCGCCACAGGCCCGGTGCAACCTTGACCGGGGTTCCGAACGCGCCGCTGTGTATAATAAGTAGCAATGACGGCGGCTACCGTGGAGGCGCCTGCTCGCTACCAGTTCAAGCCGGGGCCATATAGCAGCCACGCGCTGCTGTTGAGGGAATTCCCGCGCCGGGGCGAGGGGCGTCGGGTTCTCGACATCGGCTGCGCGGGCGGTTATCTGGCGGAGATCCTGGCGCAGCGCGGTTTTTCGGTCACCGGCATCGACTTGCCCGGCACGCCTCACTCGTCCGGCATTCATTTCGTCGCCGCGGACCTGGATCGCGGTCTGCCTGCATTGGACGGCTGCTTCGACTACATCGTTTGCGCCGACGTGCTGGAGCATCTGCGCGAACCCGAGCGACTGTTGCGCGAATGCCGGGAGCGGCTGGCGCCCGGCGGCGCGCTCATCGCCTCGCTGCCCAACAGCGGCCATGCCTATTTTCGCGGGCATATCCTGATGGGGCGCTTTCCTCAGCATGATCGCGGGCTGTTCGATCGCACCCACTTGCAATTCTTCACGTGGCATGGCTGGCTGGATCTGCTGGCCCGCGCCGGGTTCCGCATCGAAACACTACACTGTTCGGGTGTGCCGGTGGGGCTGGCGCTGCCAAAGTGGGAAGGATCGTTCTGGGTGCGCGCCCTGGAGCGGCTCTCCTATGAATCGGCGCGGGCCTGGAAGAACCTTTTTGCATACCAGTTTATCGTCCGCGCGAGGGCGGAACGCCTGACATGAGCCCTTCAAAGCCCAAGGTCGTCGTCGTGATGCCGGCCTACAACGCCGCCAAGACTCTGCATATGACCTATGCCGATCTGCCGCGGGACGTCGTGGATCTGGTGATCGTGGTGGATGACGGCAGCTCGGATGAAACCGCGCGAATCGCCCGTGAGCTGGGCCTGGAGTTGTTCATCCACGACCGCAACTACGGCTATGGCGCGAATCAGAAGACCTGCTATCGCGAAGCGCTGCGGGCCGGAGCCGACATCGTGGTCATGGTGCACCCCGACTATCAATACGATCCCACGCTTTTGCCGGAAATCATCCGGCCGATCGAGGCCGGCCAAGCAGACGTCGTACTGGGATCGCGTCTCATGGGGATCCACCCCATCCGGCAGGGAATGCCGTGGTGGAAATACTACTCCAACCGGTTCCTGACGACGCTGGAAAACCTGGTGTTCGGGCTCCGCCTTTCGGAGTACCACACGGGTTATCGCGCATTCCGGCGGCAAGTCCTGGAATCGGTGAATCTCCAGATGGATTCCGACAAGTTCATCTTCGATCAGGAGATCCTGGCTCAGATCGTCAACCTGAAGATGCGCATCACCGAAGTGCCGGTGCCGACCCGGTACTTCGCCCAGGCGTCGTCCGCGTCGCTCATCCAGAGTTGTGTCTACGGGGTTTCGATCCTATGGATGCTGGTGCGGTACGTGCTGCACCGCGGCGGCATCGTCCACCAGCGCCAGTTCGACAGCCTGGAGCGCCGTTACCGCAGCGCCGCCGAAGACCAGCATCGGGCCAACTGACGTGAAAGTTCCGTTGAAACTCTCCCGGCGGAAGGAAATCCTGCTCGATTTCCTCCTCGTGTTCATATACACCGCGATGCTCATCCGCCCGTACTTCAAGGCCAGGTACACGGATAAGTGGGCCTCCATCGAGAGCACCTTCATCGCCGACGCGCGCTTCCTGAGCGAGCATTGGCCGCATCCCCAGTGGCAGCCCCTGTGGTACGCCGGCACGCGTTTCGACTACATCTACCCGCCCGCGGTGCGCTACGGCGCCGCCGTAATCTCCAAGGTCACGGGCTTCTGGCCGGTCAAGGCCTACCACTTTTACGTGGCGTTCTTTTATGCCCTGGGCATCGCCGGAGTCTACCTGCTGATGCGCGTAGGATCCAAGTCGCGCCCATTCGCCTACCTGGGCGCGCTGGCGACGTCTTTGATGTCGCCGATATTCCTGTTCCTGCCGCGGTTCCGTGCGGACTCCTGGATGCTGCAACCACAGCGGTTGTGCGTGCTCGTCAAGTACGGCGAAGGCCCCCACATGAGCGCGCTGGCGCTGATCCCCATCGCTCTAGCCTTCACATGGCTGGCGCTCGAGAAACGCCGGCCCTGGGCGCTAGCCCTGGCTGCCCTGTTCTCCGCCGGCGTAGCCGCCAACAATTTCTATGGCGCCGCCGCGCTGGCGACCTTCTATCCCATCCTGGTCTGGAGTCTCTGGATCGCCCGGCAGGAAAAGCGCATTGTCATTCCCGCCATCGCCATTCCGGTCCTGGCCTACGGGCTGACGGCTTTCTGGCTGGTGCCCTCCTACTTCTGGGTCACGGCGGAGAACCTGAAATACGTTTCCGAGCACGGCACCACCTGGTCGATCTGGGTCGCGGTGGTAGTGGCCGTGGCCTTCGCCGTGACCACCGACAAGTTCGCGCGAGCCAGACCGGAGCGCGCCTGGGCCGTGTTCATCGCCGGCTGCGTGGTCTTTTTCTCGCTCGACGTGTTGGGCGGTATGTACTTCAACTTCCGCATTTCCGGCGAACCCGTCCGCCTCTTGCCCGAACTCGACATGATCTACATCATGGCGGCTGTCCTCATCCTGCAGTGGCTATGGGACCGCCCCGGCATCGCCCTCCGCGCCGTCGTGCTGGTGGTTGCGATCGCGGCTTTCTGGACCACCACGGGTTACATCCGCCACGCCTGGCACATGTTTCCGCTCTGGCCCGATTACCAGAATCGCGTCGAGTACCGCGTCACCGACTGGCTTTGGAAGAATATGCCCGATGCGCGCGCCTACCCTTCCGGGTCGGTGCGCTTCTGGTACGACGCCTGGCACGACCTGGCGCAGCTCGGCGGCGGCTCCGACCAGGGGCTGCTGAACGGTGAGCTGGCTCCCGCCCAGTGGGAAACCGCTCTGGGCGCCAAGCCGGAACCGGCCATCCTTTGGATGCAGTGCATGGGGGTCGACGCGATCTATGTATCCGACCAGCGCTCCCAGGAGGTGTATAAGGATTTCGAGCATCCGCAAAAGTTCGCCGGGGTGCTGCCCGTGTTGTACGACGACCAGCAGGGCAACACGCTCTACAGGGTGCCCCGCCGCTACGCCGCACGGGCGCGCGTAGTCGAGACCGGGAAGCTGAACGCCCTGAAGCCGCCGCGCTTCAACGACGATGTCGAGTACCTCGGCGCTTACGCCGGCGTCGTCGAGAAAGGTCCCGATTCGCCTCCCACCCTCGCGCGCGACGGAACCGACGCCATGCGCGTGCGGGCCAAAGTCGAGCCCGGCCAATCCATCGTGGTGCAGGAAAGCTGGGACCCGGCCTGGCAGGCCTGGGCCGGCGGCAAGCAACTGACGGTCCGTAAGGATGTCATGGGCTTCATGGTGGTTGACGCGCCGCCGGGCGACCGGGAAATCCGGCTGGCATTCGTGACGCCTCTCGAGAACCGCGTCGGCCGCGTTGTGACTCTCGCCACGTTTCTCGCGCTGCTCGGCCTGGTGGTGTTCAGCGCGCGCTGGGAGCGGTTCGCATGAAACTCTCCCGCCGGCGGGAAATCCCGCTCGATGGTTTCCTCCTCTTTGTCTGCACAGCGGTCCTCGTCGGCCCGTTTTTCAAGGCCAAGTACACGGATAAGTGGTATTCCATCGAGAGCACATTCATCTCCGACGCGCGCTTCCTCACAGCCCACTGGCCCCATCCGCAGTGGCAGCCGCTGTGGTACACGGGCACGCGCTTCGACTACATCTATCCGCCCGCCCTGCGCTACGGAACGGCGGTGATCTCCAAGATCACCGGCTTCTGGCCCGTCAAGGCGTACCACTTTTACACCGCGTTTTTCTACTGCGTGGGCATCGCCGGTGTATACCTGCTGATTCGCGCGGGGGCCAGGTCGCGCGGCGCGGCCTGGCTGGGCGCGGCGGCCACGGCGCTCATGTCGCCGTCGTTTTTGTTTATGAAAAACCTGCGGCTCGATTCCGGGCCGCTGGCGCCGGTGAGGCTGGGTGTGTTGATCCGGTATGGCGAGGGCCCGCACATGACCGCGCTGGCCCTGATCCCCATCGCCCTGGCCTTTACCTGGCGCGCCCTCGAGAACCGCCGCCCCGGTTCCGTGGCGCTCGCCGCCATCTTCTCCGCGGCCGTGGTTTCCAACAACTTCTATGGCGCTACCGCGCTGACGATGTTCTACGCCATCGTGCTGTGGAGCTTCTGGGTCACACGCCGTGATTTTCGGATGGCGCTCCCGGCCATTGCCATCCCCGCCCTGGCCTACGGGTTGACCGCGTTCTGGCTCGTGCCCTCCTACTTCCGGATTACACTCCGCAACATGAAGTACGTTTCCGAACCCCCGACGGCATGGTCCTTCTGGGTCGCGCTGGTGGTGGTCGCGGCATTCGCATTCGCCTCCAACCGATTAGCGCGCTCCCGGCCGGAGCGGACCTGGGCGGTTTTCGTGGCCGGCTGCGTCGTCTTCTTCTCGCTCGACGTGCTGGGCAATTACTATTTCCATTTCCGCGTCGCCGGCGAGCCGGGGCGGCTGATACCGGAACTCGACATGGTTCTCATCCTCGGGGCGCTAGCGGTCCTCGAGTGGTTATGGCGCCGTCCGGCAAACGCGCCGCAAGTGACGGCCGTGATCGTTGTGGTGCGCGGCACGCCCCACGTGATCGCCGACACCCGACGCCCGTCACGGGTGGTGGCAGCGATCGTAGTGGCGGCGGCTTTCGCCACCACGGTTGGCTACATCCGGCACGCCCGGAAACTGTTTCCGCTCTGGCCGAATTACTCCGCCCGCGTCGAATACCGGATTACCGACTGGCTGTGGAGGAACATGCCGGACGCCCGCGTCAACTCGTCGGGCTCGGTTCGATTCTGGTTCGACGCCTGGCACGACCTCGCGGAACTGGGCGGCGGTTCGGAACAAGGCCTGCTGAACCCTGTGCCCCAGGAGGCGCAATGGGAGCTCATGGCGGGATCCAATTCGCAAGTCGCCATCCTCTGGTTACAGGCCATGGGCGTGGATGTGATGTACGTGCCCGGTCCGAACTCGGAAGACACCTACAAGGACATCCAGCATCCCGAGAGATTCGCGGGCGTAACGCCGCTCCTCTACGACGACGGCCTGGGTAACGCGCTCTACCGCATTCCGCGCCGCTACCCCGCCCGCGCGCGCGTGGTGGAAGCCGCCCGGCTCGAGGCGCGCCGGCCGCCGCGTTCCACCTACGACGAGGAGTACCTGCGCGCCTACGTGGACGTGGTCGAGAACGGCCCGGATTCTCCCGTAGCACTCGAGCGCGAGGGGACCGACGCCATGCTGCTGCGGGCCAGGCTGAGCCCCGGGCAGGCCATCCTCGTACAGGAGACCTATGACCCGGCATGGCAGGCTTGGTCGAACGGGAAACGCCTGCCCGTAGGCGCGGACGCCATGGGGTTCATGGTGGTGGAGGCGCCGCCCGGCGAACACCAGATCCGGCTGGCTTTCGTAATGCCCGCCGAAAACCGGGTGGGCTGGGCGCTCACTGGAATCTCACTGCTGCTTCTGGCGGCGCTACTTGCGCAAACCCTGTGGCGCAGGCACTCGTGCCTGCCGCGCCGAGACTCATCTCGGCGCTCCGTGACCGGGAATGTGCGGCCCCCGGAGCCAGCCTGATGCGCCGCCAGTCCCTACGCACGCTCGCCGCTGCCTCCGCCGTGGCCCTGGTCAACATAGCCCTCGTGTCGCCGCTCTACCGGGTGGAATACACGGACCAGATGGGTTCTATCGAAGCCGCCTTCATCAGCCTCGCCCGCTACATCCTCGATCATTTCCCCGACCTGCGGTGGTTCCCCCTCTGGTACACCGGCGTTCCCTACCAGAACACTTACCCGCCGCTGCTTCCTTTGAGCGTGGCCGCGCTCGCGGCGGTGGCGCGCATTCCGCCTGGCCTCGCGTATCATGCACTCACGGCGGCGCTCTACTGTCTGGGGCCAGTGGCGCTGTTCTGGTTGGTTCATCGCTTGTCGGGCAGCCGCACGCAGGCTTTGTTCGCGGGGCTGGCCTACTCGCTCTTCTCGCCCGCCTACTTTCTGGTTCCCGAGGTGCACCGCGACGCCGAGCGTCTTTTCAACGGCATGCGCCGCTTCCAGGTGCTGTTCGAATACGGTGAAGGCCCCCATATCGCCTCGATGACGCTCATGCTGGCGGCACTGGTCTGTCTCGACGCCGCGGTACGGAAGGGCGGCGTGTGGCGCTGGCTCCTCTGCTCCGCCGCGCTGGCCGCGACCGTGCTCTGTAACTGGCTGGGCGGATTCGCCCTGGCCGTGTTCGTCCTCTGCTACCTGCTGGCGCGCGGACGCGGATGGCTGCGGACGGCCGGCGCCGGCGGGTACGCCTACCTGCTGATCTCCCCCTGGATTCCGCCGTCCACCATCGCCGTGATCGCCTTCAATTCCCAGTTCGTTGCCGGGCGGTTCACTTTCACCCCGCGTCATTGGCTGTACGCCGCGCTTTTTGCGCTGGCCCTGGCCGGCCTCGTGTGGGCTCTCGGCCGCGCGCGCGCGCCGCTCGAAATCCGCTTCGCCGTGCTATTGGCCGCCTGTTTCACCGGTGTGGTGGTCCCGTGGTACTGCTGGCGCATAGCGGTGGTGCCGCAGCCTTTCCGTTATCAACTCGAGTTCGATCTCGCCATCTGTCTGCTGGGCGTGGCCGTGGCGGAGCGGATGGCGCGCTTCCTGCCCCCGCGCCTGCGCCTGGTGGTGGGTTCCGCGCTGGCACTGGCCTCGGTGCCGTACACCCTGGACTTGCGCGACGTGACGTTCCCCTTGGTGAAAGGCATCGACATCCACCGCACCATCGAGTGGCGCACCGCTCACTGGGCGGACGGGCACCTGAGCGGCGCGCGTGTGTTTGCGCCCGGCTCGATCGCCTTCTGGTTCAACGCGTTCACCGACGTGGCACAGCTTGACGGCGGGTTCGACCAGGGAGTCCTCATACGCGTCGAGCCGGCGGTGCGCTACCAGATTCTGGTCGGCCCCGATGGCGCCGTGGCGCGCGACTGGCTGCGCGCCTACGGCTGCGACGCCGTGATCGTCAGCGGGCCAGCCAGCGAGGAACAATACAAGCCCTTCCCCTACCCGCGGAAATTCGAAGGTGTGCTGCCAGTGCTGTGGCGCGAGGGCGATGTCACCATATACGCCGTGCCGCGCCGTTCTCCAACGCTCGCCCACATAGTGCGCCGCGCCGATCTGGCGCCGGGTTTCCCTCCCGACGCCACCCGGCTGGCCGACTTGCAGCCCTTTCTGGCGGCGCTCGACGCCCCCGCCCTCCCCCCCGCCACTTTCCGGTGGCTCGGAACCCGCCAGGCGCGCATCGCCGCCGATCTTCGACCCGGTTACCTGATCGCCATCCAGGTGGCCTATCATAGCGGCTGGCGCGCCCGCGTCAACGGACAGGCGAGGCGGGTGTGGGGAGATCCTCTGGGGCTGATGATCGTCGAGCCCCGTTGCGACGGGCCGTGTGTCGTCGATCTGGCCTACGACGGTGGCACGGAGATGATGTTCTTCCGAGCCTTGAGCTGGCTCTGTATTTTCAGTGGCGCCGGCGGTCTTGCCGCCGGTGTGTTTGTTCGGAGGCGCTTCCTGTGAAGCGCCTGGCCACGCCGGTGCTGGCGCTGGCCATCTTCCTGCTCAACGTGTGTCTCAACGCGCCGCTCTTCATGCCCGGCGAACTGCCCTTCCGCGGCTCCATCGAAGGCGGCTACGTAGCTATCGCCCGCTTCGTTTCCGCGCATCCCAACCCCTGGGGATGGGACCCATTCCAATACTGCGGCATCCCCACCCGCTTCCTCTATGTGCCCGCGCTGCCCTACCTCACCGCGTTCCTGGCGCAGCTTTTGCCGCACGTCCCGCTGGCCTTCATCTACCGCGTCATGGTGTCAGCCATGACCTGCCTCGGTCCGGTCACCGCGTTCTTCTTCGCGCTGCACTTCACCGGCAGCCGCCGCTGGTCGCTGGCCGCCGCGCTGGCGTATGGCTTCCTCTCGCCGTCCTACGGACTGTTCCCGGCGGTGGAGCAGGACCGCGGCATCGTGCAGCTTCCCTGGCGCATCCAGGTGCTGGCCAAGTATGGCGAAGGCCCGCACAACACCGCTTTGGCGCTCATGCCGCTGGTGCTGCTGGCCCTCTGGTTGGCCGCCCGGCGCCGCGGATACCCACCCATCTTCGTGGCCGCGCTGCTGCTGGCTGTCACCCCGCTGGTCAACTGGGTGGGCGCCTTCGCCCTGGCCATCGCCTGCGTGCTGCTGCTGGTAGCCTCGCTGGGAGAACCCGGGTTCCGCGCCTGGCGCGTGTTCGCCGCCGCCGGCCTGGCCTACCTGCTGGCCTGCTTCTGGCTCACCCCCACCTTCATCAAGACCATTGTCTTCAACTGGCCCACCGACTCCTTCGCCTACCAGTTCGGCGTGCCGCAGCGATGGCTGGTGGCCGGCCTCGCGTCGAGTGTGCTGCTGGTCCGGCTGCTGTTCCACTGGCTGGGCGGCTCGTTCTATCTTCGCTTCGTGACGCTGGCGGCCTTCACCTTCGGCTTCATCGCCACCGTCTTCTACATTTACGGCCTCGATACCATTCCCGAATCGCGCCGCTACGCCATCGAGTTCGAGTTGTTCCTGGCGCTAGGCGTGGTGGAAGCCATCCGCCTCGCTATGCGCCACCCCACCCAGACGGTGCGCCTCTGCGCCATGGGAACCGCCGCCGCCCTATTGCTGGCGGGCACGCCGCAGCTCTGGGCGTACGCCACCCAGGGCTGGAGCCGGTGGGCGCCCGCTCCTCGCGAGGAGTCCATCGAATACCACCTGGCCCGCTGGATGGCGGAGCATCCGCCCGAAGGCCGCGTCTTCGCTACCGGCGGAATGCGTTTCCGCATGAACTCCTGGTTCGACATTCCCCAGGTGGGCGGCGGATTTGATACCGGCCTCCAAAACCGCGTGCCCTGGGACCTCGCGTACAACATCCGCACGGGGAAGGACCTGCGCCCAGGCCGTGAAGCCCAGGACACCCTGCTCGAGCTGAAAGCCATGGGCGCGGAATATGTCGTTATCCATGGCCCCCGGTCGCGCGAGTATTACCGCGACTTCGTGCGTCCCGAGCTCGCCGCCGCGTCGCTCCCCGCCGTCTATCGCGAAGAGGACGACACCGTCTACGCTTTGCCCGCGCGCCCCCTGGCGAACTTGTTGAACCCGGAGGAGCTCCCCGGCAAGGATGCGCCCGCGCGCCCCTGGGTGCTGGAGCCTTACATCGCGGCCCTGGAAGACCCCGCCCGGCCCGCGCTCCAAACCCGCTGGTTGGGCGCCGATACCGTGGTCATCGACGGCGTCGCGCCGCCCGGCCGCCTGGTGGCCGTGCGGGTCAACGCCGACCCTGGCTGGCAGGCCTTCCAGGATGGCCGCGCCATCCCCATCGAGATCGACAACCTGGGATTTATGGTGTTGCGCCCGGCCGCCGCCGCGGCCACGCACATCGAGCTCGACTACCGCGCGACCGCCGAGCCGCGCCTCATGGCCGCTCTGAGCGCGCTCTCCTGGATGGCCGCGCTCGCCGCACTCTTCCTATGGCGAAAACCTTTGGCTTCACCGACGACGAAGTAAAGCTCCTGCTGGTCTCCGTGCGCCACATGCGCCGCACCTTCGCGCTGGCGCTCAAGAGCGCGCCCGACCCGTCGCTCCAGGCGTACGCCGCCCTTTACGATGCGCTGTTCGAAAAGCTCCGCGACATGGCCGGGCCGATTCCCGCCGGGATCGAAGACGTGCTGGAGTAGACCATTCGTCGTCGAATTCTTGCGGGGCTGGCAGGATTGTTTCAGCCGTGTCGAGCCGGGTCAAACTCCTTCTGGTCCCGGAATGCCGGGAAAATCGGCTCCGCAAGTAAGTTTTCACTTCGGGTTCCGCCGCGGCGGCGTTTCCGGGATCTTGCTCACCTCGTCCCACGGGCGGACGTTGCAGCGCTCGGCCCAGCGGCCGTACTGCCCGACCATGCGCTCGACGCGCGACGAATCGGAGCTGGAGAGGTCGCGCATTTCGCAGCGATCGGCCTCCAGGTCGTACAACTCCCAGCGGTTCGGGAAGCGCGAGACCAGCTTCCAGCGTCCGTCCACCATCGCGCGGTTCCCCTCGTGCTCCCAGTAGAGCCCGCCGCTGCGCGCGATCTTCTTGCGGTGGAACGCCGGCACCAGGCTGCGCCCCTCCAGGGGAAGGATGCGCTCGCCGTCGTACTGCTCGGGGTAGCGCGCGCCGGCCAAATCCACGCAGGTGGCCATCACGTCGATGATGTGCCCGCTCTCGTGCGTGATCGCGCCGCGCCAGTCGATGCCGCCCGGCCAGCGCGCGATCAGCGGGCTGGCGATGCCGCCTTCATGCACCCAGTGCTTGTAGCGGCGGAACGGCGTATTCGACGCGTTGGCCCACGCGATGCCGTAGCTGGCGAACGTGTCCTCGCCGCCCGGGAGGATCGAGGGGTCGTTGCCCGGGCGCATGGGGCGTCCGTCGCGCGCCTGGTGGGGGCTGTGAACATGGAGGATCCCGGCGGGCAAGTCTTCGGCGCAGGCGCCGTTGTCGGCCAAAAACATAATCAGGGTGTCCTGATCCCGTCCGGTGCGGCGTAGCGCATCGAGGATGGATCCGACATTGCGGTCCTCGCGGTCGATCTGCGCCGCGTACACCTCCATGCGGCGCTGCTGCCACTCCCGGTCGGGCGCGTCCTTCCAGGCAGGAACCTCCTCGTCCCGCGGGGTCAGCCCCCATTTCGCCTCCACCAGTCCCATGCGGATCTCGCGCTGGCGGCGCTCGGCGCGCAGGGCGTCCCAGCCGTCGCGGTAACGGCCGCGGTAGCGCTCGATGTCGCTTTCGAAGGCGTGCAGCGGCCAGTGCGGCGCGGTGAACGCCACGTACAGGAAGAAGGGGTCGGGGCGCCGCGCCGCATCTTCGATGTATGCTGCGGCGTTGCGGCCGATCTCGTCGGTCAGATAGTAGTCCGATCCCTCGGGTTCGATTGGGTCGTTGTCCCGCGTCAGCGTCCACGGCTGGTAGTAGCTGGAGGCGCCCGCGATGATGCCGTAATAGCGGTCGAAGCCGCGCTGCAAGGGCCAGTTGTGCTTCCTGCCGTCGTTCGGCGTCACGTGCCACTTGCCGCTCATCATGGTCTGGTAACCGGCCCCTTTCAGCACCTGCGCGATGGTCACACAGGAGCGATTGAGGTCGCCCTGGTAACCGGGCAGCCCGGGGCGGGGATTGGCCATGTGGCCGATTCCCGTCTGGTGCGCGTAGAGTCCGGTGAGCAGGCTGGAGCGGCTGGGACAGCAGCGCGCGGTGTTGCGGAAATGCGTGAAGCGGACGCCGGATTGGGCCAGGCTGTCGATATGGGGTGTGCGGATCTCGCTGCCGTAGCAGGCGAGGTCGCTGAAGCCCATATCGTCCGCCAGCATGACGATGATGTTGGGGCGCCGCGGCGGGGCCGAAAAGGAACGGCCGGCGTCGACCAGGCCGGCGGCTGCGAATTTGACAAAATCCCTGCGGAGTATCATGGGTAGATTATGGTGCGGTACCAGCCTTCAGCGCTGGCCCGTTTCCATGTCACCCCCTTTCAAACTGTGCGTGCGGTTTTCCCGCGCACAGCTTAACGATGATCTTATTGATGTGGCTTGCGTCGGGTAGCACACCGCGCCTTGCAGCCGATGCAGATCCATCCCGTAGAGCTGATCGCCGGTCCAAGCCTTCTGGTGTGTCGCCCGCTGCCCGCCGCGCCGAAACTGCCAGCGCCGTTTCATATGCTTCCCGCTCTGCCGCGCATCCGTTAACTCTCGCACCCGGTCCCGACGCTTCTTGGTCGCCTTCGGGGATGGCCACCGCTGCATGAAGTGCTTGCCCGGCGCCCGCAAAATGCTTCGCTTCTTGCGTCCGGCGATATCACGGCTTATGGTCACGGCTGTTCGCGCGCCCAAGACGTTACTTACTTCTTTCACAGATCAGCCACACTTCTGCTATTTCACCCCCGGCTCCACCCAACCCTTCCGGCTTGGTCCATTCCAGCGCGAGAGTCCCGGTTTTTGTTGCTTCCCTCGGGATCTCAAACTCCAGGGGGACCGGTGGGGAAGGCTTGTTTACGTAATCATGGATTTGCGTATTGCCGTTCGCGACCAGACGGATCGTTCCAGCACCGCCATAAACGACACGCAGTTTATATTGAGCGGTTCGATCGAGTTCGATGTACCGCATGCGCAACGGTTCATCGAACAGGGTCGCGGCTTGGGTCAACCAGGAGACTCGCCCGCCAGGAGCCGGCGGCATATAACCCCAGCCGGTGAAAGCGGTATGACGTAGCTCGGGATCTTTATCGAATCCCTCTCCCGTGATCAGGTGCGGTTGCGCCGCCGCGTTGCCGAGATCGTCATAAAATCCTCCGGGACCGGGATTGGTCCAGTTGACGATCTCATCCAGTTTTGCTAGTCGGGCCTGTTCCGAATTGAGCGCCCGAATCTCTGCGAATCGGTTTTCTAGCCAAAGGCGGTCGTTCAGCGCGTAATCTATTGTGTCCAGATTTGCTCCGCGCTCGATAGCGAGCGCCTGATAACGAGTCACGCTCAACTGCATCCCGATGCTCTGGAACAGGGCCTCAGCCAGCTCGAACACGCGAGCACGATACTCGCGCGCCGACCGGGTCGGCATATCTGCATCGAGTACCTGTTCCGCGGCTGTCATTGCCGAGAGAGACCCTCGCGTCTTCGCCAAAGCCAACTCACCGAGTGCCCGCTGCTCCTGCTCGGTTTCGGTGCGCAGCCGCGCTTGCAGGAAACCATCGTAATAGGCGCGATAGAGCGCCTCCTGGAATCGCCAATTGGCGCGCATCTGCGGCGTGGCGTGCATTTCCATTTCCCGGAACTGCTCCAGCGTGGTTTCGACACCGGCATTCATCAGTAGCGGTCCCTTCCAATTACGCTCCAACGAGAGCAGCCCCTGCGCGAAAGTTTCCGCCATGTCATCTCCAATGAAAAACCGGCTGTAGTCGGTCAGAATGTCTTTCACGCGAGCATCCGTGTTCCATCCGAGGCCGCTCCAGATGAACTTGTTCACGTCGTCGTTGCAACCTTCAGAGTAAGAAACGAACCCGTTGAAGTATTTCAGGAATGCATGGAAAATGACCGCTTGGTCGAGCGGGCGTGGATTGATCACCTCACGACCTTCCGTTTCGGCATATGCAAAGTCCCAGTCGGGCACGGGGAACTGCGACATCAGACTGTGCGTAATGTCGGGATACAGACGGATCGGGTAGCGGTTCGGGATGCGCTCGCGTAATTCGGGCAGGCTCATCCTCACCCACGGTCCAAAGACTATACCGCCCAGCCACGGAGGTTCGGTCTTCATAATGGAGAGGAACTCACCCATCCATTGCTTATTGAACATCTGCGGCGACATCCACATCTGGGCCTTGGGATGATACTTATGCAAGCTCACCGCCTGCTTTTCCAGCAGAGCCATCAGATATTTCGGCGGCGTGCGCCCCGGATCGCCGCCCGGCACGAAGATGACATCGATGCGCGGCAGCCGCCGGTAGACCTCGGCCCATTCCTTCAGCGCAAATTCGACCGTGGCCGGGTCCGAATAGTCTTTGTCTATGGCCGGATACCAGATCGAAACGTCAAGCCCATACTCGTCCGCGATTCGGGACACCTCCACCATCATTTCGATTGGCGGCAGCGGGAAATGCGGGCTGTCGGCGTCCTCTACAAAACGCGGCGCATTCAACTCGATCGTATTCGTTCCGAATATCGCCAGTTCGCGGATATACTGCTCCCACCGGTTCACTCCCCAGGCGTCATAAGTGTTGTTTCTGGGCGTATATCCGAGTTGATGGCCGCGGACTGGTACCTGAGGCGCTGTTGTGACGTTCAGGTCGGATGCAAGTTCGAGGCGCTGACGGCCCATGTGCAACTGCCGCAGCAGGTAGCCGGTCCCAAAGACCACCCCGCGATCATCATGGCCCGTCACCACAGCCAGCGGCCCGGCGCCTCCAGCCGCCGACCGAAGGGTGAACCCCTCCGCTTGGTCCGGAGCACCCGCAAGTTGCGGCACGGCTGACTTGACCTGGTCGGCCCGGCCGAGCACAATCGCCGGTCCCGTAGGCGGCTGCGTCTGCACCTTCAAGCGCAATTGTGTGCGCTTTTCGATCTCCTCAGATAGCATGGCCGCCGCCTTTCGCTCCGGCGTAGATGCGCTTGAGGGGATCACAATCACTGCATTTCGGAAGTCAAGGCTAGCCGCCACGAGCGGCAAGGCAAGGATAGACAGGCAAGCCATTGTTGTTTTATTTCGCATATTTCGCACAAGCACCTCCATCTCTCCGAGCTACCTGCCCGGATCCCAGATAGTTGCGGCAATGTAGCGCTCGCTGTCCAGGCTATCGGCGAAGTAATAGACCGTCACGAGTTTGCCATCGGACCGCTGGACGGTGCGCGGGTATCCGAGGTCCCAGGTGCCGCCATCCTGGCGTAGAATGACCGCCTCTCCCCAAGTACCGCCTGCATCCGAGCTGAATTTCGCACGAATGCCGAACGGCTTCAGGCGATAGCCGTACGTCAGCGTGAGCCGTCCATCGCGAAGGTGAATCATTGACGGTGGATTGCCGCCCGTCTCGGCTGCCTTAGTAAGGAACTGCCAGCTCCTGGCGCCATCGTCCGAGCGCCAGATCTCAATCCACTCCCGTCTTCGAATCGCAGTTATGATCGCACCGTCGGGGAGACGAACGGTGGAAGGCATGATCGCGTAGTCCGGAGGTTCGGGGCCGATGAAAGACACGAAGTCCCAGGTTTTGCCGCCATCGGTAGTTCGTACGCAGAGTGGGCGGCCTTCACGGCCGTCGGACTTGGAAGCGGCAAGGAAGAGCATGCAGTCGTGTGTGCCATTCACCAAGTAATCGGTGCGCGCCATGATGCCTTTCTGACCGAAATCCGGTAATGAGAAAGGGCCGTTCCAATGCTTCCCGCGATCGTAGGAATAGTAGAAGCGTGACGGCCCGATGTTAACGTCCTCCATGCGGGCGGTCAGGGCAAAGCCGGGCCTGGTAAACTCGATTCCACCGGGGCACGGCTCCGGTACTTTTCCCCCCGATTCGACGGGCGTTCCGCACATTTTGGTTCCAGGAGGAGCTTTCAGGCTCTCGGGCTTTTCGATAGACCAAGTTTCGCCTCCATCCAGACTACGAGCCAACAGATGCTCCTCCGGCTTTTCCCGGTCAATGGCATGGTCAACGGCGTACGGCTTCTCCCGGTCAATGGCATGACTAGGCAGAAAATAGCCGGCTTCAAACCCGACCAGAATTTCGTTATCCCACGACCAGATGCCGTGGTTTGCAGGCCACCCACCATAGCGGCCCCGCCGGCGGTACACGGTCACGTTCTTCACTCCTCGATCTGGAGTAGTGGCCGCCTTGGCCTTGCTGGAAAAGGCGGCAATACCGCACTCTAGAAAAACACGACGGTTCATCGGTTACTACCATACCAGGCGCAGCGCTAGTTGCAGGACTCTGGGGTCGCCCGCGGAGGTGATGTGCATGAAGAGAGCGTCGCTCTTGGTCGAGTCCGGCAGCCCGAAATTGATGCGGTTTAAAGAATTGAACACTTCAAAGCGGAGCATCGCGCGAACGCGCTCGGTAATCGGGAACGTCTTGGCCAAGCCGAGATCTAGTGTGGCAGTACCGGGCGCGGCGTACGTATTTCGCGCCAGATTGCCGTAGGTGTTGAGCGCGTTGGGTGCAAACGCGGCCGGGTTCATGTATGCAGTCACCAACTGCTGGTTAGTGCGGGGCCCGGCGATGTACGGGTTCCCAATCAGATCGGCCCGCTGGAAGGAAATGCCCGACAGGGCGTTGTCCACACCGCTATAGATCGTGAGAGGAATTCCGCTGCGTGCGTTGGAGACAGCGTTGAGATTCCAGCCGCCGAGGGCGGTATTCAGCCAACGGGCTGCGGGCCGAAAGGGAACTTCCCACACGCCGCTGAAGTTGAACACTTGGGGCCGGTTGAAGTCGGAAAGCCCTTTCTGGAGATGGTAGTTGCGCGGATCGCCGCCATAGCTGGCGCTGCCCTTGTTGGCCGAGCCGTCGTCCAGCGATTTGGAGAACTGGTAATTGGCCAGGATGGAAAACCCGTGGGCGAAGCGTCGCTCCGCTGTGAGTTGAAGACTGTGGAACGTAGAGTTCGCGTTAGATTGGCGGAGCATGGTGGTGCCCATTGCGGGTGCATAAATCCGTCGGTTATTGGTGGTGGCGGTGGTTGCGCCCGCCACGTACACGGCAGGATTGAGCTCGTGTGGCAGATCCAGCCGCGTGCCTTTGGAGCCCGCATAGGAGACGCGGACTACGAAATTGGACGGGAGTTGGCGCTCGATGGTGGCGTTCCATGCCTGCACGTAGGAATTGCGGTAGTCGGGCGCCTCGAGGGTCTGCCCGCTGTACTGCGGGAAGACAGAGGCCTTCGACGGCGTTGCAGCACCGGGGAAGGGATCCACTGTTCCAGCGTAGGGGTCGGCGAGGGAATTCACGGCGTTCCCGAATGTGTCGACTTTCGGCGTAAACGGCGCCTGCGTGGGCTGATTCACGTGGCAGATCAGGTCGGGGGAGTCGTAGAAAATGCCGTAGCCGGACCGGAAGGCCGTCTTGCCGTTGCCGAACAGATCCCAGGCCAGGCCGATTCGCGGGGCGAAATTGAGCCACTTGATGGGAACGAGCCGGTCGGGCACACCGGGATCGCCAGCGAACAGCACGCCTGAGGGAGCATTCGGATAGAGGGTTGACTGTGCGCCTGGGCGCCAAACCGCCATTTGGTTGAGGTTGTCCGTGTAGGGGAAGAAGGGCTCCCAGCGCAGGCCGACATCCAGAGTAACGCGTTGGTGGATGCGGATCGTATCGTCAACGAACAGCGCCGTGCGGTTCGCGCGCTCCTCCTGACGAGTACCCCAGTACTGCATCATGTCGTTGAAATGACCGGTGAGGAGGTCGGCCAGGCCATTGCCGGTGAATGGAGCAGTAGGGCTGAAGGTGAACGAACCCATGGAGCCTACGTTGTCGCCGATTTCCAAAGCCGCCCGCACATATTCGGCGCCCAGACTGACCTGGTGCTTGCCGCGCGTCCAGCGAAAGGTATCGAGCCCCTGGTACTCGTTGGTGAGAAAGTGATTGGTGTTGCCGGTGCCGAGGGAGAAGTATCCCGTAACCGGGAAGCCCCAGCCGTAGTTCGGCTGATTGTGCATCTTCACACCGAGTTCTGGGAGGCTCTTGGGGGGCTGGACGGGTGCCATCCACTGGTAATTACGCGTCCAACTGAACAGCGCCAGGTTCGTCACACTCGGGCTAATGATGTGGCTGTAGGACAAAGAGACGGACTCGCTAAGCCACTTGCCGCCGGTAAGTACTTCCAGGAAGTTCAATGGATTCAGGTAGGGCGTGGTGAGTTGCCCGGAATGGTAGTAGCGCCCGGTGAGAGTGCTGCGATCACCGAAGCGCTGGTCGCCACGCACCAGCACCTGCCGGTCGTCGGTGGTGTTGCGCGGCGCAATCGTGACTGTGTTACCTACGGGTACAACCGGAACATACCCCAGGACATACTGGCTGATAGGGCTGAATTCGGATGCGGGAATGATGTTGCCGGGGAGCGGTTGATGGCTGAGAGGGTCAAGCAGTTGTTTCGTCAGTGCTCCGAAGTTACCGGCGCGCTCCGCCGCGGTGCCTACCACTACGGACGACTGCACCGGCCTTTGGCGCAGGGTGGTCTCCTGTAACGAGAAGAAGAAAAAACTGCGGTTGCGGCCATCGTAGACCTTTGGGACGAAGACAGGGCCGCCTATGGTGCCGCCGAACTGATTGCGTTTGAGGCCGTCACCCTGCTTCTGGCCGTTCACGATCGGGGAGAACCAGTTCGCCGCGTTCAGATTTTGGTTTCGGACGAACTCGAAGGCGGAGCCGTGAAGCGTATTCGTACCCGATTTCGTGACGGCGTTGACTATGCCGCCGGACTGTCTTCCAAACTCGGCGTTGAAGCTGCTTGTCTGGACGCTGAACTCCTGCAGCGCATCGGGGTTCGGCAGGGGCATGGGCATATTGTTGTAAGGAGCGTTATTGGTACCCCCATCCAGTATATAATTGGTAGTGTTGCCGCGAGTCCCATTGATGCTGACAGGAGTGGCTCCGGGATACGTGGCGCCCGAGGTGACTCCGGAGATATACCCAACTGTCTCGTAGATGTAAACGCCCGCGACCAGGCGCATGAGTTGCGCGGCGTCGCGGCCATTGAGCGGCAGATCTTCGATGCGCCTCTGATCCACCACCTCCTTCAGAACGCCGCTGGTGGTATCCACGGTTACGGCCTGCGCTCCCACGGTAACGCTTTCGGTGCTGGCGCCGACGGCAAGGGCCACGTCAAGGCGTACGACTTCATTGACCTGCAGTCGCAGATCAACGGCCTGATACCGGCTGAACCCTTTCGCCTCGACGCTGACTTCGTACATACCGACCGGCAGATTGCGGAGCCAGTACGTACCGGTGTTGTCTGCTTTGCTGGTGAACGTTGCCAAAGTGCCGCCGTGCCGGGCAGTAACGATGGCTCCGGGAACCAGGGCTCCGCTGGCGTCCTTGACTTCACCGGTAATCGATCCAGTGACGTCCTGGGCAGGCACGCTCGATACGGCCAGCGCCAGCACGCAGGCAAACACTATTATCTGGGGTCCGACTCGGGACATAAAAACCTCCACCCTCGGTGAAACTACACGCACAGATTATATTCGGCGGGCCGCGCCAATGCAATTGAATTGTTGTACAATAGAGATTCACTATTCGTGAATCAGGTAGGTGCATATGGAGATCCGTGAAATCGCCAGCTTGGCCAAACTGGCCACGAATGGCAGCATTCTCGAAACGGCCCGCTTGTGTAATCTCAGTTCCGGCGCAGTCCACAAACACCTGAAGTCCCTCGAGGCGGAGTTTGATACCAAACTGTACGAGAAACACAACCGCACACTCCGACTCACACCGGCCGGAAAGTTCGTGCTTCCTTTCCTAAAGGAAGTGCTTTCGCAGCGGGAAGCGGCTGTGAAGGCCCTTTCGGACTGGAAGCGCGCGCCACACGGGGTTGTTCGCGTGGGAGCGGGCGCGGCATTCACGAGCACGGTACTTCCTTTAATTCTCAAGCGTTTCCGCCACAGGTTTCCAGAAGTTGCCCTGTACGTGGAGGTCGGGAATCGGGATGATCTCATCAAGGGGTTGGAGGACGGGTTGCTCGATCTGACGTTTGAACTCGATTACGGCACCCAGCAACATTCGGATCTTGCACCGGTCGCGACATGGTCTGCTCCGCTTAACTTCATCGCGGCGGCTTCCAGGCGAAGGGGGCGCTGCACGATGAAGGAACTGGAAAGCGCACCTTTTATCTCGTATGCATCGGGCTCTCGGATCGAAGCCATCATCCAACACTATTTTGACGAGTGCCGATTCCGGCCCCGGGTCGTCATGCGGTCCGACAGCGCGGCGGCGATAATAGCCATGGTCAAGGATGGAGTCGGCGTCAGCATGGCCTTCCTGTATGCGGTGCACGCTGAGCTGCGCACGGGACAGATCCGCACTATCTCGGTCGACATGCCCCCGCTAATGGCGCGCATGTCCTTGATCAAATTGAGAAGTTCCTATACGCCGCGCGCGCTTGGCGCCTTCATCGAGTTGACGCAGAGTATGGCGCTGCCCTGCATGAAGCTGGAGAGGGTTTAGCCGCGCGCCGTGCGCAGCTTGCGCCTCCAGCACTTCACGCTCTTGGGTCCGGGCGGAAGAGGCGATTCACCAGGCGTGAATCGCGGATTCAAAATATCTCGATTGCATGTTGCCCGCTGTCGGCCCTAGAATCTGATTGTAGAACTAGCTAGCTAGAACGAGGACACAAATGGGAACGCAAATTGAGACAATCGAGCCCGTCCAAAAGGCTCAGGCATTTCTCAGCGCGGACGAGATATGCGCGCTCCGAAAATACACGACACCCACGGTCTCCAATGCCATCGAAATCCTGACCGGCAAACGAGAAGGTTATTTTACAACACAGGAAGTCCGTTGCCTTTATCCGGCGCTCGGGCCTATGGTGGGGTACGCGTGCACTGCAATCTCCATGTCGGGCCAACCCGCCCGATCCCGCAGGCATTTCCCGCGCCGTGATTACTGGGCCTATGTCGCCTCGTCTCCGAAACCGAGAGTCATCGTAATGCAGGAACTGTCTTCCCCGCCTCTGGGGGCCTTTTGGGGCGAAGTTCATTCCAATATTCACAAAGCACTCGGATGCGAAGGCGTACTTCTCAACGGGTATGTGCGGGATGTGGAGGAAGTGCGAGACTTGAAGTTTCATTTCCTTGTTTCGGGTATCTCCGTATCACACGCATATGCGCACCTGGAGGATTATGATCGGGATGTTGAGGTTTTCGGAATGAGAGTGGCCTCGGGCGACCTGATCCATGCTGATCGGCATGGTGCCGTGGTCATCCCGCGCGACTGCGCCCACGACATTGCAGCGACCTGCGCAAAGATCGTTGAGGAAGAAACCTCCATCTTTCAGCTATGCAGATCAAAAGACTTCTCGATCGCGGCACTCGACCCACTGGTCACTCCGGACTACTAGTCCCTCGGCCGGATGGCGCGCTTGCCGGACGGTGCGCTCGTGCTCGCTTTCAAGGACAGAACCAGCAGGACGCCTTCGGACCTGGCCTCTGTCCGAAGATTGACGGAACAACCTGGGCCTCCAAACCGGGTGATTCAAGCCGGCGGCTATGCGTATACATATCATTATTTGCATTTGTCGGAAGATGGTTTGATTCATGTGAAATACAAGGACAACTATCACTCGATCAGGCACGAGCGGTGGATGAAACGTGGTTCTACGAAGAGCCTGTATAATGGCACTGGCACGAGGTGATCCGCTGCAAGTCTTAAATCTGAGGAACACGTATAAATGGTGGCTGGTTGCCATGCTGTGGCTCGTGTGTCTGCTGAACTACGCGGATCGACAGGCGATATTCTCCGTTTTTCCGCTGCTGAAATCGGAACTTCACCTTTCCGATCTGCAATTAGGCATAGTGGGCTCGTCGTTCATGTGGGTGTACGCGCTCTCGGGCCCGATCGCCGGACTGAGCGGGGATCGTTTCAGCCGGAAGCTGCTGATTATCATTGGTCTGATTTTCTGGTCATTAATTACGCTGGCGACGGCGCTATCCCGAAGCTACGGCCAACTGGTACTCTTCCGGGCTCTGCAGGGGCTCGGAGAGGCTTTCTACTTTCCCGCATCGATGTCTCTTCTCAGCGCGTATCACGATCCGCGGACGCGTTCGCGCGCCATGTCGATCCATCAATCCAGCGTCTACGCGGGGACGATTGTCGGAGGCACGGTCAGCGGTTTCATGGCCGAGCACTATGGATGGCGCTCGAGTTGCTGCCTGTTCGGAGCCGTCGGCGTGCTATGGGGATTAGCGCTGCTCGGGCTGCTTCGAGAGCCCGCCCGCGGGCCCGAACCGGTGAGCGCGGGGATTCCGCAATCAGGTACGGTGGGTTCCGTCAGAGAAGCCTTTGCTCATCCGATGGCCATTGTTCTAATGCTGGTGTTTGTTGGCGCGAACTTCGTAGCCATGATTTTCTTGACCTGGCTTCCGGCATTCCTGTATCGAAAGTTCGGCATGAGCCTCTCGATGGCCGGACTGAACGCGACGGTGTATCTGCAGACGGCCTCCATGATCGGCGTGCTGAGCGGAGGCGTGCTCGCAGACCGTCTCGTCCGTAGAACTCCCGCTGGCAGGATGGTGGTACAAGCCATAGGACTGGCCCTCGGTGTCCCGTTCCTGTTTCTTTCCGGTTGGACCATGAGCGTGGGAGTTCTCGTTTTGGCGCTGACTGGTTTCGGGTACTGCAAAGGTCTCTACGACGCGAACATCTGGGCATCGCTTCACGATGTCGTGCCAATGGAGAAGCGGGCGACCTCGGTCGGAGTGATGAATTCGATCGGCTGGATCGGGGGCGGAATGGCGCCCTTGGCGATTGCAGCTGCGGCTCAGACTTATAGCATGAGTGTCTGCCTTAGCGCCACTTCGTTGCTTTACTTTTTGGTGGCTGTGATATTGCTGCTCTCAATCTGGATCTTGTATGGGAGGTCCAATGCCCCGAAAATCGCCGGCCCGTCGCAGGGCCGAATTTTGTCGGGCTCATAAAAAGGGACTGATCCCGTCAGCGGCCCCGCTCATCGCCGACTTCGGCCAGTGCTAACCGATCTTTCGCAGTTCGGGGGTCGGGGGCAGCTTAACTCCTTGTTTTTCAGCGGAGACATCGAAAAGGTCTGCCCTACAAACGGAGCCTTTGGGCAAGCTCGCTCTCGGCGCGGACCT
>Ga0187881_10000967_pt1 | contig 32475 bp, 29 predicted proteins | sample June2016WEW_19_1_2_FD_133017 | JGI IMG/M metagenome (GOLD analysis project Ga0187881, IMG submission 133017) | Peatland microbial communities from SPRUCE experiment site at the Marcell Experimental Forest, Minnesota, USA - June2016WEW_19_100 | ecosystem: Environmental > Terrestrial > Soil >... | reverse complement strand
TCTTCCTATTGCATCCGCTCCTAACTGCATTCGGCTTTGTTCCCCTGACCCCCTCAGGGATAGGATTCCAGGAAGGAGCTATAGTTGGAATCTTTCTCCTTCTCGGAGTTGACCTCCGTCACGCCGCAGTGTTCGCAATACTTTCGCGAGGCCTGCTGATAGTAGAAGATTTGCTTGGAGTACCTCAGATTGCGAAAACCGCACAGCTGGGACTGTTCGCCACGTCCAGACGCGCAGCGCCCTCCTCCCAATCCTAAGGAACCCGTCGCGATATTGACCATCGCAAGCCTTGTTTATGGTCACGAAATTCTCACAACACCGAAAACTCAGGCCGCGTCGCGTTAGGCGGTGCCCTAGATTCGGGTAGGCGTTTCGATACGTGCAGGGGTGGTATAGCCCACGCCAACCACTTGGGGGGGTGGGTGGTGTAGTTTTGTGGGGAAAACATGTTACTCATTCCGAATGGCGGTGCCGAATAAGGCTTCGACGGGGATGACTATTTCGTTTTCCAGCTTACACCAGCCAACCTGGCCGCCAACGGAAGGAAGCCATGGAACCTCATGGGCAAGAGATCACGCAGGAACTTCAAATCGTCTATGGTTAGAAGCCTCAGGAAACGCAATGAAGCCAGATAGACAAACGCCCCAAAGACGACAACAAATGGAAGCATGACCAGTTTCGCTAGGAAAGAATGAGCGAACGATAAGGCGAAGAAGACAACGACGCCCATGACGACCGAACCAGCAACCGCACACAAGAACGCCCGCAAATCAAACTCAAAGAAACCCTTTCTCCATAACGCAACACCGTAAACCAACGCCACTAGCGCCATCAAAGTGGCCCGACCTAAGGCGGGGCCACTCAACCCGAAGATAGGCGTCAAGAAGTAGGATACGACGACGAGCCCTACCAGGCCTATTACATTCGCGCCTGTAAACCACTTCAACTCCCCGACGGCCAACAGTGCACCCGCGTAAACCACCCCCACAGCCGTTAAGCCGGTCACAACAGAAACGATAACGGAAGGCACCAGGCCGGCCACGTATTCGGGGCCGAAGATTCGCAGGGCAACTTCCATGATTGATGCGAAACCAAACGCGACTGGGAGAACCACGATTGACACGTAGCGGGTATTCGCCAAAATCATCTGATGCATTTGCCGCGTTCTCTTCGCCGCATGCAACGAAGAGAGCGCAGGTAAGAGAACAGTGAGCAAGGCGTAAGGAGCCAAACCTGCCAAACTTGCCGCGACAATAGCCACATTGTAAACCGCAAGCTCTGGCAATCCCTGCCGAGCTAATGTGAAAATCTTATCCGCCTGATTAACCGAGAAACCGATAAGTGCACTGAGAAGAGTATAAAGCGAGTAACGAACGAGTTCGGATAAGGAGAACTCTCCCGTAGCGCCCCCGACCCGCAATGCTCGCATCGATTGTTGTAGAGCGAAAATTAGCAGCACAACATCACCTAGAATCCAACCTACCAGCACCCCTGTTATTGCGTAAGTAAGCAAGAGGACAGAGGCGAGCGTGTACCGAACCACACTCCAAAGAATGAGGTATAGAGTAGCGCTCTTCAGATCTCCCAGAGCAACGAGAGCGCCGACACAAACCTGCCCTACTGACAAGACTAGGACATCAATTCCTGAAAGGCGCACGTAGCTTGGCAAGACTGCTGATCCGCCAACCCACGGAATGATGAGGCCAGGAGCCGCAATCAGGACTACCGCGATAGCCCCTCCTATAGCGACAGAAAATCCTAGAGTGACGAGAAAGAGTTTCGTGGCTCCAGATCGAGCTCCTCTTGTTAGGAGCTCGGGAAGGAATTTCAGAACAGCCAAAGGTGCCGGGACTGGGGATTGCTGGGCGATTGGTTGTGCAAGAATGACAACAGTGACCATTAACCAGATCACGATATTGAGAGCCGTCACGATTCCGACAGCCAGCGTGGAGTGAACGAAATTTGTTAGAACAAGAAAATAGAGAGTGGCAGAGACGAGCACGATGATGTTTGCAACGTAAAGAGAGGTTGCGCCTCTCGCTACTGACGCCTGAGTGCTCAATGAAGTGATTCTCCGAACCGCATCAATAAGGTTGCAACTGGCTCAAGACAAAACTCCAGTGTCCTATAAGATATCTCCAGATGAAATCCAAGCTTTGCACTTCACTAGGCTCTAGTTACACACGTTACGGATTGGATCGGGTTATTGTTAACGGCGTTCGCAGGGGGATGGCTTTTGTGTGGACCAGAATGCTTCCCAACGCTAAGAATTTAGAACGTAAGATATCAGGACTTCCTCAACGCCAGCGCTCATTTTTCTTGTCGACCCGTAAGCTGCTTCTACGAACCTCCTGAACTCGCTCCAAATCTACTCGTCCAGGACAAGCGTCGTCTTAACAGTCGCCAAGAGACTCCGCCATCTCGTCACGTGTCCTTCTGTTTTGGCCTGCTTACGAACTGATGGGGCTCAATCCTCCGCAGGTCAAGCTGGTCGAAATGTTCGTCGAAACTGGCAATGGCGTCAACGCCAAGCTTCTTTGCAACGTAGTATTGTAATGCATCATCGAAATCCAAACCCATTTTCTCCGACAACAGAGCTGCGGCCATCTCTTCTGATAGGTTTGTATCATAGACATACAGGCCAACGGACTGTCCCAGATTTCTCAGGAAAGTCTCCAGGCTTACCTTGTCTGGAAGACTTGCTTCTACAGCGTGAACCGTGAAGTGCGTAACCACGGCTTCCCCTTCTCCCCTGTAGACCTCTTCCAATAAGTTTTCGCATTCTGCAGCCTTCGTCTGGTCTAGGAGAAGTTCAAGGAATATGTTTGTGTCTAACAGAATCAATCAATCTTCGACCATGCCTTGTGCTGCATCTTCACGGAACTAATCCTCTTGTCTTTCAACACGCCCCTGATTGAACGCCAGTCAACCCGACCAACGGTTGAGAATCTTTTCATCGTATCCTCAAGCGCCTTTTTCATGGAACCTTTCTTGTACCCGTAGACTTCTAATATAATATATATTTAATATAACTCAGAAGGGGCTAGTGGAAACAGACCAGTGGGACACAATGCGATTCAAGGCCCTTGAGGTAGTGAAGGCAATTCTCGGCTTTGCCCTGGTTTTTGTTTCCCTGATTATTCTGCGGTACTTCATGCTTGCTCAGATGGATATGACTTGGATTGCGCTTATTGGAGTAGGTGTGGCGTCCTTTATTCTTGGCTCGAGGCTGCTTGTCGACAACGTCCCATTACTGTATCCGTATAAGGACATGTGGGTGGTGTTTTGCGTCGTGAACGTTTTCGCGTGGTTAATTCATGCTGGACAGATTGACCAGGTAATGGCGGATTCCAGCGTTGGTTCAGCGTTTGCAGCTCTCACAGTCGCCAATACTGCCGGCCTTCTTAGGCTATCTGGTGTGCCAGTGACTTCTACTGGGGAGATCCTGTACATGGGGCCGCAGTCGCAGATTGGCGCAGTTGCGGTAACCGGACTATGCAGCGGTTTTCTTTCCTTCATGATGTTCGTGGTTGCATTCAGTCTGGTGCTTTTTGATGTGGGTAAAACTCTGGGCGGACGACGATTGCTTTTCTTGTTCTTGGTGGGAGTGAGCGGGACTTTCTTCATAAGTAGCATGCGGGTCTACATCGTACTCGTCTTGGGATACTATTTCGGGGCTGGTCCCATGGACACAGCGCATCTCTACTTGGGGTATGTTCTGTTTCTGTGCCTCATCGTGTGTTTCTGGTATGCAACGTTGGAGTGGAGCAGACGCCTGCGAACTGGCTCCGCGCTCGCGGCATCGAAAGTAGTGAGTTGAATTCAAACTTCCTTACTGATTCACTCTAAATCTTTCGATTTCACACTTGGCCAATTGGTCAGGTTTATACTGCCTGTTGCAGTATTGCAGCCCTGTCGGCTTGAGGGCGCAGACAGAGAAATATCACGAAGTTGTCATGAATCTAGCTTTGGTTTCCATATCGGCTGGTTCGCTTGCTTTCCTTTCACTATTCACGGGGTTAATTCTCTTCGCGCTGATTACAGTGCTCAGAGAGAAACGATGAGCAGCTAGCCTAGTACTTGGTTGCACGTTCGAAGAGACGCGTCGTTTCTTTAACCGTCTTTTCCCAATCGTACATGCCGCAGACTCGTGTTCTTCCGTGACTTCCTAGATCTTCGGCTTGTCTTTCATCTCTCAGGATTGAGATGATTCGGTCTGCGATGGATCGCGGATCGCCGGCCTTAGCGTAAAGGCCTGCATCCCCCACTATTTCCTCTAGACCGATTCCTGAAGTGACAAGGACTGGTTTCCTACATGACATTGCTTCGAGGACCGTGTTAGGAAAGCCTTCGGAAAGGCTTGGTAAGGCGAACATTGTGCATCGGTTGAGGATGGCCACGATCTCTTCCTGTGGTTTCGGAGCCATGAAAGTGACTCTACTCTGTAGCCCAAGTTGCTCAGAAAACCGCTCCAAGAGTGGGAGCTGCCCTCCGTATCCGACAAGGATGAACTTTGCCTCAGGGACATCTCGGAGCACGAGTTCAGCCGCCTTGAGAAGATACGGTAGCCCCTTCTCTTCGACATATCGACCGGTCCATAGAACGCTTTTCGGGATTGGCTCACAGGCTATTGGTCGAAACAGTTTGGTGTTCACACCATTCGCAATCACTATTGCCCTTTCTGGTGAAGCACCTGCGGCGACTGTTAGATCCCTTTCGCGTTTTGTGAAGCTGATTACCCAATCCGCCGTCTGAAGAGTCCACCTGCCCAAAGACGCCAGGTAGGCATCTTGAAACAGGTTGAGGAGAGGGCCTCTCCTTACACGAAACCCGTGATTAGTAATAATGAGCGGTTTGCTGGACAATTTTCTCTTCAATGCTGACGCATTGGTTGTATACATGAGGTGCGAATGAGCGTGAAGAACGTCGTACTCGCCCTCCGAGCGTTCCAGCAGCCTTGCGAGGAGGTTGTGATTGATCGGGTTCTCGAGAGGCCAGGCTAGTGCTTCGTCCCTGAAGATTTCGTAGCCGTACCGAAACTCGTGTTTGGGATAGGAACCTTCAAGAGAGGTGAGGACCGTCACTTGATGCCCATCTCTCGCCTGGTCGGCAGAGAGCTGATGGGCGTGTTGGGAGAGACCCCCGATCTTTGGCGGATACAACCTATGAACCACACGAAGAATTCGCATGTGCGATTACGCACCCCTAACGAACACTAACGTTATTTATGTATTCGAGTGAAATTTGCATTTGTTGAAAAAGTTGCCAAATCGGCGGGAAGCCTCAGAATTGTTGGCGCCGTTCTCGCTCGCATTCGTAGTTGTTGTTTCGACTTACCTCGCTGTTACTGCGGCACACTCACTCGGTTTCAAGTTCGAGACTTGGACTTACGTTGCATCTTGCTTGATCCTTATAGGTTCTTTAGTCCTAGGGTTTTGGTTTTCGAATCGAAGCAAATCAGCCAGAAAACCTTTGAACTTCCTTTCGACGCACGGCTTGCTCATTTTGGTCGCGACGTCTTTTTTCGTGCGCATCGCCTTCGCATTGGAGTCGAGCATATTCCCGGATGAATATTGGATGATAGCAGTCCTCCGGACACATCCACTCAACAACCTGATCTCATTTCTCGTTCATTACGAGGTAGTTTCTGGACCATTCGTTGGCCATCCTCCTCTTAGCCTGCTCCTCATGAGCGTTGGTTACGAAGTCCTTCCCTCGATAATCGGGCCCAGGATTGTCTCCGTGCTGCTCGCAACAGCCTCGGTAGGGGTCATGTATTATCTGGTCCGAGATCTCAGTCAATCTCGAGAGCTTGCGTTGTTCTGTACAGCCATCTATGGTTTTGTGCCACACACTGCGCTCTTCCTCTCATTGGCCTTGACAAATACTGCCGCATTGTTCTTTGGCATTACGAGCATCTGGCTTTTTGTTCGATCACTTAGGAAACCCTCGCTTCAACTTGCTTTGCTTGCAGGGATTTCTTTCGGTCTCGCTCTCTGGTCGAGGATGTGGGAGCCATTCTTCTGGACATTCATAGCATTGATCGTTGTTCTGTTCACCTCGTCTCGGCGACGGTTTCCCGTCAACCTAGGTTTGTTCGGGTTGATGACGATAATTGGGCTTGCGATCTATGGCATTTGGGCTCTGATAAACCCCTCCTCTTTTTCACAGTCCAGTCCTTTGACGCTCGTTCGCTATCTGTTGAGACTTCCTAATCCAAGTAGCTGGCAGACGGGAACGGAGAATGTCGGAGTCACTTCCGCTACGACCATGGCAATCACTAGTATCACTGGTAGTCGCACCACCACAATTACCACGACGACCCAAGCCGTTGTGAGGGGCTGGCTGGGTCTTCTTAGCCCTTACTCCATCACCGGGGCCAGCTCAGTTTCATTCTCGGACGTAATAGCACAGCTGCCGCTATGGATTACTCCCATGGTGATCTTGTTGTGCGTCGGCGGCATTGTTCTTGCCTTCAGACGAAGAAGCCGCCTCGGTGTGGTAGAGACATTATGGGCTATTGTTCCTCTTCTATTGATGCTCCCCTACTTCCGAGACGTGCGATATTTGTTGGTCGCCGCTCCTGCCTATTCTTTCCTTGCTGCCATGAGCGTAGGATTCATACGCTCACGTAAGAGCAGACTGCGTCTTCAAGCTGTAATCCTCGGTTCTGTTTTCATTTTCCTTATGTTGGTATTGCCGGTGTCGCAACAATTGTACGGTGGTGTTAGCGATGCTAGTTATCAGCTGCAGCGATTGGGGTTAACGGACGCGGTGATTATGACGAACGGCCCTCTGGACTTCTATTTGCCCCACATCAGGATTGTCTTCCTTGACCCAGCGTACACTCCGGTTAACATCGGTGACGCTTTGCAGCTCAATCACGTGAGAGTTGTGGTGGTGTTCTATAACTCAAGAGGCGCATGGCCATATATTTCGCCTGCTGTGGTCCAAGTTATCAGAGAGAATTTCAACGGCTACATTTGGGGCGGTTCAGCCTTCTCCTGGTACGAGATCTACTACCATCAATAATTGACAAAAGATTCCTGATTTGGTCACTGCAGCCGTCAGCATTGATTACAGACGATTCCTGCGAGCTAAGTCTGCGAACCTCCGGCTGACCGCAGAAAGAGAGTAGCGTTCTACGACGGTCTGTCGTGCATTTGCTCCGATTCCATGTCTCATTCGGCTGTCTTTAATGAGCGCCTCGATTTTCGAGAACCAGTCGTCATTTGAGTTGGCAAGGAAGCCATTTTGACCATTCCGGATAATGTAGTTGTGTTCTCCGACTGGGCTGGCAACAACTGGAATTCCCATTGACATATACTCGAGCGCTTTGATCGCGCCCTTGCACCGCGACCATAGACTGTCACGCAGGGGAGAAACGCCGATGTCGACGTTGGCTATGGCTTCCGGAAGGTGCTCGTATGGAATCCAATCCTCGGGCCCAAAATCCAATCTCAGATTCGGAATAGATTTGAAAAGATTCTGGATCCTTCTGTCACCCATTGTTCCCAGAAGTTTGAGGGTTAGGTCATATTTCTTGGCGAGATCTGCGAGGATTGGAATGATCAGGCGTAAGTTGTCAAGTTGAACGTAGGCTGTTCCATGCCATCCCAGAACGAGTGTTTTATTTTCTTTCCGACGACGAATTTCCGGGTTGAATATTACTGTATCGACGGGGGAGGGCACGACTTCAACTTGTCTGTTCCATTTTAGGGCGTACCTTTCCAACTGATGACTTACAACAGTGACAATGTGGCTTCGGGCACAGAAAAGTTCCGTTAGGAGGGGTTGTTGCAGGAATATTGCGTCGTCAAGATCGAATACTGTGAGGGCGCCCGCCGACTTCGCGGCTAAATGTAGAAAGACCTCCGTCAGAGGTTCGGGCCTAGTTGTTATAGGGGCCTGCAATCTGTGAAAGACGACTACGTCGCTGGACATTGCCTCCTGAAGGTTATGCTTGAATTCTTCGATAGTGACATATCGAACCTTACATTCAAATCCCATTCTGTCCAGTTCATTCGCCAAGCATGTGCACCTCAGGACCGACGAGGGAGCGGGCTTTCCTCGCAGTTTCCCCATCTTTGCTATCAGCCCAAAAAAGAGAAGTTTCATCAATTCTCGCCCCCAAAGTTTTCAAGCTTCCTCAGACGTCCCCCCTGATACAATAGAGACGCGGTCATTGCACGAGGTCCTCACACACTAGCTATTCTATGTCTAGTCCTAGCTTGAATGAGTCATCTGATGAGTCTCCTATATATCGTGCTAGCGAGTCTGGCATACTCTGACTTCTTCTTCTGGCGGGAAGAAACATGCAGTCTTTCGGCATGAAGAGCTGCAAGTGTTGAGCTGGATTGCCCGCCATAAAGAGTGTATGTGACAAGGATTAATTCTAGATCCGACAATTCCCTATCACAACATTTCCGAACAATAGTTTCACAATCCTAATTGCGGAAAGGCGGGATGATGATGAAGAGGGAAAATGATTTGAGGGCATCCGGCAGTGTACCAAGTGTTTCTGTTATCGTCCCGACCTATGATCGCCCGCAGATGCTAAAGGAAGCTCTGAAAAGCATACTCAATCAGAGCTATCAGGATTTCGAGATCATAGTCGTGAACGATGGAGGCCAGGAGATAGGGGAAGTTCTCACGGCGTTGAACCGGCCTGATAAGATCCGCAATTTCCGCCACAAGTGGAACCGAGGAATGGCAGCAGCGCGTAACACGGGTCTGAAAGCCGCACGCGGAAAGTACATTGCATACCTTGACGACGATGACATTTTTTACAGGGGTCACCTTGAAACGTTGATCACGTTTCTGGGCTCTACACGGTATCTGGTGGCGTACACCGACGCTTACAGAGCGCGTAAAGAGATAGTACACGGAAAGTCTGTAGTGACCAGAAGGGTCCTTCCGTACTCTTTTGATTTCGACTGTGATCGTATACTCGTCTCCAATCAGGTACCGATGTTATGCGTGATGCATGAAACGACTTGCCTCAATCGCGTCGGCTACTTCGATGAGACACTGAGAATGCTCGAGGATTGGGATCTGCTGATCCGCCTGTCGCGCAATTTTCGAATAGCGCATTTGAAAAAGGTGACATGTGAGTTCAGGTCGGGCGAATATGGTTCCTCGGTCTCTACTTCAAGACAAGGCGAGTTTCTACGAACAGTAATGAGAATCCATGCAAGAAATCGGACCTTCTCGGCGCTACCTAACATCGACAAATGGTTGGTCAACCCAGTAGCGGCAAAAGTAGCCAGAGAGCTAGCTTGTTACCACTTATACTCGAAACGCTGGGGACGAGGACGTGCAGCAATGAAGATGTGGAAGGAACAGGCTGGAGTTAGATTGCGCGGTACCCGCCTATTACATTCGCCGATCGAGCAAGAGACTCTGAAGAAGAACAAAACCGACTTCCATGAACAATCAGCAGTCCAGTCAGTGTAAAAAGGTTAAGGCCATGAAGAGATTGCTTGTTAGCAGGCCTACTCTAGTGGTATCTACCTGGGCCCCACCGATAGTAGGTGGACCACAGAATCTTTACAACCTGCTATCGCTTCTCGCAACCACCTCTTACTGCATTCTGACTAGTTACCGGTCTATTCGAAGGCTAGGTGGGGGAACGTGGTTGCCCGCAGAGTACTTCTTCTACGACTATTTCGGTCGAGTCCAGAAATCTCTTCACCGCACTAATCGAGTAGAGGCCGCATCAATCCCTGTGCAGGAGTTGAGATTCGCAAAGTTGAGGAGGCTACTTGGGAATATTACAGCGATTGGATACATCTTCGGAACGATCGCGGCAATGGTCCTAGCGGCAGAACGTGTAATTCGGAAGAGAGACATTGGGCTCATCTTGGGCGTGTCAGATACTGGCCCGGCCTTAATCTCCACTTATTTGGTCTCAAGGTTAACTGGAGTTCCATATGGATTGTACCTGTTCGACCTTTATTATGGGAACAGCCTCCATCCGGTCGCGGGACTTCTTGCGAGGTTTTTCGAACCTCGTTTGTTTAGGAGGGCTAGAGTTGTCATCGTGACTAATGAAGCAACCAAACGATATTACGAAAGCATTTATCCCAATCGATTCCGATGTGTCATTGTTCACAATTCTGCGTTTCCAACCGATTATGAAACTAGGCGAACACCATACAAACCTAAGGCGCCTTACACGATTGTCTATACGGGCAATCTATACTGGGCGCAAGAAAGAAGCCTGATGAACGTCATAATGGCAATGGATCAAATCCGTGATCTACCGATCAGACTGGACTTGTATGTGCCGAATGCCACTGGAGCGCTAAGGAGAACGGTTAGCTCTCGCGCGAACACAACGTTAAGATCCGCACCGCAATCAGAAATGCCTGAAATTCAATGCAACGCCACTATTCTGTTGCTACCCCTGAGTTGGCATACTAAAGCACCCGACATCATAGCCACCGCCAGTCCGGGGAAGTTAACCGATTACTTAGCATCTGGACGACCGATACTAATACATGCCCCACCGTATGCCTGGGTAAGTCAATATGCGAGGGAAAACTCATTTGGTCTTGTTGTGCAGGAAGAAAGTGTAGCCCAGTTGAGCACCGCAATCAGGAAACTACTCTCTAACGTTCAATTTTCTCGCAGACTAATCGAAAATGCAAAACGGAGTTTCTACAGGAACCATAACGCGATAAGGAATGCCAAGAAACTAACAAGGATATTGCTCGAAACGTGAGCCGAGTCTATACCAAACTGCGATTTCTCGCTCATGCAATGTGAGGCTCGAAATGTGAAGCGAACCATCCTGGTCGTCACAGAGCTCTATCCGAATGTGACGAACTCATTCATCGGATCGTTCGTCGTTCAGCAACTAGAACTCTTGAAAAGGCATTTCACAATTGTCGTGATTACTGTCCATAGAATTCGGCTTCTAAAGCGACGCGGGAAGATTACGTTACGACAGCCCTATTACCGGCAGGAACAGGGGTTTCACGTATACTCCATTCCACACATGCCATTCTGGCTTGAATGGCCGGGATATTTGCTTAACCGAATCTCGCGGCGTTTTACGGCCTTTCAGTTTGCTGTCGATAAGTTGTTGACGACTCGTCGAATTCTTGCCCTAGCCCGAGAACTCCATGCACACTACCATTTCTCAATAGTCCACGGTCATGAAACCTACATTGGAGACGAAGCTGCATCCGTCGGCCATCAACTGAACATACCTTCAGTTTTCACTTTGCATGGCCTGTACCCCTACCATCTTCAGGGCTGGGGCGAGAGCGTAATGCGAAGAGCCGTAGCAAACATGAATGCTACCGACCGCCTTATCGCCGTTTCAAGATTGGCAGCACAATCATACATGGACCAAGGAGTCCAGCGAGGCTTTGAAATCATTCCGAATGGTGTAAGACCGCCTGAGAGAGAGGGGCGCTTTCACCTGCCTAAGGAAGTTATGGCTTTCACTAGAGGTAAACTCGTTTTACTAACTGTCGGCTTCTTTGTTCCTGAGAAGCGGATCGGATATTCTATTAGAACGTTGGGTCGACTGCGCGCAGATGGGATAAGAAACGTAGTCCTGCTGTTAATTGGCAAGGGATTTCTTGAACCAAAGCTGCGCAAAATGATTCAAGAAGAGAAGCTGACCGACGCAGTACGCATCGTTGGCGAAGTCCCCCCAAAGGAAATGGCCGGATACTACTCGATCACGGACGTACTCGTGCATCCAAGTGTAGTCGAAAGTTTTTCTATGGTTTGTCTTGAAGCAATGTCTTACGGAAAACCGATTGTTTGCACATCAGCGATAGGTCTGACAGAGTTCCTGAAGAGTGGCAAAAACGCGATCGTTGTCCCGCCGGATGACTTCAATGATCTATACCGTGCAGTATTCAAGCTAGTTCAAAATGCACCATTGCGTCGAACAATTGGTCGGCAAGCGCAACGGGTAGCTCAGCATTTATCTTGGTCTAGGCAAGTTCGCAAACTCCGAAGGATCTACGAGGATGCTGGCTCTAAGCAAGAAGGTACTCGTCGTTTCTAGCTGGGCACCGCCAATGGTCGACGAGTTGTGCTCTTAGGCCGGTCTGATCCTGTACTAAATCTTCTTCGGTTACTACTGCGATGAAACCCGTCGCCTCGCCACGCTCCTTTGGTATTCAGGGCGCTTCAGCAGGTCAGGTTACTTCAACTGTTACGGTGTAGGTATTTGGGCCGGAGACGTACAGCGTCCACATCTGATGCGACGTTGGCGCCGTTATTGTGAAGGTTGCTCTGTGAATGTTCGTGTATGAGGGTTGTTGCCCCGAGACCACGGCGATAGAGGTTCGATCATACGTTCCGCCTGATGTGTCATAGATGGTTGGTCCGCCGGGTGAGGCTATTGCGACGATGGTTGTTGTTCCGGAACCGGTCCATGTAACCGTGACCACAATTTGGGTAGCTCCAGCCTTCACGTCGAAGTTGAATTCGTTAGGACCGTTCACCGTAACCGTAAATGTGACTGTGTGCGATAGCGCGCTGTTCACGCTGTCTGTGCCCGTCACTACGATCGGATAGGTTCCGCCGGGTGTTGAGACCAGGGTATTGACGGCGAGGGTGACAGTTCCGGTGCCCCCAACCACCTGGGCAGTCGGGTTCCCGTTCAGCGTGCAAATCATTCCAGACGCGGAGCAACCCGACGTGACCGCAAGGTTGACCGTTCCAGTGTACCCGCCCTGCGGAGCCAACGTCAAAGTGGAACTAATTTGGCCCCCCGCACCAACACTCTGCGAAGTGGGTGAAGCGCTGATCGAGAAATCAGGCCCAGTGAATAGGGAATCATCTGTGAAAGTGGTGCTGCCGTTTGCACCGTTCATGTGAAGTAATAGTACCGTGTTGCTGTCGGAAGCATATTCTGTTGCTGGGGGAGTGAAGTTGCTCGTCCAACGAGCAATACCCTTACTAACTCTGTATTCGTCAAGCAAACCATTTAGATAGTAGACTCCGTTAGCGTTTCTACCAATGTTCAAGGCACCTGTATAGTCGCCCATTGCGCCAGAGTTTACGTATGTTGAACCGACTTGCGTTCCGGCTTGGAAGATATACCAGGTATTGCCCGACCTAACCAATGCTATATGATACCATGTGCCGGTTGAAATTGCCGTGGTATTCTCAATACTCACTCCTGCATCGTCACTAGCCACGCGCCATTTGTAAGTTCCAGAAACATTCTCCAGCCCGAAAAGTAATCGGTGGGTGCCGTCAGTTTGTTGGTTATAACAGTCCATCTCGCCATTGTTTCCTGGGAGTGTGTTAAACCTTACCCAGAAATCAATCGTGAAATCCCCCGTAAAATACCAGTCTGAAGAATCAGGTGTAGAAAGGTAACTGTTCGTGCCATCAAAACTACCTGAAGCACCACCGAGCTTAGATTGGACGGCGGTTATCTGAGCGTTACCGTTCGCAGTCACGGTTTTCGTAGCTGCGTAGACTTGTTGAATGAAGCCGATTGGGATATTGTTGGTGAATGGTCCGAAGTACCGTTGAAGCTCATGTTCGCCTTGCGTAATGCTGATCAAAAGTTGATGCATGACAAGCCAAGAATCAAAGAACTGTTCACGCTTAGGCATAGCAGGCAGTTTAGGCGTGGTATCCGCAGTGGTGATGCCGAAGGTTCTAGTGCCTAAACGGTTTTGGTCGAATGAAATCCTCGATGGGACCAAGATTAGACTTAGGATTAAGAACACGTAAACTAGATGCTTACAGCAAAGATGATACTTGAAAGGCTATGCCCTCCCCTAGAGCCCTCTAGGCACAACGGCCTGATTTGAGATTTGTGGCTCATACATCCACCCAGAGCCAATCCAGTCTCCGACTCGCCAGTACCGGACCGCTGCTGTTGACGTGCCTTGTATTGCAAGGATGACTCATTTCCTGTCCCGAACAGCGAGTCTGGTTGAGCGCCTGACGATGTCAGAGTGAGAAATGTTGCCGCGTGGTTCTCAGCTACAGGCAAATGGAGGTCCTTGTGAGTAGGGTGGAGAAATACGGCGACGAGACCGTCCCGCTTATGTCACAATCATGGATTCATCGGTGGATGAGTCCTTGAGAGGCCGATTCCCAAGAAATCTACCCCGGCACTTTTCCAAAGACTTGTTCAGTGGTCGAACCTGCTCAATACACTTCGATTGCGTGGTTACTTGGGATAGTGATTATCATGAACAGCATCAGAAGATAGAGCCAGTGTGCCTTACGCATTATTATGTTATTGTGTTATGTGTGTTGTGTGTTTGTGTTAGCAATAGCGTGACCGACTCTGCAATTATTCTAGGAATGCCAATATATTACGCTCTCCTTGGTTGGCGCAAGTTTCGTCGGACCGATGGTGATCCTCGGCTATGATCATTAGACCATCACGTGGTTGGTCTTTTCCAGATTTGAGGGAACTGTGGGAGCATCGCGAACTCTTGTACTTTTTTGCGTGGCGAGATATTAAGGTTAGATACAAGCAGACAATCTTAGGGGCTTCTTGGGCTGTGATCCAACCACTCTTCACGATGGTTGTATTCACCATCTTCTTCGGCAACCTCGCGAAAATACCATCTGAGGGGGTCCCATACCCCATCTTCTCGTTCACTGCACTGGTTCCCTGGACGTACTTTACCAACTCAATCACTCTGTCGAGCACGAGCATGGTAACTCAAAGAGGCATAATAACGAAGGTCTATTTCCCGAGGATTATTGTGCCTTTGGCAGCTGTGGTTGGAGGGCTTATTGACTTTTCCATAGCCTTTGCAGTGCTAGTGGTAATGATGGTATACTACGGCATATTTCCAACGTTGAACATGCTCTTTCTACCATTTTTCTTGCTTTTCTCCATTGCCACTACTCTAACTGTCGGGCTATGGCTTTCGGCTCTGAACGTGATCTATCGAGACGTGCAGTATGTGGTCCCATTCTTAGTTCAATTTTGGTTGTTCGCAACCCCTATTGTTTATCCGAGTACTCTCGTTCCTCCGCTGTGGAGGCCTATATTGGGGATAAATCCGATGGCGGGAGTTGTTGAAGGATTTCGTTGGTCTCTCTTGGGGAGTGGACAAGGTCCGGGGATCATGCTTGGCATATCTGTTTGCATTGTCACAGTATTGCTAGTTACTGGTCTACTCTATTTCAAGCACATGGAAAGGACGCTTGCTGATGTGGTTTAGACTTGACAAGTGATGTCTGCATAGAGGTTGAGAAGGTAGGCAAGCTCTATCGAATCGGAGAACGAGAACCCTACAAAACCCTGCGTGACACGCTCACGAATTCGTTCCGCAGGATCTTACCTCGCGACAAGGAGAGTTCCACAAAACTCGATGACCAATACATATGGGCCCTCAAGGATATTTGTTTCAAAGTCTCGAGAGGCGAAGTCATCGGCATAGTAGGAAGCAACGGTGCAGGCAAGAGCACTCTTCTAAAAATACTCTCACGTATAACGGAGCCAACCGAAGGCTACTGCAAGATTGCTTCAAGAGTATCTTCCCTGCTCGAGGTTGGAACTGGTTTTCACCCAGAACTTACGGGCAGAGAGAACATCTATCTGAGCGGTTCCATATTGGGAATGAGAAAAGCTGACACAACCAGGAAATTCAAAGATATCGTTGCCTTCGCAGAGCTTGACAAGTTCATTGATACTCCTCTGAAGTACTACTCCAGCGGAATGCAGGTTCGCCTAGGATTTGCCGTAGCCGCTCATCTCGAACCTGAGATTATGCTTATCGACGAGGTACTGGCCGTGGGTGACGCCGCGTTTCAGAAGAAGTGTCTTGGAAAAATCGATGACGTGACACAAGGAGGACGCACCGTGCTGTTCGTAAGCCACAATATGGCAGCGGTCCAGAAACTCTGTGAGAGGAGCATCCTACTCGAGAATGGAAAAATCATTGCCGAAGGTAATACACCCGATGTGCTGAAAGTATACCTAACTAAAAGCGCAGGCCGAGAAACTGGTGATCTCAGATCACGACACGACAGGAGAGGGACTGGAGCGATACGCTTCGAGTCTGTATCGTTTCATCGTAGCGATGGCAAGAAAACATCTACGTTCTTTAGCGGTGAAGATCTACTAATCATGCTTCGATACAGTATGACTGAGAAGTTGTCTAGCGATGCTACAATGCTTGTGGCTATAGGTGTGAACGATCTCTATGGTGACCCACTGCTCCATTGTACCAACGAGCTCACGGGTGAACTATTAACACAACGAGAGTGGCCAAGAAACGGCGATATCATCTGCAGAATAAGTAAGCTACCTCTGCCTAGCGGCTCCTACAGGATCAACATCTTTCTCGCGGTCAATGGAGTGATTGTCGATTGGGTTACCGAGGCAGCGCTTTTTGAAGTTGAGACTGCTGATTACTACGGCTCCGGCCGCTTACCAGCACTTACGCAGGCTCGTTTTCTCGTTCCTCATTCTTGGTCAATCAAGCGCAGAGATACTTTGGAGTAGTTTCATGAACTTCGAGATAGAGAGCTTGCGCATTTGGTTAGCGTGGCTGAAGACCGACCATGCTAGGTTGCCCTGCAAAATGAGGCTAGCACTCCAGTACCCCGCCTGGAGAAGATCTTTAGAGAGCGGTAGATCTCCGCTGACAGACGCAGTGCTTTGGATAAATTTCGGTGCGAGTTTTTTTATTGAATCCGTGCTGGCTCCAGAATGGATTGTATACGAGTTTGGATCGGGCGGATCAACTCTCTTTTACTCAAAACGAGTCAAGAGAGTATTCTGCGTTGAGCATGATACAGGCTGGTTTGAACGCGTAAAGACCGAATTGACTCGTAGGGGCTTGACCAACTGCGATTGCCGACTTATCCCTCCGGAACTCTCGACGTTTCCGCATGTCGACCCAGAAAACCCTACAGACTACGGTTCCAGTGATGAAAACTACAAAGGATACACTTTTCGGCGATACGCAAGTTCAATCGATTCGTTTCCGGATGGCTTCTTTGACTTGGTGTCGATAGACGGCCGTGCTAGACCATCTTGCATTTATCATGCCCATCGAAAAGTCACAGTTGGAGGGTATCTAATGCTCGACAATTCCAACCGCCCCGAGTACCAGAGGGCTAGGGAGCTCATTTCAGGCTGGGATAAGCATGAATTCTCTGGACCGGTACCGTACCAGAATACTTTCTCTGAGACCTGCATTTGGAGAAGACCTGATCTCATTTGACTGTCTGAGACTTCCACTATTGACAATTCATTTGAGAACGAAAGTCGTCAGTCGCGGATAACAACAACGCGCGGGCAGCTAATCTTGGAGAAAAAGCGTTGTCAGAATCGAGATTGTTGTGCAATGCGTTCTCATGGTACTAGCACCATTCCACTATCGTCTTCGCGATTTTTCTTACGTCATCCTGAGATAGTTCTGGGTATATTGGGAGGCTAAGAATCTCTTTCACAATTGTATTGCTATTAGCCATCGAACCGACAGCCCGTACGCGGTAGCGATATGCTGGTTGTTGGTGAATGAGAAGTGGATAGTGAATCAGTGTACCTATTCCTTTCTCGAGCAGATAACTTTTGAGTGCGTCACGTCGTTTAGATCGCAATACGTACTGATGATACACGTGCGTCGCATCTGGTGCGCATTTCGGCAAGACAACATCAGCTGTTGACAAGACTTCACCGTAGACGCTTGCCAGAGCCTGCCTCTTCTGATTCTCGCCGTCCAAGTAACCGAGCTTGACTCTCAATATTGCTGCTTGTAGCTCATCTAGTCTTGAATTGACCCCGGCAAACTCGCTTACATAGCGGCTGCGCCAGCCATACTCGCGGAGCATTTGGACTTCCTCTGCTAGTTCACTATTATCTGTCACGACCATGCCGCCGTCCCCCAGCGCTCCCAAGTTTTTTGTTGGGTAGAAACTGAAAGCTGCAATGTCGCCCCATTTTCCCGTCTTGCGAGCTTTGTAGCTGGCGCCGTGCGATTGGGCGCAATCTTCTATAACTCTCAAGCCGTGGTGCCTAGCAAGTTCAACTATCATCTGCATCTCCGCAGGATGACCGTAGAGGTGCACGGGGACTATTGCCTTGGTACTCTTGGTTATTGCCTTGTCCACCTGATTTGGATCCAACGTAAACGTTTGTGAATCAATGTCTACTAATACTGGTCTCCCCCCACAAAGTTCGATTGCAGCAACAGTTGCCACAGCTGTGTGAGACACTGTTACAACCTCGTCGCCCATGCCGATGTGACACGCTCTCATCGCTAAGCTCAGTGCATCTGTACCGCTGCCCACGCCTATTCCGAACCTTACACCAATATAGGCTGCAAATTCCCGTTCAAAGCTTCGAACCTCGTCCCCCAGGATGTAGTGTCCGCTATTCAGAACGCGAGCAATTGCTTCGTTGATTTCCTCTTTATGAGCGAGGTAGTTGGCCTTCGGATTGCTAGGAGGGATTCGAGGTGTTGTTCTGCTCATCTATAGCACTTTTCTATAGATATTCATTGACGTTCTTCTTGTAGTAATCCAACGTCCTTCTCAAACCGTCTCGTAACGGCACCCTAGGTTGCCATCCGAGAGTAGATCGGATCAGTGAGTAGTCAGCATAGTAGTCACCGATATCAATGCGTCTCCGTTCCGATGGATATTCCATCCTTACACATTTCCCACCACCATTGGTCTCGATCAAGAGATCTGCCAAGTCACCTAGGCTTATCACGCGGTCGCCGCCGAGGTTGAAAATTTTCCCCATCGATTCATCTTTCGCCGCTGCTATCAAGAAGGCGTCGACAGCGTCATCTACGAATGTTAAGTCGCGTAGCTGTTGGCCACCCCACACCTCGAATGGCTTGCCTTCGGTCACGAGACGAATCCAAATGCCCAAGAATGTTTGTCGCGTGTCTTTAATGCGCATGCCTGGCCCGAAGGTATTAGTCAAACGTAATGCGCAACTGCGAATGCCATGTACATTGTTGTAGAGAAGATGATACCATTCTCCGGCCAACTTGTTTACGCCATTTACGTCAACAGGACACAGCGGATGCTTCTCGTCTACTGGTAGATACTCTGGTTTCCCATACACTTGGCGTGTGCTCGCAAAGACGACTTTGACAGTGTGATTATGCCTTCTGCATGCTTCGAGAATCGATAACTGTGCACGACAATTGATCTCCAAATCCGTGAAGGGATCATGCATGGAATCCATGTGACTAGTTTGGCCTGCTAAGTTGAAGATGTAGTCCTGATTTTGGATCAAATATCGCAGGCTGTTCTCGTCTCGAACATCGGAAATATTTACCTGCACCCGATCTCGGATGTCAGCAATGTTAAACAAATTGCCGCCGTAATCAGGAATGAGACTGTCCACCAGTAGAACTTTCGCCCCGGCGGCTACTAGCCGTCGAGCTAGATTGGAGCCAATAAAGCCTAACCCACCAGTAATCAAGACTCGTCTATTCGTGAAAACTTGGTCAACTTGCTCCACGTTTCATACCGACCTCGGATTTGGATTCCTAGTCATGGGCTGCGCTCCTTGCGGAACAGGAATCCTCGAGATTCTCCCTGTTCAGGTGCTCCCTTGACGATTGGCATCCCGCTAATGCAAAACTCTCTAATCAATTCACAGCCTGCTTGTTTCGCTTCCAGCAAGAAGCTTTCGCGATTCAAAAACCAACCCAAGTATTCTGTCTTGTACCCATGTCTGTAAGGCCTCTGAACAACTACAAAAGAAGGCATACGAATGACGATCGGCAGTCTAGTGACATAAAGATATCCGACGGTAACTGATGCCAATTTCCTGATTGCTTCCGACCACTTTTCGAAATACTGCAATGAACTACTGGCCACAACAAGATCATAGGATTTGCCCAAGACACTTTCTGGAGTGTCATAGAACTCAACCTCGGGCAACATCCTTCTACCGAGCTTGCATAGCAGGGGTTCATCAAAGCAACTATAATCTATCTCCACTTCTCGCAGCAGGGCTTTGCTAATAGGATAATAGTGACCTGCACCGCCTCCCCAGTCGAGGATTGTCAGTTTGTCCTTTCTTCTCGCTGCTAACGCCAACACATAGGCATAGCACATCAGAGTGTTGTGTTCCTCAATTGACCAAGTCGATGTTGGCGATTCAAGGGATACTCCCAAAGGCCCAGCACCTTCTAGGCTTTTCGAGAAGGAGCTCCAGCGCTTTTCCTGAGCTTCCACGATGCTAGGATCATTCCATCCCTTGATCCGTTGATCCTGTGTTGACCAGCCCATAGGCATGTATTCCCATTCAGGTGCCTCGCGGCGCAGTTTTTGGACGAACCGTCGGCCCAACAGAAGGAGAACTGGGGGTATCAATTGGTCAATCTTTTTCAAATTCAAAGCGGAATCCTGTCTGAGATAACTCTCTGGCGCATATTAATCATCATCAAATGGGGTTCGTACTGAGACGGTCTTTTGGAGAGCCTCGCCGAGCTGGGTTCACTAAGCCTCATCGAGGCAGCGAAAGCTCATAATCTCTTACGCGATTTTCCGCGATGTGGAACCAACTGTAATTTTCGCGCATCTTCTTGGCACCAGTTTTCCCCAATTTCGCTCGGGTTGATGAGTCAAACAAGGCATCTAATTGGCGCGCTAGGTCCTGCTGGTTATCTTCCTGATAGGTTAGACCGTTTCCTTCGACTCGCTCAGAAGCCCTGACACGGTTGCTGATGATGATAGGTAGGCCGCAGGCAGCCGCATCAAGTTGGCTCGTTGACTCCTGTCTTGGCCATATTCCAATGTCAGCCGCCCAATAGAATGAAGGTAGCTCAGCAGCGGCTACAAAGGGATGCACAACGCATCCTTTGCTGGCCCGGATTGCCTCAGCCTGAGGCCCATCACCAACAAACAACCCGTGGAATGATTTGTTGTCCTTCCTAACAATCGCGATGGCTTGCGCCAGTAATAATGGATTTTTCTCTCTGCTGAATCGACCGGTGTATATGCAAACAACATCTGATGGTCCAAAACCAAGTCGTTCCCGAAGCCGTGCTCGTTCATTCTGCGATGGTTTGTCCGATGGTGGTCTAAATAGCTCTGTGTCCACCCCAAGTGGACAAACACTAATTTTGTGTGGCTCAATGCCATAATACCGGATAGCAACTTCAGCAGCATCGATACTGATTGGATAGCATTTCTCCGACTGAAGACTGACCAGTCGGCCAAGGATCATTTCAGGCATTAATCGCAAACTATCCTTCGCTTTGAGTTTCCGCCCAGCGAACGGGAAAACGGATGCGTGAATATGTGATTCTAGGAACAGCTTGTAATGCAGCAATGCCTTCCCAAACGCAGCTTCATACGTCGACAATGAAGGTATGGCGAAAGTTTGCACTAGTTGTGGATCTAGTGCGACTAATGTCGTGAGAAGTCCTCTAATGCGCAGTTGCCCGTTCCACATGTGCAATGGCAGTCGATGCAGGGTATAGCCGTCTAGCTCTTTGACTTCACAAGGTACGATTCCTGGGCCAATGAACGGCTCGTAGCTTGTACTATAGATGGAGTAGTTGAAATATGGCTGCGCATTCGAAGCCACGAGATGTACTTCATGTCCTAGCCTTGCTAAGGCCTTTGGCAGATAGTTCTCGGCGTAACCCATTTTTTCGGCAAACCAATCCGAGACAATGGCAATTCTCAATTGATTAACTCTGCTCGAATTTCATTATCTGAAGTGTCCATCTTGGTAAGTTGTTTGAAGCGTCTACGAGCTATCATCATCATTAGAGTCTATTTATGAGATGACCAAATTCCCCTTGAGCAACGGCTGAATCACTTCGTGTGTCAAGCGCTGAAAACGGACTCTCGTATAGCCTGATTCGAAGTCAGGTTTAGCCTGCCTAACTTTGTCGATTGTACGACACAGTTCCTGGACGTAGGGTGAATACACCAAGCCCCGCTGTCTGTGGGTGAATCGGTAACCTGGAGTGGGACTCAGAAGGAACATCCGTTTATTGAAGAGCTTGAGGATTTGCAGAGAGTGAAAGTGGTAAAAAATCAATTCATCCGAATCGACGTAGATTCGACCTTTGTCCTTTCGAAGTTGATAATTGAGTACGTTCCAGGGGGCTAGGCCGCTCCCCTTATGCTGCAAGACATGAACATCTCTAAATCTCGTTGACCAATCGTCCAAGTATTTCTGGTCATAACATAACCCGATCTTGGGATCGAAGCGGCATGCCTTAAGACACTGTTCCTTCCACCAGTTCAGACACTCCAACCCATTCCGATCTTGCCTGAAAATCACCATGCTTACATTGTAGATTCCGGATTCGCGTTCCATGAATTGATATTCTGGAGAAAATCTATGCGGAATAATAAGCACAGACTCGTTGCCTAATTCCTTGTAGATCGGTTGCGGGTCGCTATAGAAGAAAAGGTCCGCATCCAGATAAGCGACATTTTCAGTTTCCGTCTCCTTTTCTAGTACGAAGAGGATGAGGGGCGCCGTGCACGTGTAGCAATACTCCGCGGGGCTTCTTTCTCGCCGTGCTTTGCGCAAGGCTTCATCCTCGAAATCGACTAAGCGAATGAGCTTGACGTTCTTCAAATCCATTCTCTCAAGGATTTGAGACGTCTCATCATCCATGCATAGTATCCACAGAACAAAATCGCTGCAGTGTTCAGTTAGCGACTGATGGAGAGCTAAGCCCTTGAAGAGGTAGTTGCGATCAAAGAGTGTGCAGAACGTGTAGCCCATGCCAAATTCCTACTTCAAGTTTCACGTTGAGACTGATTTCGCGGATGATAGCAACATCCATAACTACTCAGTAACGGGGTTCTTAGCTCTTGCGCGGTAAGATAACGACATTGCGCTTCAGCATAACAATGTTGCTGATCCGAGACAGACAAGAATAAATGGGCTGATTGAGATGCTACCCGATCGCTTCAGAGTGATTGATTCGTATTGCAAGGCGTGATGGTCGTCATTGGTACCAGACCAGAAACAGTGAAAATGGCGCCCGTTGTCAGAGCTCTTCTGAACCGTGGCATTAGGACAACAATTGTTCATACGGGACAGCATTTTGACTACGAGATGGGAATTCGATTCGTACATGAATTGGGTTATCCGGATCCTCAATATTCCTTTCGCCTCAAGGAGAGCAAACCAGCGGGGCAGATAGCTCAGATTATGTCGAAACTCGAGAAGCCGGTGGACACGTGTGATCCTAAACTCATCCTGATTCAGGGTGACACTAACAGTATGCTTGCTGCTGCCCTGACTGGGGTGAAAGCCATGAAACTAGTGGCACATGTTGAAGCAGGCCTTCGCAGCTATGATTGGCGGATGCCAGAAGAGCACAACAGGCGGATGGTTGATCATATTTCCGACTACTTGTTCGCTCCAACCATGATTTCAGCGGCGAACTTGAGAGCTGAGCGGGTGTGGGGGAAAATCAACGTCGTCGGTAACACTGCAATTGATGCAATCAACCTGTATCTGCAAAAAGCAGAAAACTCTGCAGTACTTTCATCCATTCCTTATACAGAGTATGTCCTAATCACATTTCACCGGCAAGAAAACGTGGACAACCCAAAGGTTCTTTGGCAATTCGTATCCGCTTTGACTCGGTCAACCGCGCAGATGGTCTTTCCAGTTCACCCTAGAACGAGGCAGCGACTTCATAGAGCAGGGCTTTGGAGAAAAATTTCAACAGCAAAGAATATCAAGATTCTGCCACCAGTAGGCTACTTCGATTTCATTGCACTGATGAAGCATTGTAGGTTCATCGCATCCGACTCGGGTGGGCTGCAAGAGGAGGCGACCTCGCCAAAGATACGTAAACACGTACTAGTTTTGAGAGATTCCACCGAGCGGCCTGAAGCTGTGAGTGCTGGATTCGCAAAACTGGTGGGAACTGATAGCCTTAGAATTAGAAAAGGACTAGACAGGTTCTGGAATGCTCTTCCAAGATTGCCGAATCGTTCTCCATTCGGAGACGGCTCCGCATCACCCAAGATCGTACATATACTCTCAAGCTACCTCGGCGAATGAAAAACAATCCTACGCCCCAATGGTTTTCTGTTCAAAAGCCCTATCTACCTCGCCATCAAGCCAAAGAGAGAGCGGTATCTCTTTTGGATGTAAAGTTCGCGAGAATGGCAAAGCAACATGAACTAAGGGTTTCCATCCTAGGGTTGGGTCATATTGGCCTTCCTACAGCAGCGGCAATCGCATTGGCCGGTTATCGAGTTGTGGGTGTGGATGTGAATCAGGATAGACTCCAGCGAATTCGGAACGGAGAACTGGAGCACCAGGAAGCTGGTTTCGAGGGGAAGCTCTTTTCGCTCATTGAAAGTCATCGGCTGAATCTCACGGATGACTTAAGCAGCGCAGATGGAAAGTTTGACGTGTACGTAATATGTGCTCAGACCCCACTGGATAGGAATAATCGACCGGACCTTCGTGCAGTCACAAGCGCCACAGGTTCTATCGCAGATCGACTTGAAGTTGGCTCGCTTGTTACAGTTCACAGTTCTCTTCCACCAGGCACAACCCGGAGTAAGTTGGCGCCTTTCCTGGCTAGAAAATCGGCATTGCAGTGTGGGAAGGATTTCTGGTTGACCGTCAGCCCCGAGAGGATGACCCCGAGTTTGTCTTTGCATGAATTTGCAACCAATCCACGGGCAATTGGCGGTTATAACCCAAAGTGCGCGCAGGTAGCCGCTAGCTTCTATACAGAATTCATCAAAGGAAAGCTGATCTTGACAGATGCAACCGTTGCTGAAGTGTCGAAACTCGCGGAAAATGCCTTCCGTGATGTGAATATCGCGTTCGCCAATGAACTGGCTCAGATTTGCGAGAACTTAGCTGTGCCTGTTCGAGAAGTCATTGACTTAGCTAACACTCATCCGCGAGTTCGCATTCACGACCCAGGAGCAGGCGTTGGTGGTCCCTGTCTCCCCAAGGACCCGTATCTACTTCTTGCTTCTGCTCCTAGAAAGAGGACCGATTCATTGATCTTGACTGCGAGAAAGATCAACGACGAAATGCCTAACAGAATGGTTCGACTAGTACATCACTCGTTGACGCGAGTCGGGAAAAGAATCAAGGGAGCAAACATAGCAATCCTTGGACTAGCATACAAGCCCGACGTTGATGATACGACGTATAGCCCTGCCGGCACAATCATTGATCTACTAACAAACGCTGGAGCTTCCGTTCGCACCTATGATCCAGTAGTCCGTGAGTCCCTCGGTGGCAGAAGGTGCGATAGTCTGGAGATTGCTGTAAGGGATGCAGACTGCATCGTGATCGTGACAGAGCATAGTGTCTTTCGGGACATGAAACTTCGAAATTTGAGAAAACTAACTCGAGACGATCCAATAATTGTTGACGGTAGATCGATTCTTCTAGGAAAAGATGTCAAGGAAAATGGATTTTATTATGTCGGGATCGGTGTTCCGCCTCGGACTGATATGTCGGACTGATGCGTTCATGGGTGAGTCAGGAATTCACGGCTGATCATCTAGTGAAAGAACAGAGAGACTGACTAGCCCCGGCTTGACCCGTTTATACACATAATGTGCGCAAGAGCGCGACGAGAATTCTTAGATTGGCGGTTATTGTGTTGCCTATTCTTGGTTTTTCTCTGCGTGGTGAAGGTTCAACAACGATCTCGGAGATTCTGTAGCCATGTTCATGTGCTCGAATAAGAAACTCAGCGCCAAAAGTCTCTCCTCTCACTGGAGTAATGCTTGTGATGATGCTTTTACGGTAGGCACGGTAGTTCGAGAGTATATCGTGCACGCCGAGTTGCCTTCGGTAGAATTTCGAGAATATTCTCTCAGAGATTCTGGGAAGTCTGGATCTTGAGGCGACAACGATCTCGGACTCTGACAGTTTGGAGGCTAGGTGCGGTATCCACTCCGGGTCATTCTCTAGGTCAGAATCGATTGTGATTATAGCGTTGTACTTCGCAAGCTCCATGCCGCGAGCGAGTCCTAGCGTTTGACCTTCTCGTTCCTTTGACACGGCCAAATCAGCTAGCTGCCTTGCGACTTCAATTGTTCCGTCCGAAGAAGAGTCATCAACGACAATGATTTCGTGAGCCGTCTGTGCAAGAACCTTGCGTATGGCCGGGACTAGCTGCTTTAGGTTATCGCGTTCATTGAAGCACGACGTGACAACAGAAATTCCCAGAATCATCCACCAGACTCGAGCCCTATTATGACCGCCACTTCTTCTTATGTTGTAGTCAAAATCCTTTTGAAAGCATTCGTTCGAACGTATAATTGACAGAGGACTAGGTGGCACAGTTGAGTATCGCCAGTTTTGAAAGGATCTACAGAGCAATCGAGAATGGAAAATCACAATTTCAACAGATGGCGTTTGGGCGCATTGCGAATGCGATGGCCCCATTTGTGAAGTATATGGCTAGTACAGGAATTGGGACTGATGCATGTCTTCGGCATGGTTGTTTGCCCTTGTTGGTGCACTACTTCTCGCCCGTGCCCGATATTGCAGACTTAGCTAAGCGCGAAGTGTGGAACCGCAAAAGCCAGATGATCGGAATCGACTTCCGTCCTGCACGTCAGGTCGAGCTACTGGACGCATTGGGAGAACGGTTCGGAAACGAATGTAACTGGTCACCCCATCCTTCAGGAGCACCGGGACAATTCTACACGGAGAATAACTCATTCAGTTATGGATGTGCCGCTAGCACGCATTCTATGGTCCGTTATTTCCATCCGCATACTTTTATCGAAATCGGATCGGGATATTCGTCTCGCGTTATCGGTGGGGCGTTGCGTCTTAATGCTGAAGATGGGTTCGGATCGAAGTACATTATCATTGATCCGTATCCGGCAGCCGATCTCCGAAGCAATGTTCCATATGTGACTCAAGTGATGGAGGATCGTGTTGAGCTTCAAGATCTGGAGCTCTTCACCAAACTGAGCAAGAATGACGTCCTCTTCATTGACTCTGGGCACACGGTTAGAATTGGAGGTGACGTGAACTTCGAAATACTCGAAATACTTCCTCGCCTTTCTCCAGGAGTCATCGTCCATTTCCATGACATCCCCATGCCGTATGAGTACCCACGAACGTACGCCACAAACCCGCGGTTCCGTATGTTCTGGACGGAATCTTATCTCTTGCAGGCCTTTCTGTGTTTCAACAAAGAGTTTGAAATTCTTCTAGCCATGAATTACCTTATGAGCGAAAAACTTGACGTCTTCAGAAGGGCATTTCCACATTATGACCCTTCCGTCCACGTCAGCAATAGCCCGAGTTTCTGGATTAGGAGAAAACCGGTCGACTCTTGAGGCATATGAACGAAGTTGCGCTTTGACCGTTGAGAAGCCTCGTTACGGCGTGAGAAGATTCATTTTCGTAATCCGATCGCTCCTCAGCCAGTCCATGTATTCTTGAATGCCCTTCTCAATCGGTACCGATGGTTTGAATCCAAGTGTCTTCTGCGCAGCAGCAATATCGCCCTTGCTGTGACGGACATCCCCAAGACGCGGAGGAGCGTATTCCACGCCCACATTATTACCGGCGGCCTCCTGGATTAGCGCAGCTAGCTTATTGATGGTTATTTGGGTTCCACTAGCTAGGTTAAAGGCCCCACTCTTGTCGGTTTCGGCTGCCAGCAGGTTGGCCTGCACCACATCATGCACGTTTATGAAATCGCGTGTCTGCTCGCCGTCCCCGTAGATTATGAGTTTCTTCCCCTGTAGGATGCGGTTGCCAAAAATCGGAATCACGTTTCCATATGCATCATACCTTTGGTTGGGTCCGTAGACATTGAAAGGGCGTAGGCAAGTGATGGAGATTCCATGTATCGCACCGTAGATGAGACAGTCCCTCTCTGCCGCGAACTTGCTTGCGCCATAGAACGAGTCAGGTACGATGGGGTGATCTTCTCTAATTGGCAAAATTCGCAACTCCCCAAAGATCGAAGCAGAAGACGTGAAGACGAATTTTCTCACTCCTGCCCGTCGCGCTGCTTCAAGAAGCCTAAGAGTCCCAATAATGTTGACCTCTGCATCCCTCAAAGGATTCTCAAGGGACCGACGGTTCCCTACACTAGCCGCCAAGTGAAAGACCGTGTCCACGTCCCGAACGACTTTCTTCAGCATATCCTCGTCACAAATATCACCCTTAATGAATACGACATTACTCGAAGGAGGCACATTATTCTCGTATCCAGTCACAAGGTTGTCTAGTACAACAATTCTGAGATCTTTTTCTAGCAGCGCCTTCACGATATTTGAACCAATAAAGCCTGCACCTCCAGTAACCAATACTGATTTCATGGCTAACTCATCGATGCGTAATCGCCCTCACTACTCAACGCTTTTCTTAAGAACATGCCTGCACCAAGGCAACTCCCACCTCGGAGGTAACGCTACCAAAACAGTGAGGAATATGGCCGGTCGGAAAGTGCTCCTCGTAACTTCGTACGCCCCCCACGGAAGTGGCGGTTCCGCTAACGTTCTTCATAGCCTGCTAACGCACGCCCCGTTGGAGCAGATGATCATTCTTACAAGCTCATTGAACCTCAATCCTCCAATTAATGATCCTCTCCCTTCCCCAACATATTGTTACGACAGGACGCCCCCACCTGACCCTCATCGAAGTAGCTCGCTCGTGCAGAGCTCGAAGAATATGCTAATGAAAACCCTTTGGAAATCCGCGCAGCTCCCATTTTTCGATGAATGTCACGTGGGCCTGAGACTCGCTTCTGCAATCCGCAAAATCGTCTCGAAGGGCACCAGACTCATGAAAGACCAAGCGTTTGATTCCCTTGTGCTAACTTCCGACAATGGGCCCGCGCTTATTGGAGGATATTTCTTGGCGAAGAAAATGCGCTTGCCATATTCACTGATTTTCTTTGACCCATACATGGGCAACAATCTTGGCTGGTTCCCCAACCTAGCCGCGTGGGCTTTTCAACCAAAACTGCTCAAGAACGCTCAGCACGTAATAGTTTGTGGGAATTCACTCATCACCAGCCTTAGGAGGCAGGTTGACCGCGAATATCTTTCCTTGCCCATCTCAGTCGAAGTACCGGAGATGCCTCCAAATTTCGCTCAAGTAAACCCAACCACATTCAGAATTCTGTACACGGGAGCTGTGTATTGGGCGAATGCCGATGCGATTCGAAGCTTCGTTGAGGCTATACAGACTCTCCGTGGAGTTGAATTCCTCGTCTATAGTCCCCAGAGCAAAGAGGACCTTGCAAGAATGGGTGTGAAGGAAGGCGAACATGTTCGTTTCGGCTTCTTGCCAAAGAAAGAACTGTCAGAGTTTCAGCGTAGCATAGACCTTCTGTATTTGCCATTGTCGTTCAGTGAAGAGTCTCGAAAAGTCGTCGAGCTGGCCACGGCTAGCAAGATCTGTGAATATATGACGTCGGGTCGCCCGATCTTGATCCATGCCCCCGACTATGCCTACATTGTCCACTATGCTCAGTCAGAGAATTTTGCGCATGTAATTACTACCATTGACCCGGAGGAGATACGTAACAATCTGAGCATGTTAATTGGGAACTCAGGATATAGACGACGACTCGCCGAGAACGCTTGGCGAATTGTGAAAGACCACCATGACGCGAAAAAGAACTCGAACATTCTATCCGTTGTACTATCTCCTGGTTCGACCTCCTAGCAGGCTTGTCGGCCGCACGTTACGTCCAATTCCCTAACGATTAGAAGATCAAAGACCACCACACCACTGAACAGTCACTCAACAGTGTGTTGCAGATTCCCTCCGCAAGCAACGGTTTGTTTAATGCAAACCCCTAGGGAGGTTAGGAGGGTTTGCTATGACAGTCCTGGTATTAGGAGCGACGGGAATGCTGGGTCACATGCTGTGGGAGGAGGCAAGGAAGGAAAATATGGATGCCTATGCAACAGTACGTCGAATCCCACAGGGTCGAGAGCATCTCTTCCCAAAAGAACAGCTCCGGCTCGCAGTTGACGCTGAGAACTACTCAACAGTTTCTAACGTTCTAATTGAACTCAACCCAGATGTAGTATTCAATTGCATTGGAATCGTGAAACAGTCAATTACAATGAAAGACACTGTCAAGACAATAAGCATCAACTCACTTTTTCCGCATCTTCTGCTTCGCGATTGCCTGAAGTTAGGTACCCGACTTATTCACTTATCTACTGACTGCGTTTTCTCGGGGAACAAGGGACTCTACAGGGAATCGGATCTGCCTGATCCAGTAGACTTCTATGGTTTGAGTAAGTTGATAGGCGAACCAAGCGGAGAGAACGTATTGGTCATCCGTACATCCATGATTGGACCCGAGCTGGAAAAAGAGCAGGGATTGTTGGAATGGTTCCTCTCTAAGAAAGGGTCGACGGTTCGCGGCTATACAAACGCAGTGTTTAGCGGCTTATACACGCGCTCACTTGCGCGCTTGATTTTGAAACTTGCTAAATCCTCAGTTTCTGGACTCCGGAACCTCAGCACGGAACCAATAAGCAAATACGCTCTGCTTGAGAAAATACGCGACGTTTGTAAACTGCCAATAGAAATAGTGCCGGATGGAAGTGTACACGTGGACAGAAGCTTGGATTCTACAATGATCCTGGAAGAATGTCGTCTTGAAATCCCGTTGTGGAACGAAATGGCTGATCTACTTGCGGAAGATCTAAGGAGAGAAGGGAAAACATGACTGACAAGCCCTTTGATGGAAAAAGGATTTTGGTCACAGGAGGGACGGGGTCTCTAGGTCACGTGCTCGTAAGACGTCTTCTCAATGGTGAGATGGGGATTCCTGAAAAGGTTCTAGTTTTCTCGCGCGACGAAGACAAACAGCATCAAATGCGGCTTGAGTATCAGAAGACCCCGGAGGCTACGGACGAGGCAATTTACAAAGAACGAGAGAGGATGCTGGGATTCGTGATAGGCGATGTTCGTTCATACGAATCACTTGCTGCCGCCGTGAAAAACGTAAACATTGTCGTATTCGCTTCGGCTCTGAAACAGGTCCCGACCTGCGAATACTTCCCGTACGAAGCTATCTTGACCAACTCGGTGGGGGCTCAGAATCTTGTTCGTGTACTACAGGAGACGGAGAACGATGTTGAATTGGTTATCGGGATATCCACTGACAAAGCCTGCAAGCCTGTTAACGCCTACGGAATGACGAAAGCCTTGCAGGAACGAATTCTGACTACGGCAAACCTTGCGATCCCCACAACCAAGTTCATCTGTGTCAGATATGGGAATGTACTCGCGTCTCGAGGGTCAGTCATTCCCCTGTTTCTGAAGCAGATTGAAGAACGTAGGGCGATTACTATCACTCATTCAGGCATGACGCGATTCCTACTAACAATACAACAAGCAGTCGACGTTATTTTCAAGGCCACTAATCATTGCGACCCGGGTGAAATTCTTGTTCCTCGACTACCTTCAGCAAAGGTCGTTGACATTGCAGACGTACTCAAAGGCGATTTGGATTTGCCGACTACGATCACAGGCGTACGACCAGGAGAGAAAATACATGAGATTCTGATATCTGAGGAAGAAGCTTTTCGCACCCTCGACGCCGACGATCACTTCATAATACAGCCCATATTATCGGAATTGAGACGTAGCAAGAATCTACCCACAATCGGACACGAATACTCTTCAGCCGACGAGGTTGTAAGTATACAGCGCCTTCAACAGATTCTGTCAGCTGCTGGTTTCGTGAAAAGTCGGTCGATACAATGAAAGTGATGACGATTCTTGGAACTAGACCGGAGATTATCCGATTAAGCCGCATCATACCAACCTTGGACTCTCTCTGCACTCACGTATTGATCCACACCGGCCAAAATTCCGATCCCACTCTCAGCGATGTATTCTTCCATGAACTTGGGATACGGCAGCCAGACCAATACCTTGGAGTGGAAAGCAAGTCCTTCAGCCAACAGGCAGGCGAAATCCTGCTGCGCTGTGATGAAGCAATCGCCAAGGAAAAGCCCGATCGTTTAATAGTTCTCGGCGACACCAACAGCGGGCTTTCAGCAATCGTATCGAAACGGCGGGGGATCTCCGTGTATCACATGGAGGCGGGCAACCGATGTTTCGATGACAGAGTGCCAGAGGAAGTTAACCGTCGCATCATTGACCAATGCAGCGACGTGTTGATGCCTTACACCGAGCGAAGTCGTCAGAACCTCGTTCGAGAGGGATTCGATTTGAACCGAATATACGTCATTGGCAACCCTATCAATGAAGTCCTGCGACACTACAAAACTGAGATAGACAAGTCTCAGGCCTTGGAGAGGATGAGTCTGAAAACGAAAGGGTATTTTCTGGTTACTATGCACAGGGCGGAAAATGTGGATTCTGATCTTCGCTTGAGATCACTAACCAAAGCGCTCGATATGGTTCGGAGGAAATTTGGTATTCCCGTTGTGTGCAGCCTCCATCCGCATACGAGGAAGCGAATGGCTGAGGCTGGAATAGCTGTCGACAATAGTCAGGTTAGCTTTCTTGAGCCGCTTGGCCTCTTTGACTTTATTCACCTAGAACAG
>Ga0187881_10000951_pt1 | contig 32711 bp, 30 predicted proteins | sample June2016WEW_19_1_2_FD_133017 | JGI IMG/M metagenome (GOLD analysis project Ga0187881, IMG submission 133017) | Peatland microbial communities from SPRUCE experiment site at the Marcell Experimental Forest, Minnesota, USA - June2016WEW_19_100 | ecosystem: Environmental > Terrestrial > Soil >... | reverse complement strand
TGAAAATAACCACCATCAGCTCTATAAGTGTAAAACCTTTTCTGTTCATCATTTGCTTTCTCCTTTTTAAAAACTGTAAACCGGTTTAATTACCGTTTCCGACCTGCTACAATGCAAATCGGCCAATTTGTGGGGTAACTTTATTACCTCCTCCGTATGGCTGGTTAGCCGCCGTTGCCGTTGCCGCCCATCGTGAATATAGGCAGATATAAGGCCAGGATAACAATCAATACAATCCCTCCGACCGTTACAATCATAATAGGCTCAAGCAGGCCAAGTACCGTGCTTATAGTGGCATCGACTTTCCGCTCGTAATAATCGCTGGTTCTTTCGAGGACCTGGGGCAGGGAGCCGCTTTCCTCGCCTACCTGAATCATCTTGACGACCATATTCGGGAAAAATCCGGCCGAGGCCAAACTTAGTGATACATTTGACCCCTGAACGATATGTTCGCGACTTCGAATAATAGCGTCTTTAATTACGTCGTTTTTGGTCATAGTGGAAAGAATATCGAATACCTCGAGGACGGAAACGCCCGCCGCAAGCAGCGTCGCCATTGTTTTACAAAAACTGACAACAAAGGCCTGGCTGATAATTTTACCTATCAGAGGTATTCGCAGGGCAAGCTTCGAATAGAAAATGTGGCCTTTCGGCGTCTTGTTGATAAAAGTGGCGACGAAGGCGAGCAGGAAGCACGAGCCAATGATGTAAATTAAATTAAAACGAATAAAGTCGTAGAAATCCATAAACGCCTGTGTAAAAGCGGGCAGCTTGCCGCCGAACTGGTCGAATATGGCGCGGAATCTCGGAATGATGAACGTCATAATGCCCGTAACAATCAGGACTATGAAAATCAGAACAAAGATAGGGTAAGACATTGCGCTCTTGACCTTTTTGGCTAAGCGGTCACGGCTGTCAAAATGCTCCGCGACCCTCTTTAACGCGCCGGGCAGATTACCGCTGGTCTCGCCAGCAAGAACGATGGCTTTGGAGAGCTGGTCGAAAACCTTTGGAAAATCGGCGATACCGCTGGAGAAGTTTTCGCCCTTTCGCATTTTGTCGAGAATGCGATGCAGCACTTCCTGGAGCTGGAGGTTTTCTATATCGGATGATATGGTTTCGATCGCGGTGGTAATTGGAATACCGCCCTCGACCATCGTCGTCAACTGCCAGCAAAGGGCCGCGATTTCGGCGGACTTGATTCTCCTTCTTTTCTGTTTTTTGGGCGCATGTTTAACGGCTTCAACAATTTCCTGAATCGATATCGGCGTCAACCCTCGCTCGCGAAGCCAGCCGATTACGTCATTGGCGGAATTGGCCTGTGTCAGCCCTTCTTTCCGCGAACCCGTTGTATCACACGCGCTATATTTGAAGGTCTTCATTAAAGAATCCTTGAAAAATCACTCCTCGCTCGTCTAAGGTTTGCAGTTCCCTCCGCAGTTTATGTATCGTCCCGTCAAAAATCGACCTTTAGTAAAACCCGTTTTAACTGCTTTTAAACCAATATCAGAGGTTTTTACGTCCTCTATTTTTCAGGCGTTTCTGAAATCACAACTGTCTGCCCCTCCTGCTCCACCCCTACATCCCCTATATCCTCACTAAACGTTACACCCAGTACCTCCTCTGCAGTTGTAAGCCCCTGAAGCATTTTTATCACGCCGCTTTCGAGCAATCCGCCATAACCTTTTTTCCTCGACGCAGCCCTAAGCTGCGATTCTGTCGCGGCAGCGGTAACAAGTTCCCGCATTTCATGGTCCATAACCAGAAACTCGAAAATTGGCAGCCGTCCGTGGTAGCCGGTGTTTCCGCATGCGGAGCATCCTTTACCATGACAAAGCTTGGCGTCCTTCAATTTTGCAGGGTCAACTTTCAGCCGTTTCAATACCTGTTCGCTGAGCGTTGTCGGCTCTTTGCATTTATCACAAATTTTTCTGACTAATCGCTGGGCGACTACCAGGTTAAGCGATGAAGACAACAGGTACGGCTCAATTCCCATATTAATCAAGCGAGTTATAGCGCTGGGAGCATCGTTGGTGTGGAATGTGCTCAGCACTAAGTGCCCCGTCAATGACGCCTTTATCGCAATTTCAACTGTCTCTTTGTCTCGAATTTCTCCTATCAGGACAATATCAGGGTCCTGTCTGAGTATGGACCGCAGGCAGGACGCGAACGTCAGGTCAATTTCCGGCTTGACCTGGACCTGGTTAATGCCGGCAAGACGATATTCAACAGGGTCCTCAACCGTGGTTATATTCACTGTCGGGTCTTTTAGGTGATTAAGGCAGGCGTAAAGCGTGGTGCTTTTGCCGCTCCCCGTAGGCCCAGTTACAATCATAATGCCGTGCGGCTGGTTTAGTGCGTTCTTCAGCACAGCCAGCAGTTCCGGCTCGATGCCGAGCTTATCGATATTGTGCGATGTCCCGGCAGTATCGAGAATACGCATAACTATCTTTTCGCCATATATCGTTGGAAGCGTAGATACGCGAACATCGATATCCCTGCTGGCCGTCCTGATTTTGAGACGACCATCCTGAGGAAGACGACGTTCGGCAATGTTCAGATTCGAAAGAATCTTTATCCTGGCAAGGACTGCGCCCTGCATATTCCTCGCGGGAGGAACCATATCTCGCAATATGCCGTCGATTCTCATACGAATCATCATCGTTTTTTCCTGTGGTTCAATATGCACGTCGCTTGCGCGGCTTTTTACTGCCTGGCTCAACAGCAAATCGACAAATCGAATAACCGGGGCTTTGCCTGCCTCTTCTTCACTGTCGTTGTCGCCGTCCGCTGCTTCTTCGAGAATCGACTCGACTTTTTCGTCGGCATCCCGGTCAAACCTGTCACCTTCCGTCTGCACCAGCTCTCTTAGCCGCTGTTCCTCCACGTCTGAACCGTGGTAAATTATCTCGATGGCCTTGCGAATTTCGGGGGCAGAGCCGATGACGACCTTGATAGGCCTTTTTATTTTGAGCGTTATAGTATCGATAGCTATAACGTTGAGCGGGTCTGCCATAGCAACGACAATTCTGCCGTCAGCTTCGCCGATGCCAACGAGGCAAAATCGCTTCGAGATGGCTTCGTCGAACATTCTCGCGATATTCACATTGATTTTGGACATGTCGTCGAAATGAAAATATTCCATAGAGAGATGTTCGGCCAGGGCCTGTGTAACCTGCTCCTCAGTCATCATATTGAGACGAACAATGGCCTCGCCGAGCCGGCCGCCGAGCCGGCGCTGCTCATCAAGCACCTTGCTCAGCTGGACACGGGTAAGCACTCCCTTGGAAACCAAAAACTCGCCAAAAAGATGCGTAGTTTTAGGTTTTTCCATAACAGAGGTTTCTGGAGCTGCCTTCATTCCACCACCTCAGTCCACATAAGTTCTTTCACGAGCATAATTCACACTAACCGCCATGCAAAACCCGGCATTTAAATTAACACAGCCATATAAGAACGCCGGGATTATCTTCCCTCTTTAAAACAGACACTCGCACACAATTAAAATATAGAGAAAAAACCGGGTGCTGCCAAAAATAACGGTCTAATAAAAACCTGTGAAACACATCCGATGATGCTGCCTCTCTCGTATTTGCCCCCCGCCCTCCAGGCGACACTTTTTATGGGACCGGCACAGTCAATTCGAGACCTTAATACTTTTAAATTCGCGGCAACTGTATTAAATTAAACTTTTTGCCTGCTGCCGCTCGGGGATTGAATCGCCGCCAGAGCAGCAAACTTGTCGTCGGCAAACTCAAATACCTCGTCGAGTCCGACTACGCTGAAAACGCTCCTGGTAGCAGCAGGAACATTACAGAATATCAGGCGATGTCCGCAATCGGTAAGCAGTTTGCGCAAGCGTAAAAGCCCCGATATGCTTGTCGAGGTCATTATGTCCACGCTCGAAAAATCCACAACAACATCACAGTCACCGCGGTCCCGTACGATCTCGACAAGTGTTTTAAGCTCACTCCTCATCCGCGGTTCGCGAGGCAGGTCAACAAGAATAATACCATCAGACCAGTTCTGAAATCCCATCACTTTTCTCCTAAAAGACCATACAGCTATATCCCGTTCCAATCACCTCTATCGGCACATAAAGCCGGACGGTTAATCAAAAAGACCTGCACAAAAACGGCCAAGAGCACTCGCCGACGACCGATAACAATTCGATTAACCGCGACTACGCAAGGACATAGAAATTGAAAGGATTAGCCAAAAAGGAGCTTGTTTTTCGATTATCGAACGGTAATGGCGACTAATTGAACGGCTACTGAATTTCCAGACCAAGGGTGGTAATATCGTCAACCTCCGAAGGGTCAATGTTCTGGTTCTGCGCCATCATATTAAATCTGTCCATCATCTCGACAATCTGCAGGTCTTTAAGCTCGAGGAATTCCTTCATAAAATGAAAGCCCGTCAAATCATCGTAGTTGCCTATGAACGGCTCAGCACCGTCGGAATAGAGTAGAATTTTGTCGCCTTGCTGAAGCTGGATTTTGTCCTCGGAATATTCGGCTTCCTTGAAAACGCCGAGTAATGACCCGCGTACTTCGAGCTGTTTTGGCTCCTGGCCCCGCCTCAATAATACTGGGTATGGATGCCCCGCGCGGGCGAATGTCATCTCGAGCGTTTCGGTATTCAGGAGGCAATAACAGCAGGTGGCAAACTGGTAGCCGGAAAGTTTCTGTGTGGCCATTTTCTTGTTGAGATTCTTCATTACCTCGGCAGGCGAGAAAATGTGATACGCATTATCAACGGTGGTTCTCATAACCAGCGCCTGTTTGAGGAAAATGGTCAACAACGCCGCGGGCATACCGTGCCCAACAACGTCGGCTACATAGAAGCCAAGATGCTTTTCATCAATCCTGACGGCATTATATATATCACCAGAAACCCACTCCGCAGGCAAAAAGACCGATGCCCATTTGATTCTCTCAGTATTTGGCAATTGGGTGGGCAGGAAGTCCTGCTGAACAAGACCGGCAAGGCGAAGCTGCTCGGTAAGATTGTCCACAAGTGCGCCTGTCATACTGAGCTGCTCGGCGAGCTTGTTTTTGTAAATGGTTTGTATCTGCTTTGGCGGAATGGCCGGCTTAACCGCTATCCCATCGCTTTTCTTGCGATAGGCAAGATTCACGCTTACCCTGGTCCAAAGCTCATCAATCGAAACGGCCTCGGTCATCCCGCCCATGCTGAAACTGCTTTTCGCCGGCGCCAGTGAAAAACTTTTCACCGGGACTTTTTCACGGCTGGTAATAAGAATGACGCCGATATTCTCCATTTCGAGCGTCTCGATTATTCTCGCGAGTTTCTGCTGCTGTGCGGCCTCGGAATCAACTGCATCAACTATTACCGTCCCCACAAGACCAAGTTTGTCTCTTGCTTCGCTGAACTTATCGATGCGCAGAAGCTTATAAGATAGATTCCTCTCCTTAAGCAGGTGCTTTATTTCCTGCGGCATCTGCTTTTCGTTGGTCAGATAAAGCACATCGATAAAATGTTTTTGAAGTTCGATGGCGCTTAATAATTCGCTCTGGACCATTTATTTATCCCCTTTTTAATACCAGCCCGAATTGGGCGGTAACAAACGCAATTCAATACACAACAATACAAACAATAATCAACAGGCGACAAATATGATTTTCGTCTCGTTCCCCTCGGCACTTTGTTAGTTTTTTTCTTTTTTTGTGTCTTTATGGATTATCGACAATATACCGATTTGAGTCCGAGAATAACGATGGTTGCAGTGCTATTAAATTCCGTGATGAGTGTTATCGACAGCCGTCAGCCGGAAAAAATCGCTGAGCCAATTCGCAAAATTGTGGCCCCCTGCTCCACCGCAATTTCGTAATCTGAACTCATACCCATACTTAGCTCTTCAAAACCCCGCTCGGCAATCCTCTCTCCACGCATTTCAAGGAAAAGTTCCCTGGCACGGGTAAAACACTCGCGAATCACGTCTTTGTTGTGTGTAAGGGGGCCCATCGTCATAAGCCCCACCAGTTTTATATTAGGCAGGGTATCAATCTGCTCAGCCAGATGCATTGCGGCCCCCACGGGAACCCCGTATTTCTGCGACTCCTCAGAGGTATTGACCTGGAGCAGCACACGCGGGACGGTATTCATTTTGGCAGCTGCGGCGCTGATTTCCTCGGCCAGACGAAGAGTGTCAACGGAATGTATAAGCGCAACCATAGGCAAAACCTGCCTGACCTTGTTTCGCTGAAGGTGCCCTATCATGTGCCAGTTAACTTTGCGCGGCATCCCCGGCTCATCGGCGTTATGCTGGATAAACTCATCAACCTGGGTAACAACCTTTTTGAGCTGCTGGACCCTGTTTTCGCCAAGCTCGGAAAACCCCAGCCGAACGACCTCCTCGATTGCCTCCTGCGAGGCGGACTTCGTAACAACAACGAGTTTGACCTCGGCAGGGTCTCTGCCCACACGGGCACAAACCGAAGATATGTTTTCCCTTAGACGCTTAACACGCTCTGCTATTTTTATCATAAACAATAAACAGCAAAATACACTGTTTCAATAACCCCAATAAAACTAGCGCGGAATAATGTCCCGCAAATGAGTAATTTACGCCAACATCGACATTGTTGCAAGCACATTTGGGCGGATTTGGATATGAGTTTTGAGTCGCAAAAAAGATGTTTATTGGACATTTTTACCTTGCTTTTTGTGACTGGCGGATATATAATAAATGCAGTTCAGGCAAAATGTTGTGAGTAAGCCCAATTCTGAACAACTGGGGCGGTAATACTTTTTGTTTGACAGTCAATCAGGGGCGGGTTAGATTTCACTCTTTGCCATAGCTATTTTACATCGATAAATACTGTGTTGTCGCAGTTCTTGAACCTCGGCGAGGCAGCGTGGTTTACCGGTTTCCCCCCCAGCCGGCTCCACCACCTCGCCTTTTTTATTAGCTCTTAATCGCCTTTGGGCCTGTAAAATGCCGGCTTAAAATCACGAAAACCGCAATAGCCGCAATAGCAACCGCCCCGCCAAAGATAAAGGTGTAAACAGGCGATTTGTCCCATAAGAAACCCGCAACGATGCCGGCGGGCAAAGCGGCCAGACCCGTAATAGTAGAGTATGTTCCCAAAGCAGTCGCCTTATACTCAGGTCCCGCCAGGTCGGATACCAACGCCCTTTCCGTGCCGTCAACTGCCGCGAACACCACGCCGTATAAAGCAAACAGGATAATATAAAACACCAGCGAATCGCAAAACGCGAAGCCAAACGACACAACCGCAAACATTCCGAATCCGAAAATAAGGACCTTCTGCCGGCCAATCTTGTCTGAAACAACTCCCAGCGGGATAGACAGCGCACTGTAAAATATATTGAAAAGTACATATAAAAGAATCGGCGCGGTAATTTTCCAATTACCCTCAAACAAATGCTGTGCCCTTAACACAAAAAACATATAGCTGAAATTGCCGAGGGCGAAAATAGCAGCCACCAAAATGAAAAGCTTCAGCGGCCTCGGCAAAACCGACAAGCTGAGTTTCAATTTTGCGTTTTGCCGGCCTGTTTCCGGCTCGCTGACAAATCGAAGCGGAACCAGCGAAGCAAGGCCTATTACCGCGGAGATTATGATTATGGCACCGAATTTAAGCCCCGTGAATTGCAAAAATATAAACGCCACCCCTGCACCAAGAACAGCTCCCGCGCTATCCATCCCGCGGTGAATACCAAAGCTTTTCCCCCGCTGTGCCGCGTCCACCGATTCGGCTATTATGGCATCTCTCGCGGCAGTTCGAAGCCCTTTGCCTACCCGTTCAATTGAGCCGAAAACAACCGCCCAGCCGGCCGTCTTTGAAAGGCCAAGAAAAAGTTTGAACACTGAGGAAATGCCATAGCCCGCGTAAACGAATATCTTCCGCTTGCCTGTTTTGTCCGACCAGTAGCCGCACAAGACCTTCAATAAACCCGATATACCATCGCGAATCCCACCGACCAAACCGACAATCTGGCCCGTCGCCCCAAGCGACTCCAAAAACATCGGCAATATGGGCATTATCATTTCGCTGCTCAGGTCATTGAGAAAACTGACTATGCTGAGGATTATTACGTTTCTAAAACCGCCTTTTTTGCCCGCCTGCGGTGAGCTTGCCTGCACTGAGTTTATCGAATGTGTCGAATCCGTGTTTTCCATATCCTATTGACCTCGAACCTGAACCGTAAAATTCCTGCTCCTCGGCCCGTCGAACTCGCAAAAATATATCCCCTGCCATGTCCCGAGAGCAAGTTGACCATCCTTTATCAAAACCGTTGCGCTGCAACCGACAAGCGAGCTTTTGCAGTGAGCGTCCGAGTTGCCCTCGTCGTGCCGATACCCCGCGCGAAGATGCGGTATCAATTCCTCCAGCGTCAGCAGAATATCGTGGGTAACGGACGGGTCCGCATTTTCATTTATTGTTATGCCCGCCGTCGTATGGGGACAATATATTATCGCGTCGCCCTCTTTAACGCCTGATTTACTAACAGCCGAAGCAACCTCGCCTGTTATATCAACAAACTCGCAGTAGCTCCTCGTGCTTATGTGAAAATCTTTAGTGATGATTTTCATAAAATACCCACACTCATTTTCAGCCGATAAGCTTTTTCACTTCGGTTATGAGCATTGGAATATCTGTTTTAGAAGTGCTCCACACGACGTTTAAGTCGATGGAATAGTAAGCATGAATGAGACGGTTCCTCATTCCAACTATTATAAACCATGGAATGTCGGACGTATCTTCTCGCAGCTCATCCGATACCTGGTTGGCCGCTTCGCCGATGATTTCAAAAAGATGAACAAGCGAATGAACCAGCTTGGGGTCGCGGTTCAAATCTTCTCGTTTCGCAAATTGCACATATTGCTGGATCTCAAGAGCCGCATCCAGCATATGTCTTAATCTTATCCTGTCTTCAGGACTGATATGCAAGTTGCGCATTTCGTATTACCTCATCACGAAAATACTTACTCAAGTCATCGGGTGTCCGTAAATCGACTTTCCTGCCAAGCACCCCCGTAAGCTCCATTTCCATCCTTACAATCGAAAACAACCCAGGTGTATGTCCCTCTTCAAATTCTACCAATAAGTCGATGTCGCTGTCCGGCCCCAGCTTACCGCTAATGGCTGAACCAAAAAGAGACAATTTTCTGATGTAGTTCTTTTTGCAGAACTCAATCAACTTGTCCCTCGGCATTTTTTCTTCAAGCGAATAACCCATTTTTATCTGCCCCTGTATTATATTTCCCTGTAATTATCAAAATTAAAGCAGCTTATGCAAGGAAAAACATTACATCTGCTCGATGACTTCGATACCCAGAAGATTATGCAGGCCGTGCTCGATTGTCCGTGCGGTCAGGTCGCAAAGCAGCAGGCGTGTTGGCCGTTTATCAGCCGAGGCGTCGAGAACCGGGCAATCGTTATAAAAACTGCTGAACTTCTGCGCAAGGTCATAAAGATACGCCGTAAGATAATTGGGTCTGTAATCGCCCGCCGAGGAGCTGACCGCCTCGCCATATCGAATCAAATACTTCGCCAAATCAATTTCACTCGGCTCTGTAATGCTCAACGTCTTTATGCCCGCAAGTTCTCGCTCGATATCAATGTTCCTCTCGCCGGCCTTTCGCTCAATCGACCTTATTCTCGCGTAGGCATACTGCATATAGGGAGCGGTGTTGCCCTCCATCGCCAGCATCTTGTCGAAACTGAAAATATAATCGCTCGTCCGGTTATTGGTATAGTCCGCGTATTTCACCGCGCCAATACCCACCGCGTTGGCTATGCTTTTCTTCTCATCTTCAGATAAACCCGGATTTTTCTCCTCGACTACTTTCCTCGCCCGTTCTATGGCTTCATCTAAAAGCTCTTTAAGCTTCACATTCTCACCGGAGCGTGTTTTCAACGGCTTCCCATCTTCTCCGAGAACACTCCCAAACGTTACGTGAACAAACTCCGTCCTCTGTCCTCCATCTTCTTTTCTGCATTCTGCATTCTCTGTTCTGCATTCTTTATTCTGCCCTCCGCCTGCCCCGCGTAGCCCTTTGGGCGAAGAAGGGTCCTCAGTCCTCTGTTTTATATCCCAGCCAGCCATTTTTGCCACTTCAAAGAGCATCTGAAAATGCTGTTTTTGTCTTGCGTCTGTAACATATATGATTTCGTCTGCCTTATATGTTTTTCTCTCGTATTCAATACCGGTCACCCTGTATCGAAGCGCCGCCAAATCTGTCGTTTGATAAAGATATGCCTCGTCAGACTTTTGAATAATAAACGGTAAGGGCTTGCCTTCTTTTGTCTTAAAACCTTCAGGAAAAACACATACTGCTCCTTCGGATTCCATAGCAAGCCCAGCTTTTCTTAAATCTTCAACAACTGAAACCAAACGTTTTTTTCTTCTGTAATAACTCTCGCCTCGAATGTCTTTTGATTTCAGCTTTACATTCAGTCTCTTATAAACTTTTTGACAATATCTTATGGATATTCTTCTAACAAGCGTCCAAGCATTTTTTTCCTGCTCATTATCTTTATCATCGATTTTTTGCAACATAGCCGTGATATGACGTGAAAGGGTTTCGTATGGTATTGAAATATACTCAAAATTTTCTTTATTGTTGTTATAAGATTTTTTCTTCACACGCGTTAGAGTCATTAACCCTAATCCAACTAATGACTCTTCTAATAGATTAACATACTGATAGAGAATTGTAATATTTTCCCATATTTTGCTGTCTCCTTTGTTCTTGAGATCGTTAAGAAATGGCCCGAAGCGTTTATTCCCGTCACCTCTCTTATCTATAAAATCTTCCTCCCAGTCTTCTTCATGTCGTATATATATTCGATTGCAAACGTTTTTCAGTTCTTGCTTATTGTTTGCATATATTTTTAAATCTTCAATATCATTCTCATAATATGGTTTGCCACCGTGTTTCTCGGCCATGCACATATGCCATAGACCAAGAATTACTTTCCCTAATGCAGTTCCCCAGTCGCCGATGTGGTTTTGGCGAATAACCTTGTGGCCTTCGAATTCGAGCAATCTACAGATACAGTCACCTATGATTGTGCTTCGTAAGTGCCCGACATGCATTTCCTTGGCAATATTCGGCCCTGAGAAATCGACGACTATTGTCTTTGGTTTTTCGACCTTTTCAATTCCGAAGTTTTCCGAGGCCCTACTAATCTGCAAAAGATTGTCTACGACAAAATCTGTTTTTAATCGTAGGTTTATAAAACCTGCCCCTGCTATTTCGGGTGTTTGGCAAATATCGCCAAGTTTACCTGTCGTGGCAAAGTTGAGTTTTGTATCATTTTGATCTAGCTGATTAAAAAGATTCAGTTCGCAAGGTCTGAGTTTTGCGACTATTTTTTGGGCTAATTCACTGGGATTGGTCTTTAGCTTTTTGGCGAGAGGCATTACGCCATTTACCTGGTAATCGCCGAACCTGGCGTCCGTCGCAGGCCGAACCAGGGCAACACATCCCGTCTGGCCGGAGACCTCGTCCATCACTTCGCTGATTCTCGCTTCGAGTATATTAAGAACGGACTGCATCCACGACGACCCGCAAAATTCTAAATTCTTAATTCTAACTTCTAAATTTTTAATTATAATTCTCTGTGTCCTCTGCCTGCCCCGGCGTAGCACAGCGAAGAGGGGTGTGCTCTGTGGCTAAAAAATACGATGCCTCTGTGGCTTAAATTTTCAATTTCTTCGCATCGCCCCAGAGCATTTCCAAATCATAGTAGCCGCGTGACTGCTTATCGAAGATGTGGACGACAACATCGACAAAATCGAGCAGGACCCAGTGCGAGGTCTCGTAGCCCGCCCTGCCGAAAAGCGACGATTTTTGCTTTTTGGCGATGTCGGCTATTTCGTCAGCCACGCTTCGCATCTGCCTGTCGCTTGTGCCGGTAAGGATAACGAAATAATCGGTAACCTGTGAGACCTTCCGCATGTCAAGGACGACGATATCGGTGCAATGCCGCTCGCCGGCTAATTTGGCCGCCGCGACCGCTAATGCCTTTGCCTTACGATTTAATTTTCTTATCAATCTGTCTTCCTGAAAATATCAATAAACACCCACGATAATACTCTGGCTGGCGTTATAAGTCAATGTCCCATATGGCAGGGTTTACTTCATCATTCGACATTGGTTATTGGATATTGGGCATTCCCTTTTGGTCTTCCGCCTTCTAACTTCTCCCTTGCGTCCTAACTATCCGCTACCCGCTGCACGCTAAACGCTGTTACGTGTGATAATCCGCGTTGATTGCATACTAAAAATCAGTTTTTGGTGACGGGGACAATATGATATTTTGACTTTTTATAGTGATTGTCGAACATGAAATCTATAAGGTAACCTACATATTCAATATTGGAATCACAGGGGATTGGTTTCATGTCTGCCTTCATTTTCAATTTGCCAGTTTCAGGATTCACGCTTTCAAAAACCATAGGAACGTCGATAAAATTATTATCTGAGGAATAATGAATATGAACCACACCGGCCTTAAATCTTTCTATAAGCTTGCTGGGTTTTTCTTTCCGGTCAACCATCGCAAGAGAATAGCCGACTGAAATTACCCATGGTTTGCCGCAATCCACACTACTTAATGGACTATAATGCGTAATACCACCTCCGCCCCTTCCGCCTGCGACTTGACATCCACTGATACATAATAATAACAACAACGATACAGAATATAATCCTGCCAATAAATACTTACCCATACATTTCGCTTCCTTATTTAAATCCACTGTAGAAATTGAACGAGATAAATTATTTCTTGCTGACGGGGACTCTGTAACAGTCTGTTCTACGATTTACGTTATAATGGCCATATTTGACAATTGAAAAATCTATATAATATTCCACATACTCAATATTAGAGTCGCAAGGAACAGGTTTCATTCCAGCCTTCCAATATAAATAACATTCGCCACGGTTGAGATTTGCACTATCCAAGACCATATGCACTGCAATAAAGTTGCTGTCTGCGGAATCTCGAATATGAACTGTAACATCCTTGCATCTTTCAGGATGCTTATAAACGGTTTGGGGCGGTCTAACAACTATGTCAATTGTGGCTTCCCATGATATACCACAAACTATATTTATTTGGAGGGAGGGTTCGCGCCCGGATTCTAACCGGCATATAACATCCACTGATACATAGTAATAACAACAAAGATACAGAATATAATCCTGCCCAAAAATCCTTACACATACACTTTGCCTCCTTACTATGTATGGTAGTCCGCGTTGATTGTTACATAGCCCTTGCTGAGGTCGCAGCCGACGCAGAAATCGCCGTATTTGCCCGCGCCCAAATCAACCGTTATTGTGTGGCTTGTCTGTGAGACAATTTTGCTCGCCTTTTTACGGTCGAAATCAGTCGGTGCGCCGTTTTTGAATACCGCCAAATCATCGAGTTTGCAGGACATCTTTTGCGGATTCAGCTTAACGCCTGATGAGCCGACCGCGCAAATGATTCTGCCCCAGTTGGGGTCTCCGCCGTGAACGGCGCATTTGACCAAATCATAATCCGCGACCGCTCTCGCCGCTTTTGCCGCCTCCGCCTCGCTTGCCGCGCCTGTAATCACCACCTTGAATATCCGTGTCGCGCCCTCCGCGTCGAGGGCCATTTGCTTGGCTAAATCCTGGCACAGGTCTATCAACGCAGCCGCGAATTTCTTGTATGATGAATCCTGACTTGTTATCAGCTTATTTCCCGCTAAACCCGACGCGAGAATTATCGCTGTATCGTTGGTGCTCTGATGACCATCGACGGTTAGTTTATTTAGTGAATCACCAATCGCCGCCTTGAGCGATTTTGCCAGCATCGGCTTTGTAATCGCAGCATCGGTCGTGATAAAGCACAAGGTCGTCGCCATATTCGGGCCAATCATCCCCGCACCCTTCGTCGTCCCCGCGATTACAACTTTCTTCCCCTGTATCTCAATCCGCCGACAGGCCGTCTTGACCTTCGTATCCGTTGTCATTATCGCCTTTGTAAAATTCATCCCGTCTGTCGCTGAATCCGACAACTCCCCAATCGCATCTTCGATACCCGCGGCAACGTTTCCCATCGGCAAATGCTCGCCAATGATGCCCGTCGAGGCAACAAGCACCTGATGCGGGTCAACCACAAGATAACCCGCAGTTTCTGCGCACATTCGGACTGCCGTTTTGAGTCCCTTTTCGCCCGTGCAGGCGTTAGCGTTGCCCGAATTGACAACCACCCCATAAATCGTATCGCTCCTGATATGCTTTTGGCTTATTTGCACCGCCGCCGAGATGATTTTATTCGTCGTGAACACCGCCGCCGCCTTCGCTCCAGCTGGACATACAATTAATCCCAAATCATGTTTACCCGATTTTTTTATCCCGCACTTCACCCCCGAAGCCAAAAATCCCTTCGGAGCAGTCACTGTACTATTGGCACTCATCATTCACACCTCTTTATTGTCTCGTTGTGTGTCCTACCCGTTGCTAAGTTTGCCCGCGATGGCTATCTCACGAAAACCCGCCATCGGGTCGTAAAATTTCTTGCTCAAATCAACGGCGTTTACCATAACGCCCGCTTTATTCTGTTTCAACTGCCCCGCAATCACCCCATCCGGCTGAATAAAACACGACGGATATGGCGAATAATACCCCGACGCGTTCGACATACTCACCCAGAAGTGATTCGTCGCCGCGTTGGCCTGCATCGTCTGCCTCATAATATGCGTATGCACGCTTGGGCCTTTTTGCCGGGCGTTATAAAACGACTGAAATACGCAGTTGACCCCCTGCTTATACAACGCCCTGTATAACTCCGGGAACCGCAAATCGAGACAAATCAGCAATGAACACTTCACGCCATTGATTGTGAAAAAGACAAATCGATTGCCGGGCTTAAACCGGCGTAGTTCGCCAGCCGTGCAAAACCGTTTGTCATATCGGTCCGCGATTTTGCCCTCCGGCCCAATCAAATACAGGCAGTTGCTTATCTTGCCTGAACCACCCAGCCGATGCACAGAGCCCAGCGCCACCCACATTTTCAATTTCCCCGCCAAAGCCATTATCCTGCTGGTTTCCTCTTCGAGGAGTTCCCAGTCAAATCCGTCAAAATTGGGAAAATCAAAACCAATATAGCCGGCCAGAGCGCATTCCGGAAAATGCGCAATCTCCGCACCTCCCCTTTTGGCCTTTTGCATTTGTGCGCAAATCTGCTTCGCATTCCGTTTTATCGATGCGCTCACCGCAAACTGACACGTCGCTATTTTGAGTATGCGATTGTTCATAAGTTACTTGCCAAAAATTCCTTCCATAACATCAAGAGCAAATCTGGCTGACACCGTCCCCGGCCCGCCGCTCATCTCAATACCGATTTCTACCGCCTCAAGAATTTCCTGCTGCGATGCTCCTGCTTTGGCTGCCTGCTCGATGTGCCATTGCATACAGGATTCGCAATTGATTACAACCGATATCCCAACAGCGATAAGCTCCTTATATTTCTTCGGAACCTTACCTTTACCGAAAGCCGCCTTTTCCACTTCGAGAAATCGTTCGTAAACCTTTGACTTTATCGCCAAAAACTTCTTATGCGACTGAATCCGCTTCTTCGACATTTCTTCGAGCTTACCCACCGCACTATCCCCTACTTCAGGCCCATGGTTTCATCAAGGCCGAAAATTATATTCATATTCTGAATCGCCTGGCCCGATGCGCCTTTAATCAGGTTGTCGATGGCTGAGAAGCAGACAATTGTCCCCTTCACAACCGTCGGGAAAACGTGGCAATAATTTGTCCCCGCGACGTCCTTGACACTCGGGCTTTCCGCACAAACCTGCACAAACGGCTCTTTGGCATAAAAACCCTTATACAGCTTCATCAACTGCTCATTCGTAACCTTGCCCTTCGGCTTCGAATAAACAGTCGATAAGATACCGCGGTCAAAAGGCCCGACGTGCGGCTGGAACAGCACCGTAACAGGTTTGCCCGCCGTGTCGCTCATAATCTGCTCAATCTCAGGCATGTGCCGATGAACGCCAATGCCATAAGCGAATATATTTTCGTTCATATTCGGAAAATGGAACTTCGCCGACGGGTTTTTGCCCGCGCCGGAAACGCCCGTAACCGAATTAACAATTACCTGCTCGGCCTCAATCAGTCCCTCTTTCAGCAGCGGCGCAACCGCCAGCGACGCACCCGTCGGAAAACATCCCGGGTTCGCAACCAATTCTGCCTCCTTAATCTTCTCGCGGAATAATTCCGGCAGCCCGAACGCCGCCTTGGCAAGATTGTCCGTATCGGTATGCTTTACGCCGTAAAACTTTTCGTAAACCGCCATGTCTTTGAGCCGATAGTCCGCGCTGAAATCGACAACCTTCACCCCCGCCTCCAGCATCTTCGGCACAAAGCTCATCGACACCTTATGCGGCAGGCAGCACAACACCACGTCCGCCACGTCCGCCAGCTTTTCCAAATCCAACGGCGTAACTGTCATTTCGCATCTGCCCTTGAATCGCCCGAACATATCGCTGATAATCCCGCACTCCTCAGGCAGCGCGCTCAAATACGTCAGTTTCGCCCCGCTGTGCCGAAGCAGTATCTCAATCGACTCCGCGCCGGTATATCCGCTTGCCCCTATAATCGCAACACGTACCATATTTTCTCCTTACGCAAAAAGCTTCTTATGATTTATCTTTGCCGCAATTGTAATTTACTCAATAACACTTTGCAAATCAAAGCCCGCCAAAGAACTGTTTTTGACTTCACCACCAAACAAAAAAGGCCGCGGGAGTTTTCCAGCGGCCTTATGATAATCCAAATCGTTAATCGTTTAACGTTTCGAGAACTGGAATCTCCTTCGTGCGCCCGATTGTCCCGGTTTCTTCCTTTCGACCATTCTCGGGTCGCGTGTCAGGAATCCGCCGTCGCGCAGCATCTGGGCAAGACCCGGGTCGTATATCTTCAGCGCCCTTGCTATCCCCAGCACCGTCGCGCCCGCCTGGCCCGTCGTGCCGCCGCCGTTTACGTTGACAAATATATCAAGCGTCTTATCGGCTTTGGCCGCCACAAGCGGCGCCATTACTGCGCTTCTGTCCTGGTCGCTCCTGAAAAAATTATGAAGCTCCCTCTTGTTAATGACCAGTTTGCCGTCGCCGGGTCTTATCCGCACACGGGCAACCGATGTTTTTCTTCTGCCTGTGCCCCAGTAGAAACCGCCCTTGTCCGGCCCCTTTGCCGGTGCTGCCGGCGTCTCTTTTTTTACCGCTGTTTCCTCTGCCTTTGCCATAACCTGCTATCTTTCCGAAAAATTATATCTTCATCTCTTCGGGTTTTTGCGCCTGATACGTATGTTCCGGCCCGCGGACAATCTTCAGCCGAAGTATCATATGCCTGCCTAACTGGTTCTTCGGCAGCATACGCTTCACCGACATCTCGATTACCTTCTCCGGCTTGTCTTTGAACATATTCGCGAACGTCGTGTATCTGTGTCCGCCCGGATAATGCGTATAATAATCGTATTCCCGCTGCTCGGCCTTTGCGCCGGTAACGCGAATCTTTTCCGCGTTAACGACGATTACACAATCGCCGCCGTCAACGTATGGCGTATATGTCGGCCGGTTCTTGCCCATCAATATCCGGGCTATCCTGGTTGACATTCGGCCAAGAACCAAACCGTCGGCATCTATAAGCCACCACTTACGCTGGGCCTGCACATCTTCTGTTTTCATCAAAAACGTCTTCATACGAACTCCATACAATCTTCTAAAGCCCCTTATTTTAGCGAATTTTGACGGTATGTCAAATGCCGAAATGCCTTTTTTTAAGTTTTTTTCGATATGCCTGCCCTGCTTGCCCCGGCAATCCGTTGGCCGGGGAGCTACCTGTGGTGAACGCCGTCGAACCAGTCGAAGGACTTCTGCCCTGCCTGCCCTCTCGTAGCGTAGCGAAGATCCCCGCATGTCTTTGGCGGGGAGCCGTGCTGCTTTGGTTCTTCTGTCGGGGGCCCAGTTTCCGTTTTCGAGCCACAAGTCACGAGTATCCAGCATCGAGCGTCCAGTATCGAGTATCGAGTATCCAGTATCGAGTATCGAGTATCCAGTATCCAGCATCGAGTATCGAGAATCCAGTATCGAGAATTATCTGGACATCCCCCGCTGGCGGAGATATTCTCAATTTAGCACAGAAATCCAGTAAAAAGCCATTTTTTTAAGGAGAAGCGAATTATGAAGTCAATCAAAGCAATTCTGACAAGTGTGGCTCTTGTGGTCGTTTTGTCGGCATCAGTCGTGATAGCGGCCCAGGGCATTACGGGCGAATGGAATTTCACAAGCAAGTTCGAGGCAATGAACTCGGACGCGACCATGACGATTACCAAAAACGCGGACGGCAAATACGCCGGGACATGGTCAGCACAATGGGGCGAAAGCACACTATCGGATATTACGGCAGATGGCGGCAAAGTTAAATTCACCCAGACAAGCAGCTTCGGCGGCCAGGATATGAAAACCTCTTACGAAGGCACTCTCGAAAATGGAAAACTCAAAGGCACAGCCAAAGGCCAGTGGGGTGAGTTTACTTTTGAAGGAACTCGCGGAGAAACAAAAGACCAGAAAGACCCCCTCGCCGGCGAATGGCAGATGAATATTATGATACCCGCCAGAGAAATCGTTGAGAAGATGACCATAACCCAAAACCCCGACGGCAACCTCGCGGGCAAATGGGAAGGGATGCGCGGCGGAGAAACTACTATCTCTAATTTGAAATTCGCTGATGGCAAACTGACGTTTACTCGCACCGGCAAAATGGGCGGCAACGATTTTACATTGACCTTCGCGGGCACCGTAACAGGCGACACGATAAAGGGCACTTTCAGCAGTGACTTCGGCGAAAGAGAAATTACCGCCGTCCGCGCCGCCGCCAAAACGGAAATGCCAAAGGCCGAACCCAATAAACCAAAATAGGGCCATTCTGTTAATTTAGGTAATTCAACTAAATACTCACTCGCGAGGGTCTAAAAAAATCCGGGAATTTTTGAAATTTTTTTTACTCTTTGCGGCAAAAGAACTTATCGCTTTGGGGCATAAAAATAATGTGTCGTAACTCCTTAAAACCCTCTCAATTTCGCCCTATATATAGAGGAACGTTGTTCCTCAGAGGTTAGCCCCCAGGCCTGCCTGGGGGTCATTGCGAGGCCGCAAGGCCGAAGCAATCTTGCGCAGAGGCGCACGTAGGGGCAAACCTGTGTGTTTGCATTTCGCCCCGGGTGGGCACGGTCACAGGAACAGAAGTTCCATTTCGGATTTCAAATTTCAGATTTGTTTAGAGATTAGGATTTAGAAATTAGAACTTCTTGTTCTGGAGGATTTTATGTCAACAATTAACCTGACAATACCGAATTGGCTCGACCGTATCTGCACTTGGCCCGTAACGCTTTATCGCAAATACAAATATGGTTATTCCTTCCGTAAAATTTCCCTCGGCGATGGCCTTTTTACGATTCTTGACCAGCAGGATTACTATCGCTATTGCGACTTCAATTGGACTCTCGGCGGCCACGGCACTAAATTCTACGCCGTCAGGGTCGTCGTCGATGGCGCAGACCTTAAAACACTCCGCCTGCACAGGGAAATTATGAACCCGCCCGACAACCTCGTCGTCGATCACCAAAACACCGATTCCCTCGATAATCGCAGAGAAAACCTCCGCATTGTTACTCAGGCCGAAAATATGCTCAACCGCAAAAAAAGAAAAAACACCACCTCGAAATACATCGGCGTATGGTTTGTCAAAGAAAGGTCTAAATGGCAAAGCCGAATCACTCTTAAAGGCAAAAAAATAAACCTCGGCTCCTTCGACTCCGAAATCGACGCCGCACGCGCCTATGACGCCGCCGCAAAAAAGTTTCGCGGCGAATTTGCGAGGTTGAACTTTCCAGAATCAGCGTTCAGCGTGTAGAAAATTGTAATCATCCGCTTATGCTAATGTAAGCACCGGGAGAAACCGTTTTATGCACTTCAAGATGATTAGGACGAAGAACTGGTTTAGGAATAGGCATATCGGGCGGACCTACAATAAGCTCCACATGACTCATTCCGCCGCACCATATTAAGGAAACAATTCGTCCTTTTTTATTGCCAAGATCATGTACCCAAACTTCAAACGGTCTGAACTTCGCAGCAGCAACTGGAATATTTTTATCGGATACCTGTAAATAATTTTTACCTTCAGAAAATTGGGCGGATTGTGCCCAGTTGCGAAGTTCTGTGAAGTCCGCCGATTTCAGGTTGAGGTACATACCTTGGGCAGCAGCATCCCACCAAGGTATAGTGTATCCCATAAAAAAACCGACTATGACCGTCAAAACAAGAATAACGGCTCTAATGCCAGATACTTTTGGGGTTTTTCTTAGCCCAACTAATAGTCGAGTAACAGCGACAATTAATAAAATAGCAGCAAAAATTCCCTCGAAAACATGTAAGACTATATATATGAGTACAGATCTTGGCTGAATAAAAGTAGCAAGAAAAGGAATTAAGGGACAGGTCGCAAGGAATACAAGAATAGCGAAAGTAATCTCGGCAGTATAATTAGCCTTCTTGGTTTGGGGTGGCTCATTTTCCATGGACACATTGTAATCAGACTTTATATGAATGGCAAGAAATGTTAACTTGTCACCGATATCTGTTATATTTTCACAAACGAGGCGTCAAACGAATAATCAGCGTGCGGCGTGTAGCGTGCAAGGATTGTCGATTGCCGGTTGTCGATTGTCGATTGAAAAACGGGGCGGGGAACTTTTAATTGCGGTTTCCGAAGCGGGCTCGTCGCTTTGCTCCGTGTGCAGATTTCGGATTGCGGATTTAACGAGGAGGTTGGAAATTAAAATAGGGGCGAGGAAAAAACGGGTGCTGAACACGTTATCACCCTATTGGTAATAGCGGCCTTTTTCAACAACCCCGATGACCCTAGTTTCCCCTTGGTTTTTAACTATTCTAAATTAAAAAATCGCTCCTTAAGTTCTTCACAAGCGCCATCCAACCCGGGAAAGAGAGACCCTGCGGTAATGCCCATAAAACTAAGCTCTCGTATTACCTTTGCTCTTTCTTTGACAGGCAAATCGATTACTGTTAAATATTTTTTCCCGTTTGTTTCTTTTGACCTTATATACGTCTCAATGTCATCTATATTAGTAAACATCGAAACGGATTGCTGAGGTACCATTCTCTCGTTGTCAATCGCAATTAACTCACACGTAGATAAGTGGGGAATAGTTACATCCAGCTGGAGAATTTGTTCGAAATCGGATTTCCATTGTTCATACTCAAACGCCAGCACTCTTACTTTTTCATCATCCTTCGATAGTTTTATTCTATTCAAATCAATTCCTCTGTAAGCAAAAAATGCTGCTATAGCTATATAAGGTGAACACGTCCAGTCTAACAAGGGTGTCGGGTATCCATGATGTTGCAATAAATTATAGAACGCTCCATTTTCATTTGGTAGGTCTAAATTAAATACATGCTTCGTTCTTGCGCTTAATACTCTATATAAAGCCGGCACATCTTCTTTTGTAAATCTAATCAAATCAGCCCTCCCAGTCCTATGAAATGCTGTTCGTAATCTCCACGGATTATTCTGGCCTCTGAATAATATTTTTCTGCCTTCTAATTTTGAAACATATTCTTTAAAACCATTCCAATCTTTATTGATTGGTTTGTACTCTGATGGCTTGTTCGCATTGGTTTTGGGCAATTTGCAAAAACTGCTCGTTCCTATGTCTGTAACCCATTTTAACGACAAACTTTCTTCGTCCCATTCGCCTTCAACATCTGCGTGATTTGGAATGATTATGTTTGCTGAATATAAACTTTTACAATTTTCCCAAGTATCTATAATTCTATTACGCGGATTTATCGGCATAATAGTTCGTGTGCGAATCTTAAAAGTTCTATCTTTATTTGCAGTTCTAAAATCAGCAACAAGATTAGGTAGGTTTGTTATAGAATCAAAAAGATACGCAACTCCTTCATAATAATCTCCCCTATTATCAATATTTACAATTATTGAGCCGTTATTTGTGCCTTCGTATTTCCCAATCCATTGACCATGCATTTTCTATATACTCCTGAAATTTGGGGACGCCATGATTATTTCCTTATAATTTATAAAGCTATCTGCCGGACGGCAAAGTTGAGGAGCAAAGGTGTGAATCCTCTTTAATTCTAACCACGGACGGTGAGCATGTCGAACCGAAAGTTCCTGATAAGACACAAAGTTATATTTTGTTATTAAAAATCAGTGTTTTCTGTGTAATCTGTGGCAAAAAAACAATTCTCGGCAATATCCTCATCCCAAAATCGACATTCGGCAATCGGAAATAAATTTATCCGCCTACCGCTCCGAACGCCCTTTTGACCTTTTCGGTCTTCATAAAAATGAGCAGCAAAATCATATATAACCAATAAATTACAGACAAGGCACTATCACGAATAATATACGCAAGAAAAATCCATGGAGCATGTCTCAAACCGATGAACATAGCACTAAAGAAAATAACCATTAATGTGACCTGGAGCCAGCCATATAAAACAGAGCCACGTCTGGCCCATCGTTTCATAGCCAACAAACCAAACCCAAGCAAAATAAGCCAAATTGACAAACCGAAACCGATAACGATTACGAGAAAATCCAATATCCCTGTTTCTGTGATCTTATCAAAACCATTAATAAAATTCAGCAAACCATAAACCATATGTACCAATGAATAACAGCCCAATATAATGTTCATAATGCCGAACACCCAAACAACCATCGGCCTTTCCGCAGCGTAGCGAAGGTCCCCGGGGGGATTCTTCATTGGCTCCGCATCAGGGGACCCAATGTTTGCCTGATTCTGCCCTGTATCGTCCATTTTTCAATATCTCCTTTTTTCGGAGTCCAGGCAGCGTTGACGCTCTATTTACCCATATTGCCCATATCAGCAAAGTTTTATTCTTGTGAATTATACAAAGATGCCAACTGGTTTTCAGCATGAATCTTCCTCGGTTCAATAATAGAAAAATTAAAAAATATTGTTTGCAATGTAATTTCAGACCTGCTATATTGACATCAACAGGTGAAAGGTATTTAAATGCAGGGAGCAACCACACCAAATCGAGGATGCCGGGAAGAGATATTCTCTGAAGCCGAGCTGAACCAGCTCGTACAGGAGCTTTCTTTATCCTCCAGGCAAACAGATATTGTCCGCTGCCTTTTCGCGGGCTATTCAGACAAACAAATAGCAAACCAGATGCAAATCCATATTCCCACGGTCCGGACGCATATAACCAGATTATTCCGAAAACTCGACGTTGATGACCGCGAAGAGCTGATTTTGCGCATTTTCGGCCATTTCCGCACAGGATGCCGAGGGGCTAACTGTCCTCGAAAACAATGACATCGGAATTGACGCCTTGACGTAAAACAGGTTCGTGCTATACTTCGATTAATTGGTAAATGGGTCTCTTTAAATTGCTTATCGCCAATATTACGATAAACAACGCGAGGGAATGAAAAGAAACGGGGAAGGTTAAGAGTAAAGAAGGAGGCAGAGTATGAATGCGTTCAAATTCCCTTAACTTGTGCACACTGCACAACATCTGTGCGGAAGAGGTGCAAAGAAACTTGAAGATGTGCAAAAGGAGAGAGACTCATTAGTTTGTTTTAAAAAGGAAAGATGAAAATTCATATCGCGTGCAGAGTATGTAACATTGTTTGGTGTGTTGTCAAACGAATCAAAAGCTGTTGCGATATAGGAGCAAAAGAAAGGAGCCAAAACGAATGAAACCATACCCAAACCATTGGAAGCATGGAGTGGTAAGACATACGGTGCTGTTTGCGGGAGTTTTGCTGGTGATGTTGCCTCACTGCGCGTGGGCGGTCGTTGCAGCCTCCGACTCCCTGTTTGTTAACTACGGAGGAATTAATATGACCGTTACCATTCCTGAAAACGGCAGCGGTCCCGAAGGAATCGCGGATATTGGACCTTTTAACCCGTTCCTCCCTGTAACCGGATACGTGACTCTCTTAGAAGCAGACCAGACGATTAGCGATATTCTGGTCAGCTATACCGGATCGAGCCTACAATTATACTCAGATGGCTGCCCCGGCTTTCCACCAGACCTTAGTGGTCTCACTCAACTTGCGAGTATCCCTGAGACCGGACTACCCCAGTCCGTAGGTAATTATTTTGGAATCGGCGCGGACCAAATCATTGTGGCTTCTGATGTGCCCGAGCCGGCAACACTTGCTCTGCTGTCGCTTGGCGGGCTTGCTTTGCTGAAAAGGAAAAAATAATCAACTGATAAAAAAGCACAAAAGCAAATGGGCCATAGTTTTTCGCTATGGCCCATTTCGTTTTTACCGCAAGACAAAAATCTACGAGCAGCCCATTGAGTTTCCACAGTTAAAGCATTTATAGCAGGTTCCGTTGCGGACGGTGATAGAGCCGCAAATATCGCAGGCGGGAGCATCATCCTGGAAGTGCTGGAACTGGGAATTGAACTGCTGCATAACCGCGACGTCGGCCTTTGTGCCGTCCGGCAGCTGCGACGAGCCGGTCGTAACAAGTGCCTCTAAGCCGGCCATCCTGTTGGCCCCTTCGACCTTGCTCAGGACAGGCGGTATAGAGACGATGCGCGAGGGCTTTGTCGTTTCTTCGCAGTTATCTTCGTCATCCTCATCGGCTTTGGCTTTGGCTTCTTTGACCTCTGCTTTAACCTCGGCGAGTTTCTGGGCAAGGTCGCGGGTCTTTTCCACAACCTGACGGGCGGTAGTAACGTTCTTATTTTCGCCGCCAGCCGAGGCGGTCCGGTTCGGGGTATTATGTTCCGCGTAGCCCGGGATAAACTGGCAGCCCATCCAGCAGAAAATATAATCGATTACGCTCTTGGCAAACGGGATATCTCTGTTAGAGGTCATTCCCGCCGGCTCGAAACGAGCGTGGCGGAACTTATCAACAAGCGTAATCAATGGCACTCCGTATTGCAGCGCCATCGACGTGCAAGTCCCAATAACATCCATAAGGCCGCCGACGGTGGAGCCCTCTTTTGCCATAGTGATAAATAATTCACCGGGCTGGCCATCTTCGTAGAGGCCGACGGTGAGGTAGCCCTCGTGGTTGGCAACGGAGAATTTATGGGTGATGCTGTGGCGGGTGTCGGCGAGACGATGCCTGTAAGGTCTTGCGGGGGCGACAGCTACTTTATCCTTGTTTTTATCTTTGTGATTTTTGGTGGAGACGGGCTGGAGCATCTTGGAGCCATCGCGGTAAATGGCGACGGCTTTGAGGCCCAGTTTCCAGCCCTGCATATACGCGGAGGCGATTTCATCGGTGGTGGCTTCTTTGGGCATATTTATGGTCTTGCTGATGGCGCCTGTGATGAAGGGCTGGACGGCGGACATCATTTTAATATGGGCAAGATAATGAATATAACGTTTGCCGTTGCGCGGCTTGAAGGCGCAGTCGAAGATAGCCAAATGCTGCGGATTGAACTTTTGGGCGCCTTCGATGGTTTCGTGCTCGTCGATGAAATCGGCGATTGATTTTATTTCGTCGGCACTGTAGCCGAGGCGTTCGAGGGCCATACCGACGGTGTTATTGACGAGTTTGAGCATACCGCCGCCGGCGAGGAGTTTGTATTTTACCAAAGCGATATCCGGCTCGATACCCGTTGTGGCGCAATCCATAAGGAAGCCGATTGTGCCCGTGGGGGCAAGGACGGTAACCTGGGCATTTCGGAAGCCGGTTTTTGAGCCAGAGTCGAATGCCTCATCCCAGACGTCCTTGGCGGCGTTGCGGAGATAAGCCGGGCAATGCGATTCGGGGATGCTGGAGGCATGCTGCCTATGCATATTTATGACTTTGAGCATTGATTCGGCGTTTTTGGGAAATTCATCGAATGCGCCTTTTACGGAGGCGATTTCAGCACTGACGGTATAGGCGGCGCCGGTCATAATCGCGCTAATGGCGGCGGCCAATGCCCGTGCCTGGTCGGAATCATAAGGAAGCGCAAGGGCCATAATCAGTGAGCCGAGATTGGCGTAGCCAAGGCCGAGGGGCCTGAAAAGATGACTGTTGATTGCGATTGCCTTATCCGGGTAGGAACCGTTATCGACAAGGATTTCCTGTGCGATGATGAACAGGCGGACGGCTTTTTTGAAAGCGACGATATCGAATGTGCCGTCTTCTTTGAGGAATTTCATCAGGTTGAGCGAGGCGAGGTTGCAGGCGGAATCATCGACGAACATATATTCGCTGCACGGATTGGAGGCGTTAATACGTCCGGAGGCCGGGCAGGTGTGCCAGCGGTTAATGGTGCTGTCGTACTGGATTCCGGGGTCGCCGCAGAGGCGAGTGCCTTCGGCGATAAGGGTCATAAGCTCGCGGGCGTTGTGCTCTTCGATTTTTTGACCATTGGTTACGGCGTATGTGGCCCACTTGGCGTCTTTTTCGACTGCTTCCATAAATTCGTCGGTTACGCGGACCGAGAAATTGGAGTTCTGGAACATCACGCTGTTATAGGCCTCGGCGTTGTGGTCGCCCGTGTAGCCGGCTTCGATGAGGGCCCAGGCCTTTTTTTCTTCCTCGGTTTTGCAGGTGATGAATTCTTTGATGTCAGGATGAGTAACCTTCATTGACTGCATTTTCGCGGCGCGGCGAGTTTTGCCGCCCGATTTGATTACTGCTGCAATCTGGTCGTAAACGCGCATAAAACTGAGGGGACCTGACGGTTTGCCGCCGCCCGAAAGTTTTTCCTTGGAGCTGCGAAGCGTCGATAGGTCTGTCCCTGTCCCTGAGCCGTGTTTGAAGAGCATCGCTTCGCTCGTGGCGAGGCGCATTATGTCTTCCATTGAGTCCTTGACGGACTGGATGAAGCAGGCGGAGGCCTGCGGATATTCGTAGGAGTTCTCGCAGGGGACGGCTTCGCTGTGCCTGGTGTCCCAGCGATAATTGTGCGAGCCGCCTTCGATGCCGTAAACATCGTAAAGGCCCACGTTGAACCAGACGGGGGAATTGAATGCGCCGCACTGGTTGACGCAGAGCCAAGTCAATTCGTTATAGAAGATTTCGGCATCGGCGTCGGAAGCGAAGTACCCATCGTGTTTGCCGCGGTCAGCGATTGTCCGGCAGACACGGTGAACTAATTGCTTGACGGAGTTTTCTCGCCGGCCTGATTCGATGTCACCATAGAAATATTTGCTGGAGACAACCTTGGTAGCCAATTGACTCCAAGAGGTCGGGACTTCGATATCGTTTTGCTCGAAGACGGCCTCGCCTGTGTCGTTGGTGATTTTGGCGGAGCGCTTTTCCCATTGCAGCTCGTCGAACGGGTGGACGCCCGGGGCGGAGAAGCACTGCTCTATCTTCATGCCTCGATTGAAGTTAGACGAAACGGGGACAGTTTTGCCCATCGGCTTGTTTGATTGAGTGTTTTTGAAAGGATTATCAGGGTTAAACGACGCAGTCATTATAATGCCTCCATGCAAAATCCGCCCAAAAAGCGGGAAATATTAAACATACAATAGGTTGTTAAGGCGGGCAAAATAATACCATATATAGTGTAACGCCCGCAAAATCAGTATCGGCAGGTTAACGAGATTTCGATATGGTGTAAAGAGCAAATTAACGATTTTTTCATCATTTTTTTGCGCGCTTTTCATATCTCTTTGCTACTTCACAATCTATGGCGCGAAATTTTTTTTCAAATAATAGAAAATTCTTATAGACCAGCAGCAATTAACCACTGCTGCGCAATCCAGGCGTGCGCCCAAACTTCCGGATGAACGGAATCTGCCGACCAGTTTTGGGGCGGAACTTCCTTTATACGCTCATCGATTGCCTTTTGGAGAGGCACTAAACAAGCGTTGAAGTCGGCAGCGATGCGGCGAACAGCTTCGACAAACGTGCGAAGATGAGCGAACATAGGGTCGTTATAATCATCGCAGAACATAAACGGCTCGCATATCACAATTTGGCTGTTACATTTTTGTGTCACCATCGAAAGAAGCTGCCTGTAAGTGGCTTCGTATTCGTCGAGCGAGACGGCGTAAGGCAATTCGTCGTCGGTGTCGAACTGGTACCAGACGTCGTTGACGCCGATGAGGATGCTGAGGATATCAGGGTTGTGGTCGAAGCAATCTTTTTGCCAGCGGGATTTGAGGTCGCGAATGGTGTCGCCGGAGATTCCGGTGTTTAGAATATCAAGGTTGTATGTTGGGTATTTGCCTAAGAGAAAATTGGCGATGAAGTTGACGTAGCCGAAGCCAAAGGGCGCGCAGGCCGGGGAGTTTCTGTCAGCGTCGGTGATACTGTCGCCGATGAAAAGAACGGTTTGATTAGGTTTTAATTCGATTTTGTTCTGCATAGGACAAATTTTACCACTAAGACACCAAGACACAAAGAATTTCAGACACTGATTTACACGGATTAACACGGTTTTTTTTAGCCACAGAGGACACAGAGATTTCCGAAGCGGGCTCGTCGCTTCGCTCCGTGTCACGGATTTTTATTTGGCCACAAAAATGCACAAAAGGTTTTTAGACGCAGATTGCGCAGATTCCGCCAAACTGACTGAAGGGCCGAAGGTCTTGGGGAGCAGGTCAGTCGTTCTAAAAGTTTTTAGTGCTTAGTTTTGAGTTTTGAGTTAAGAAAGAAAAATAAAATATCAAAAATAAAAATGCAAATATGTGGTATCCCGAAGGGATGGATTTTAATTTGACACCTCGTTTGTGAAAATATATAGTTAATTTAGTAAAAAACAGTTTTTTAAGGCCGGAAGAGATTCCCCCCTTTGCCTGACAACTTTGCTGAATGGCATGAATAAGTATCGTATCCCAGGATTCTGTCTGGATGCGTAATAAGTTAAGGTTTTTGCCTATGGTTAGTAGGGAACAACACTTAAAACAAGTAAGTGAGCTTATAAGGACATTTGCCGACCCTTGCAAAGGAATAATTTATCATTATACCTCCGCGAAAGGTTTTCAGGACATCATTGAAAGCGGCGAAATATGGCTGACAAACACTGAATTCGTCAATGATACCATAGAATGTAGGACCTTGCAGGAAGAAAATAATCTATTCGGAATAGATGATCTTTCCTTTAATAGATATATAAAAAAGTGGTGGGACAACTTCTTACGGGATAGGGACAGAAGCAATAATTATTATATAACATCCTTCAGCAAAATACCTGATTCTTTGGAGCAATGGCGGGCTTATGGCAACATATGCATAGGTTTTGAAGCCCAACGATTAAAAAAGAATGGGTTTTCTCTGTACGAATGCGTTTATAGCAAAGAAGAAATCAAAAGATGGATAATCGAAAAGGCCAAGGCGGAAGAATGGGTGTTGGATGAACCGGACAGAACAAGAAACTTTACTGGAAAAGATGGTGTCGCGACAACCAGTTATGAGGATGGAAGAGACGGTGCGGCATTCGATTTGATATTTAATGCTTCAATAAAACTTAAGCATTCTTGTTATAGTAATGAAAAGGAAATCCGATTGCTGGCTGTATCAAGTCACGACTGGGGATGGGAATCTAAATATCCGTTTTTGTTTGATAAAAACCCACCCATACATTTCCGACCTCATCCGGCGTACAAAGTGCCTGTTCCATATGTCAAATTCTTTATTCCAGATAATACTGAAGAGCAATGCGATCCCAGCAAAGATTACACAGGTAAAACTGAACTTCAAATAAAAGAGGAGAAGCGAGAGAAGGAAAAAGAACAGAAACGTTCTCTTTTACCAATTCAAGAAGTATGGGTTGGCCCTATGCCACACAAAGAAGAAACGAAACTTGCCTGCGAGATTCTGCTACGTGAAAGAGGGTATAAAGATGCCCAAACAAAATTATCAGAAATACCCTATCGAGGGTTTTAAATAGACCAATCCGCCTGCGATAGAGTAAATACCTTCTGCGAAAACACTTTTATTATCCCCTCACAAGCTTATCCTATTTCTTATCTTCATCAAACTCTTCAATTGTTTTTTTAACCCACATAGAAAACCACTCTAACCAAACGATAAAACCAAAGCATCCAAAGAGAATTATAACTTCCCAAATACTACGATAGCCACCAATGGCTATAAAAATAGCCGGCCCTCCTACTGCAAGAATGACAGAGTTAACCCAATTAGTCCAATATAATGACCAAGCGAATAAAGCACCAAATCCACAGAGAAATATAACTTCCCAAACACTACGATAGCCCTCATCGGCTATAACAATAGCCGGCAATCCTACTGCAAGAATGACAAAGTAAACCCAATGGTGTATTCTAAAAATTCTACGGGCTCTTTCAGTGCTAATTTTAGGTTTTCCGCTGTCCATTTTTTCACCTGCCTTTTCGCCTTGTTTTTTGGGTGATTGTCAGCTCGAAGGATTTAAGCAGAATATCAGATATACACGCTATCGGCAAGGCCAGCGGTTTAAGGTTAAGCGTGCCTCGCGAAGGATTTGAGATTTAAAATTTCAGATTTGAGAAAATCTGGATTCCCGCTTCCGCGGGAATGCCCCTCCTTCGTTAAAACTACGGAGGGCGGGCAGACCCCGAAGCAGGCTTCGGGGCTAACCGAGACGGAATAAACCTTTTATTAATAACTCGGTAAAATTACAATAACCAACATATGAGTGATACGAAAGCAATACGTGAGCGGATACAAAGCTTTCCGACGGGGCCGGGGTTGTATTTTATGAAAGGGGCCAGGGAGGAGGTCCTGTATATAGGCAAGGCGAAGAATTTGCGTTCGCGGGTGGCGAGCTACTTCCAAGCAGGCAGCGACATAATGGAATCGCGCGGGCCAAAGATTGTCGAGATGCTCAATAAGGTCGAGACGGTGGATTACATCGAGACGGAAACGGAAGTTGACGCGATGCTCAAGGAGGCCCGGCTAATAAAGGACATACAGCCGGCGTATAATTCCGACCTGCTTGACGACAAGACGTTTCCATACTTAGAGATTACGACGGGCGATGATTTTGCGGGCGTGTATATAACGCGCAAGCCACGGTCGAAGGGGAACCGCCTCTTTGGGCCGTTTGCCAGCGCGAAGGATTTGCGGGCGGTATTCGTGGAGCTGCAAAAGATATTCAAATTCAGGAGCTGCACGCTGGATATACGGGCGGACGATGAGAAGAGGCGATTTTTCAGGCCCTGTATATTGCACAGCATAAACCAGTGCGTCGCGCCGTGCGGGGCGAGAATCGAAAAGGCGGAATACAAAACGATTATCCGCGATTTGATTAAGTTTTTGCAATCGAAACGGGCAACGGCACTGAGGCAGCTTAAAAATGAAATGGAAGAGGCGTCGGCGGGGATGGATTACGAGAAAGCGGGGATGCTGCGAGACCGGATTCGGCTGATTGGGAAATTGGACGAGCGGGGAGAACCCGACGAGGACGTTCAGCCGGAGGTGTTTGCCGCGGAACCGACTGAGGCGTTAGTGAAACTGCAAAAGATTTTAGACAGCCCCAATCCCGTGAGAATCATCGAGGGAATCGATATCGCCAACATCGGCGGTAAAGAGGCGGTGGGATCATTGGTGAAATTTATCGACGGCAGGCCATTCAAGGCGGGGTATCGGCGATTCAAAATCAAAACGGTCGAGGGAAGCGATGATTACGCGATGATTGCGGAGGTGGTCAGACGCAGATATAAATACGCGCTGGCGGGCGAGGAGCTTTGGCCCGATTTGATATTGATTGACGGAGGATTAGGGCAATTGCACGCGGTGGAAAACGCACTACGAGAGTTATTTGCCACAGAGGATAAAGATATTTTAAGCCACAGAGAGCACCCCTCTTCGCTGCGCTACGCCGGGGCAGGCAGAGGACACAGAGAATTTGCAAACAATGTCAAACTGGCGGGGATAGCAAAGCGAGAAGAGGAATTATATCTTCAGAAAAGTACAAAGCCGTTGAGATTACCGAGAAATTCGCCCGCGTTGAAATTACTGCAATACGTCCGTGACGAGGCGCATCGGTTTGCACAGCATTATCATCATCTCCTCAGGAGTAAAAAACTGCTGGAATGATTATGAGTTACACAAACCGAGCGGCGATGCGCATCAGGATGCGTTTGAGGAAGGGTTTGGCATAAGAAGTAGCGATGAGGGTTTGTCTGATTGCGTCCGAGGAGCCGGGACCTAAGCCGGTCAGTATTGTGTTGGCAATGTTGGCGGATTCGTTGATTTGGAATTCGTAGCCGCGGATGATTGCAACGGGGATTCCTTCGCCGGTCTGGCCGAAGACGAGTGCGGAGGCGGAACACAATTCATGGCCGATTAAATCCATGCCGCCGAATTTTGGTTTGTCGAAAATGTCTTTTTGGCCGAATTGTCTCGAGACGGGGTTGATGCCTGAGGAGCCGATGGCAAAATCCATTGTGCCGAATGGAATCATTTCGGTATCGGCGAGAATGACGGCAAGTTTTTTGCCGGTTAATTTTTGAAGTCCTTCGCGTATGTCTTTTGCGGCCTGGTCGGGGTCTTCGGGAAGCAAACTGACGATGCCTTTTTCGTGGTTCGAGCCATCGATGCCCGCATCGCAGGTATGCAGACGACGGTTTTTACCCATAGTAATGCAGAGGGCCTGCTCGTGCTCGACAAGCTCGGTTGTCACCTCAGTGTTTTCGGAAGCGCCGAAGATGTGCTTTTGGATGA